>Ga0055584_100000234_pt1 | contig 52532 bp, 45 predicted proteins | sample OSDHelmetaG_FD_58716 | JGI IMG/M metagenome (GOLD analysis project Ga0055584, IMG submission 58716) | Pelagic marine sediment microbial communities from the LTER site Helgoland, North Sea, for post-phytoplankton bloom and carbon turnover... | ecosystem: Environmental > Aquatic > Marine >... | reverse complement strand
TAGCGATACGGGAAAGATTGTTCTGGTCGCGATCTTTTGTTTAGTGTTTGCGGTGGTGTTCTATCCCCTGGTTAAACGAAAAGTCGGGTTGGCCCAGGAAGACCATGAGCGGCGCGATGATTTTGAAATGCCGATCCAACAAGCAACCGCCAATGATGAGGCCGCAACGGACCCGACATCTATTGAAGAGACCGAGGAAGAGAAGCTCGCCCGATACGATGCGGCCCACGCGGCAATCCGAAAAGCGCATCATTTGTCTGAGGGCGAAGATTTCACTGAAATGTCGCTCCAGTCCTTGCTCGAGCGCAAAGCGGAATTAGAGGCGGAGGATGCTAAACCCGAACCCGCCGTCGAGTTGCCCGCCGTTAAGAAAACGCGAGATAGTGTCACGCGCTTCATCGGTTCGGCTTTGGCACCGGTCGTGAGTACGCCTGCTACCATGGACGCCTATACGCGTTTCGGCATTACTTTATATGTGGCGGGAGCCGCGGAATATGCTGGCAGCACTAACGGCCTTTCCTCGGTACAGCGTAAATCACTGCTTGCGGAACAAATTCAGTTGCTGGGGCACAAGCCGGAGATTGCTGCTGGGTTTTCCCAAAATATCGACGAGTATCTTACGAATTCAAAGTATCTCGGCATGTATGATCGGGGCCGGTCTGCCATGGCGGCGCAGCTGGATGACCCAGAAGAAGCACCAACGTTAGCGGAAGCGTTGGGTGAATGGAACAAACCGTCCGGTCAGCAAGGCCAGGCAGACTCCGCCATCGTGGTGGTGATGTTTACCGACATTGTCAATTCAACCGCGATGGGCCAGGAACGCGGCGATGAAAGCGCCATGACGACCTTACGTGCCCATGACCGTATCGTCCGTGACGCCCTCTCGGCATTCGATGGCGAAGAAGTGAAGCATACGGGTGATGGCATCATGGCGATCTTCCCCATTGTCGCCAATGCGATGGAGGCCGCGACAGAGATATTGGTGAGTGTTTCTAATTTTGCCGAACAGAATAGTGAAAGTGCGTTTCAAATTCGCATTGGTGTTAATGCGGGTGAACCCATACAGGAAGGGGGCGATTATTTCGGTACCCCGGTGCAGCTGGCAGCACGCATCATGGATTATGCGGGACCTAACGAGGTTGCTGCTTCCCAGGTAGTGCGCGATCTAATGCAGGGCAAAAGTTTTGCGTTTGAAAAAATTGATGATTTTGAATTAAAAGGATTTAAAGAGCCGGTACCGGTTTACCGGCTGGCGCGTTAGCCGCAGATATCTTGTATTGCTTGCCAGTCGTCATCATTGATGGCTGTGCCTTTTGGCGAAGGTTGTTTGGCTTTAATGGCGTCGATGCGTTCACGAAGCGCTGGATGGGAAGCGAGATATTTAATAACCGAATCATCGCCAGTGCTCTTACCCTTAGCTTTGGCTTCGTTCAGGAATTTTTCAAAAAAACTCACCAAGCCTGCGTTGCTGATTTTGGCGCGGGCGAGCATTTCGACCGCGGTATCGTCGGCTTCCGCTTCGTTGCCGCGGGAATAGGACGCATTAACCAAATGCAACGCGAAGCCAGAGGCCAAATCACCGGACGAACCCGATACACCGGTTAGAGCTGTGATAAGCATTGACCAGCCATAGGCGTGAATAAGGGCTTTGGTGGGGTGGCGTTTGATGACATGGCCCATCTCATGAGCGAGGACGCCGGCTACTTCTTCCGGCGTATCTGCTTTTTCAATTAGCCCACTTAGAATAACGACATGACCGCCGGGGGTCGCAAAGGCATTCACTACTTTGCTTTTGGCGACCCGCACTTTGAACCGGTAGGGCGTGTCTACGGTTGCAGCCAACCGGTCCGTTAGGTGCTGCAAGACAGCAACGCCTTTTGGGTTTTTGCACTTACTATCATCAGCGCCAAAGATTTTGGTGACGGTTTTAACGACCCCTTCGCCAATTTCTTCTTCCCATTCCATGGGGATGCTTTCCGCGAGCGGCCCAGCAAGGCGCGGTAGGCCGTATATGACGAACAAGGCAAAACACAAGAACAGGGCGCCGATAATGGTAAATTTTCGAACACCTGCCCGGCTTACCGGGTCTCGCTTTAAATGTGGTGCCAGCTGCTCCAAATGGCCCAGAATCGACCGGTCTGTGATGGCTAAACGCGGGCCTTCTAAAGAACGATTCTGAAGACGAATAGGCCGATCTGCGGAGTGGGATTCTGCAAGCTTCACATCACCCCAGTCCCATTCGGTGATGGGTTGTCGATCCGAATTTTCGACGATGAGCCCCTGCATGGCACAGCGCACGGCAACATCGTGTTGTTCGGCGGATTGGCCATCGCTGTAGCGCGCTTCAAACCGTACTGATGTGTCGCTTGTCATTTAATCTCGGATTCTGCATTGCTCAATCAGCGTTAGAGTGCATTGACTTCTAGTGCTTCCGCCAGTCCCTCACCATAACCTGGCTTGTCTTGCTGGTTTTGCAAGAGAAGCGCCGCCGAGAAAGCGCCAGCAATTGTCATATTTGCACAGAATGCGGCGATAAAACGATTGATGATGATAATAGGAATAAGGGCTCCAAATACCGCGAGGGCTATGATTGGTAATATTAAGAATGTGGCTGCATCACTTCCGCCAGATGTCATTGCGGTGGTTAATGCAAACAACACCACTAATCCGCCATAAACTAAATAGGCGGGTATATAAACCTTGAGGAGTTGTCCGACGGTCATTGTTGAGGTGGCTGACAGTTTTTCAAATTTGGTCGCCGCGACAAAATGGCGAATAACCACCGCGCTGTACCAGACCATTGCGACACCGGCCAGTATGCCGATTACCGTCAGCGCAATGAGGAACCCGACCACAAGTCGAAGAACTTCAGCTTGGCCCGGTTTTACTTCGATGGCCTCTACGAACTCGTAAGTGAAATAACCCATCGTTCCATAAAGGGTGAGGAGACAGACGAGGCTAAACAACCACGATTTCATCAATGGGGCGAAGGGCGCATCGAATTCCAGGTTCACATCGCCAAACACACTATTTTCGGTTCGGTATTTTTGCAGGGCAACTTGCATTTTCGGATACATGACACCGAGCGTGACAATCGTCAGCAGCATGTAGAGAAACGCTTTGTTGGCAAACGTGATCGCCGACCCACTCATGCCGCCGCGGATACCACGCCAAGAGGTACGTGTTAGCCGATATCGTTGGGCGCGGTAGGTGGCGATATAAACTAAGTACATAAAGGCTAGCCCATAAAGTATTTGCACCGCGATAAAGACGTCCGGCTTGTTTTGCAGCGCGATCTGGAGAAATGAGTTGAGCAGCAAGACAGGAATTAAAATGACCATCACTATCAAGAAGCCAAGAAAGAGCTCGGTGCCGGTACCGGTATATTCTAGCGGCTCGTCCTGGAAGGAAACGCGGCTCCAGAGGTAACGGCGAATTTTTGTTTTGCCCCAAAAGCGGTATATGCCGAGCGTCACGATTGATAGGAGCATGTTCACGAAGACAATGGGGAAGAGTTCGCCAAGACGGCCTGCGTAGCTAGGTTGCTCATTCACCATATCGTCGGAGGCCTGAGCTACCGGTTCCGGCGTGATATTCCCATTCTCGATAAATTCGGACATCGCGAAAACCTACTCTTTAGAACATATTGGTCCCCACCATAATATCCGGTAGTAGGTGTTTGGGCAATGTAGATGGACCCAGGGCGAGACGATTTGTTATAGGATAAGCCGCTGGCCAAAGGGCTAGTCGCAATTCAGGAGAAGCCGTTTATGGCCAGTCAAAATTTCCCCGCACTCGTGCTGAACGAAAACGACCGCAAAGTGTCCCACGAATTGAAGCAGCTAAGCGTCGATGATTTGCCAGATGGTGATGTGACCGTCGCGGTCGAATATTCCACCGTCAACTATAAGGACGGTATGGTTGTGAACGGCATTGGGCGATTGGTACGCAATTATCCCCATGTTGCGGGGATTGACCTGGCAGGTGAGGTGGAAGCCTCTGACGATGATCGTTACAAGCCGGGCGACAAGGTTGTTTTGACCGGCTGGCATGTGGGGGAGCGCCATTGGGGCGGCTATGCAGCAAAGGCGCGCGTAAAGGCTGACTGGCTGGTTCCCTTGCCCGACGGGCTATCCACTCGTCAGGCTATGGCGGTGGGTACGGCGGGGTTTACCTCAATGCTGTGCGTTATGGCGTTGGAAGGTCGTGGACTTGTACCTGACACGGGCCCTGTGGTTGTGACCGGTGCGGCCGGTGGTGTTGGCTCAATTGCGGTCGCGATACTTGCTAAGCTCGGCTACAGCGTTACCGCGTCAACGGGGCGTTCATCCGAGGCGGACTTCCTAAAGTCGCTGGGTGCAACCAAGATTATCAACCGGGCGGAGCTGTCCGAACCGTCCGGCAAACCGCTTGATGCGGAGCGCTGGGCCGGTGCCGTGGACACGGTAGGATCAACCACGCTTGCGTCGCTACTTACACAAATGATGTATGGCAGTTCAGTAGCCGCCTGCGGCCTTGCCGGTGGGCCAGGATTGGAAACGACCGTCATTCCGTTCTTGCTGCGTGGCATTAATCTGCTCGGAATCGATTCCGTCGTTCAGCCGTTCGACAACCGTTTGAAGGCGTGGCAACGCATTGCCGGCGATCTGCCGTTGGAAAAGCTGGACGCATTGACCGAATCAACTGGACTTGCAGGCGTACCAGATGCCGCCAGCGCTATCCTGAAAGGCGAAATTCGCGGCCGTTTAGTCGTCGACGTCAACGCCTAACGCGGCGGTTACCCCGCACTTAGAACGCGCACGGGATCGCCATCCATAAATTTGGCGATATTTTCAACAATGTCCGTGTAGTGCTTTGCATGATTTTCCATCGTCACGTAACCGATGTGGGGCGTGAGAAGCGCATTGTCGAGTTTGCGAAACCGGTCGTCTGCGGGCAGTGGTTCGACGGTGTAGACGTCCAAAGCAGCGCCCGCTATCGAATTGGATGTTAACGCCTTGTATAGGGCCTCTTGGTCGATGATCGGCGAACGAGACGTGTTGACGATGTAAGCGCTTTCTTTCATTTGCGAAAACTCCGCCGCGCCAATCATGCCGCGGCTGCGATCACTCATGCCGTAATGAATGGTGATGACATCGGCTTCGGTGAAGAGTTCTTCCTTGCTCACCTTCTTAACGCCGACTTCCGCGGCGCGTTCGTCGGTCAGGTTTTGACTCCACGCAATAACGTCCATATCGAAAGCCAAGCCGACTTTCGCAACGCGTGAACCGAGATTGCCGAGCCCCACGATACCTAGTTTTTTGCCAGCTAGGTTTTGACCGGCTTTGGTTTGCCAGCCGCCTTCTTGCATGGAGCGATATTGCGCGGGAATGTCGCGCATGAGGCTGATGATCAGGCCCCAGGCATGTTCTGACGTAGGGGAGCCGACCCCACCGGTATAACAAACGGTGACACCGTGTTCGGCGGCTGCCTCCAGATCGAACGATTTGTTACGACCGCCCGTCGTTATTAACAATTTTAAATTTGGTAATTTTTCGATTATCGAACGCGGAAACGGTGTGCGCTCGCGCATGCCGACAATGACTTCAAAATCCTTCAAAGCGGCAATGACGTCGCCTTCGTCACCTAAATGTTTATCGAAGACTTTGACGTCGGCACGCCCATCCAGTGGTGACCAATCGGCAACGCTAAGCGCTATGTTGAAATAATCATCGAGTACGGCGACGCGCATGTGAATCTCCTCTTATTATTCTGTCTGTTCAAATTTGGAGCGACTGTAATGAAAGGCATTACAGTGCGCACGTAGAAAGTTTGTGTGAGAGTACTGTGTTCGGGGTCGTGTGCTAGACGATGATATCTAGCACGGCGCCACGCGGTGGACCGCCTGTGCCGCCTGCCGTTACGGTGCCGTCCGGTAATGTGATTTCGATATCTGGTGCATCACCACCGGTATCGGCGCCGCCATCAGTTGGTGCGGGGGCATCGAACCCAGTGCCGGCTACGGCGGTTGTGCCGCCGGTTCCTTGCGCATCAATTTCGGCGCCGCCGGTCGTTGGCGCTTCTACGTCAAGTGAAGCAGTTGTGCCGCCCGTATCCGATGTATCAATCTGCGCCGGCCCTGTCGGTCTGGCTTCTGTATCTGTTGCCGCTGGCGCACCGTTGCCGTCATCTTGGACTTCTTGCAAGGAAATAAGTGCCTGTGCCGCTGCTTGCGACAGGCGAATATCCAATAATGCTGTGAGATCGGCGCTTTCGATCGCCGAGGCCTCTTCGCCGCGGACGATGCGGAGGCCGGGTTCTCCATCCGCGCCACTGAATTTGGCTGTAAACGCGATGGAACGGCTATCTGCTTGTAGTCGGCTTTCAGATTCCGCTGCTTGCGCGCGCGCCCGTCCACCCGCCGCATTGCCATTTTGAGCCGTGCTAGCGGGTGCGGCATTTGATAAAACCTGAACTGAACCGATGTCAGTCATAATACTAGTAAAATGGGCTTATTTTGTTAAAGTTTCAAGTCTTAATCTTTACCAAGTACAGTAGATGGAGTAAGGTAAAATTAATAATAAATAAAATAATTAGTGAATATTTACAAATATTAAATAAAACACTGCATCCATGTCACTAAAACCTTGAATATAGAATCTAATAAATATTTATTTATTATTTATATATTAAAAATATATTATTTCCGTGATGTTAATGTTGCGGTTTAATCAATCCGATTGGTGTTGTTTCTATGGCTTTTGTTCGGTTTTTGCCCGCTCTCTAACCGCAACGTAGGTGGCGCTGGCGACGATCATAGCGGCGCCGAGGAAGACAAAAATGTCCGGAATTTCTTGAAACAGTAAAAAACCTAATAGGGCGGTCCATAGTAGGCGCATAAAATCGAGGGGCATAACGACTTGTGCGTCGGCGCCACTGAGTGCCTCTACCAGTGTATATTGCCCAAGCGTGCCGGTAATTGCGATCAATGCAAGTAGCAGAAACTGCAAAAATGTCGGCGTTTGCCAGTAAAAAATTGCAACGGGCAGCGATAAAACGGCCAGAAGTAACGCCATGTAGGCCGTAATGGTTAGGCTGGAATCGGTTCGGCTCAAAACTTTGATGACAATTAACGTGCCGCTCCAGATGATGGCGGATGTCAGCACGGCTACCGCGCCGATTTCTACTGCTGCAAGGCCGGGGCGCAAGATGACGAGTGCGCCGGCAAACCCGATAGCGATCGCGGTCCATTGGCGCAGGCCGACTTTCTCGCCGAGGAAGCAGATTGCGAGTAGGACCGCGAATAGGGGGGCCGTGAAGGCAAGCGCGGTCGCCTCGGCAAGCGGCGTTAGGCTGAGCCCGATGTAAAATGCCGCCATCGCAAACAAGTTAAGGCCCGCGCGTACCCAATGGAGCCCTAATCGTTCGGTTCTAAGCGGGGCCAGGCCGTGACGAATGAAAAAGGGCGCGAGCACGAACAGGCCCAGAAAGTTTCGAAAGAACACCACCATCATCGGCTCTAACGTCTGCGTCACATCGCGGATGCTGGCGTTCATGATGGCGAAGCTGACCGTCGAGATAATCATCAAGAGGATGCTACGAAATCTGCCTGATAGGAGTTCGGAGGGACGGGGCATGAGGTGCAGTTTGTCTTTCAGGTGGTTGTGGCCCGCTTAATCGTACGGCGCCGGCCCTATCGGGAGTGCCGGTTATAGCAGTTGGATACGCAGCGGGCATGCTGTGATTGACGGCAAAGCTCATGTATTGGATATTCCCTTGGCCTAACTGAGTCTAAAGGGGCCTGAGCCGGCCTACATTAGGCATAACCAAATTATGGGATCGCGCAAAAGTGTCAGCAGCATTAGAAGAGACCGGCCAGCAGATCACTCTTGAAATTTGGCGGGGGCAGGAAGAAGGGTACTACGAGACTTACTCTGTTCCCGCTCAGGCAAGTCAGACTATTCTGGATGTGGTCACCTATGTGCAACGCCGTATCGACCCGACGCTATCCTATAGGTTTGCCTGCCGCATCGGCATGTGTGGCTCGTGCGCGATGATGGTGAACGGGCAGCCCCGCTGGACGTGTCGCACTCATGCTTCGAAAGTGCTGAAGGACGGCAAGATTCGCTTAAGCCCGCTCCGGAACTTGCCGGTTATCAAGGATTTGGCGACGGACATGACCGAGTTCTTTGAGAAATGGCAGACTGCGAAGGGCCGCTTCGTGCCGACCGATGGCAAGTCTCAGGAATTTGCTTCTGTTGAGCCCACATCCACCGGGCGCAAAGAGGCCGATGCAGGCATCGAATGTCTTGGTTGCGGTGTTTGCTATTCCGCTTGCGATGTCGTTGCTTGGAACAAGGACTATCTTGGACCCGCTGCGCTCAATAGGGCCTGGACGCTGGTGAACGATGAACGCGATGGTGACAAGATGGGGCACCTGGCCGCCGTTGCTGTCGACGCTGGCTGTCATGCGTGTCACAGTCATCAGCAATGCACCACCTATTGTCCAAATAATTTAAACCCGACGCGTGCGATTGCCGGATTGAAGCGCATGAGCGTGGCCGCGGCCTTAAAGGGCGACTTGAAATGAGTCGCGCCGACCTCTGGCTTTATGTCGCCCAACGGGTAAGCGCGATGATCTTGGCGCCGCTGGTGATTGTGCACTTGTTGACCATAATTTATGCGATCCAAGGTGGATTAACGGCGGCGGAAATTCTTCAACGGACGCAAGGCAGCCTACTTTGGGGCTCACTCTATGGTCTGTTTGTGGTTGCGGTCGCGGTGCACGGGTCAATTGGGCTACGCGCGATCATTAAAGAAATGTCCATCTGGCGTGGCCGTTCGTTGGATTTAGCCATGGGGTTGTTCGGTTTGTCGCTTCTCTATCTCGGCATGCGGGCCGTCATGGCGGTTGTTTGATGCGTAATCAGGCTTCCTATTGGGCGTTCATCGTTCATCGAATTTCGGGTCTTGGACTAGCGCTGTTCCTGCCGTTTCATTTCTATGTTCTGTCGCTGGCATTGGAAGAAGCGCGGCTGAATAACTTTCTGCAATGGACGGACGCTCCTTTGGTTAAGTTGGCCGAAAGTGGATTGGTTTTATTATTGGCGGCACACATGGCGGGCGGCCTGCGGCTATTGGTTTTGGAATTTTTCCCCTGGCATGATTGGCAGAAAACGGTAATTGCGCTGGGCGCTGCCGTGGCGTTCGCTTTTGGCATTCTGTTTCTCATGCGGGCGATATAAAGGGAGTTGGTCGTGGGTATGGAAAACATAGAACGTCTGCAAACGGATATTCTCGTATTAGGCTCTGGCGGCGCCGGATTGTTCGCGGCCCTTCACGCGCATAACGCCAACCCCGATTTGGATATTACCGTCGCGGTCAAAGGTTTGCTCGGTAAGTGTGGCTGCACGCGCATGGTCCAAGGCGGCTACAACGTGGCCATTGCGGACGGCGATTCTGTCGAACGTCATTTCATGGATACGATCGAGGGCGGCAAGTGGCTGAACAACCAGGATCTGGCTTGGGATTTGGTGAATCTATCCATCGAACGCATTCATGAACTTGAGAATGAAATTGGGTGTTTCTTCGACCGCAATGCCGACGGCACAATCCATCAAAAAGCGTTTGCAGGCCAAACCTTCGACAGGACGGTTCATAAGGGTAGCTTGACTGGAATCGAGATTATCAGTCGCCTTGCGGAGCAAATTTGGGCACGCGATATCAATCGGTTGGAAGAGCATCGCGCGGTGGAGCTGATTCCGTCGAAAGACGGCTCCCGGCTGGCGGGCGTACTCATGGTCGACATGCAGACCGGCGATTTCAAATTTGTTCAGGCGAAGGCAGTGATGCTTGGCACCGGCGGCGGGCCGACAATGTACAAATACCATACGCCGTCTGGTGATAAGTCTTGCGATGGGATGGCGATGTCATTGCGCGCAGGCTTGCCCTTGCTCGACATGGAGATGGTGCAGTTTCACCCGACAGGGCTGGTCGCCGGCGAGGATACGCGGATCACCGGCACAATCATTGAAGAAGGCCTGCGGGGCGCGGGAGGGTATCTCCTCGACGGCGAAGAAAAGCGTTTCATGGAAGAGTTTGACGAACGGGGCGAACGGGCGACCCGTGATATTGTCAGCCGCTCGATGTATGAAATGATGCGCCGTGGACGGGCTGCGCCGAATGGTGGGCTCTACATTACGATGGCGCACCTTGACCCTGAAATGGTGGTGCAACAATTTAAAGGCATGGTGGATCGGTGCCGCGACGTGGGTTTCGATTTGGTTGGCGGTTTGGTGGAAGTCGTTCCGACGGCCCATTACATGATGGGCGGTGTTAAATTTGGCCTCGACTGCCGAACCGATTTGCCTGGCTTGTTCGCGGCCGGAGAGGATTGTGGCGGCGTGCATGGTGCCAACAGGCTGGGCGGCAACGGTGTGGCAAATTCTACCGTTTTCGGCGGGGTCGCTGGTGATCACATGCCCCCTTGGATTGCCAAAGAGGGCGCGTTGGCTGATCCGGATGAAAGCGTCATCGAGGGTGCTGTTGAGCGTAGCATGACGCCGTTTAGAAATTCGGGCGGTAATTTTAACGACGTTCGCCTCAAGCTTTACGACATCATGTGGGACGATGTGGGGATCATGCGGACCAAAGACGGCATTGAGCGGGGGCTTGAATCCTTAGGTGCGTTGCGCGAAGAGCTTTACAATCTTGGCCTGCCCGAGAATAGCCGGACCTTTAATCTCTCTTGGCAGGACTGGATGAATTTGGACAGCCAAATCCTAGTCAGCGAAGCCATTGCTAAGGCGGCGTTGGCCCGCGAAGATTCCCGAGGCGCGCATTTCCGTGAGGATTTCCCGGAAACAAGCGATCTCAACGGCTCGGCAAATACAGTGGTGCGTCAAGTAGAGGGTGAGCTTACAGTTGAGAATGTGCCCGTCGAGTTTACACGCGTAAAACCGGGTGAAACGCTTATCGTCGAAGATACCGCGTAAGCGCGGTTTAAAGGAAAGAAGCGATGATCAAACAAGAAAACATTCTGACGGCCGGCAAGGAAATTATGAGCCGAGCCGCCATCGACATACCGCTTGATTATAAGGACGGTATTCGAAAGATGGTCGATGAGGAGGAAGAGGAACTCAGCCGCTTTGTTCTCGAATCCATGTTGCAGAATTGGGAGGCAGCGGAAAGCGATCGACGGGCCATGTGCGCGGATACTGGTGTCCCGCGTTATTTCGTTAAGGCGGGAAATGAAGCGGTGATCGAAGGCGGGTTTGTGGCGTTGGAAGAAAACCTTCGCCGGGCGACCGCGGAAGCCACGCAAGATGTTCCGTTGCGGCCTAACCGAGTTCATCCGCTTAGTCGCCAGGACAATGACAATAATGTCGGGATCAATGCGCCGGAGATCGAATATTCGTTTGAACCCGGTGGTGATTGGGTGGACATCACGACTGTCCATAAGGGCGGTCTTTTCGGGTCTGACTACCGCATGCTGTTTCCTGGCGATGGCGTGGACGGTATTAAGAAATTCTTTTTGGATGTGATGTATGAATTCGGTCGTCGCGGGCTCGCCTGTCAGCCGGCTATTGTGGGTATTGGGCTTGGTGGCTCCAAGGATGTGTGTATGTCGCTCGGCAAACAGGCTGCCTGTCTTCGGACTGTAGGTGAAGCTAATCCGGACCCGGAAATCGCCGCGCTTGAGCAGGAAATGAAGGATCTCGGTAACAATATCGGCATGGGTCCCATGGGTTTTGTCGGTAAATCCATGGTGGTCGATTGCCACATAGAGGTCGGCTATTGTCATACGGGGGCGATGCCGGTCAGCGTTCATAGCTTCTGCTTGTCATCGCGACGGGCAACAGCACGACTTCATGCCAATGGCGAGATCGACTACAGGACCGATCCTAATTGGTTTACCCCTTATATGAGACGGGACACAGTGACATGGGAAACGACGAACCTGGCCAAGGCGGCCGGTTAAAGAAAGTTAGACTGAAGACACCTGTTACGCAGGAGGATTTGCAGGGCCTTGAGCTCGGCAACGTGGTCTATCTTGATGGCATCGTCTATACGGGCCGTGAAGGGCTTTACAATCGCATTATCACCGAGGGTATCGAGCCACCGGTTGATTTGAAGGCGCTGACCAATGTTACATTCCATTGTTCGCCGGCCGCGTCGGTCAATGACGATGGCACCTTCAATATGGGGGCTGTAACAGCAACGGCTAGTTTCCGGTTTGCGAAATGGTTGACCCAATGGTTTAAAAAATCGGGCGTTAAAATTATTATCGGCAAAGGCGGGATGTCAGAGGAGGATTATAAAAAATATTTCGTCCCCAATGACGCAATTTATCTTACGACGGTTGGTTACGGCACTGGTGCATTGTTGGGGCGCGGTATCAAACGCGTTCAGGCAGCCCATTGGCTGAAAGAGCTCGGTATTGCTCAAGCCATGTGGGTGCTGGAAGTGGAGAATTTCGGTCCTTTCCTCGTGGAAAGTGATCTCCACGGTAATTCGCTGTTCGAACAGGAAAACCGGGCCGTGAATAAGAATATCGACAAGGTATATGAGGGATTAGGAGAGCCGGCGCTGAAGCGTTATGGCGAAACCACCTCTCGTTCAGACGAGGTGGTTTGATACCCCCTGCACATGCGTAAAAGCCCACTTGGGGCTTTCGCTTTCTTCTAAAAAATATGGGAACCAACCCCGACCTAGGCTAGCTGGGTCTGCTGGGGTGATATTTGGCCGAAGCTGGCTCCCAATTCGAATGCGCACAAAATGTGCGTTTTCGAGCACTAATTAGAAGGATTTAGAAACCGATACGATGCCACGGGCGTCGCAGGTATCGAGGCCGCCGCAATCACGGCTGTCGTTGAGATCATTGTCGACATAGACGGCGCTAAAGCCGAACCCGCGAATGTCGCGGCTTAGCCCGACAGACCAATCGGTGAAATCAACGCCGGCTGCCCGGTCAAACCAACCCGTGCCCACAGTGGCGTCGAGCGTAAATTTGAACGGTAGCGGTACGCTGAGAGCGGCATTGAAATAATAAAACTCACCGGCATTGACCGTGTAATCGGGCGAATAGGTGAACGTGGTGCCAAGCGAGGCAAACCCGAAATCATAGCCTAGTCCTCCAGCATACTCGACATAGTCGTTACCCGTACCGCTGGTGTCAGGGTAAGTGTACCAAATCGTAAAGAAGTCGAGTGATAGGCCGGAAACTTCGGTGTTTACGCCAATGGTCCAGTCGAGTTCCAGATAGGAAGGGTCGGCCGGGCCGAAATTCACGTTTGAACCCCAGACGCTTCCGTAAATATTGATCGGAACCGGGGCACCAAAGGTTTCCTGTAGCCCGAGTGAATAGCCGAATGTTCCTTGTAAGGCCGGATTACCGCCGGTTTGCGAAACGCCACGGAATGCATAATCGCTGGCGAGTGTTACATCTGCTGAAAATTCTCCAGGCATAAGATCGAAAAAGGCGTCAATGCCGTCTTTGTCGTCTTTCTTATCCGTCGCATTGGCCATACCACTTAACGCAAAGATGGCAGCGAAGGAAATTGCTACGATTCGCTTTAACATTTTTCTGGTCCTTTTTGGTTAGTGCTCAATTTTTTATTCTGCAGCCCTCAGCAGGTAATAGTGAGCATAGGCGGTGAATTTTTAAATGCCAACGCTAAACTGGTCTATATCCTACTGAAAAGACGTCATTATTATTGATGTTGCAGTTTGGCAACTTGCCCTGAATTTGAATGTTTTGAAGGCAATTAGATTAATAAATAGGCAGAAAAAAACATGCTCCCAATTTATACAGGTGCGAATCGGGATTTTTATACAGATGCGAATCGGGATTTGGCATTCTCTTCATGCGCCCTAAATGAGTGCATTCCACAAAATGATTAAAAATTATGCATCAATGACGGTTGTTGCGATCTTCCTCAGGACCTTTGCTACTGGGTCGGTAGACAGCTAAATTGGGGTAGGAGGAAGTTTTTATGGCGCACGAAGGATCCACGGCAGTTTTTCGGCCACCGTCGGTCGATAAATTACTGCAGACGGACCGACTCGGGACGGCCTGCCTGTCCTATGGGCGTTCGCTTGTCACCGGCGCCGTGCGCGACGTTCTGGCCAGCTTGCGGGGGGCAAACAACCCTGATCCATCCGCGAGCCAAGATTATTCAATAGAGACGATAGTCGAGGCGGTTGAAGGTCTCTTGTCTAGCCAGGCGCAACCGTCGTTACGGGCGGTATTCAATTTGACCGGAACGGTGCTGCACACCAATTTGGGCCGCGCGCCGATGCCCGAGGAAGCTATTCGTGCGGTGGCCATGGTTTCCCGTGGTGCGTCGAACCTGGAGTTCGATCTTGAAACAGGCAAGCGTGGCGACCGAGACAGCCACATAGAGAGCTTAATTTGTAAACTCACCGGCGCGGAGGCGGCGACCGTCGTCAACAATAATGCTGCGGCAGTATTGCTCGTGCTTAATGCGTTGGCCCTGCGCAAGGAAGTCCCGGTCTCGCGTGGCGAATTGGTAGAAATTGGCGGGTCATTCCGAATTCCGGATATCATGGCGCGCGCCGGATGCAAGCTACGTGAGGTCGGTACGACGAACCGCACGCATCTGAAGGACTATGCAGAATCCGTAACCTCGAAAACCGCGCTCTTGATGTCGGTTCATACAAGCAACTATACGGTGACAGGGTTTACCGCATCTGTGCCGCAGGCCGAGCTGGCGACGTTGGCGCATCAGCATGATCTTCCCTATGTGATCGATTTGGGGAGCGGGATGCTGGTCGAAACGGAACGGTACGGCCTGCCGCACGAGCCGACCCCGCAGGAAGCAATTGCCGATGGTGCGGACCTAGTGACTTTCAGCGGCGATAAATTATTGGGAGGTCCCCAAGCCGGCTTGATTGTAGGGCGCGCTGATTTAATCGCAAAAATTAAGAAGAATCCCCTTAAGCGGGCCTTGCGTTTGGACAAGATGACAATTGCCGCTCTTGACGCTGTGTTGCGGCTTTACCTCGACCCGGATCGCTTGGCTGAAAAACTGCCGGCGCTAAAAGCATTGGCACGCCCGCGTTCGGAGATCCTTGAATTGGCAGATTCGATCCTTCCACGTGTGAAGGCAGCGTTAGGCGAGGCCGCGTCGGTTCGGGTCATTGAACTCGACAGTCAAATCGGCAGCGGCGCGCAGCCGACGGAGATCCTACCGAGTGCCGGCCTGGCGATAGAACCTGTAGGCGGTAAGCGGGGACGCGGTGCACGATTAAAATCACTAGCGGCCGCCTTTAGATCATTGCCTATTCCGGTTATTGGTCGCGTAAAAGATAATGTATTTCTGCTTGATCTGAGATGTCTCGAAGCGCATGAGGACTTTCTCGATCAACTGGAAAGACTCACGGTGCTTTAATTCATGATCGTCGCAACTGCTGGACATATTGATCACGGGAAAACCGTGTTGGTGCGCGCGCTCACGGGCGTGGATACGGATCGATTGCCGGAGGAAAAAGCGCGGGGGCTCTCGATCGATTTGGGGTTTGCTTATCAAAGTCTTGATAGTGGTGCGACGGTGGGATTCGTCGATGTGCCCGGTCACGAAAAATTCGTACGCAACATGTTGGCGGGCGTCACGGGTATCGATTTTGCTCTTTTGGTAATTGCCGCCGATGACGGCCCGATGCCTCAGACTGAGGAACATTTGGCGATCCTTGATTTGTTAGGTATCGAATTTGGGGCGATCGCGCTTACCAAAACTGATCGCGTGGACGCGCAGCGGCTCTCCGAAGCGCAAGACGAAATTGCCATGTTAGTCGCCGATACGATCATGGAAGACGTTCCCGTGTTCCCGTGTTCCGGCCAAACCGGCGATGGCATTACTGCACTGAAAGCCTGTTTGCACGAGGCTGCTGATCGTTGCGCTGGGCATGTGGCGACGGGTCAGTTCCGTCTGGCTGTGGACCGAACTTTCAATTTAACCGGTGCGGGCCTAATCGTTACAGGCACTGTGTTTTCCGGTTCTGCGCAAGTTGGCGACCGACTGTTACTTTCTCCGCAAGGCTTGCCGGCGCGCATTCGTTCAATTTATGCGCAAAATCAGGAAAGTCAAACAGGGTCTATCGGGCAGCGATGCGCGCTTAATTTGACTGGCGCCGGCGTGGATAGAGCGGCGGTAAACCGCGGCGATTGGGTATTGGCAGGCGGCGCTCATGCACCGACGGATCGGTTTGACGGTTCGATCCGCGTGTTAGCGTCGGAACACCGGCCGCTGCGTCATTGGACGCCGGTTCATGTGCATGTGGGAGCCAAAGATGTGACTGGCCGAGTGGCGATGCTGGAAGATTGGCATATCGATCCCCGTCAGCAGGGCATGGTGCAGCTTGTGTTGGACGAACCAATTGGAGCCGTGCGGGGGGATCGGCTGATTTTGCGCGATCAATCAGCCCGGCGAACCGTCGCGGGCGGTATGGTGCTTGATCCATTTTCACCACAACGAGGACGCCGCAAACCGGAGCGGATCGAATTCTTAAGAGCCCTTATGTTGGATAATACTGGGGATGCTCTACGGGCGCTGTTGACCGCACAGCCTGAAGGTGTCGACCTCGAGAGATTTCGACAAACTAGAAACTTAAATGCCGGTGAGGCCGAAGAAATTTGGCGAAGCGTCGACATGATCAAGGTTGGAAAACCTGATGAAGCAATGGGCATCGCCGAGGACGCATGGCTCAACATAAAAGATGCAATTTTAACTGGGCTTCGCAATTGGCATGAAAAATGGCCGGAACGTCCTGGCCCCGAAGATGAGCGACTTCGCCGAAGCATACCGCTTCCAGTAGCGCCCGCGATCCACAACGCGGCTTTGCTGGAAATGATTAAAATCGGGGAGGTTCAACGTGATGGCGCCAGCGTTGTACTACCTGGTCACCGGCCCGAATTTGAGGGGAAGGATGCCGCTCTTTGGGAACAAATTGGTAGGTTACTGGTGACCGAGGAATTGCGCCCGCCGCGAACCCGGGAATTGGCTGCGGAAACGGGGGTCGACTTGAAGCAGATTGAGAACCTACTTAATCGGGCTGGAGGCATGGGATTAGCCTACCGTGTTGCCGACAACCGTTACTTTTTGCCTGAGACGGTATTGGAACTTGCGCAAATCGCGGAAAGGGTTGCGGCAAAATCCGAGGATGCAATGTTCGACGCGAAGGATTACCGCGATGCGACGTCTATTGGCCGAAACGTCGCCATTGAAGTTTTGGAATTCTTCGATAAACAAAAATTCTGCAAACGGGTTGGCGATAAGCGCGCAATCGAACGGCCGGCGCGGGACGCATTTGATTTATAGAGAGCGTTGTCAAATGGCTGGTTGCGCCCTAATGTCCGCCACGGAGGCGTAACGTTGCCCGGTGGTGCGCCCGGTCTTCAAAACCGGTGAGGGACGTTAGCCGTTCCTGGTGGGTTCGACTCCCACACGCTTCCGCCAATCCTTTTCAATAGCTTGTTTCCGACAGATGCTGTCGGGGCATGCCCACCTATATTTTAGGAACGAACATCATGGCCCGTATTCCCTACCCCGATTTGTCCAAGGCTTCCGAGGACGTCCGCGATTTAGCAGCGCGGATCGAACCGATGCTCAACGTGTTTCGTATGTTGCCGCACGCGGAAAGCGCTTTTTACGGATTTATGAAATTCGGCAATGCGCTGCTCCTAAAAACGGAAATTGATCCGGTGTTACGCGAAATCATGATTTTGCGTGTTGGTCATTTATCCGGCGCGCACTATGAAATTCACCAGCATGAAAAGATTGCGACTCATGTAGGAATGTCTCCGGACAAAATTGCGGCATTGGCAGGAGACGTGAAATCAGAGGTTTTCGACGATTTGGAGCGATTAGTGCTTCGCTTTACAGACGAGGTGGTGGCAGACGTAAAAGCGACAAACGAGACATTCGATGCCTTGGCTGCGCATTTTAATCATCGCCAGTTGAACGAAGCCGTTCTCACAATCGGATTCTATATGATGGTCTGCCGGTATTTAGAGAATTTCGAGATCGAGTTGGAAGACGAAGGGAGCGTCGACCCAACATTGAATATCGACGACTGGAAATAGCAGTGATCGACGGGGGAAATCAGAGAATTCTGGAGGGCATTCGTGTCCTGGACTTAACCCAATATTTCTCTGGCCCTTTGGCGACGCTTTATCTTTCCGGTCTGGGTGCCGAGGTTATCCGGGTTGATCCGCCTTCAGGCGACTTGTCTTCGGATGCGCCTCTCTATGCTGGGCCCGAAGGTGTTTCCGTGGAGCGGAAAACGGAAGACGATTTGGGGGCGGTGTTTTTAAAACGATGCCGTGCGAAGAAAGCCATTACGCTCAATCTCAAAAGCGAAGAGGGTAAGGCGCTTTTTTATCGGCTCGTGGAAAAATCCGATGTGGTGGTGGACAATTTCAGCGTTGGGGTGACCGAACGCCTGGGGGTTTCCTATGAGACACTCAGAGATATTAATTCAGAGATTGTTCAATGCGCAATTACTGGCTTTGGGTCGACGGGCCCGGATGCGGGTAAACGATCTTACGATGTTATTGCCCAAGCAATGTCCGGCCTAATGAGTATTACCGGAGAGCCCGGCGGCAAAGCAATGAAAGCCGGCTCGCCGCTGGCCGATGCGATCAGTGCAAGTTTTGCACTATCGGGTATCCTGGCAGCACTGTTTCACCGTACACGGACGGGGCATGGACAGTTCGTCGATATTTCCATGGTCGATTGCCTATTTTCACTGATTTATGACGATCCATTGGAAGCGTATGAACAGCTGGGCATGACAATGCGGCAGGGAAATAGAATTCCGCGGTTTTCGCCGTTTAACGTTTATGAAACCCAGGATGGCGAAATTGTCATCGGCACGAGCAATAACGAAATGTGGCGTAAACTGACGGAAATCATGGGGCGTGAGGCGTTAGCGGAGCATGATGATTTCGGTCGGACGGCGTGGCGTGTAGAGAATAATGACGTGGTAGATGGTGTGGTGGCAGCATGGTCGCAAACATGCTCAACCCAGGAGGCGCTGGCAATGCTGGAAGCAGCCGGGATTCCGTCGAGCGCTATACCGGATATTCATGCGCTTAAAGAATCGCCGCAGATGCATGCGCGCGGGATGGTGACGCCGTTATTGCACCCAACGATTGGGCCACTACAAGGCTTGGCTGCAGCGGGTTTCCCCATCAAATTCAGCGACGCTGAGACAGGCTATGACGGTCCGGCTGTAAGAGCCGGCCAACATAATGATGAAATATTCGGCGAGTTGCTTGGCGTAATTGATGAAGACATAGATCGGCTAAAGGGGGCCGGAACTATTTAACCGGATTTTGCGAACTATGTACCGATGATGCCGCCGTCGTCTTTTCGGATAGCGATGACGGAAGACCGTGGCACGGTTTCGCCGCCGTTGGGGAAGTGTGACTCTTTGCCCCTTACTCCTGGATGCTGAATATTGATGAACATTGTTCGCTTGTCCGGTGACCACGCCATGCCGGTAACCTCGCAAGCAACGGGCCCAGTCATGAAGCGTCTGATTTCGCCGGTTTTAGGGTCGCCGCACAGCATTTGGTTGTTGCCCATGCCTTTAAAGGCACCTTTGTTGGAGTACTTGCCGTCGGTTTGAATCCAAAGGCGCTCATCGTCGTCGAAGGCGAGGCCATCGGGGCCATTAAACAAATTGTCCTCAGTGATATTTTCCGTGCCTTTGTTCAATCCCTGTTGATTAGTGGGATTGCCCGCCAGGACAAAGAGAGACCAGGAAAATTCTTTGGAAGCATGGTCCTCATGAGCCGCCAATAAGCGGACGATTTGCCCGAATTTGTTTTTCTCGCGCGGGTTTGGGCCGTTTAAGGTTTGTTCGACGCCGAGTGAATTTTTCTTCGAGCCTCGGTATTTGTTATTCGTCAGCGCGCAGTAAGCTTCGGGTGCTTTGGGGTTAACGGCGACCCATTCGGGCCGGTCCATTGTTGTTGCCGCCACCTGTGCTGCGGCTTTGCGCGCGAATACCAAAACGGCGGCTTGGTTCTTGAAACCATTTGCCGCGGTTAATCCATTTTTGCCGTGCGCAAGTTCGACCCACTCTCCCTTACCGTCTAGCTTTCGGGTCGCATTGCCGAAGCGGGCGACGAAGAGGGTGCCGTCTTCGAGCAGGCGCCGGTTGTTACCGGCATCGCCTATGACGAATTTTCCCTTGGAGACAAATTTATAGAGATACTGTCCGCGTTCATCATCGCCCATATAGACGACCACCCGGTTATTTTTAGCGAGTGCGACTGCTGCGTTTTCATGTTTAAGACGACCAAGTGCAGTATGTTTTCTGGGCGTGCTCGAGGGGTCCATGGGGTCAATCTCGACGACATAGCCCGCACGATGCGCTTCGTTTGGTTCCGCATGGAGATCGAAGCGTTTGTCGAACTTGTACCACTGAGATCTCGTTTCTTTGGCTTTGAGCCCATAGGCCTTCTGTTCCGGCGTTCGTTTGAAGTCCCTATTATCTGTACCGAAATACAAATTAAAATTTTCCTCGCAGGTAAGGTAGGTGCCCCATGGGGTGGTGCCGCTGCCACAATTGTTCCATGTGCCCCGCGAGATGGCGCCGGTGGGGTCGGCCGACGTTTTCAACAGATCGTCCCCCTTAGCCGGGCCATCGATTATCATGGGACTGTCCGCGGTAATGCGGCGGTTCCGTTTGCCGCTTGTATCCACTGACCATTTTCCATTTTTCTCGATGATTTCCACGATGCTGATACCGTGCGCTGCCTTCGCTTTTTGAACTTCGTATGCAGGCATGTCGCCGTGTCCAGGGTCTCCTTGATCTTCGGTCTCGCGGGGTCCATAGAAAATGTCGGCATTCACATATTCGCAATTGACCGCCAAAACCGTGCGCGACGGGTCGATAGGGAAGGCCCACATCCCATCATTATTGTCGCCGAACGCTAATTTTTGGCTGGCGGCCGTGCCACGGGTTTCTTGGTCGAATGGAGCGCTCTCGGGGAAAATCGGATCGCCCCAAGACACCACCACATGACTGGAATAGCCTTTCGGAACGGTTACGGCATCCTTGGTGCTTGCCGGTATCGCTTTGAAGCCCATTAGAGTTTGTGCCGCTTTTGCCGGGTTAAAGGAGAGACCTGCATTTATCACAAAAGCTGATAGTCCGAGCGCGGTGCTGCTGGATAGCACGTTGCGGCGTGACAAAGCGGTTTCAACCATTTGATCAAAACCCGACTGTGCATCGCGGTTTTCGTTTTTGATGCTGTCGGTGGAATGGGTTTTAGCAGTCATGGTTCCCGGCCTTGTGCAAAAATGGAGAATGCTTCCAGCGTCAATAACGGTAAAGCGATTGAGGTTATTTGACTATGCCGTGACGGATTTTGTGACAAAAAAAGAGACCGCTCCAGTTAAGGCGGCCTCTTTCCGGCAAAACATTTTATTGCGATGCTTATTGCTGATCTGAAGGCCCCACGGAAAGTGGATCGGGTTTTGAGCGGGTTGTTTGCCATATGCGGATCGATATCACCAGAATCGCAAGCGCCATGAAAAACATGGCTAGCGGCCGTTCAAGAAAGATCATTGGTCCATCATTGTGAAGCAATAGTGCTTGGCGCAATGCTCGTTCCGCACCGGGGCCCAAGATGAAGGCAATGATGAAGGCCGGAAGGCTGTAATCGAATTTCTTAAAGAAGTAGCCGACAAAGCCGAAAACAAACATCATCGCGACATCGAATAAGGTATTGCGGAGTGCGTAAACCGCAACGACCGAGGTCAGAAAAATAAAAGGGTAGGTTACCCGCATGGGCAGTTTTGCCATGGCTCTGCCAATAACGCCGCTACCCCAATATCCGATCACAAAATAGGTCACGATGCAAAGAAGGCCGGATGCGAACAAGCCATAAATCGTGTCCCGTTCTTCTACGAAAATGCGTGGTCCGATATGCATGCCGTGGATTAAGAATACGCCTCCAAGGAGCGCGGCCGCGACGCTGCCGGGAATACCGAGTGTTAACAGGGGGATGAGATTGGCACCGGAAACCGAGTTGTTGGCAGCTTCTGCAGCCGCAACGCCCTTGATTTCCCCGTTACCCCAATTATCGTCCGGCGCGGCCGAACGTCTTGCTTCAGCGTAGGCGACGAAGCAGGCTGCCGATGCGCCAACACCAGGGAGCATGCCAATGATGGTACCCATGCCGGTGGACTTGGCCATGACGGGGAAACAGTGGAGAAGCTCTTTCCAGGTTACATGATTATCTTCAGGTTTCTGCGACCGTTTGGACATCATCCGCTCCGAACCGAGCGATCCGCGATCAGCAATTTGAACGAAAACTTCTGAGCAGACAAAGACCCCAAGTAGGACTGGCACGAGGCCAATACCTGTTTCCAGGTAATTTACGTCGAAGGTGAGCCGTGGCAGAGAGCTGATTGGGTCAAGCCCGATAATCGCGAGCATTATGCCCAAAAGCGTACTGATCAAACCGCGCATTACCGACGAACCGATAACGCTGCCGATGATCACGAAGGCGGTGCAGTAAACCGCAAAAACCTCTGGCGGCCCCATGCGTGCGGTGTAGATAGCGATGAATGCCGCGCCGAAAATCAATAAGCATTCGGAGAATAGATCGCCGGCGGCAGATGCAATGACGGCCATTCGGAGTGCTTTTCCCTGTTTACCCTGACGGGTGAGGGGATACCCTTCAATTTGCGTAGCAGACGCTTGCGGCGTGCCTGGCGTATTGAAAAGGATTGCCGGAATAGAGCCGCCAAAACTGGCCGCCTTGCCGATTGTATAGACGAAAATCAGCGCGGATAACGGTTCGAGGTAGAACGAAAGCGGGATGATCATGGAGATGGCAGCTGAGGCCGTCAGGCCGGGCGTGGCGCCTGCGAGCAAGCCAACAGTCGTGCCTAGAATGGCATAAAAAATCGCCCAACCGCTACTGAACAGTGTGACAATTCCATCGAAAATTGGGTGGTCCATAGCTTGCCTTGTCCCTTAACGCTTTACACGCCAATAAATTTTCTTAATGCGCCGAAAATGTAGAAATTGTCATATTCCCAGATCGCGCCGCGTGGCTCGGATAATCTTAGGATGCCAAAAAAGATGATGTAGTAGATGGTCATCGAAATAGCCGGGATAATAGCCAGCCATTTGAGACCGCGATTACCGAACAAAGCCAACGTTGCCGATAGGCAGATAATCGATGGACCTAAATACTGAAACAAACTCATAAGGCCCAGGTAAGCGAATGCTATTGCCGACATGGGTACAACCCAGGCAATGAACAGATAAAGTTCGTGCGGCAAATTCACAATTTTGCGACCAAGGACGGTAAGGGGTTCCAGTTTTATTGGTTCACCACTCTCTTTACGCATTGCGAAATAAGACGAAATGACGAAGCCAACCGCCATCACGAGCAGCGTGACGCAAACGCTGAGCGGAAATGTATCGGGATCCATGCCGTGGCCAAACGGATCTTCTTCAATCCTGAATACCTGGATGAAGAAAATCAGCGTTACCACCAGCATAACGAGACCCGAAATGAAATTATTGCGTGCCGACATGCTATGATCCTGCCCAAATCGGATGTCTAATTTCGAGTGCTACACGGGAAAGCGGGATGAGTGCGGTGCACTCATCCCGAAATTCCATTCGGAAAAAGCTATTTCTTCTTTTTCTTGCTAGCGGCTTTCAGCTCGTCCACCAAAGGTTTCCAGCTCTCGGTAAGTCCCTTGTAGTAGGTGGTCGTCGCCGGGCCGGCTTTGTACTTAGCTGGAAGGCCCGCCTTTTTCAGCAATTTCCCATATGCCTTATGGCTCGTCATTTTTTTGCAAGACGCATCCAGCGCGGCAATCCGGTCATCGGGCACATCCTTCGGCGCCATGATGATCATCGGCGTGAACACTTCAAGCAGGTTGAGACCTTGCTCTTTCACCGTCGGGATCTTTTTGTTGTTTGGATCGCGCTCGGGATAAATGAGTCCAAGGGCTCTGACTTGATCTTGGAAGCCATTGATCAAATGAACCCCGATGACGGAGAAATCGACTTGCTTGCCGATCAAAAGACCACGTGCCGGGGAGCCGCCCTTCGCAGGTACGTCGACGGCATCCATGTTATTACGTTTTGTAAAAGCGAGACCTGCAATGCCCCAAGTGCTGGTGCGGCCGGGCGTGGAATAGCGAAGTTTGCCCGGGTTGGCCTTCACATGGTCAACCAGCTCTTTGGCGCTTTTGAATTTGCTATCTTGATGCACGAACACCGCAGGCAACATGCGGCCAACCATACAAACTATTTTAAAATCTTTGAACGGGTCGACAGGCGCTTTGCGGAATTGAGTCGAGAAATAGAATGAACCGCCCGATGCGAGATAGAGCGTGTAACCGTCAGGCTTGGAATCAGCGACATATTTGGCCGCAGGGACCCCGGAACCCCCAGCCTTATTGACGATGATCAGCGGTTGCCGACCGATATATTCAGGCGCCACACTAGCGAGTGCGCGCGCATATGAATCTGTGCCACCGCCGGCACCGAAGCCGACAACAAGCGTGATGGGTTTTTCCGGGAAAGCTGCGAATGCCGGCGAAGCCAGTGTGGCAATTGCGGCAGCAGCGAGAAGTTTCTTCAAATGCATAATGTTCTCCCTATCCAATGCGAAATAAAAAATTAGTGCGGTAACGTTATTAATTTTCCCCTAACCGCTTGGTATGAGACCTAACATGGAGACTTGTTGGTTAGCCAGAGCAAGATTCTGCTATAATGCGGCTAATCCGGCGACAATCTATTCTATGGTTTGCATAGGATTTAAACGAACGAGGGGAAGCGAAAATGGCGATCAAGACAGTGGCAGTGATGAGCCCCGGCGATATGGGACATAATTACGGAATCGCACTAAAAAAGGCGGGATTTAGAATTATCACCTGTTTAGCTGATAGGAGCGAGCGAACCAAAGCATTGGCTGCAAAGGCTGAGTTCGAAGATGTGCCGAGTTTGGATGATTTGGTCCGTGAAGCGGATTTAGTCTTGTCGATTATGCCGCCGGCCAATGCGGTCGGTGTTGCCGAAGAGATCGCATTGGCAATGAAACGAACCGGTGAAACGCCGCACTATGTGGATTGCAATGCCATCTCGCCGGATACCAGTAAACGCGCTAGCGGGCCGGTCACGGACGCGGGTGCCAACTATGTTGATGGCGCCATTGTCGGCCCGGGCCCAGGCACACGGGAACGCCCCACCAGCATGTATGTCAGTGGGCCAAATGCAGCGGCGATTGAGGACATTTCCGGTCCGCATATCGACGTCATTAACTTAGGTCCAGAAATTGGCAAGGCCTCCGCGGCCAAGATGTGTTACGCGGCAATCACCAAAGGCAGTTGGACGCTCTACACGACGGCGTTGGTCGCGGCTGAGGCCCTCGGTGTCAGCGAACAGGTGCATACCGCTTTAAAGTCAAGCAGGCCTGGTATTTGGGACGATATTGAGAAAATGCTGCCTCGTCTGCCGCTTGACGCGGGCCGGTGGGTTGGCGAGATGGAAGAGATAGCGCAGGCCATGGGAAGCGCCGGCGCGTCATCGCTTTTCCATCAAGGGGCGGCTGAAACGATGGAATTACTCGATTCAACGCCCATCGGTCGGGAGACGCGGGAAAATTATGATAAAGATCGTACCCTGCAGCAATGTTTGGAAATTTTCGCAGACCACTTGCCCGTTAAGAGCGAACGCGCTAAAGCAGCGAAATAACCGCGTTTCTAGTTGAATCGGGGCGCCGTTCCGGCTTCTGGGACGGCGCTTCTTTCGGGTCACCCACGCACTATGAAAATAGACAAGTCAGCGATCGCATTTGAAACCGCTTTGTTGGATGAGGCGGATGTTCGCCATACACCGTGCGGTGATGGCTCCATGGTCTGGCATGTCTGGGGTGCGGGCCCGCCGCTCATCATGTTGCATGGGGGGTCGGGCTCCTGGCGTCATTGGGCACTGAATATTCGCGAGCTTGCGCGCCATTACACTTTATATGTGGGCGATCTTCCGGGTTTGGGGGATTCCAGTGATCCGCCAAACCCGTTTAATACAGACGATTTTCCAGGATCCGTAGACCATCTTGCAGAAATAACCTGTGCTGGGATTGAGACTTTATTGCCGTCTGGGTCCCCCTTCAAAATCCTGGGCTTTTCGTTTGGGAGCATTACCAGCGGCTATGTGGTGGCACGCATGCAAGACCGTGTTGAACATTTGGCGTTGGTTGGTCCGGCATCGTTCGGCCTCCCCTGGGGTGGACTACAGGGACACCGGAAAGCACCAAAATATGCGAAGGACGATGCGGAGTTGAAGGAGTTCCATCGTCATAATCTTCATCTCGTTATGTTTGGTGATCCGGCAAATATCGATGATCTCGCGCTGCATCTTCAAATCGAATGTGTCAGCCGGGCACGGTTGCGCAGCCATCGAATTTCCGGCACCGATACATTGTTGCGGGCATTGAAGCGGTCGAATGTGCCGTTCAGTGCCTTGTGGGGCGCAGATGACGTATATTCACTACCGGATTTACAGTCACGACCGGCATTGTTGCGAACGCTACAGCCTGAAGCGGATTGTCGGGTGATTGACGGCGCGGGCCATTGGGTGATGTATGAGGCGGCGGATGAATTCAATGCTGCGATTTTGGAGCAGTTGGGCGGGATTGCGCAGGATTACATTGAAGAAGGCCGGCTAACGGTCAGTTGAGGAAAAATATGGAAGCCGAAGAATATTTAAAAGCGATCGAAGCGAAAGCGGAGGTCAGGACGTCGCCCTGTGGCGACGGTGAAATGATCTGGCATGTTTGGGGTGAAGGTGAGCCGCTGGTGCTTTTCCATGGCGGCTTCGGTAGTTGGCTGCACTGGGTCAACAACATTGAATATTTCGCCGAACATTTTCAGGTGATTTGCCCCGATATTCCCTGCCATGGAGATTCGGCGCTCGCGCACGAGCCGCATGACGCGCCTAACATCAGCAAAATCCTCTCTGATGGATTGAACCATATTGTGCCGCCGCCTGCGAAGCTCAGGCTTTGCGGTTTTTCATTCGGTGGCATCATGGCGGGCAATGTGTCTGTCTGGCAGGGTGATCGCGTTCATAAATTAATCGTCGTTGGTTCCAATGGCTTGGACTGCACCAAAGGCCCGGTATCAGGTCTCAAGGACTGGCGTAAGGCGGAGAGCGAAGAAGATCGTTTGGCCTGTCACCGCCGGAATCTGGAAGTCATAATGTTTGCCAACCCGGACAGCGTCGATGATGTTGCGATTTGTTTGCAAGATAAGAATACCCGTCGGTCGCGTATGAAATCGCGCCAAATTGCCAGTACGCCTGCCTTGCTCAATGCCTTGCCAAAGTTGAAAGGCACGCTCTACGGCATCTGGGGTGAAAAAGACGTCTATGCGGAATTGTTTATGGAAGAGCGCCAGAAAGTTTTCCAAGAAATCCAACCGGGTTGTGATTTCCGCGTGATCAATAATGCGGGTCATTGGGTGCCTTATGAATCGCCGGACGAATTCAATCCGATGGCCTTGGAAATGTTGAAGGGTTGAACCTCATATGCTGACGGATAAGCAACAAGAACTATTGTCCGGTGGCGCCCCGCGCCCGGGTGAATCGGCCGAAGATTGTGTGAAGCGCTTTGAAGAAGCGGCCGAAGTGTTTGAAACCCCCTGCGGTGACGGCAATTTAATTTGGCATAAATGGGGCGAAGGCGAGCCGATTCTGATGTTCCATGGCAATCATGGCTCTTGGTCGCATTGGATCCGTAACATCCCTGTTTTGTCGCAACATTACGCGGTCTATTGTTCCGATGCACCGGGCCTTGGCGATTCAGCCTTGCCGCCGGAACCTTATAGCTTGGATGGTATCATTGATGCGCTCGCGCTCGGGGTGGAGCAAATCGTACCAGCCGATGCAAAGATGCATGTGGTCGGCTTCTCCTACGGTAGTGCCACGGCGGCCAATACCGCTTGGCGATTTATCGACCGCGTTAAAACGCTCACCATGTGCGCGTCGGCCCGCCTTACTGCGACAGCTGAAGTGAAGCGTGACCTTCGTAGTTGGCGCCGCTTGGAGACGCCGGAAGAACGCTGGGAAGCCCATAAGCATAATTTAAAGCAAATGATGATTTGCAAGCCTGAACTGGTCGATGATTTGGCGGTTCATCTACAGAATTGGAATGCGCCGCGGGCTCGTATCCGGACAAAGGAATTCATTCCCCGCGGTTCTCTTTTAAAAGCATTGATTGCCATTAAACACATTCCGATCCGCAATATCTGGGGAACCGGTGACGCGTTCTATCCGCATTTCCTCGACAGCAAAGAAGAGCTGATCGACGGAAACGACATTAATCTCGATTTGAAAACAATTGACCAGGTCGGCCATTGGTCGCCATACGAGGCCTCTGAGCAGGTAAATGAATGGCTGCTCGAATGGTTTCAGTTGCACGATTAAGGATGACGGCGTGAGCACACAAAAAAAAGAACTAGAAGGCGGCGTTCCTCGCGAAGGAGAATCTCCCGAAGAGTGCGTGGCGCGCATTCGGAATGCGGCTGAGAAAATCACCACACCGTGCGGCGATGGTGCCCTCATTTGGCATGTGTGGGGCGAGGGCGAACCGTTGGTATTGTTGCACGGTAACCACGGCAGTTGGACCCATTGGATAAAGAACATACCGTTCTTCGCTGAGCGTTATCGGGTGCTCGTACCCGACGCGCCGGGCCTTGGCGATTCCGCCGTGCCGCCCGAACCTCATTCGATGGATGAGATGGCGGAAATCGTGAATGGCGGACTTGATATAATTATTCCAGGCGAGTCCTTCCATATGGCCGGCTTTTCTTATGGCAGCACGCTGGGCGGTTACATGGCCATCAAACTAACTGGCCGGCTGAAGAGCTTCGGCATGATTGGGTCTGCGCGCCTAACCGGCCAGCGGACCATGGTTGAAGGGTTGATCAATTGGAAGCGGCTTGAGACGGAAGCTGAACAGATTGAAGCCCATCGCCATAACCTCGGTGTGGTTATGCTGAGCGACAAATCCAAGGTGGATGACTTGGCGCTATATCTGCAGTGCAACAACGCCCCCCGGGCGCGGGTTAAATCTCATAAATTCGTACGCCGCCTCACCTTGCCTGAAATTGTGAAGCAAATAGAGGCGCCGATTTGCGTCTATTGGGGCACGAGGGATCAATATTACCCCTTTTATGTCTCCGCCTATGACGAACAAATCACCGCGCGGGATATCAGCATCGAGACGGATACAATCGAAGGCGCAGGCCATTGGGCGAACTATGAAAGCACCGATGAAATGAACGCAAAACTAGCGGCCTTTTTCACAGCCAATGATTAATGCGCCCATGCGCGCTATATTAGCCTGATGTATTTCGATCCAAGACTTTGGCCCTTCACCAAAGGGGTGCGCTTACGCATTGCCTCAGCGGTATTGGTGGGCCTTTTGGCGGCTGCGGTCGGTATCGGGCGACTGGCGCTATTGGGCTGGCTACTGGGCCAGGTTTGGCGCGGTACACCCTTCGATCAATTGATCCTGCCCTTTGGCATTGTGGCCGTCATCATGCTGCTGCGCGGTTGGCTGGAATATTGGCGCAACATGATTGCCCATAAAACCGCCTCCATCGTGCAACTCCATATAAGAGAGCTGCTCTACAATAAGGTGGTCGAATTGGGGCCGGCTCATTTTGGTCACGAGCGGACCGGCGCGGTAATCGTCGCAATGATCGACGGCGTCGAGCAGTTGGAGACTTATTTCGGCCAGTATATTCCGCAGCTCTGTATTGCGACGTTAACACCCATCGGCATTTTCGCCTTTGTGGCATTTCTCGATTTGCCGGTAGCCGGTGTCATGCTTGCCGCTGCGTTGGTGACATTGCTGGGGCCACAAATATTCCACCGCATGGAGGGTGGTAACGCGCGTACGCGCTCCATCGCGTTCAAAGCGTTTGCCTCAGAGTTCCTCGATGCGGTGCAAGGATTGGGTACGTTAAAAGCCTTCGGCCAGGCCAAGGCGCGGGCCAATGTGTTGGCAGTCAAAGCGCGGGACCTTTTGCGGAGCACCATGTGGGTGCTGGCGACAAACCAGATGGCTCGTGGGCTGACCGATGCGGGCATCACCATCGGCGTGGCGGCCACATTGTCGCTCGGCGCCTACCGTCTGGTAGACGGCCAAATGTCTCTGACCGCGCTCCTGATGATCCTGATGATGGGTACCGAAGCCTATCGTCCGCTGCGGGAAATGCGCTCCATGCTGCATGCGGGTATGAACGGGCGCTCCGCTGCCGAAACCATGATGGGATTGTTGGATGCGGAGCCGGTGGTGAAAGAGATACCTGCCGCCGCATCGGCAGGGCCCCTGGAGCCGGCCATTCAGTTCGACAATGTGAGTTTTGCCTATCCCGGTGCCCGGCGGCGGGCCCATGAAGACCTCGATTTCACGGTGCAAAAAGGCGAGCGCATCGGTGTTGTCGGGCCGTCCGGTTGCGGCAAGTCGACGGTGGTGAAGCTATTGCTGCGCCAGTACGATCCCACGTCGGGCACGATCCGGCTCGGCGGTAAGGATCTACGTGATCTCAGTTTTGCCGACCTTCGAAGTCAGATGGCGGTGGTCAATCAGGACACCTATCTTTTCCACGGCACCGTTGAGGACAATATTCGTCTCGGCAAGCCGGACGCGACAGAGGACGAGTTACAGGCGGCGGCGAAATCGGCCAACGCCCACGAATTTATTGATCGCTTGCCGCAAGGGTATGGAACCGTCATTGGCGAACGCGGCATTCGTCTTTCAGGGGGCCAACGCCAACGTATTGCGATCGCCCGGGCGCTGCTGCGTGATTCACCAATTCTCGTGTTGGATGAGGCCTTGTCGTCGGTTGATGCAGAGAATGAAGCGGTCATCCAAGACGCACTCGACCGGTTGATGAAGGGCCGAACGGTACTGATTTTTGCTCACCGGCTCTCAAGCGTGATTGATGCGGATCGAATATTGGTGTTGGAGGATGGCCGCGTCGCAGAAGAGGGTGGCCATCATAGTTTGCTTGCCTCAGGCGGGACCTATCACAAGCTGATGGCGGATCAGGCAAATGAGTGGTCCGGCGGCGCAGCCGGTATTGCCGACACACTTGTTGACGACGGCGAAGGCAGGCCGGTCATGTTGGCGTCGGATGATGCTATTCGGTTGGCCGAAGGGGAGGCGGAACGCGAGCCGACTGACGCGATTTTACGCGCCGATGGTATGGGCTGGGCGGCTGTGTTTCGTGAACTGCTCAAGTTCTCTGGACCATGGCGGACACAGCTGACGGCGACCTTTTTGCTGGGTGTCGCGCGTGTGTGCGCCTTTATTGGTGTGGGCGCCGTCGGTGCTTTGGCCGTGGGCGCGGTAAAGCGCGGCGAGCCGTTTGAAAACTTCTTAATTTGGCTTGCCGTCCTGGCGCCTGCGGCGGGCATTCTGCATTGGTTGGAAAGCTGGCTTGCCCATGATTTCGCGTATCGCATGCTGGCGGAAATGCGCATTCAGTTGTTTGAGAAACTGGAGGCGCTCGCACCGTCTTATTTGTTGAGGCGGCGGACCGGCGATCTTGTGGGAATGGCGACCCAAGATGTGGAGACAGTGGAATATTTCTTTGCCCACACCATCGCACCTGCTTTTGTTGCCATCCTCGTGCCGTCGGTTGTGTTCGCCCTATTGTTGGCCGAAGGATGGCCGTTGGCGTTGGCCTTGAGCCCGTTTCTTATCTGGGTGGCACTTAGCCCGTTCTTGATGCGAAAGCGGATCGACCGGTTGGCATCTCGGGCGCGCGAAGTGCTGGGCGATCTTAACGCGCACGCGGTGGATACTGTCCAAGGTTTGGCCGAAGTGGCGGCTTTCCAGGACGAACGACGACGGGGTGCTGATTTTCTTTCTAAAGTGCGCGAGCATCACGCGGTCCGCCTACCGTTTTTTAGCGATATGACCAGTCAAATGGCGATGTTGGAAACGGCGACGGGTTTGGGCGGCCTTGCGGTCGTTATCACGGGCGCGCATTTGGTCACTACGGGTCAGGTCGAGGCAACGACATTGCCATTGCTGACCATCCTTGCAATGGCGTCATTTCTGCCCATCTCCGAGATCGCCAATATCGGCCGCCAGTTGGCCGATACACTGGGCTCGACACGCCGTCTATATGCGGTGCATGGCGAGCCCGTGGATGTCACCGATGGCGTCGGCGTGACCGACCGTCCGAAGCCCGGTGGCGTTACGTTGGCGATGGACAATGTGTCCTTTCGTTATTACGGCCGCGCCGCCAGTGCGCTCCATAACGTGACACTCGAAGTACCCGCCGGCCAAACCGCTGCGTTGGTTGGTCCTTCCGGTGCCGGGAAAAGCACTACTGCCCACCTCTTTATGCGGTTTTGGGACCCGGAAGCGGGCTTCGTGTCGCTGGATGGGCAGGATTTACGCGATTTTGAATTGGATGATCTACGCCAACGCATCGCCCTGGTCGCGCAGGATACGTATCTGTTTAACGATACGCTCAAAGCCAACATTCTGATCGCTAAGCCCGATGCCACCGGCGAGGAAGTGGACGCAGCGGTGCAGCGCGCAGCATTGTCAGATTTTGTAGCAACGCTGCCCGACGGTCTTAACGCGCCGGTCGGCGAGCGCGGCATGCAACTCTCCGGCGGCCAGCGCCAGCGCGTCGCCATTGCGCGTGCCTTCCTGAAGGATGCCCCGGTGTTGGTGTTGGACGAAGCCACAAGCCATCTGGATGCGGTCAGCGAGGCTGCGGTGCGCTCAGCGCTTGAGGATTTGATGGCCGACCGCACGACGCTGGTCATTGCTCACCGGCTTTCGACGATCCGCAACGCGGATGTTATTGTTGCTTTGGAAGATGGCCAAGTGGCGGAAACCGGCACACACGAAGAGCTGGTCGCCAAAGGCGGGCTTTACGCGAAGCTGGTATCTCGTCAAATGGCGGGTGCGGAGAAGGCGGCGGAGTAGTTAGGCCTGGAGCATCGCTGTCATCAAGCGGTGTATGACGACCGGGATAGTGATCCAGTAGACAACGAGAAAAGTTTTCTCGCCCCGTTCACTTTTAAGGCCGAGTTTTGGCGCTAAGCGTTTCGGAAAGTCCGGTTTCCAAAAGCAAAAGCCGACGATGGCGGCGATTGCCAGAAGATAGGGGAGCATGGTCCAGGTGAACGTCATGGGCGCGCTGTAGCAAGAACCGTCTTCCGGAACAAGCACACCCTGTTAATCACAACACCCGTCTTGCGCCAAAGCCCAACTCCGGGTGTAATCGGGACCAACAAACAAAGACAAAATATTGGGAGGTGTTGATGGCATCGCTTAAGCGGTATCAGCATTATATTGGTGGCGAATGGGTGGACCCGGCGTCCGGTGAATGGATCGAGAGTTCCAATCCCTACAGTGGACAGCCTTGGGCTGAATTCCCCCGCGGCAATCAGGCAGATGCGGATCGTGCTGTTGAGGCGGCGCATAAGGCATTTACGTCCGGCGATTGGCCGTCCATCGGGCCGACGGCGCGCGGCGCCTTAATGCGGAAGCTGGGCGATTTGATCGCGGCTAACGCACAAGAGTTGGCAAAAGTCGAAGTTCAGGACAATGGCAAGCTGATAGCCGAAATGGGCGCGCAGCTCGGTTACGTGCCGCAATGGTATTATTACTATGGTGGGCTTGCGGACAAAATTGAGGGTGCAGTGCTGCCCATCGATAAACCCGATACTTTCAACTATACGCTCCATGAACCGCTTGGCGTCTGCGTCGCCATTACGCCGTGGAATTCACCACTGCTGATTACAGCTTGGAAACTGGCGCCCGCATTGGCGGCCGGTAACACGGTGATTTTGAAACCGTCGGAATTTACGTCTGCCTCTGCATTTGAGTTTGTGAAACTGGTGGAGGAAGCGGGCTTTCCGCCCGGTGTGGTCAATGTGGTTTCTGGTTACGGCAAGGAAATCGGTGAGGCGTTGGTCTCTCACGACAAGGTGGCCAAAGTTTCCTTTACCGGCGGGACCATGAGCGGCACGCGGGTTTACGAGAATGCGGCGTCGGGCCTCAAGAAGGTGAGCCTCGAACTCGGTGGTAAATCGCCGAATATCGTCTTTGATGATTGCGAAATGGATAATGCGGTCAAAGGTGTGATCTCGGGCATCTTTGCGGCCACGGGCCAAACTTGTATCGCGGGTTCACGCTTGTTGGTCCAGGAAAGCATCCACGATGAATTTGTCGACAAACTGGTGGCCTTTGCCAAGACGGCGCAGATGGGCGATCCCATGTCGTTAGATACGCAGGTAGGGCCGGTCACCACGCCGCCGCAGTATGAGAAGATACTTTCCTATTTTGATGTGGCGAAAGAAGACGGCGCGGAATGTGTGTTGGGCGGTGGTAAGCCCGATGACCCGGCGTTAGGAGATGGCTGGTTTGTGCAGCCGACGATTTATACCGGCGTCAGTAACTCTATGCGCATTGCCCAGGAAGAGATTTTCGGGCCCGTGCTGTCGGTGATCCCGTTTAAGGATGACGATCACGCGGTGGAGATCGCCAATGATGTGGTCTACGGTTTGGCGGCCGGTCTTTGGACCCAGAGCATTCGGCGCGCCATTGGTATTTCCAAACGCATTCAGGCGGGCACTGTCTGGGTGAACACGTATCGCGCAGTAAGTTTCGTGTCGCCCTTCGGTGGTTACAAACGTTCCGGGCTTGGCAAGGAGAGCGGCCAGCAGGCGATTAAAGATTATATGCAAACCAAAAGTGTATGGATCAGCACCGCGACTGAGGTGCCCGACCCATTCGTAATACGATAGCGCAAATTTCGCGCGGCATTGCCGCGACGGCGCATTTGCCAAATTAATAGAGAGGGAAAAATGGCTCAACTCGCATTCGAACAACCAGAAGCTCAAGGCCTTACGGCGAAACTGGCAGCACACGCCGCCGACATGAAGTTCAAAGATTTGCCCGAGGATGTGATCTCAATCGCGCGCTGTTGCTTTATCGATTGGCTTGGGGTGACAATCGCGGCACACGATGACCCGATCACCGACATGTTGGTGACGGAAGCCAAAGAACAGGGCGGCAATCGTCAAGCCACGGTCATTGGCGACGGTTTGCAAACCTCCGTATCTCAGGCGGCCCTGATCAATGGCACGGTGAGCCATGCGCTTGATTACGACGATGTTAATCTCAACATGATCGGCCATCCGTCGGTGATCACCTTTGCTGCGATGCTGGGTGTTGCGGAGCGTGATGGTTGCTCCGGTGAAGATTTCGTCACAGCTTTTGTGGCCGGGACTGAAATCGGTTGCCGTATCGGAAAACAGCTGATGGGTGAATCCCATTATCAAAAAGGCTGGCACATGACCGGCACGGCGGGGACTTTTGCGGCGACCGCATCGGCGGGCAATCTTATGGGGCTGGATGGGGATACTATGACAACCGCCTTCGGTATTGCCGCCAGCCAGGCAGCGGGGCTCAAGAGCAATTTCGGCACCATGTGCAAACCGATGCATGCGGGTAAAGCCTGCCAAAACGGTTTATTTGCGGCCTCCATGGCCAAACGCGGTTGGACAAGTAACCCAGAAATTCTTGAGTGTGTGCAAGGGTTTGGCGACACGCAAACCGGTGCTTTTACGCCGGATCTGGCGCTTGATGGGCTGGGAGAGCGTTTCATGACCCGTGGCATGTTGTTTAAATTTCATGCCGCCTGTTACGGCACTCACGCTGCCATAGAAGCGGCGCGCGATGTCCGCGAGCGCCATAACGTTGCGGCGGACGATATCGAGAAGGTCGAACTGCATGTGCCGTCCGGTTATTTGAAGATGTGTAATATCCATGAGCCGACAACCGGGCTCGAAGGAAAGTTTAGTCTGCGCTTTACGACCGCGATGGGGCTGCTTGGTGAAGATACAGGACGGATGGATAGCTATTCCGAAGAGAAATGTGCCCACCCGGCCTTGGTTGCCATGCGGGACCGCATTCAGGTGGTTGCGAATGACGATCTGGAGAGTGACCACGCGGTCGCTGATTTACGAATCACCAAAAAGGACGGCGTGGTTGTTCAACAGTCCGGCGCTGTTTATGAGCCAGAACGTGACCAGGACCGACAATGGTCGCGTTTGGTCGAGAAGTTCCAAGGGTTAGCAGTACCGGTTATCGGCGCGGACAAAGCCGGTCAAATCACCGAACAAGTTGCTAAACTGGAGACGTTGGACAAGGTCGGTCCGATTGCCGAATTGGCTGTGAAATAGGTCTGTACAAAAGGCCTCAAAACAGGAGAGAGACATGCCCGCACCACATCGAGCTCGCGCGCTATCAAACCGCCACATGGTGGCGGCTGGGAACTACCATGCTGCTTTAGTCGGCATGAATATTCTAGAAGCGGGCGGCAACGCCGTGGACGCGGGGGTGGCTGCGGGCATTGTGCTGGGCGTGACGAACTGTGATCAGGTGAACTTTGGTGGTGTCGCGCCGATTATGATCCGCATGGCCGATACCGGCAAAGTGATGACCATCAGCGGTCTCGGCTGGTGGCCGAAGGCAGCGAACATCGAATATTTCCATGAGAACTTTGACGGCAAAATGCCGCCTGGCCTCATGCGGACGGTGATGCCTGCAGCACCCGATGCGTGGATTAAATCGCTTGAGCTCTATGGCACCATGACATTCGGTGAAGTGGTTGCGGGTGCGAAACGGCTTGCCGGCGAAGGCTATCCGGCGACGACGCTGAACGGTGAGCTTATGGCAGCGAATGCCAAGGGGTACGCAGCCTGGCCTTCGAACGCGGAGATTTTCTTGCCGGGCGGTAAGCCAACCAAAGCCGGTGATGTCCTCTACCAGCGTGATCTGGCAAAGACGATGCAGTACATGGTGGACGAAGAGGCGGCGGCAAAGGGCGGCCGGCTGGAGGGGCTCAAAGCCGCGCACGATGCTTTTTATAAGGGTGATATCGCCGCTACGATTGCGGATTATCACAAGGAAAATGGCGGCTGGGTCACCCGCGAAGATTTAGCGGAGTATGAGTCCGGCCATGAGGAGCCGTATGCGGTCGATTTTATGGGCTTTACGGTCTATGGCTGCGGGCCTTGGTGCCAAGGACCCATCATTCTGGAAACGCTCAATATCCTGAATGGCGTTGACCTGAAGTCGATGGGTCATAATTCACCGGAATATCTCCATACGCTCATCGAAGCGCTTAACCTGTCCTATTCGGACCGCCATGTGTATCAGGGCGACCCGCGCTTTATCGATGTGCCGATGGATGAGCTGTTGGACCAAGCTTATGGGGCGAAGCGACGAGCCTTGATCGATCCCAATAAGGCGTTTGGCGAGATGCCGCCCGCTGGAACGGCCGAAGAGCTTGGTATTGCCGGGCGCGGTGGGGTGCCGATTGGTGATAAAGCTGAAGGCTATAAGGAAATGGCGGTGGATACCGCTTATGTTTGCGCCGTCGACAAGGACGGCAATACATTTTCTGCAACGCCGAGCGATGGCCAACATAGTTCTCCAACAATTCCGGGGCTTGGCTTTGTGCCGTCTAACCGGGGCACTCAATCCTGGACCGATCCGAATAATCCCGCCTGTCTCGCGCCTGGCAAACGGCCCCGTTTGACACCGAACCCGGCCATTGCCGTCAAGGAAGGCGAGTGGGTGATGCCCTTCGGTTCGCCGGGCAATGACGTTCAGCCGCAAGCGATGTTGCAGGTGTTGCTCAATAATCACCTCTGGGGCATGGCTCCGCTGGAGGCGGTTGAAGCGCCGCGGGTGGCCAGCACCAACTTCCCACGCTCATCGGAGCCGCATGACTATTTCGCCGGTCGCCTGAATGCGGAAAGCCGAATCGATAGTGATGTCTGCGAGGCACTGAATGCCAAAGGTCACGATGTGCAAATGTGGCAGGACTGGGAATGGCGCGCAGGCGCGGTCAGCATGATCAAGTCCGATCTGAAGACCGGTGTTATGGAAGGCGCGGCGGACCCACGTCGGCCTGGGCTTGCCTTAGGGGCGTAGTACAAAAAGGAGGAAGTATCGTGAGCAAACGTCTGTTTGTCGGCGGAATCGTCGTATTGGTGTTCTGGATGGCGTATAATTACATCGTTCATCATCATTTGTTGGGTGGCTTATACGCTGACACAAAATCACTATGGCGCACGCCGGAAGATGTTCGCTTTGGTGTCTATATGGCAGTCACCGTTCTCTCGTCGTTCACCTTTACCTTGGCCTACGCGAAATTCGCCTCGCCTAAGAGCCTGACTACAGGCCTTCAATTCGGCTTAATTCTTGGATTGGGCTTCGGCGCGCTTGATGCCTATGTGGATTTTGCGTTTATGCCGGTGCCCTACATGCTGGCGCTTGGTTGGTTCGTGTCTTACGGGATCGGCTGGACGATTTCAGGCGCGTTTCTCGGTAAATTGATTAAAGACTGAATCTAACGCGCGGAATAGCGGTCTATCCTGCCGCGTGCCTGTCCAAGGGACGCGGCGGCAGATTGGTCGTGGAGCCGAACCGGCTTTGCCAATTGCTGACGTCGTTATTGACGAACAGCGGCGGCTGGACAAGTTCGTGCGTAAACTTCCTTCCCTCTAACGTGTAGCGGATAAAGCCCAGCTTACGGGTCATTCTGAGGCCCCAATTGCCTTTCAATGGGTTAATGAAGGCCGAAGATGGCGCCCAGATGAGCCGCGTGCCTTTGTGGCGGCTGCTCAAATAGGTATGTAAGTGGCCGCTCATGAACAGTTTCACTTTGTGTTGCTCGCAGAGCCGCATCAGGTATTTCCGGCTTTTGGGCCACATGGCACTGAGTGATTTGCCTTTCTCGGCGGGGTCCAATCGGTAGAGTGGCTTATGGTTGGCAATGGCGATAGGGCGCCCGTCGGCGGTTTTAAGGGCTTCTTCAAGCATTTTAATCTGCGCTTCTTCGCCTTTCAGGCCGCTTTCCATGAGTTGTGCATTCAGCCCAATAAAACGCCAGCCGGCCCAATCTTCGACCCAAAAATCATCGCCGAAATGTTTAATCCAATTTTTTCGGCCTTTCGGTGTGAGCGGTTTACCGAGACGCGAGTCCGGCGGGGTCTCGCCTGCATCGTGATTGCCGGGGATCGCTTTCCACGGCACGGATAGGCGGTCCATCTGTTCGCGAGCAAAGGCGAAATCATCCGGTTGTTTCGGGCCATTGATGCAAAGATCGCCGGTGACAAGCACCATATCGGGCCTTTCCTCTTTCATCATGTCCACAAAGACATCCCAATTATCCTGAAAATATGCGTGGCTACGGCTGAGATGGGTGTCGGAAATTTGGATGAGGCGGAAGGTCGACATTTAATTGATCCTTATCGGCGAACAGGTTTCTATTTTTAACACGCTCTAGGGCTTTTCCAATTGGCAATAAATTAGTTTATGATGTGACAAATCATTTTGAAGCGGGAGAATTAAATATGGGACACACGATTGAAAGCTTTAGCACTGCTTGTCACGATATTCTGAAGGCGGAACCTAACCCCGCAGGACGTGAGAAAGTCCGTGGCTTACTGAGCGAAGTCTTGAAAGACGACGGCTTTATCGCCGCGCATTTTGGTCCGGATAATGAAGATCCGCGCAAGTGCTTGTACGAGGATGAAGAATTGGGCTTTTGCATTTTCGCCCATGTCCACACCGGTGCAAAGCAAAGCCCACCCCATGATCATGGTCCACAGTGGGCGATTTATGGTCAGGCTGACGGCGTTACAGATATGAATGAATGGGACTTGGTCTCAGCGCCGGCTGGTGACACGCCGGGCAAAGTCAAACTCAACAGGTCCTATCGCATGGAACGCGGCGATGCATATGTCTACAACGAGCATGACTTGCATTCTCCGAAGCGCGAAGCTGCGACTAAGCTGATTAGAATCGAAGGGTCGAACCTCGATTTAGTGAAGCGCGACCGGTTCGAGCCAATTGAGGAAGCGGCTGCAGCCGAATAAGCCTCAGAATTTCTAGGATTAAAAAGGTGCGTGGATGACCGTTAGCGGCAACCCGTTGTTTTCGTTCGCGGTCATTGCGGACACTCACATGCGGCCGGAGGAGGGTGATGATTCGTCCCCCTTTCCGGTAAATGAAATGGCGAACGATCGCGCGCGCTATGCGGTCTCGCTACTCAATAATCTAAAGCCGGATTTCATCATTCATCTGGGCGATATCGTACACCCGGTGCCGGTATTGCCTACCTATGATCCGGCCTGTGAAGCGGCGAAAGCGGTGTTGGGCGGCCTCGATGCGCCGATCCATTACCTGCCCGGCAACCATGATGTGGGCGACAAACCCAACCCGCAAATGCCCGCAGCCGGTGTTTCCGACGCCAATATGGATGCTTATGAGGCGCAGTTCGGGGAAAGCTGGCAGTCGTTCGACAAGGATGATTGTCATTTCACGCTGATCAACGCGCAGCTTATGAATTCTGGTCTGGCCCGCGAGAAAGAGCAGGCCGAGTGGCTGGAAGAAGATTTGGCGCTGGCTGGCCATAAACGCAAATTCCTGTTTATCCATTACCCGCCCTGCATCCGCGCTGAAGACGAGCCGCAAAATTACGACAATATCGATGAGCCTGCGCGGGCCTGGCTTCTGGAGCTAATTAAAGAATATTGGGTCGAGGCGATGTTCTGCGGCCATGTACATGGATTTTTCTATAACTGCCATGGAGATGGGGAGAGCTATATCCTGCCCTCTACGTCTTTCTTCCGGCAGGATTATAGCGAGCTGTTTCGCCTCGAGGCGGCGGATCAACACGGGCGCAATGATGCCGAGAAACTAGGCTTCTTCATGGTCACCGTTTATGCGGACGGTCATGTTGCCCGCCTCATACGCACCAACGGCGAAACACTGGCCCTTGGTGCGCGGGAGCCTAGCTGGCCGCCACGTGTGCCGACGCTCCACACCAAGGAAGCCGAGAAGGCCGCTATTGGCGTGCATCTTCGCCACCCTTGGGCCGAAGAAACGGAGCTTCCTTATAACGGGCCCATGGATGAGTTCCACCGGAAATGCGTGCGGAACGATTATACGTTAATGGCGCTTTGGGAACTGGGCATTTCGCAAGTACGTGTGCCGTTGTCGGAGCTAATGGTGCCGCGCATCCGCGACCGTATGATCGCGCTCTGTCGCGTCGGTCACCGGTTTGGCGCGTTTTGTTTCGGCGTGCCGGAGGGCGCGTATCGGGACGCGCTGGTGGCCAATCGAGAGGTGATTGAATCTATCGAGATCGTCGTGCCCTGGGCGGATGCTGAGTATGCGGTGCCTGAACTCAAAGCGTTGAAGGAAGAAACCCGTCTCGACATTGTGTTGACTAAGATCGAAACATCGGCGGATAAGAAGGCAGCGGGTTCTAGCTTCAGCCATTTCGTGGCGCATGGATTTCGTGCATCTGAGATCGAGCAGATCGACGAATTCTTAAAGAATACGCCCGACGCCAAAGAGACCGTGGATGCCTATGTGTTCCGGATTTCACTGGATCGTTCCCCTTGGGAGGATGTGCAGGCATTGCATCGGTTGGTGAGTGAACGAAACACAACTGCGATCGCTAATATTCGCCTCGCCTCCGAGAACCCAGCAGAATACATCACCGACGACAGAAAACTGGCCAATCAGGTCGCCGAGGCGGTAATGGCGGGCTATGCCTATGAGGATGTATCGGTTTTCATCGATACGTTCATGGATTTGGATCGCGGTTATTTCCCTCGTCACGGCTTGTTCGACAGGCGCTTCAATCCGCGCCCGGCAAGCTTTGTCTTCAAGTATTTGCAAAGCACCATTTTGGGTGTTGGCGCCAATGTGAAACTTGGCGCGCGCCATGAAGCCGCGGGCGGTTCCGTCTGTGCGTTCGAGATGGCCGGCAGAGACGGTTGGCTGTTGTTGCCGGGCGGTGGGTCTATGTCCATCGGCGATACGGGCGTGCCGCGTCCGGTGACCGTGATTGACTTATTGACCGGTGTTGTCGGGCCGGAAAGTGACGTAGCCGGAGACGGGATTACAGGACCGGCATTGTTGATCTCCGATTAACGCCCTTTGAGGGAGGATTGCGTGATGGCTGAACCGAAAACGCTAAGGCTTTGGGCGCAAGGGGATGCCCATGTGGGGCGCGATTTGGAATTCGGGCGCAACAGCTTGTCCGACGCGCTGGTGCAATCGGAGCACGGCGGCGATCTAGGCGGTCCGCCCTTCGAGTGGGATTTTGCCGTCAATGTGGGCGACTATTGTGGTTTCCGTTCGCTTCCGGTCGATGAAGAGGGCGAGGAAATCATTAAGCAATTCTCGGTCTTGAAGAAGCATCAACGAGAGCAGATTTATTCGCTGGCGGGTAATCATGACCGTGACGGGCTCGACCAGCCGGAAGGCGGATGGTTTCAGAAATGGATCGATCCCATGGGCGCGAATACGGAATTTTCTAAGGTAGATGCGTCGCGTTACCCCTATCCGGTCGACGGCACTTGGGAGCGCTATTCCTTCCAGGCAGGCAACATCGTTTTTCTGATGATGAGTGATGTGAACGAGCGCAGCATGACCGTGGGGCGGGGTGATCTCGGCGGTAATCCTGGTGGCGTCGTCACACAAGAAACGTTCAATTGGTGGAAGGATCAGGTCCAAAAGCACAAAGGTAAAATCATCATCACGGCGCATCATTACGTGTTGAAAGACACCACCTTTGCATCGGGTCTGTGGGAAGGCATGCGCAAGGACGAGGATGACAATTGGATCCCCGACTATCACCAATATTACGAAGAAGGCTCGCCGTCGGGTGCCTCTTTTCTCTGCTGGATCGGCGGAAAATTTGATTCAGGCCAGTTCGAGCGTTTTCTCGAAGATAATCCTGGCGCCGTCGATATGTGGTTCGGCGGCCATACACACTCTAACCCGGATGACCGCAAGGGTGGGCGTGGCTGTTTCGAACGCAAATTCGGCAACACTATGTTCATGAATATCTGCGCGCTCACGCGGTTCCACGTTCCTGACCACGCTATTCCCCATAGCTGGCTTCTTACTTTTACCGAAGGTTCTGACGATGTACGGGCGCAATGCTATATGCACACGGACGAATACAAGCCTCAGGGCTGGTACGATGAAGCGGAGCAGACGATCAAGTTGACGACGGCGTTTGAATTTTAGGCATTAGTGCCCGTGCTTCTCATGCCCACAGGCCTCTTTTGCCTCCCAGCGTTTCGCCCCATAACGCGCCATCATGCCATGCAATGAAATCCGGTCGGTGGCCACCGGTGGGGTGCCGTATTCGCGGTAGAGGGATTGCACGTTGATGACGATGCGCTCCGCATCCAGCCAGTGATCGTATGAGTCCATAGCGATGTCGAAGGCGGCTTCTTCGACGCCCATGCCGGCGTCATGGCGCTTGCGGGCTTCCGTATCGATATAGATGAAATAGTCCTTCATATCCTGAATCCCGGCCTTGTCGGTGATGGGCCCGTGGCCGGGGACGACGGTCTCCAGATCCCAGCTCAGCATCAGGTCACAGGCCTTGATCCAGTTGGCGACCGGGCCGGCCCATATGATCGGGTGGCCGAGATTGAACAGAATATCGCCGGTGAAAATGGTTTTGTCTTCGGGGATATGAACGATTACATCGCCGCCGGTGTGCGCCGGCCCCACATTGAGGAGGTCCACCTGTTTGTCGCCGACGTTGATGGTCAGCGCATCTTCGAAGGTGCGCGTGGGCAGCGTATAGCTGATGTTTTCGAACTCGAATTTTGTGGGGCCCATGGCGTTTAGTAGGAAACGTCCGCCCTCGCCGAGCCCCGGGGCTTCGCGCATGATGGCGGCCAGCTCCTCAGGCCCGCGGGCTTTCATCTCTTCGGCGCATTTTTCCGAGGCGATAATCTCCGCGCCCTCGACCAGCTGATTGCCGAACGTGTGGTCGCCGTTGGAGTGGGTATTGATCAGGACGCCGATATCGTTCGCGGCGGGCACCGCGTCCCGCATGGTTTTCAGCATGATGTCGGTGTGTTTGAGGTCGAAGAGCGTATCCACCAGCACGCATTCATCGCCATCGACAATCAGGCCCGAATTGCTAAGACCCCAGCCGCCGTCAGGTTGCAGGTACGCATAAGCGCCGTTGCCGATATCGTGCAGTCCTGTGGTGAAACGCCAGTCAGTCATTTCGCACCTCTTTTTACGGCCGCACCCCAAACTTTGGTTTTTGGCCCAGCTGTTCTTTGAGGCGCGCTTGCATGGCCTCATAGAATGTACAGAGATATTGCCGCGTCTCGCGGGGGTCGATGATGTCTTCTACGGAAAAGGCTTCGGCGGTTTGGAACGGGTTTGCGTAGGAGCGCATTTCGTCTTCCAGTTCCCTGCGGCGTGCATCGGGGTCGGGCGCTTCGGCGATCTCGCGGCGGAAGGCTGCAGTCACGCCCCCTTCGATGGGCAGTGAGCCCCATTCCGCGGATGGCCAGGCGATCTTGAAATCGAGGCCGTTTTTGTCCAGCGCCGTGCCGCCGGCCATGCCGAAGCACCGGCGGATGACGAGCGTCATCTGCGGCACCGTGGATTGCAGGCGCGCATGGAGCTGGCGCATCCCTTCCAGCAGCGTACCGTCTTCCTCGGCCACCGTGCCGATGGCATAGCCGGGCACGTCGACAAGGAAGAGTAAGGGTATGTGGAAGCAATCACAGAGATCGATGAAGTGTGCCTGTTTGCGGGCTGACTTTACATCGACCACACCGCCGTACATGGGATTGTTGGCGATAATGCCGACCGGATAGCCGTTGAGGCGCGCCAGTGTGGTGATGGCGGCGCGGCCATAGCGCGGCTGAATTTCGAAAGTGCTGTCCTTGTCCATGACGAGGCAGATCAGTTTATGCATGTCATAGGGCTTGCGTCGGTCGCGGGGGACGATGTCGAGCAGTTCATCCTCGCGCCGGTCCACCGGGTCATCGGTGCGGACAATAGGCGGCATTTCCCAGACGTTCTGCGGCATGTAAGAGAGGAATTGTTTTATTTGGCGGAAGCAGTCTTCCTCATCCTTGGCGAGGTTATGAATGACGCCCGCTTTCTCCACAGCGATTTTCCAGCCGCCCAATTCTTCGCGGGTGACGGTCTCCCCGGTGCCGCGCTCCACCAGCGGCGGGCCGCCGGCAAATATTTGGCTTTGGCCTTTGATCATGATGGAGAAATGCGACATCAAAGCCTTGCCCGCCGGTGCCCCTGCGGCGACGCCCATGACGGCGCAGGCCACGGGGACAGAGCCCAACAGAATGGCGGAATTATCGCGAGGGTGGACCGCATGGCCGGGCAGTACCGTATAGCCTTTCTTCTTGCCCGTGGCCGCACTGCCACCGAACCCATCGATGAAGCGCACTAGAGGGAGGCGATATTGCTCGGCCAGATCATCGACGAAACCGCCTTGGCCACCTTTGCGGCGAATGTCGCCCCAGTTCGTGCCGCCGCCGATTGTAGAATCTTCGCCGCCAATGGCAACCAGCCGCCCATCAATACGCCCTAGCCCCATGACATACGGCGCGGGCTTTACGTTGAGGAGATTGCCCTCATCGTCATAGGTGCCGGTTCCCGAAAGCTTGCCCACTTCCTGGAAGGAACCCGGGTCAATGGTGCCGTCGATCCGGTCGCGAATGGTCAGATAACCGCGTTCGCGATGTTTCGAGACCCGTTCCTCGCCGCCCATTTTTTCGGCCATGGCGCGGCGGCGGGCAATTTCATCTGCTTCTTTCTTCCAAGACATGGTGATTCCTTACGCGTCGCTCCTCACCGGCGCAAGGCCGCGCGGATGTTATTGGCGCAAGGCCGCACGAACAAGGGCCGGGATGTCCGCCAGTGTGTCAGCAACATAAGCCCCTGCGTCGCTTAAGAGACGGCGCTTTTGTGCGGGCGAGCCCACATCGTGCTCGATAATGGAGCCCGTATGGCCGAAACTGAGGCCTTTCGGCAGGCGCTCAACAGAATCGCCGACAATGAGCGCGATAAGCGGCTTGGTGAAATTTCCGGCCTGGATCATCCGCGCAACCGCTTCTTCTTGGCCGGTTCCCGCTTCGCCGAAAATTGCGACGGCCTCTGTGTCCGGGTCCTGCTCAAAGAGTTCAAGCAGGGGGACAAAAGAAGTGCCGACCAAAAAATCACCCCCGATAGGCACGAAGGTAGATTGGCCAATGCTATCTCGAGTTAGAATATTAGCGATTTCACCGCCCATGCCGCCGCTGCGGGCAATGATACCAACCGGCCCTTCCGAATAGATGCGTGACGGGACGGGCCCGCCAGTGCCGCCGATCTTCGCTTTGCCAACACTGATAATGCCCTGGCTGTTAGGGCCGACCACGCGAATACCCTTGGCGGTAGCGGTCTCAATAATGAGGGACGCGTCGTGATGGGGCACGCCTTCGGCCAGGATATGGACATGGGGAATACCCGCGTCGATAGCTTCCATGGCCGCGGTTTTGACCGCAATGCCCGGGATGAATAGGACGGTGATGTCGATCTCGTGGTTTTCAAGCGCGTCCGCGACACTGTCATAGACCGGAAGGTCATTGACGGTCTCGCCGCCATGGCCCGGTGAGACACCCGCGACGACATTGGTGCCATACTTCTGCATATAGCTTACATGCAGCCGCGCCTGACGTCCTGTCGCGCCCTGGATAAGAATCCGCGTCGTTTCATCGAGGAGGATGCTCATGGCGCACCCGATCTGTAAGTGCGTTTGACGATCTCTATCGCCGCCTCTTCCATGGGTGTTGCGGCATCGAGGAAACAGATGCCGGGCAGGACGGTGGCGCATTCCTTTGCGCCATCAATGTTTGGGCCGTCGAAACGAAAGACGATGGGAAATTTAGTCGGATCAATGTTGAGTTCTTCGAGGGCCCGCATGGTGCCCCGCACTTTGATGTCGACCGGGATGAAGTTGATAAAGGGGCTTCCCGCTAAAAGTCCTTTGACGTTGGGGCGCGATAGGATGGCCTTGGTTGCTAGGTATGTCTTCTCTTCGATTTGGCCGGGCGTAATATCCATGGTGCAGGCGGGGCGTCCCCCGGCTTGGTAAACCGCATCAAGGGCAGACATGCCGGTGCCGCCACCACTTACCATTAGTGCGATATCGCCTTCTGGGAATTCATTGAACCGAATGGAAGAGCCGATATCGGTGGCATCGATCTCGCGCATCTCCAATTCAAGTTCAGTCAACGGTCTCCAGCCATTAGTGCGGATACGGTCTGCGGCGATTGTAAGATCGGCATGGCGCGCCATGGCTTGTTCGTCCAGGTTGAGGACGGCGGTGGGGGCCGTGACCGTACAGTCGGGCGTTACGACGAGTGGATTTACCTCTAATAATTCCGCTTCGCGTTCAGTGAAAACCTGCCATAGGGCTACCAAAGCCTCAGCGACGTTTTCCGCTGCCTTTTTGCTCAGGCCTGCGACTTCGGTAACCGCGTGTGCATCTGTTATGGAGAACCCGGTTACTAAACTCAGTGGTCGACGAATGAGGGAGGCGGGGTGTTTGTTGAAAATGGTCTCAATGTCGACGCCGCCTTCTGCTGAAAATAGCAAAACCGGCTTCTTCGTCTCGCTGTCGAATGCAAAGGAAACGAATATTTCCCGCGCGATATCAACAGGAGCGCTCACCAAAAGCTCAGCCACCGGGTAGTGCAAAATATCTTGTCCGAGGAGTGATGCGGCAAAGGTGCGCGCTTCATCAGGGCTTTCCACAAGGCGCACCGCGCCCGCTTTGCCGCGCCCGCCCGCTGGAATAAGCGCTTTAAGGACAGCGCGCCCGCCAAGCGTTTGTGCCGCGTTGGCGGCAGCGTCCGCCGTCGTTACGGTTTCAAAGGCTGGGACCGGTATGCCCGCCTCGCGCAACAGGTGGAGCGCGTCGTCTTCAAGTAGTCTCGTCAATGGACAGGTAAAGCGCTATTCGGCAGCAGCGGCATTTTTAACCAAACTGCCCAGCCAGCGTCCGCGGGCAATCAGGTTTTGCTGCCATTCGCTCTCGAAGTTGGCGACGGTTGAGGTGCGTGTAGACTCTCGGGCCATCAGCGCTTCGCGCCATTTATTGAGCAATGGATATTGCTCGATAATGCCGAGTGGGCAGAGGTTGTCCACAAAGGTATAGCGCTGCAGGAACGGCGCGTAGCCGCAATCGACCAAGGAATAATCCGGGCCGTTAAAATAAGGGCCGTCATTGCCGCGTTTTTCGAGCGCGCCTTCGAGTTTCTCGAACCGTTTCGGAAGCTCCTTGGCGTTTTCTCTCAATGTTTCTTCGTCATCCGAATAGGCCGCTCTCGAAATGGCGCTGGCAAAACCCGGTAGGAAGTCCGTCCAAGCCCGGTTTTTCGCTTTTGCGATCAAATCCTGAGGATGCAATTGCGGTTCTGCGGCCTCGTCGAGATATTCCGCGATGGCGCAGCTTTCAAATAGAGATTCATCGCCGCCGACCCGGAGTACCGGAACTTTTGAGTGAGGCGAAATGGCGAGGAACCAGTCGGGCCGGTTGTTGCGGTCGATATATTCAATGTCGTAATCGATGTTTTTCTCGCGCAAAGCAATCGCCGCGCGCTGAACCCATGGGCAGGTTTTAAAACTTACGAGCTTGAAGTCGTTGGCCATGCTGTCCTCCCAGTTTGTTTGGTTGCCCCAGGTTAAGGGGCGAATTCATACAGTCGCATAGGGAATGTCTGCTTTCAACGTCCTTGGGGTTTGGGTTAATCTGCAGATAGCCAAGAAAAAGTAACCCTGGGAGTGAACCTGTGAAACCGGAAATCGTACTGAACGCGAACTTGAACGAGGCCAGCGTGGCTTTGCTGGAAGAGCATTTCACCTGCCACAAACTGTATGATGCAGATGACCGTGAAGGGTTCTTGGCGGGCGTAAAAGATAATGTACGGGCATTGGTGACCAGCGGGTTTCGCGGCTATGACCGGGCATTAGTGGAGGCGCTGCCTAATTTGGAAATGATTTCTATTTGGGGTGCCGGCCTGCAGGCGGCGGACCTTGATGTGGTGAAAGAGAAGGGCATCATTCTCTCCAATACGCCCGATGATTCCCGCATCGCGGTCGCTGATCTTGCGATGGCGTTGCTCATGTCTGTTGCCCGGCAATGTGCAGAAGGGGATCGGTTCGTTAAATCCGGACGCTGGGCGAGAGAGAGTTTCAATGAGCAAGGGATAGGCCTCTACAAGAAAACTTGCGGCATCATATCGCTCGGTACGATCGGGCGCGCGGTGGCGCAACGGGCCGCCGCTTTCGACATGGATATTGCCTATTTCGGGCCCAACAAAAAGGATGACGTGGATTACCGCTACTATGACGATCTTCTGGCGATGGCGACGGACAGCGATTTTCTCATGGTGTGTTGTCCGGAAATGCCAGAAACCATTGGCTTGGTGACGGGAGATGTAATCCGCGCGCTTGGGCCCGATGGCATATTGGTCAATGTGGGGCGCGGCATCTGTATGGATGAAGCCGCGTTGATTGAGGCTTTACAGGAGAAGGCGATTGCAGGCGCTGGTCTCGATGTGTATCAGACCGAGCCGAATATTCCCGAGGCCCTGCGGAATTGCGAAAACGCGGTGCTGGTGCCCCATGTGGGAACGGCAACGCGCGATATTCGCAACATCCGCCGTGACATGTGCCTGAAGAATTTACAGGCATTCTTTGCGGGCGAGCCGGTGTTGGCGCCGGTATACGTGCCAGAGTAAGGGTAATTGAAATGAGTGTGTTGCAGGTTATTTATGCGAGCGCGGCGGCCCAGCGGTTGAGTGAGGGTGAACTGGCCGAAATTCTCTCCGTCGCTCGGGCGAAAAACACTGAATTAGATATTTCGGGAATGCTGACCTATCACGAAGGGTCCTTTTTGCAGGTCCTTGAGGGGCCTGAAGACAAAGTTGAGGCACTTCTTTGCGTTATCGAAAAGGATCCGCGCCATAATCGAATGCAACTATTGCTAAAGGATACGGTCGACCAGAAAGAGTTCGGCGATTGGTCGATGGCGTTTGTGGATACAACTGGTGGCGCTGATACGATGGATGGTTTTGTCGCCTACGAGCGGGATTTCAGTGCCGCCATCGGCGGAGACAAAGCGGTGGCGGGCAAGGTGTTGAAGGATTTTCGAGATGGGGTCTGGCGGAGATATGTTGAAAGAAAATAGCCTCTCTCATTAGCAGTTGTCGTATTCAATCCAGACCCGACTAGTGTCCTCCGGCTTGTTCGGCAAGGCGTTTCTTCCCGCGGGCTTCGGAGACGAAAGCGGATACGACCATTGCGATCACGATCAAGATCAAGACGATGCAAATAGGGCGTCCGAAGAACATCAGCCAGATAGACCCGTCAATTTCACCGAGGTCGGCTGACCGCCGGAAGCCTTCCTCTGCCATGGGGCCTAGGATAATACCGAGCACGACGGGCGCTAGCGACAGACCGAACTTTAACATCATGAACCCGAGAATACCGGTCACGACGGCGATATACACATCGACAATACTGTTCTGGAAGGAATAGGTGCCGATGAGCGCCAGCATCATGACGGTGGGCACGATAAAGGCGGTGCGGATGCGTAATACACGGGCGAACAAGGGCGCGGCGAGCCCCCCCACAAGCAGCATGGCGAAGACCACCGGGATGAAGCCCACCATAAAGCCATAGACGACATCGGCGTGTTCGGTGAACAAGCGCGCGCCCGGCACCATGCCATGCAGGGTCAGCGCGCCAAACAACACCGCGGCACTGGCGGAGCCGGGGATGCCGAAGGCGAGCAAGGGCACCAGCGAGCCACCGACCATAGCATTGTTGGCGCATTCCGAGGCGATAACCCCGTCCGGCGTGCCTTTGCCGAACTCTTCGGGGTTTTTAGAGAAGCGTTTGGTCTCGCTGTAAGAGACGAAACTCGCAATAGACGCACCGGCGCCGGGTAAAATACCAACGAACGTGCCGATGATGCTGGACCGCAGAACAAGCACCGGTCGTTTCCACATATAGCGAACCATCTCACGGAAAGAGCCGGGCATAGGCTTCACCTCGGCAACGGTTTGATCCTTCGCACCGGCTAGGACCAGCATTTGCGGTATGGCAAAAAATCCGATGATGCACGGTACGAGGCTGATGCCGGCTTCAATTTCAGGAATGTCGTAGGCAAAGCGCGGATAGCCGGATTGCAAATCGTAACCCACACTGGCGATCAACATGCCGACGAGTGCAGAAATGACGCCTTTAACGAAATTGTCGGCTGTCAGATTGCAGACGATGGCAAGGCCGGCAATGGCGAGCCAAAACATCTCCGGTGATCCAAATTTAAGTGAAAGTTCCGCAAGCGGCGGCGTGAAGGCGAGCAGGGTCAAAACCCCAATCAGGCCGCCTATACTAGAGGCCAAAATAGCTGCGTGCAGCGCCAGCTGGGCCTTGCCTTGGCGCGCCATGGGATGGCCGTCGAGCGCCGTACAGACCGCCGCGGCGGTACCCGGCGTATTGATTAAAATAGACGAAATAGAGCCGTCATACTCCGCGGCCATATAGACCCCGCCCAGTGCGACCAAACTGGTTAGTGGATCCAGTGAAAATGCGATGGGTAATAGTAGAGCGATGGTGATCGAGGGGCTAATGCCCGGTAACGCACCGCCGATCATGCCAATGGTGACACCGGCGAGAATCAAGGCAATGATCTGAAAATCGAAAAGCGCGGGGAGAGCCGCAAACGCACCTTCTAGCATGCTGCACCGTTATTCGGTTGGGTGATCCAAGGTTTGAGTTAGTGATTGTCGCCCGCGCCTGTCCCTGACACGGGCGACTACACCAATTTTTTCGCTCTAGTTCTTCTTTTTCTTCTTTTTCAATTTGTCACGCATCAGCGCGAAAACTTTTTGGCTGGATTTGACATAATTATCGACATAGTCCGAGGTTTGTTTAGAATCCATATAATCCGCAACCAGACCAATTTTTTCCATGTCTTTAATGTACGCTGGGTCTTTGCTCACTTTAGCGAATGCGTCCGAAAGGACCTTAATCTTGTCTTTGGACACTTTAGCCGAGCCGTCATGGAGCGTGAGAGATTGTCGATATAGTCAATCCCAAGCTCCTTGAGCGTGGGTGCTTCATCCAACAACGGATAACGTTTCGGCGCGGCAACAGCGAGAACGCGGACCTTGTCCTTAAAGCGGACGCCCCAATTCATATTGGTCGACATAACGTCGATTTCCTTGCCGAGCAGCGCTTTGAGCATTTTCGATCCCCCGCGATAGGGAATGAAGGCGATTTTTGCGCCGGCTTTCTCGGTCCATCGATAATGGAAGGCAGCACTGCCGCTGGTGGCGCCGGGCGATCCGGCCTTGAGCTTACCCGGTCGGCTTTTTGCGTCTTTTACGAGATCGGCGAAGGTCTTCCATTTACTGTCTCGGCGTACGATGACGGTGCTCGGTACCAGCGCGAAAGTACCGATCCACTGAATGTCATTCAGTCGGTAGCCTTTTTTGGATAATTGCGGTGGGATTGACCAGCCCCACCTGATTGGTCCGGTTAGAATGTTAGTTCATGGTTGGCCTTTCCT
>Ga0055584_100000233_pt1 | contig 52607 bp, 38 predicted proteins | sample OSDHelmetaG_FD_58716 | JGI IMG/M metagenome (GOLD analysis project Ga0055584, IMG submission 58716) | Pelagic marine sediment microbial communities from the LTER site Helgoland, North Sea, for post-phytoplankton bloom and carbon turnover... | ecosystem: Environmental > Aquatic > Marine >... | reverse complement strand
GCTTCGCCCGGGATGGATTCTCTCATAATCACTGGTACTATTCACGGGGATAAGGTCAGATGCAGTGGACTGTCAGATTTGTTGAGCAACTCGAAAGAATCGACCCGCGCAATCTTTCTCGTGAGAATCAAGTAGACTACGCGCTTTTAAAGCATGCATTACAGGCTCAACTTTGGCGGCTCAGGGAATTACGGGAGTGGGAATGGAATCCGCTGATTTATACGGGATTGGCGGGAGATGCGATACACGGATTGATGTCTCGCGATTTCGCACCCCAAAACGTGCGGCTAAAAAATGCCGCTGAGCGACTGGCGCAGTTTCCCAGATTTCTTGAACAGGTACGAAATACCCTGGTCGTAAACCGTATACCGACTGTGCATGCCAAGACAGCTGTGGCACAGAATCGCGGTATACTTAAAATACTTGATCATACTGTTCGCCCTCTGATGGCCGACCTCCCCAAAGCAGAAAGGGAGCAGCTCACGCTTGCCATCGGAGTAGCCGAAAAAGCCATTAGAAAACATCAGACCTGGTTGGAAACCGAGATGTTATCACATGCCAAAGGTGAGTTTCGATTGGGCATCGAGCTCTATGAGAAGAAGCTTACCTTCGCGCTTCATTCTCCACTCACACGACGGGAGATTCGTGACCTGGCGGAACAAAGAGTTAAGAATCTACACATAGAAATGTACGAAATCGCAAAGGGACTATATAGTGAGCAGTATCCGTTAACCGACTTTCCAGAGCAACCTTCGGATGCGTTTCGACGAGCCGTTATCCGATTTGGACTGGAGAAAGCAAATGCAGAGACTCCGAAAGCCGACGAAATTGTAGCGACTGCAAAACGATCAGTCGCGATGGCTACCGATTTTATTCGCAAGCGGGATCTAGTCACCATTATGCCTGATCCCCTAGATATTATCATTATGCCCGAGTTTCAGCGTGGTGTATCGGTGGCCTATTGTGATGCACCTGGCCCGCTGGCAACAGGGCAAAAAACCTTCTACGCTGTCTCACCAATCCCGGCACAATGGACGCAGAAACAGATTCGCTCGCATTTGCGAGAATATAATACACGCTCATTGGATGTATTGACGATTCATGAGGCGATGCCAGGACATTTCTTGCAACTTGCTCACGCAAATCGCTACAAGGGTATTCTGCGACACATGTTTCAATCGGGTGTCTTTGTCGAAGGTTGGGCCGTGTATACAGAGTCAATGATGGCCGAGGAAGGATTTCGGGACCACGACCCGCTATTAAAGTTGATAACGCTGAAGTGGCATCTACGCGATGTCACCAATGCCATTCTGGATCACGCCGTACATGTCGACGGAATTTCGCGAAACGACGCCATGCGTCTCTTGCTGGAAGACGCGTTTCAGGAAGAACGAGAAGCCGCCGGCAAATGGACACGCGCGCAATTAACGTCCGCTCAATTATCCACATATTTTGTAGGGTATCTGGAGCATGTTGCGATGCGCCGTGAAGCGGAAAAAGAATGGGGGGATGATTTCGATTTAAAAACCTACCATGACAAGGTCCTGTCATTCGGGTCGATTCCTACACAGTTTGTAGAAGCACTTTTACATGACCGTGAAATCCCTATACCTGGGGCGATTCTGCAAACATCAGAATGATCGTGGTAAGAGACAACCGTGTGAGCTATTTGAGTTACTTTTGTTGGGCACGAAAGTCTCCAGGGGTCATCCCAAACTCGCGCCGGAATACGGTACAAAGATGACTGGCATCCCGAAAACCATTCCGATAAGCAATCGTCTTGATTGCTTCATCATTTTCCAGCAATTGACGCTTAGTCCTTGCCAGTCTCATACGTGTGATCTCATCTGCAATGGTTCGCCCTAGAAAATCCTGGAATCGTCGTTCCAGTGTGCGACGAGAGATTACCACATGTCGTGCCACATCGCTGACAGTGAGAGCACGATGGCATTGATTTGCGATGAAACGCAAGGCGCTTGCCACCTGTTGATTGTCCACTGCAAACGCATCCGTCGATTGCCGCAAAACGAGAGACTGTGGTGGATGGAGAATGATTTCATTTGATACATCGGTGCGTCGCATCAGTTTGTCAAGTAATTCACCGGCGCGCCAGCCGATCTGCCGATAACCCAACTCGATACTCGATAGAGAAGGAGAAGAGTTCTCACATACAAGTGGTTCATTATTCGAAGAAAGTATCGCAACGTCGTGAGGTACGTTGTGACCAACACGAAGGCAAGCGTCCAATAAAAAACGCCCCAGCAAGTCATCAGAAACACAAACGCCGACGGGTGCCCTTAAAGATTGGGTGAGTTCAAGGAGACGTCGTGAGAGTCTGTCCCATTGACCTTGTGTATGCGAGTAGTTACGACCAACCAGATGGCAATCACAATCAAAACCTAGATTCTGAAGAGTCGATTGAAAACCATTGAGTTGACAGACTGTGCCTTTATCTCGTCGAAATCCGAGATATACAAATCGCCGGAAACCTCGCGCAATCAAGTGTTCTGCGGCCATCTTACCTGCAATATTCCAATCCGGGAATACACCAGGAATGTTCTCGGCCGTTGAATTATACCACACATTCACAACCGGAACGCGTGCACGGCGAGCACGTTTTACAATTTCAGTACCGAGACGTCCGATGATTCCGTCAAACTGCCATTTTGTTCGATGCGACATTATGCTGTCCGACAGCGGCAAAAGCTCGCATTCCCAACCCGCTTCAACTGCATAACGATTAACACCGTCGAAGACTTCAAGGTGACGCTTATAAGGCCAGCTGAGATCGATCACAATTGCAATACGAAGTAGTTTTTTCATAGTGGTCGTCAATAAGTTAATGAAAGACAAGTCTGTCGTAAAAACGAAACGATACGACGTATTACAAAAACTCTCAAAAATCGTAACATGGCGTGTGTGATTCATAAAGTGTAGTAACAAAAATTAGTTCAGCAAACTACGTAGCAGCTTTGGAACCGCCGTGGAAGGGATCGATTAAGGATAAGAGATACGTCCCGCACGGCTAATTTGTTTGGTTCGTGACATATCGCAGGTCACCAGAATCTCAGTAGAACTAAATGAAATCGCAGCTACTTTTCCATTTCCCTGCCCTCCCTCTCTTTTGACTTCCAGATATTCAGTGAATAAAATGAACTTGACAACATCTCGCACTTCACGAATATGCGTTATAAGCGTCGCGCGCGAGATGAGTTTTTTGCGCACTGCTTATTGCGAACACTGAAGATCTCACTACTATAAAAGTCCCTCTGTTTTGAAAATCTTCACCTGCAATATCTTCAGTGGTTCCCAATATCTCGTATGTTATCGAAGCGTTTCGGTCACGTTTCGACGCGTTTGAACCACTGTTCAACCACCTGTCGACAGCTATCAACCACGGTTCGCGCAGCAAAATAATCTTGACACCCCCATGCCTTTCAACAAAATCATTCACAGTCAAAAGAACATTGCGCAGTCCGGCGCTAGCCACCTTTAGAAAGCAACAAACAGAAAACCAATGCAGCAAAATCATGCAAGAATACCTCAAAACAAAAGCAGGAAAGGACTCATGTGTCCTCCCGTCAGGGAAATAAAGATTAAATTCTCTGTCAGTCATTCGATACCACAGAAAGGGCTAAATAAATACGAACCGAGCGCAGCGAGCAGGAAACGGAATAGGGAGCCGAACGTTTCGCGTCCATCGTGCTTTTAGTAGTAGAAAATAATCTACAACAACGTCGAGCTAACCAAATCCACGCACAAAGATTCTACTCGATAGCCTCAAACAGGCAGCAGATGAATATCGAACATTACTGACAAGCGCATGAGCAGCAGAAAAATGAACCTCGCGACATACAGTATATGTGGGACAGGTGGTTCTCTTGTCTTTTAGTTGTCATTGACTGGTTCCGATTTCGTAGCTACTGGAGCAGCGGGTGATCCAGTGATGATCGCAAAGAGAATCCCGACTGTGACACTAAAACCTAATGAGATGTAACACATGGGGATCCATTCAAAAGCCCGCGGACAGATATCTCCGCTGATTAATTCCATCACAGAGCCAAGTAAAGCCAGGCCTCCTGCCATGCCAAGACCCCACCAAAACAGCCAGTAAAAGATCAGACTTCGATTTTGGAACACGAAACCGGCCAGCATCAACACATAACCTGTTAAAGCCAGATAGCAGGCGGGGATGATACTTAGTAATGGGCAGGCCTCGTCGGAGTGGTATTGGTTCCAGGATAGTTTTCCACTACTCCAGGTGCCAAGCACTAACATGGTGAATAAAAATATTCTTAGCATCTCTAAGTCGCCTAGAGGGTGAATTGACCGGAGTACGATTATTCAATTGCTGCTTCTTTTGATTCCGGTAAAGGAATCACGACTGTGCTTCCAAGGCCTTCCACTTCAGCCGTAACCGTTTCACCCGTCAGTAACTTTACTTCAAGACTGGTCACGTTGGCGTCACCTGTTCCCAATGTGATTATCGGAGTCGAATCTGCACAAAGCCCTTCCCCTTTTACGAATGGACGATATAAAATACGACCATCAGACAATGTTGCTTTCACCATCGCTCCAACAGATCGTACGGTGTTTGGCAGCTTGACTTTGATGAAATTATTTGAACCATTTTCACTGATAAACGCTTTCGATTTTCCCGCCAGATTGATATGGACGAGATCAGGAATCCCATCCAGATTAAAGTCTGCAGTCACTGGTGAGATACTGTATCGTTTATTCACAACGCAGGCCTGGCTTCCAACCGCCGCAAACTCACCAGCGGAATTCTGTACCATGAAACGACCTGGAAGACGCAAGAACGGAACCTTATGCGGCGGCAGGTCGACGTAGTTTTCGGAAACGACCAGGTCTGGTCGACCATCCAGGTTAAAGTCTTCAAAAACAGCACCCCACGAAAATTCGTAGTCCGCTAATTTCGCGTTTTGGGCAATATCAGTAAATTTGAATTCGCCTTCATTATGGAACATGATCCACTTTGGATAATAAGTCTGATCGGATCGCAGGTCACCGCTTGCCATAAAAAATGGTGCTGTGGAACCTGTGTTGGAAAAAAAGAAATCGACCAGTCCATCGTTATCGTAGTCGGTGACTGCAATCCCCATGGGATAGCTATAAACATCCGAATTGGGATTCTTGATGTTCTAGAACTTCATATTGCCAAGATTTTTCCAGGTGCGGACTTGACCGGTATCGTGGGCCACGATCAAGTCTTCGAGACCGTCCTGGTCAACGTCAATAAAGACTCCTTGGAAAGTATTATGTTTATAGAATAATCCAGATTCTTTAGTTTTGTTGGTAAATGTATTGTCGCCATTGTTGATGAGTAAGGCGCTGGTACCGCCGTATCCTTCCTGATTGAAAATATTCAAACCTTCGATCAGTTCTTTTCGAATATATCCTGAAACGTACATGTCAAAATGACCATCACGATTAAGATCTGCGACGGCAATGGAAATGGGCGTTGTATCCTCAGCCATTGGTGCTTCAAGCTTTTGGCCGTGGAACTTTCCCCCTTCGTTTTTATAGAGATAAATGTCGCTGGAAGTAGTGACAATCAGGTCGTCAAAGCCATTTTTGTCGACGTCTAACGAGGTGGCACTCATGGTCGCTTCATTACTCAATTTCTCATAGCCTGTTTCTCGCGTGATGTCATTAAATGAACCATTGGTATATTGAAAGATTGCATCTGGTTGCCCTTCCCCGCCGCCAAGGAACAATTCTTCCGCACCCTGATTATCGATATTGATGATCGCTCCCCCTGTGGTCTGGATTGCGGTCTCTTTCTTGTATTTGTGAGTGAACTCGATTTCCTGTTCCGTAAATGTAGGGATCGTAATACCTGCGGTGGAAACATCGTAGTCGATGTTTCCATCAAGCTTGAAACGCAGAGCGATAAAGAAAATTAACAACAGAGGTATGAGTAGGACATATTTCAGAAAACGTTTCTTGGAACGTTTGGGAGTTGGTTCAGGTTCGGGCATTGTTCCATTTTGTGGTGCCGTTTTTGAGTGTTCAGACATGTGATGCGCTCCAGATTGATTTTTTCTTCTATCAGTTGTTGTCCATGATTTCGAAACCAGGTTGTTATTCATTCACTTCTTCAGGACAGGTGTCACCAAAGAGTAAAGAGCAAGTGAAGAAAATCGCAAATGCGACATTCAATGCAATCGGCATGATGTAGATACCAATGTCCTTGTTAAAAGCGAAGATCAGGAAGCTTAACAGGATCAAGACGATCGGGTTCACTGCAGCCATCCATTTTGGATAGCGTGTCCTTCCTGTCAGTACGAGATAAATATAAATTCCGGACAAGATGAGCGTCGTGATACGGATAACCTGCAACAACGTCTCATAACGAAGTTGATACAGAGAGACCAAATCGGTGCCCTTGATCAACTCTGCATGATGAGCCAGCGACCCAATGCTGGCTCGCGAACCCATCCAGACGGCACCAAAGATGAAGCCATAAGAGGCAATCAGGAAAGCAGTAAATGCCAGCTTATTGCTGGCGGAACGTAGCATTTGGTAAATATGCCAGGAACCAATAAAATAAAATGGGATACCGATCATCGCAAAAAAATGTCCTGTGGTCAGTCTCGTTTCGGTCGTATCCAGCATGAAGTCGTAAGAGCTATCGCTGAATCGTGCCAATGGGTCAAAATGAATCAAAAACTCACCTGTTCCCACTAGTATGGCAGCCAGTAATCCCAACAGCCCGGTTAGCTTAAGGCTCAATTGCATAATGATGTTCAATTTAAAAAGTTTTAGATGGTGGAACGAGGTATGTAGGCTGACAAATTTCTAACGTGTCCAGGATAACCATTTCCTGAAAAGTGATTTGATAAACGGTGTCAGTCGAGTACGACTGTATTGATCACCGAGTTTGCGAATGGCTTCGGCCTGAGTCGGATAAGGATGAATCGTACTGCCAATTTTTGACAGGCCGAGTCCATTGGTCATCGCAACCGTGATCTCTGAAATCAAATCGCCTGCATTTTCGGCAACGATCGTAGCGCCAACAATTTCATCTGTACCGCGCCTGGTATGTAATTTAACGAAACCTTCGTCTTGCCCCTCAAGGATCGCCCGATCGACATCACTGAAGTGTTGAATATAAGTATCGATCTCGATGCCCGATTCCTTTGCCTCAGCTTCATAGGCTCCCACATGCGCGATCTCGGGTGAAGTGTAAGTTGCCCAGGGAATGATCAGATCACTGGCTTTCTTTCTGCCGAATGGTCCCAGAGCGAATAAGGCATTCTGGATGACGATGCGCGCCTGGAAATCTGCTGCATGCGTAAACTTATATTTAGAACAGACATCACCGGCGGCATAGATGCGAGGGTTTGTTGTCTGAAGATTATCGTTGACTTCAACACCTGCCTGATTGTAGTTCACTTTGACAGCTTCCAGGTTCAATCCGTCAATATTAGGCGCGCGTCCCACGGCAACAAGTAATTGATCCACGATTGTATCACTGGTCTGGCCATTTTGAGCTACAGAGACGCGAATCTTCCCGTCTTCTGTTGGACCCAGTTGCATGTCTTTGCTGTTAAACATGAGTTTGACACCATCATGTTCGAATTGCTTCTGAACAATAGCGGCTGCATCTGAATCTTCGCGAGGTAAAATGTGGTCTGAACGTTCGAAAAGAAATACTTCGCTTCCGAAACGGGCAAAAGACTGTGCCATTTCACTGCCGATGGGTCCACTTCCAACAATACCGAAGCGTTTGGGAAGCTCTGTCAGTGAGAACAGAGTTTCATTGGTTAAATAATCGATGGTGTCCAGCCCGGGAATGGGGGGGGCGGATGCACGTGCACCCGAGGCAATGACTGCCTTTTTGAATTTCAGATTTGTTTTCGAACCATTGGTAGTTGTGACGGTAATGGTATGATCGTCGACGAAAGAACCTTGTCCAAAAAATACATCAATCCCGAATTCCTCAAATCGTTTGGCTGAATCGTTCGGACTGATTTTGGCGCGGAGGCGTCTCATTCGTTCCATTGCTTTACCGAAATCGAATCCAATTTCATCTTCTGGAAATTCTACCCCAAATGGTTTCGCATCACGTACTGTTGCTGCAACACGCGCTGCGCGAATTACACCTTTCGAGGGAACGCAGCCAACGTTGAGGCAATCGCCGCCCATTAATTCAAGTTCGATAAGAGCTACTTTCGCCCCTAGCCCTGCCGCACCCGCAGCGGTTACGAGTCCCGCAGTTCCGGCACCGATTACTACCAAATTATAGTTACCGCTTGGTGTTGGATTCGTCCAATGCGGAGGATGAACGTTGGCTTCGAGTTGCTGATTGTGCAGATCTTTGGGTAAGAGTTGGGCAAGTTCGTGTTCAGTCATCTTGTTCCTCTTTTACAATATTCTCGTACTCGTATTTAAAATTGATTTGCAATCGATTTCGATGCAGGCTTATGTTTTGAATTCACCTTCTACTTCCGGCTGTGCCTTTGATCGTTTAAACAGTTTCATCGTAAATCTGACCACTAATGGGAATATGCCGAGCAGTACAAAAGCGACAATGATTTGGGTAAACTGACTTGGTGTAAACACCGCGTTAATTCCCTTGTCTGCGAGTGTCTGTAAATTGGGGACACTCGAACCGGCATACACATACACCAATGTGCCAGCTAACATACCTACCTGGCTGACCCACCAGAAAGTGAATGTGCGAATGGGCGTTAATCCCATGACGGCATTGATTACGAAAAACGGGACGGCAGGAATTAATCGCAAAGTAAACAGAAAGAACGGGCCTTCCCTCTCCAGCGATTCGTTAAATTTGGCTAACTGCTGACCAAACTTGTTTTGAATCGCATTACGAAATAAGAACCGGCTCAGCAAAAAGGCCAGTGTTGCGCCTGCCGTGGATGAGAAACTGACAATGATAAACCCACGTAATAGCCCAAAGTACCAGCCATACACGAGTGTTAATACAGCTGCGCCCGGTAAGGAAAGACCGGTCACGATCACATAGATTAAAAAAGCGGCTCCATAAACCAGAACCGGGTGTTCCTGTTGAAAATTGAGGAGTTCCGTCTCCTGTTGAGCCAGACCTTGAAGAGTCAACGCATCGCCAAATTGTGTGTAAGTCAACACCATGACGATTGAGACTACCAGCAAGACGACGAGTTTCTTTACCAGTCCAGATTGGGTCTGTTGTTCTGAATTCTGGGGCATCTGATTTGTCCTTGCTGGCAGGGTCAGTTTAAGCAGCTTTCATCAAAATAGTATCTATTCATTCAATCTATGAGTATGTCGGAGTGACGTCGAATTCCTTACAAAAACATTTAATATTTTCTGAATCGCAGTTGACGAAGCATATTTTACCGAAAAATCATTGTTTTTGATGATTTTCAGGGTAAGGCTCGCCATATTAAAATCAATTTCATGATTGCTTTTTAAGGTGCGAAGACCCGTCAATGCCGAGACACACCAGAATGAGGCAAGCGGGAAGAAAATCTTGATTTTTATGGATTCGCTGTCTCGGTCAAAGTGGCACCTGCTATTGCTGTTGGCTGCCCGTTTGTTCTCAAACCTGCCAGTCGTACGCCAGTCGGGGCCCAGGTTATTGGCGAAGTGCTGGCAGAGACTGAACTACCTCTGGGGGCATTTTCGATCCTTCCCTGTAGGCGTGACGGCGCACAGCACTTTACAGTGAATAACCGATTGAAATGGTGATGTTTTGCCGGATCGCCTGCAGTAGGTGGGCAATTGAAAGCTAAGGCGGGTAAGAAGTATGTCGTCTATGAATTGAGTGATAATGCTTGCTGTAACATTACTGGGAAATGTTGCGAAAGATCAGGATGTGTGAGGTAAGGAAGCATTTGGTCCCTAACAGATCACTCTCGCTTCAATACAATCAAAAAATCACCCCCTTTGTCGGTCCCACCGGCAAATTCAGTGGGGCGATCTTTATCTCTGTTTCCGCAGATAATGAGTAGCTCACCGACACGTTTAAAGATACTTCGATAAACCTGACCATCCTTGAAATTCTGGTCCAGAGTTTGCCCTTTGACTTCAATCGTCGTCTCAATTCTTGTTTGACCACCTGCCCGAAAATCAAGGCGATTTTCATTGATGGCGAACTGCTTCGTGCCCGGAGTTTCGACGTTCCCTTTTTCTACATAGTAAACGAAATTCCAAGTTCCCTGCAAATTGGCGGTTGCGTTTGCCGGGGTAGCTTTGGCTTGCTCTGCTTTCAGTTTATCAAGCCCATTTGGCAGGATAACGTGGTAAGTGCTGTTTTTTCGATCCAGATGTGCGCGGACAAAATCACCTTTGGAGACACCTGAATGACCCGATGCGTGCGGTGGAACATCACCCTTGCCTGTCCATTTCTTATTCCAATAGTGCGCATAGATGACATCACCGCCAGTGACTCCTGTGCCCTTCTCGACACCCATTAGTTCGATTTGAGCGATGGAGTCTGTTTTTTCCCAGTTTGTGTTATTTTCAGTCGTCGAAAATACGGCACGCACTTTGCCAACGATGATGTGAGAAGCTGTGCTTTTCAGTTCATCAGCGGATAACAGGGGCACTTCAGCATGAGCAAAGTCAGAACAAATCAAAAAGACAATAAACGTACTGGTGAAATATCGTTTCATTGGTCAGAACCTTGATGAAGTATGATTCCCTTCAAGGTGAATTTCGCTTCCCTGCACAACGAATGTGAATCCATTCAATCTTCCGGCAAGTCAGTGAGATTGTCAAGCAGGAAGTTGGCTTCAATTCGAATGGTCAGCGTCTGATTAATCGGTACTCAGCTTTTTCAATGCTCTCTGTTTTGTATGGGCATGGTAATTATGACATTCAAGGCAGCTCTGGGTAGCAGTGGATTTGTTATGACAAGTTACGCATGTTTTTTGGTTGATCGGCTGAAAACCGCTTGTGCAGGTTTCCTCGCAGTTGACATTAACTGTCCAGAACAGGTTTGATCGGTCGCGGACAAAATAGTCCTGCTTTAAAATGGGGGTGTTGTTTGATTCTGATTTTTCAAATGCGTGACAAATTGCACATTGATTCTGAGTACCTGTCAGTAAGTGCGGAGCATGAGAGAAATCGGTGAATCTCTCCTGTGAGTGCTGACCGGGAGATGGCAGCCAGTTGATCTGGGAGAGACCTGTTTTAGAATCTTGGTCTATGGAGTGGCAGAGTAAACAACGTCCCGAAGCAAGTGCTCCCTGCGAGTCCTCCAGTCCGGAAGCGGTAGGGTTTGAAATTATCTGCCAGAGGTGATCGCTGTTCATGGATGCGCGGCGTTCTTGAACTGCCCGGTTTAACCAGCCTTTCAGCAGAGGGTCAGCATGTCCCAGAGGTCGGTAACGGATTGTGAAGTCACTGTCACTCAGTGACCAGCCGTTGCTGTTATCAATAGTAAAAGGGATTGATTTCTGAGACGACTCTGCTCTGTCTTGTGCAGGGATTAATTTATTTTCCTGATAGAGATCCATTTCTGTTGCAAGATCCGGAAACCAGATCTGTTGTGCCAGCAATAGTGTCGGGATGATTGATGGCTGGAGATTTTTGTATTCAGGATGCGAATTCCCCAGACGTTGTTCCAGTGCTAATTCACCAGAGACAGTGACATCATATAACAGTCTTTTGACAGACCAGGCAATTTCCACTATGGCAGCATTATGTTTTTTATCGAGGTTGTTCAGAATGCGGTAATCAATCGTTCCCAGTTGCTGCAAGGCGGATTGGTATTTGGGGTCGTGCTCCAGCAACAGTTCCATCAGGCGCGGTAAGCGGGCTGTTTTAAAAGTACCTTTTATATGTGGCCACTCTCCTTGGGATATCATTATCTCGGGAGCGATTACAGGCAGTGCGAAAAAGGGAATCCCGGGGAATTCAACATCTTTGATTTGTGGTTCATGGCAACTGGCACACATGTTTTTAAAGCTGCCTGTCAGCATGATCTTACCTGTTGAGTCTGCGGAATGACAGGAATTGCAGGATTCCGGCTTTTGGCCTTGAGGCATCGTCCGCTTAAACTCGTCTGCCTTGAAATAGCGATTGAGGTGTTGTTGATGATCGAAATAGATTCCTGATCGACGTTGATATGGATAATCTCCTAAACCGGGATGGCCATGTTCAAAGCTTTCGAATTGTCTGGTATGACAAGTCTGGCATTGCAAGTCTGTCAAATGTGTGAGATCTGCTTTTCTGCCGTGGTGCTCTTGATGACAGGTGGAACAGGCGAGCTTGTCCTTTGGGGCGGGCGGACTCGTTAGTGAAGAAAGTTGCAATGCCAGTGGAGCCGTAGATGATTCTTGATTTAATCGTACTTGGTCGGTGATTTTAGACAGTCTGTCAATAGAAACGCCATGCGGGAACAACGCATCAGATCCCAGGTCTGAGTGACATTTCAGGCAACGTTCAGAGTCATTAAGAAGCGTTTTGCTATCCAACGCACTATGGATCCACGTTGCGAACCCTCCTTCAGCTGCGGTATGGCAGGCGTTACAGTCAGATTCAATATTTGCATGCGATGCTGTTACTTCTCCGGGAATGAGTAGTGAAGACGGTGATGAGCCACTGAATACAACCAGAGAAAATAAAGCAGCAACCATCGCAGCAATCATACCCAGTAATCGGCGTTTTGCGAAAAGGCTGCGTCGCGGTTGACAACGAGAATCAGACTGACAACACGTCCCGTCTCGTGTTGGTCCCTCTTTACACTTGCCGCCATTGATGGTTGAACGAGTGCAGAAATATTTGCCGTCTTTCTCTTCAGGTTGACATTGGCTCTGTAACTGGCATTCGCCTCTACTGTCTGGACCCAGCCGACAGGGTTCACCTGATTGACACATATGCCCGCAAACCCACGTATTCGCAGGGCGTTCGTAATTACTGTTCTTCCAGTCAAAGGATTGTAACGGTTCAGTCATCCGATGGTACCCGCAAAAGCACAGACTGCGATCGTATGAAACAATGCAAAAATTATCAGCGAATAGGTTAGTGGAATGTGCACAAAGAGCCAGAGTTTCATTGTGGCCTGCAGGGCATATTGGTAATCAAGATCGTCTTTTAATTGAACCTGTTCTTCAAGCTGATGCAGTACTGTTTGCTCCTGCTCATTCAGATAGGGCATCAGTGCAGAAAACCTTTGTGACAATTGATGACGATGACGTTTTGAATGCAACAGGTGGCGCATCTGGTTACAAGGGCCAGAGAAGAAGCTTTGAAGATGTTTGTGATAGAAATCAGGGATCGCAGAACCTAAGTCAGGATTTGGCTTGTCAAATATAAGCACTTTGACTTTGTTGTGTATTGTACGACGATGAATGGGGATTCGCTCAAAGATGACTTCTTCCCCACGAGAGAGGAGTCGATAAGGAACACTGCGTGACAAGATCCAACCGATGACACCACTGAGAAATACTGTGGAATATGTCAGAAAGAGAATGAATTCAAACAGACCATCCGGAATTCTCATTTTAATATGTAATAGAAATAACACAGATGACAGTAAGCCGACAAAGATGTGGAAATGAAGCCAGGTCGAGGTGTTTCCGATGGACAGAAATGGGAGTTTTTTGCGTAGCTGATAGCTTGACAGGATAAAAATAAAAATAAGTAAAGTCACCCCGCAGGCGAATGATGTGTTTGAGAGAGTAATCGAAAAAAGATAATACGCACCAAAAATAATCGCGGAAAGAAAAACGAATGCTGTCAGAGCGATTCTTTGTTGAAAGAAAAGGTTTCTCATGAAGTAAAAACCTTTTCTACTTTTGTGGCATCGTGCATATCCACTCGGAAAAGTGCGTCGTGCGGACAGGCTCTCTCGCAGGCTGGACCACCTCTTTGGTCGATACAAAGATCGCACTTGGTTGCTTGTGTGAGCGGTGAATGGGTTTTGGAATCAACGATGAGATTCCCTTTTGTATCTCTGATATCGACCATGCGAATCGCGTCGAAAGGACAATTGCTCGCACACTGGGCACAGCCGATACACGTCTGTTCGTTGATGACAATGTCACCTTGTGCAAGATCTCGATGAATGGCGCCTGTGGGGCACTCAATCATGCAAATCGGGTCTACGCAATGCAAACAGGAATTGGGGATCATGTATTGATTGAGAACGGGACCATGACGAACGAATCGAGGATTGTTGTCATGGGCCGTAGCACAGGCACGAACGCAGTCATCACATCGCGTGCATCGATCAAGATCGATCACCATTAATGAGGTTCCCTGGACATAATGGCGATCCACCAGCTGACTGAGCAAAATGTCGTTTTTAATTTTGACTGATTGACTTCCAGCAGTCCGAACGGTTTGCTTGTTTTTGCGAGACTCGGTTGGTTCGTGAGACGTATTCCATTCAATGATTTCCTCAACCAGTGAGGTCGGAACGAGTACTGCGTTCAAGTGGCCGATGGCACTGAGCTGCGCTTGGCACGCAACCGGAGCTGACGACTTGACGCCTGCTTGAATTTCATCAAAGCAGAAGATTTGGCCGGGGGATAAATACCCTGTTGTACGACGCCCATTATAATGCCGCTGGCTGATTCTGGCTAAACCGCTTCGAATCATAATGATCCCGCTGGGAAGCTCCCCTTCCTGTATGATGACCGGTTCTCCGGCATCGGTTTTAGTCTGCTCGCTGTTTTTGAGTTCTTTAAAGGGTTTCGATGAGTCGTAGTTGCCAAACGTATGAAACTCAACCTGGTCAACGATACGTTGCATTAACTCTTCTTGACAGTTTTCAAAAAGCGGATCGGTCCGAAGAAATGCAGCTAGTGCGCGTTCGCGGAAGACATCTTCAATATAACGTTTCAGGCCTCCGTTCTGGTCATATCTGAGAATATCACGTATCCCTTGCCAGCGAATTTCGAGATGTTGTGAGACTCCTTCCGAAAAGACGGTCGCTACGCGACTGGTGCGTCCCAAGGCAGCGAGTTCTCCAAACCAGTGACCAGAATCGAGCCGTGCTGTGCGATATTTATCGAGAACCGTTGATACTTCCTGTAGATAAATTCGTGTGCCACCATGTGTAGATCTCGAATTGAGGAAGGGTTTGCTGGTGCCTGTAGAGGCGACTTCACGCACTTCAGGTTCCCTGTGATTACGCCATAACTGAGCGAAGGATTCCCATAATGATTTTCTCTTAGCAGTGCGGCGTCCCAGGATTTCTTCTGGTAGCGATGTCTCTCCTCTTTCCAGTTCAACACACACATTACCTGAGAGAATAAAAAAAGCAGAGTTTCCCCAGTCACCCCGACGAACAATGATATCACCCTGATCAAATCCAACGATTCGCGCATCGTTCATTAAAATGTCACGAAAAGGGAGAGACCGCTTAAAACCTGTGGGATCGATTAGCGAAAATGGAGGCGATTTCAGTAGCGCATCGACTGTGTCATCAGTCATTTTCTCCTCACTACCTGGTTCGAGTGAGAAAGGTTTATCCCAGCGACGTGGTCTTGAAATAGATGGGTCTGACATAAGGGACAGCTTATTTATGACTTTCTAAAAGAGAGAGCTGTTTTAGTTTTTCAAATATTTGTCTTTATATTGTTGAGAAAAATGTGGTGGAAGCTGGTTGATCATGGTATCCAGACCGGCAAATTTTGATCCATCATGATTCTGGGCGAACAATTTTGTTTGCTCAGCGATTTTGTCTGCCAGTTTAGAATACGTCTCATTGTCATTTGGTTGAGGAATAAAGAGTGTGCCGAGTAGTGGGCCCATAAGTGTCGTTACTTTTTGAATTTCAGGTGCAGGTGCAAAAGCACTGATTTGTGCCAGTTTACCGCTGGCTGCTGCTGTGACTCCGCCAAGCTGGGGTATGACTGCCGGGTTTGTTAATTTGGCACGTAATCGGAGCGCTGTTTCTAATTGGACTAGAGTTCCAACAACAAACTTCATTCGTCTTCGATTTTCTGCAGTTCCACCAGTTCGTTCCATCCACAATGAGGGGGCATCTGCGTTTTTAGATTTGTTTACAAGATAGTTGTGCTTTAATTCTCCACTGGTCCAGGAAACAAAGTCGAAAGCACTTGCTGATTTATGACCCGCAGCGATTAACTTTTCGTTTCCTAATATATGACACTTAAAGCATGCTTTTGACAAACCATAGAGATTTGATGATCGTCGCATTCCTGCATTGTCGCAAGCTTTCAAACGTGCTGTACGGTGTTCCGGGGTCTCTTCGGCACGAGGGATTGGCATACTGTCATGGTAAGACTGGTGACGGTTTAACCATCCATCTTCTCCCCCTGATGCTCCATGACATGACTCGCACGAAATACCGGAAATGACCTTGGTTTTGCCATCACGTATGGCTTTGGTAGCATGGCAATCAGCACAAATTGAATCAGTCAGTAAATCAGCACTCGTTAGCCCTAGAGCGTTTGCATATTTTTTGGTGTTTCCTTCAAACTTATATAGTCGTAGATCCGGCGATTGGAAATGTACGGTTTTCATCCAGGCTGCTACTTCGGACGGATGGCATTTTTTGCAGTCTGCAGCGGCAATCCCCATAACCTTTTTGGTTGTGGTATTTTCTAAAGAGGTAAATTTATCAGCTTTTGCTACTGGCTCGGTTGCGTACATGTTTTCAGAAGAAATGAAGCTGACACCTGGGATGACGAATCCAAAAATAATCAGCAGAAGCAGATAGTGATTTGGCTGCAATCGGTGAATTCTGCTTGTGGCGAAATTCATTATACGAAACTTTCTTTATATTTGTGTAGGAGTTGGGCTGGAGCAAAATTACTGATTGTAGTGGTTGCTTATCAGTCTGCCATTCTTGAAGTGTAAATCAAATATGACCATGCAAAAAGCATGATAATCTACTTATATAACGAGGAAAAATAATGGCTTTCTACTCAATATTTCAACTAGTTTGGAGAATTATAGAGTATTCAGAGATTGGATAGTTACTCTGGGCCAGAAAACACGTTTTGTATATATGGCTCACGGATAACTTAAATTCAAACAGTTATCAACAGGCTATGTCAATACTAGACCATGGTCAATATTTTGAATGCAGAACACTTAATAGGAATTAATAAAAATGCATCTGGTTGCAACAGGCTCAAGGCCGGGTGAAAAGGTAGAATGGTTGATCCCTGAATCAAAACCATTAATGTTAGGTCGAAGCACTGAGAACGATTGTGCAGTTCCGTGGGATTCTACAATTTCACGTGTTCATGCCGAGTTCCATCGCGAAGAAGATCATCTCAAGATCCGTTGTTTTCCCAGCGTCCGTAATCAAATATGGTTTGATGACCAGTTTCACAGTGAGGTGAAGTTATCAATCGGAGATTCCTTTCAGATAGGAACGACGCAATTCCATTCAATTGATCGAGCAAGAAATGACGGTGTGCTGGAAATTCTTGATGATCTTGATACGGACTCAGGTATCTTAACCGAAGCCAGTCTGCGTACATCTGATTTTCGAATTGAAGCGGTATCCAAACTGGTCCCGACCCTCTGGCTTTCGAAAGATGAAGATAATCTTGCAAAGAGTACCGCTCAAATTCTTAAGGATGTAATGCATCACGCAGACGTGGTTGCGGTGATTAAAAGTGATGGAGAAAAAAAATGGAGTGTCGCTTTCTGGGAACAACCTGTACCGGGTTTCAGACGGGTTTCCATTGTGAGATCTCTAGTTCGGGATGCGTTGAAGAACGGCGAAACAGCAATCGAAGTTGAGAAAAGTCTGCGTGCTGAACCATTGGCTAATGGGCGCTGGGCATTCTGCACTCCTGTCAATTCAGACGGAAACAGCACATGGTGTCTTTATATCTGTGGTCGTTTTGGGGAAGAATCACCCTCCAAAGCTTTTTTGGCAACTGAAGATCTGCAGGACGATTTGAATCTGGTTGAGTTGCTTGCTCAAATGCTGACTGCGATTCGCAGAGTGCGGAAACTGGAAGATCGGTTTTCCGGAATTGAACAATTCTTTTCCCCCGCGATTATCAAAATTGTTTCTGAAGATAATTCAAAGCATTCACTGGAGCCAACTGAAACTGATACGTCAGTACTCTTTTGCGACCTCCGTGGATTCGCCCGTATGACTGAAGAAGCTGGCGAAAATTTACATATGTTTTTAGGACGTCTGAAAAATGCATTGGGGGTTATGACCCAGGGTATTAGTAGTCAAAATGGGGTGATCGCAGACTTTCAGGGAGATAGCGCACTCGGTTTTTGGGGATGGCCACTTCCGTTGAAAAAAGGAGCAATTCCAGCTTGTCGGGCAGCGCTACGCATTCAACAGATGTTTAAAATATCAAATAGCACTCAACGAAATGAATTAAGTGGTTTCGAAGTGGGTATTGGAATCACGCGTGGAAATGCAATTGCCGGTAAAATCGGAACCCGAGAGCAGGCAAAAGTTGGTGTTTTTGGTCCGGTGGTCAATCTGGCCTCTCGTCTCGAAGGAATGACGAAACAGATTGGTGTTCCGATATTGGTTGATGAGGCAACCGCTTCTGATGTGCGGGAATTTTTGCCAGAAACAGAAGGCCGTTGTCGACGAATCGGACTGTTTCGACCCGCCGGGATTGAGACGCCAATTTCTGTGTACGAGTTACTGGCATCTGAAGGGAAAAGTACAATCTCAAACCAGAATATTGTCGACTTCGAAGCAGCAGTCACTGCTTTTATTGACGGAGATTGGGAACGTGCGCTTGAACTGCTGGGGCAACTTCCACCCAAAGATCGTGCGAAAGATTTTTTGCTTCTTCAAATTGCAAGCAAAAATTACACGGCCCCCGAAAACTGGGATGGTGTCATATCTCTGAATAAATAGTCTGAATCCATTCTGGAATCTCTGCGAACCCCCGTGCTGTGCGTGTATGTACACGTTAATTTTGGGTGGTAATAACGATCAAGTGATTTAATTACTCATTAAATTGGACCGATTATTCCGATTATTAGCTTTACGCCGCATTAGATGTGTTGCGCGCAAACTCTTTTCAGACTTGATGAAATAGTAAGTCTACGTTTTGTAGTTCAGGAGAATAGGAATGGATTCCTCTCCACACGGGATTCAAATTAAGACGTGGCGATGCCTTATCTTTGCAGTGGCTCTTTTTGCAATGATTTTGCCAAACATTGCTTTTCAAGATGCACAGGCGGAAAATAAGGGGTTTGTCAAACTATCTGGTAAAGAGACCTCAGTTGACACTGTGCCAGCGACAAAGCTTGATGAGGTTCAACAATATGTTGTTGATCAGGCACATGCTGAGTGTTATGTCAATGACCCGTTCCCCTCAGCCGCAAAATGTGGAAAGTGTCATCCACAACACTATCGCGAATGGTCGGTCTCGCCTCATGCTTATGCTCAGTTGAGCCCTGTCTTCAATGCCATGTCGAACAAATTAATTAAATTGAACAACGGTACGCTGGGGGATTTTTGCATCCGTTGTCATACACCCGTAGGTATGGCGCTTTCTGAACCCATTAATATGAGTAACCTGGACAGATCCCCGACATCGCGTGAGGGGGTCACCTGTGTCTCGTGTCATCGAATTAATCAAGCATGGGGAAAAGGAGCTGGACGACAGGCACTGGTCAGTGGAGATCTCAATCAGGTTGTGTATGGGCCTGTGGGAGATGAAAATCTGGCAGCTGTTTTGTCAAATCCAGATAAATACGGCGTGCTTAAAACAGACGATGATCCCACGATCAGAGGTCGTGCTGTTCATGCGCGAGCAGATCGGTTTTTTCAATTAACGACATCTGGTTTTTGTGGTACCTGCCATGATGTATTTGCTCCCAACGGTTTTCGGTTAGAAGATGCCTTCAGTGAATTTAAACATTCGCCATCTGCAAAGAAATGTAAGGAAAACTGCCAGGACTGTCACATGGGAGCCGTGCCAGGGCAAGCTCTGGGGTATGACTTTTCACCTGCAGCTGTAATCGGCAATGTATCGACGCCCGTGCGCAAGCATACGAACCATATGATTGTAGGGCCGGATTATTCGATTGTTCATCGTGGAATATTTCCTCATAACCCAAAGGCAGTTCGCGAAGAAGATTCAGAACCAGCACCGGATCAGGGCCTGGCCACCATGCGTGAGTGGCTCAGCTTTGATGATGCTGCTGGCTGGGGAACCCCGGGGTTTGAAAAACTTGTGACAAAAGAAGCCTATTTTCCTGCACCCTGGGACGATCAGGGGAAACGGATCAAGGCACGTCTTATATTGAATGACCAATATGAATTACTTGGTGAAGCGGCAACACAGAGACTGCAAATATTAAGAGCAGGATATCATCTGGGAGAAATCCAGATTGAAAAAGCAAAGTGGTATGATATGCAATTCTCTGTTCCCGTTTCCAATATCACATTGGGGCATGGCGTACCAACTGGTTTTGATGCGGAGCGTGTTGTTTTTTTGAGGACAATGGTGTGGGACCAAAGTGGCAGACTCGTTTTTCAATCGGGTGACCTTGATCCCAACGGCGATATTCGAGATTCACACTCTCTGTACGTTCACAATGGTGAAGTCCCGCTTGACAGGCAATTGTTTACTCTGCAATCACGATTTCTTACACGCAACATTCGAGGAGGAGAGCGGGAACAGGTATTAAATGTGCCTTACTCTCTCGATCCGCTTCCCTACTTTCGACCGGCGACTCGACCGTTTACGGTTTTGGGGCGTCCTATTGGAGCTCGAAAGCAGAAACAGAATATTGAAGCAAAAGGGAAGAGATGGGCCAAATATCGTCTTTCAAGAAAACAGCTGACTGGGCCTGGAAACTATACAGTTCGCGTTCAATTGATTGCGGGTATGGTGCCTGTCAATTTAGTCCATGAAATTTCAGATGTGGGCTTTGATTATGGTATGTCTGCCCGGGATGTAGCCGACGGCGTTGTTGATGGGCATATGGTGCTTTATGAAAAAATAGACACAATTTGTATTCCATAATTTAGACCTCTTATGAGAAGTATTTCAAAAAAACAAATCTTGATCTGCATTCTATTGAATACGATATTATTGTATTCAGGTGTTGTTGATGCGCAGGTTTTTGATGCACCCGGCAGGGTGAGTCTCCCCCCTTCTCCGGAATATGCAGAAGAGGTAGAAGCCGCTGATCAGAATGATGAGTTCTATATAGATCCCTATGCCGAGCGAGTTGAGTACGATCCCTACGTCAACCACGACTCTGCACCCATCCAATGGAAACTGGGAGAGGTATTCTTAGACATGTTATCAGCACCCGCTGAACCTCTGGCTCATCTGGGTGAGTATATTCTGTGTGAAGAACATTACAGTCCGGAAACTCCATTAGAAGACCATGCAATTGGTTTACAGCCGATTCCTGAGCGCCCCGATTTATTTATTGAGACGAACGAAAAATTTCTGGATATCGGCTTTTTGAATCAGGGTATTGTTATTCCCACTGGAGCAGTCTGGAGACCTTCGTTCTGGGTGTTTGGTACATACCGAACAGGACTCAATTATTTTGATAATCGAGCGGGATCCAATGTGACTGAATGGGCGAACCGACTTGATTTATTCGGTCAATTGAATCTCTCAGGAACAGAACGAATTCTCGTCGGATTGCGTTCGCTGGATAAGGAACTGACTGCCTCACGACTTTTTACCGGCTACGACTTTCATGAAGGAGACTGGCTTGATGGAATCAATGCCGACATACAAACACTCTTTTTTGAAGGTGACTTTGGCGAAATATTTCCTAATCTGGATCCATACGATGTTCATCGATACGACGTGGGGTTTTCAATCGGTCGACAACCGATGTCATTTCAACAGGGGTTGTTGATTAACGAAGATATGGTTGATGCGGTCACAGTCACACGCAATACGATTAACGGTGGAGGCATTCTGAATATGCGTGTCACCGGAGTGTATGTTGAAGATGATATCAATCGAAATAACAACGTGCGCGATCCTGATGCCAAACTCTATGGTATTTTTACCGAAACAGATCTTGCAACAAGCACGGTCAATGCTGATGTGGCAACCGTCTATTCCAGTAACTCACAATTTGGCAGTATGACTGCATTTGGATTGAGTGCCATTCAAAGGTTGCATGGGTTCCACAATACCTACAATACCTCGTTCCAGGTACTGGGATCTTTTCCACACGAGGGAGAAACAGCCGCCTCTGGTCAGGGTGAGTTGCTGTTTAGTCAAGTCTCGCTGACGCCACACCACTCTCATGATTTAGTATATTTCAATGCGTTCTGGGCGATTGACCAGTTCACCTCTCCTGCACGTGGTACATTGGCCGGTGGTCCATTAGGACAGGTTGGATTACTGTTTGCGGCCTCTGGCCTCGGTCGTTATGGTGCGCCCTTAAGTAACCAGGCAACTGATGCGGCGGGAGCAAGCCTCGGCTATCAGCTGTTTTATGATAAGACTCGCCAGCAGGTGATACTCGAAATTGGTGGTCGCAAAAATACTCAGGGAGTCAATGACGGTGCCCTGGGGACAGCAGTCCGATACCAGAAAGCAATCGGACAACATTGGATCATGTTACTTGATAGCTTTGTTGCTAAACAGGAATCGCGTGGTGTTGCTTCCGGAGCTCGTATAGAATTTCTGGCAAAATTTTAAAGCATTCCCGTTAAATTCTTTCGCTAAGTCGTAGTACATTCTGATCGCTTCTCAGAGTGACATTCGACGATTAAGCGTAATATAACCGTTACAATCAATGCTTTCCGCTATCGGCGGAACATAGAGTCGTCATTGAAAGCACTTGTCGTTACCTGAAGCAATCTGATAGAATTACCCAATACGATACTGACACCGTATAGGAGATTTGTTGATTGTCTGAAGTTTATGAAAGCCCAGAGCAGTTTCTTAGCCGGTTGCGCGAGGATCCGGAGGGAGTACTTGCCGATGAATACGGCCAGCATCGTGAGCGTCTGTGGCGGATCGTGAACTTTCGACTCGACCGACGTTTGTTAGGCCGTGTCGACGCTGATGATATTTTACAAGAAGCATACCTTGATGCAGCCACACGAATTGAACATTATCTGAATGAGCCTGTAATTTCTTTTTTTATCTGGCTGCGTACCGTTGTTGGTCAAACTCTGATTGATGTACATAGACGTCACCTGGGCGCACAAAAGCGTGATGTTCGTCGTGAGGTGAAACCTAATCGAAGAGTCTTTTCGGCTTCGACTTCATTTCAAATTGCGGATGTATTACTGGCAGATCTGACGTCTCCGAGCCAGGCAGTTCTTAAGGATGAATTGGCGGCTAAATTACATGAGGCTCTTGAAAGTCTGAATGAAATTGATCGCGAAATATTAGTGCTGCGACATTTTGAAGAATTGTCCAACCTGGAAGCTGCTGAAGTACTCGAAATTGAACCGAAAACTGCCAGCATGAGATATTTTCGTGCATTAACCAGATTACGCTCCATTCTGGTTCAAATTCCAGGTATTATTGAATAATGTGCCGTAAATAAAGAGTGCCAGTTGTAGCATCACGACGACAGGACAGCACGAAATGTTATCTCCTGATTCACATCACGCCATAAAAAGTCTGACTCCACCAGAAATTCCGGAATTGGAGCAGATCGCCGATGCGTTTATCACTCAGATTCGTAGTGGATACAATCCAGAGATCTCGGAATATGTAGAACGTTACCCTGCGCTTGCAAAAGAGATCGAAGAAGTATTTCCCGCCATTGCAGCTTTGGAAGCAGGGAAAAATGTAGATCATTCTTCGGGAAAAGTCTCATTGGGAGAACGAACTCCCGAGCAACTGGGTGATTTTAAAATCATTCGGGAAATTGGACGTGGTGGAATGGGCGTGGTCTATGAAGCCATTCAGGAATCGCTCAATCGACGCGTCGCACTGAAACTTTTGCCTCGGCATTCGCTCCTGGGTGAAAAGCAACTAAAGCGGTTTCGTCGTGAAGCAGAACTCACGGCTTCACTTCATCATACCAATATTGTCCCCGTATTTGGTGTCGGCGAGAATGAAGGTTTCCATTATTATGTGATGCAACTGATTGAGGGAGTCGGGCTGGATGAACTGGCACAACAATTTGTCGTGACCGACGCCGATTCTTCTTCAAACAGACCCACCGGGGGGAATGATACAATTGTCCGGCCGGACAGTGATCCATCGGGATCAACAACAGGTAGCTCGTACGCAAAGTCAACACACAAACCAGAAAACAAAGGTGTGCTGAGAACTGACTTTGAAAAATATGTCGACTCTCCGGAGAAGATCGCAATTCTGGGGGTTCAGGCTGCCAACGCGTTACAATATGCACATGATCGAGGCATTTTACACCGCGATATTAAGCCCGGGAATCTATTGTTAGACAGAGATGGTCTGTTATGTATCACTGATTTTGGTTTGGCGCGGGCAGCCGAACAGAGTGACCTGAGTAAATCAACGGATGTCGTTGGTACACTCGGCTATATGGCTCCCGAAATGTTTCGTGAAGAGACTTGCTCACAAAGTGATATTTATGGATTGGGAATCACGCTATATGAACTGTTGACAAAACGTTCTGCAATTGTCCGCACGAATCGACATGAAATGATCAGCCAGATCACGCAAGGTTCGATTACACCACTCAGGCGTATCAATTCAAAATTATCACGTGACCTCGAAACGATTGTGCTCAAAGCAATCGCGCCCGGTGTAAATCATCGTTATCAGAAAGCCAGCGATTTAGCAGACGACTTGAATCGTTTTCTGGAAAACTGCCCCATTCGTGCAAGACGAATTACTCCGTTCGAGCGTCTTTGGCGTTGGAGTCGCAGAAACCCTGCGATCGCAACATTGTCAAGTATTGCAATGATCTTGGTCATGCTGCTGGGAGCCATCATGGCTGTCGGATTTGAGAGAGAACGTCAGCAACGTAAACGTATTGAGTCTTCGTCACAGTTGGCAGTCGATGCTTTGGACCGTGTTTTTGACCGATTTGTTCCGAGTCGTGCAGATTTGTCTGATAAAACCAACTCAACTGTAGACTATACAGAGCCCGTGTTGTCGCGAGAGTCTGCCGACTTGTTGGCAGGAATGGTTCAGTATTATGAACAATTAGCTAAGTCAACTGGATCACAACGCGAATTTCAAATTAAGGCTGCCAATGCACAACACAAAGTAGGTGACATTCATCGCCGACTGGGAGATTATCACTCTGCACTGGATGCTTATCAAAAATCACTTGATCTCTACTTGAAAAATCCAGACAAAGCGAATGTTCTTATAACGGCGACCGTTTATAATGAAATTGGCAGAATCCATCGCTATCTTCGACAACAGCAGGAAGCCAATAATTCCTATCAACGCGCGATACAATTACTACAAAAATCGCTCGAAAAAAATCCAAAGCAACCATCGCTTCGTTTTGAGTTAGCACGTACCTACTATTTGATGGTACGCAAGCTACGACTAGAACAAATGCAGGTGGGAGAAAATTCTCCCGCACCTCTGTTGTCACCTGCAAATGGAGTCCTTCAACAGGCTGAAATACTTCAATTAAATCAAGCAATTGAAATTCTTGATCAATTGACCCGCTCAGCAAAACCTCTACCCGAATATCGATATTTATTAGCACTCTGCTTGCAAGAACAGGTTTCTGAAAGTATCCCTCTTTCACCGGAGGATAACCTGAAGCAGGAGCGAGTTCATCAAATTCTTGAGAGTTTGGTTGATGAACAACCTGCTGTTGCAGACTATCGACAGGCTCTGGTGAAATCGTACGAGGGAATTGACATGCGAAATGTGATGCCAGGGGCAATTGATGAGGCTTTGATAAAACGCTTTGATAAAGCAATTCATCACGCAACTCAACTTGTTTCAGATTACCCCACAATTCCCGAATACAAGATCTCGCTGATCCATGCACATAATAAGATGGCACATGCATTAGATATCTTGGCAAAAAGAAATGGTTCTTCTAATGAATCGCGGCAGCAACATGAAACAGCGGAGCTCTCTTTAAGAACTGCGCTCCGGTTACAAAAAGAATTAGTGATTCAATTTCCACAATCGCCTGAAATGAAAAAATGGCTGGCAAAGATTCAAGTATCACTCGCAATGGTGTTAGACAAAAAAGGGAACGACACAGAGGCTACCAGTCTTTTGGAAAGTGCAATTCTTCTGTTGGAAACAGAGTTGAAAACACATTCCCATTCCGCATTTCTCTATGATGAGCTTCTCCACGCGATTGATGAATTGGCTCGGATTTATGAGCATTCAAACGATGATGTTGGGAATTGGTTGATGTCGGAGAAGTTTGATCAATACGAAAATCAGGTTCAGCAACTCCGGCCAGGCTACATCTACCGAAGGTCAGAGAATCGAAACCAGCCGCCACGTAATAGGCAACGTCCGCCACGTGGCATGCAACCTCCCCCACGCAATGGAGATCGACCGCCGGATAACAGGCAATTTTTCCCACCCAGGAAACGGCGTCCGGAATAATTGAGATGAATCAGCGATCAATGGCGATCATAGAATGATATCGATTCATTCTGCATCAATTGCTTACGCTCTGCTCAGATTGAAACCTCCAGGACGTAAACCATTTACGACTGAAAATACGATGAGGTTTTACCCGATGCTTGACCTTTTTCCCATTTAAAAACCGCACCAGATCCATGCTGAGTTCTTCTGCTGACTGGTAACGTTGTTGTGTTTGCTTCGCGATGCAATTCAATATGATCATCTCAAAATCAGTGGGGATTTTATGATTGATCGTTCGAGGGTGAGGTGGATCCTGAGTCAAAATATGATCAACGATTTCAGTTGAGCTCTGCGTTGAGAATGCAGGCGTGAGTGTAGCCAGTTCATATAAAACCATTCCGAGCGAATACAGGTCGCATTGCTCACTGAGCTGACCATTAAATCGCTCGGGAGCTTTGTAGCATAACGTCCTGGCACTCTGCTGTTTAAAATCGCCTTCAGCAACTTGTGCCAATTTGAAATTGTTGACCCATGTGTGTCCCTCGCTATCAATTAATATGTTTTCTGGTTTGATATCATTATGCAATGTTTTTCGGTTATGGGCGTAGCTTAATGCTTGCGCTGCCTCTAGTCCAATTTTTGCAAACTGACTCCAATTGTTTTTCTGTAAGGCCTGTGCGATTTCTTGCGTTCGATCGTTCCCCAATGGTCTCACATTATTTAACGAATGTGTTTCATCCATCTCTGCCAGCTTGCCAATGACCCGGTTCAGTCCAACTCCATTGATCAGTTGCATGACAGAGTAAAAATAACCCTGGTCTTCCCCTGTTCGATAAAAGGTAACGATATTCTCATGTCTTAATCGAGCAACCAGTCTCGACTCTCGTTCAAACCGTTCTCGCCAGCGTGGAGTCATTTCTGATTTCCAGGGGAGTAATTTTACTGCAACTCGTCGGTTCGAATTCCCCTGCACCCCTTCATACAAAATTGAGGCACGACTGCGATTGATTTCTCGAATAATCCGACAATCACCAAGCTGTTTGATACTCCTTGGATCTGGAAGCTGAGATTTCAGTTGGGAGAATTCTTGGTTTCCTTTCCATTGTTCCATAGCAATCAAAATCGGAAAACTCTCTCTGATTTCTTTTGAATGATCTGGATAATCGGCTGCATACTTCTCAATAGAAGGGTTCATCCATCGTCGATGCTCTTCCATAAACTGGCTGGCAAGGAATTCAAGCGAGATGCAATCCGAGTTTGCTTCACTTGGAATTTCAGGATTTATTTGATTTTCAGAACTCATGTTGAGCCTTGTAGGCATTCTGAAGTCACGCAGACCTCTTGCAAGCATCCAGTCTCAGTCTGGCATTCCTTATAGAGAAGTGACTGGGATAAAGAGGCTGATGGGAAGGTACTTAGGTCCGAAAAGTCTAATTCCATTTATACATAGCGCACAGGCAGCTAGTAATCAAAACGTAAAGAATCATCACATTGCTACTAACAATGACTGATATTTTAGTTACCGGCAGAATTAATGAAATGAGACAAAATTACCTGTTTTGCTTTGATATGAGGGAGAATTCCACTTTTAGATTACGGCGTAAGAGTCTTTTCTAAACAAAATAATTGAATTCACAACGAACTACTCCACTTGCATGTATCGGTATACAGAAACCAAAACACACCTCTTTCAATCCCCCTTTCACAGTGGTAAAGTAATCGATAATCATTGATTTTAATACCAGACTTATAGACATAAATTCCAAGTATGGTTTCCGGAGGAGTTACATTGTCAGAACCATCAATCAATCCCAATCAGCCTCAGATTGACGAGCTTGCTGCCACGCAAATATCGGTAGATCGGGATTTTTCAAAAGAAGACCGTGATATTGCATTTGCTGTGGAAGCCTTGGAATCAGCGGTCATCACTGAGCGTCAACTCGCAACTACACTCAGGACATGGACCCTCTACGGAAGTACAACACTGGCTGAGCAGTTGGGAAAAACGAAGTTATTGTCTCATGTAACGATTTCTGAAATTGAACAACGTTCCTTATGCCGCCTCAAAGACCTTTGGGATAGTGTAGACGATCAAGGCGGAAATGGATTCAGTGCCAGCACTCTGACAAAAGCAGCCTTGGAACGCATGGATCACTCAGGTCGCGTTGCAAAATTAATGGGTGTCAGTGTCGCCATCTCCGGGATAGAAAACGACGAAATACGTGAGCAGCGGTCGCGCTACCAGCTCATCCGAAAGCTCGGACAGGGAGGGTTGGGAACCGTCTGGTTGGCACGTGATATCAAACTACAGCGTTATGTGGCACTCAAAGAGATCAGAAACGCACAGACTGCGAATAAAGCCGCTGTTGAACGGTTCCGTCGAGAAGCGGAAATTACAGGTCGACTGGAGCACCCTGCGATCGTCCCCATATATCAGTTAGGTGAAGATGCCGTCAGTGGGCAATCATTTTATGTCATGCGATTTCTTGGTAAGCAAACATTGCAAGATGCCATAACTGAATATCATGAACGTCGCCTGGAAGGCGATGAGGATCCCATGCTGTTGCGGAATTTATTGTCGGCGTTTGTCATAGTCTGTCAAGCGATCGGGCATGCACATTCACGCAAGGTCATTCACCGCGACTTAAAACCAGAAAACGTGGCAATCGATAATTTCGGGCAGGTGATTGTCATCGATTGGGGCCTGGCAAAAGTTCTCGATGACGGCATACTGAGCGACAGTCTTGCTGATATTGGTTTTTCGGATGTGAATGAAAGTCAGCAAACGCTTGCTGGTCAGGTATTAGGTTCACCACTTTATATGGCACCAGAACAGGCTGCCGGACGTCTGGATGAAGTCAATGAATCAACAGATATCTTTGGACTGGGAGCTATCTTGTTTGCGATTCTTACCGGACAGGCACCTCACGAAGTAAATCGTGAATCTTCTGGCAGTTCCACAATTCGTCAACTGATCACTGCTATTACCAGTGGACCAACTCCTCAGGCGCAATCTGTGCACAAAGATGTGGATCCGGCTCTCAATGCTATCTGTGCCAAAGCGATGGCCAAAAAACGATATGCAAGGTACTCGTCAACAACCGCTTTAGCCGACGATGTTCAACGGTGGATGGCCGGAGAGCCAGTCTCGTCATATGCCGAACTGCCTTCACAAAGGGCCGGGCGTTGGATTCAGCACCATCAGAAACTTTCACAACTCATCGCAGCAGTAGTGATTATCACTATTGTTGCGATCACCACGCTGACGATTTCGACACGACAGAACTATATTGCCGCCCGAAATGCACGTTTTGAAGAGATGAGATCAGACGAGCGTGAAATAGAAGTGCAGTTGATTTCTCTTGGGCAGGTACTCAGTGGCGACGCGCTGTTTATGTCGACTTTACCACCGATTCAGGCGATTATTGACGTTCGATCCGGAGTCGAAAGTACGGAAGGCGAAGAGATCTGGCGTGGCCGATTAGAGACGATTTATGAAGGTTTGATGCGAGCCAATCCTGACTATCTTTCCGTAACATACATCGAAGTCAATCAGGAAAAACCACAGGAGATTGTTCGCGTCGAACGCAATATCTCAAATAAGGGATATATTAGGAGAGTACCGCAAAGTCGATTAGCTACATTAGAAAAGTCACCTTTGTTAGAAGATCTGATCGTTATGGTTCCGGGTCAGATTAAACTCAGCTTAAATCAACGCCTCTCAGAAAATCAGCATCGTAGTCAGCATCGCAGTATTATCGCTGCTATCCCTGTTTATGATGAACAAACAGGAGATGTTTTTGGAGTTGTTGCCATCGAAGCCGACTTTGTAAACCAACTGAAGAATATCTTGAATGAACTTGATGATGGCTTGGGCCAGCTGTTTATTACTGATACGGACGGAAACGTATTGCTCACCTCAAATACTGAGTCCGGTGTGGAGATTGTTTCTCACGAGATGCAAATTCAAGAATCATTGCTACAGGCAGCTACATTCTTTTCGAAAAAGTCACGACAGAAGTCAGTTAGTGATGGAAAGACCTATATTGCCCATCGGGTCGAACTTGATCCTGTCGATGATTCCTGTAATCTTTGCATTGTGCAAAAACTGACATCCGCTGATTAGATTGACTTTGAGCTCTTCTTTCAGGCAGGAAAATTATTGAATAATGATCAAATGAGAGATTGCTGCCGGCATGCAAAATCTGGAATTTCAGACTGGTTTATTGCAGACACATTGTAATTTGGACTGTCTGAAATTACAGTTATCAGTACACCTTGTATTACCAAATCAAAAACAACAAATCATGACTAATTACTAGAGGAATGCCTGATGAATATGACACTGAATTTAAAACGATATCTCTTCTCTGCATTGGCCCTGTTGATTTTGGGTTCCACAGCACTGGTTGCGGGCGAGAAAAAAGATTCGAAAACGCACAATGTACCACCCGAAGGATTCATCGCTCTGTTTAATGGCAAAGACTTATCAGGCTGGATCGGCATGAATTTTCATAAGGTCAAAGGGAAAAGCCCTGCCGCTGTCAAGCAGATGTCCAAAGCCGAACGCGAAGAGCTTTTGAAAAAGAACTGGGAAGATGTCCTGGAGCACTGGTCAGTCGAAAAGGGTGAGCTGGTTAACGATGGTCATGGCGTCTATCTGACAACTGCCAAGGATTATGGTGATTTTGAATTACTGCTCGATTATAAAACCGTTGCCAAAGCTGATAGCGGTATTTATCTCCGCGGCGTCCCACAAGTACAGATCTGGGATACAACGAAAGAAGGTGGCAAGTGGGATCGCAAAGCCAATCTTGGATCAGGCGGGTTATATAACAACAAAGGTGAAGGCAAATACCCACTCGTGCACGCAGACAAGCCATTTGGTGAATGGAACAATCTCAGGATTATCATGAAAGGTGAAAAAGTCACCGTTTATATGAATGGGAAGCTGGTTGTCGACAATAAAAAAATGGATAACTATTACGAAAAAGACAAGCCAATTTATGAGACTGGTCCCATTCAATTACAGACACACGGTGGTGAAATTCGTTTTCGTGACATCTTTCTAAAAAAATTATAACGCAAGTTGAAAAATGAGTTTTCATGGATAACTCATTCAATACGACAGCAGAATGAAGAATTCTCTGGTGCATCTTTATTCTGGCAGAGAGATTTCGAAATATCCGTTTCAGGGAGGATGTAACATTGGTGTCTTTTTTTGCTCGTTTGTTGTTGATCGGCACGGTCTTGTTCGTCGGCTGTACGAAGAAAATTCCCGTCGATGAAATTTCGGTAGAATCCAGCGGTGTCACATTAAGCGAGTCTGATGTCCCTGATCTTGCTGACGACTGGCCGGGCTGGCGCGGACCTCTGCGGAACGGTCACGCACCTGATCAGGAATTACCAACAGAGTGGGACGAAACAGCGAATATTATCTGGAATACGGATATTCCAGGACGTGGGCACAGTTCGCCTGTGCTCGTAGGTGATTTAATTCTGTTGGCATCAGCCGATGACCAGAAGCAGGAACAGATGGTCTTGGCCTACGACCGTACCGATGGAAAGGAGCGATGGAAAAAAGTCATTCACAGCGGTGGATTTCCAACGCGAGGTGAGCTCCACAAAAAAGGAACCAATGCGAACGGGACGGTTCTGTGTGATGGAGAACACATCTTTGTAGTCTTTCTCAACTCCGGTAAGATCATTGCGACGGCTCTCGACTTAAACGGCAAGCAACTCTGGCAGCGGGAATTGGGGGCTTTTAATTCCAAGTTTGGATACGCCCCTTCTCCGTTGCTTTATAAATCGTTTGTAATCATCGCCGCCGATAACCGGGGAGGCGGCTATATCGCCGCTCTCGATCGAAAAACAGGTGAAATCGCCTGGCGCGTTTCTCGCCCCGCGATTAGCACCTATTCCAGCCCCGTGGTGGCGAATGTGGGAGGCCGCGAACAGTTGCTGATCAGTGGCTGTGATCAGGTAACCAGCTACAATCCTGCGACGGGGAAAGAATTATGGAATACACCCTGTCTGGCGGAAGCAACCTGCGGAACGATCGTGACAACGGACAACGAAATTTTTGCCAGTGGCGGATATCCCAGGCGAGAAACAGTTGGTTTGTCAGCAGAGGGCAAGCTACTCTGGTCTGATAAAACCAAAATTTATGAGCCGTCGATGCTGGTTGATGGAGCACAGCTTTACGGTATTACCGATGATGGAATCGCTTACTGCTGGTCAACCAAAACCGGCGAGATACTCTGGAAACATCGCTTACGTGGTTCGTTTAGTGCTTCACCCCTTCTCTGTAACGGGTTGGTTTATATATCCAATCTATCGGGAGAAACCTTCGTCTTTGAAGCAAACGCGAAAGAATATAAAGAAGTCGCCGTCAATAAACTCGGCGATGATTGCTACGCAAGCCCGGCTGCCGCCGCTGGTCGACTTTATCTCAGAGTGGGAAAAGAGTCAGGCGACAAACGCCAGGAACAGCTGGTGTGTATCGGGATTGACAAACCAGATAAATAAGAGCTTACGAGGTCGATTACCTCTACGACCACCTTTTTGATGCTGGTAATGATGCCTCTACCCATTTTAGAAGGTATCTGAAAAGAAATAGGATGGGTTCTACACCGTAAAGTGATAGGAATAAAACTGTTCTTCTTTTTTCCAACCCGTCGTTTGATATAAAGCTTGCGCCGTCTCATTCGTGATTTCGGTAGAGAGTGTTAGACGAACTGCGTTCAACGATTTGGCATAGTTGATGGCGGCTGTCAGCAGAAGCGAGCCAACCCCTTTTCTCCGACTCTCGGCGGTGACAAACAGATCGTTCAAAATAAATGTGCGGGCGAGCGAGACTGATGAAAAACTGGGATAGAGCTGAGTGAAGCCAACAGGAATCTTGGATTCGCGCGCGATAAAAATCACAGACTCATTGTTTTCGAGACGTGCGGATAGAAATTCGTCAGCCGCCTCGGGATCGCTGTTGCGACCATAGAATTCGCGATAACTGTCGAATAGTGGCACAAGTGCTTCGATATCTGTGAGGTCGGCTCGTTTGACAGCAATTTCATTCATTTCACTGAATATCCAAAAGTTAGGTCATATGCTCAGCAATACATTCCAGAAACTGCTGACCAAAGTCGTCGCATTTTTTCTGGCCAACTCCCCAGATTTCCAAAAACTCTGCCTGTGTTTTGGGTTTGTCACGGGCCAGTTCTCGTAGAGTGGCATCTCCGAATACCATATAAGGTTGTAAACCCTTGTCGCCGGCAATTTGCTTTCGCAGATCTCGTAATTGTTCGAAGAGACTCTGGTCTACGCCCTCCCAGTTGGCATCTTGAGATTGTTTTTTGACAGGACGGGCTTTTTCGGATTTGCTTTGCTCTGTCGTTCGCATCAGTTGTGGAGTCACTTCTCCCCGTAATAATCGCCAACCTGAGTCGGTGATACGCAGCTGTTGATATTCGGCGGTTTTAGTTAAGAATTTCTGGGAAACCAATTGATTCAGCCAGTGACGAATCGTCGACAGACTTTCGTGTTTGAGCAGGCCGTAAGTACTGAGTTGATCGTGACGATTGGCGAGTACTTTTTTGTCTTTCGATCCTTTCAATACAGCAGCTGTGTAGGATGAACCGAAGTTTTGATCCTGTCTGAATATCGAAGACAGGATCTTCTGGCAAGTCTCCAGAGCATCATCAACCTGCTGGAAATCGCCACGGCACAGGTCACAGCCTGTTTCACAATCTTGATCCAGATCCTGCCCAAAATGTTGCATCAAATGGCGATGGCGACAGTCAAACGCATGGCAGTAGTTCTGCATGGCCTGAAGTGACTGAAAAGCCGTTTTTTTGGCTTCATCGGGTTGATCATCCAGAATCCGTTTCCAGATCATCGCGTCTTGCTCTGAGTATAATAATACGCATTCAGCTTCCAATCCGTCACGACCTGCCCGTCCACTTTCCTGTTGATAATTTTCCAATGACTTGGGTAAGCCTGCATGAATCACATAACGGACGTTCGGTTTATCAATTCCCATCCCGAAGGCAATTGTGGCGACGATGGCATCAATGCGGTCCTGAATGAAGGCTTCCTGATTGGCTGCACGTTTCTCATCGGGCAGGCCAGCATGGTAGGGGCGTGTTTCATAACCGGCATCGTTCAACGACTCACTCAGCGATTCGACATCCGCGCGGGAAATGCAGTAAATGACTCCCGGTTCTTCAGGGTGTCGATCTAGAACTTCGCACACTTGTGAAAAGCGATCCGCGCGACGGGCCACAGAATATGTCAGATTGGGACGATCAAATGAACCGATCAGAATTTCCGGATCTTGTAATCCAAGTTGCACGGCAATATCAGAGCGAACCTCTTCAGTCGCGGTCGCGGTATAGGCGTGAATTCCACATTGGGGAAAGATGTTTTTCAGCTCTTTCAATTCACGATAATGGGGGCGGAAATCATGGCCCCACATACTCACACAATGGGCTTCGTCGATCACGATGAATGCCAGTTTGATCTCTGCCAGCATGCAGAGCATGCCTTCCAGCATCAGCCGCTCAGGTGCGACATAAAGGAGTTTGATTTTACCTGCACGGACTTCTCTTAAGACTTGTCGTGATTCTTCCTGCTCCAGCGAACTGTTAAGGTAAGCAGCTGAAATTCCACAGACGCGCAAAGCATCGACTTGATCTTTCATCAGCGAGATCAGCGGGCTAACAACCACCGCCATTCCGTCCATGCACAAGGCAGGTGCCTGATAACAGAGAGATTTGCCTCCACCAGTCGGAAGTACCACCAGAGAGTCACGGCCATTCAGAACCGACTGCATGGCGTCCTGTTGTAGCGGACGAAATTCTGAGTAGCCCCAAAATTCGTGCAGTTTTTCCAGTAAAGCGTCATCCATCCCTGCTCTTACCATCTTCAATCCTGTTAATTATGTATCAGCTGAAACGTTGTCTGATTGGCTGACGCATATCGTAGCGGTTCACGTTGAAAAGCTAAAGGATAGAATATTTGGATGTGAGAATGAGATCAAATGATTTCAGGCATCGGCGTGTAGTTATCCACCAGATAATGAGGACGACCAGCCAGATCCCGGATGGGTGCGGTGGTATAATCAATTCCCAGGTGGTGGTATAATGTCGCAAAAACTTCGCCAAAGTGAATCGGGCGGTCTTCAATTTGGCCTCCCAGTCGATCTGTGCTGCCAATGACCTGGCCGGTTTTGAAACCACCCCCGGCAATCAGACCGCCGCCAACAGCGGGCCAGTGATCGCGTCCCGCATCTTTGTTGATTTTGGGAGTACGCCCAAATTCGCCCCACGCGACGACAGCGACGTCGTCAGCCATGCCACGCTCATGCAAGTCTTCGATTAAAGTGGCTAATCCCTGATCGAACAGTGGGAGATGAGTCCCCTTCAAACCGCTGAAGTTATTACTGTGAAAATCCCAGCGTCCAAAATTCAGAGTGACGATCCTGGCGCCCGCTTCCACCAGTCGCCGCGCCATCAGGAAATGTTCGAGGTTACGTGGAGAGCCATCGCCAAAGTTCTTTGGATCGCCTTTGCCATAACGTTCTCGGATGGCTGGATCTTCCTGTGAAAGATCCAGAGCGTTGACCAGTCGATTGGATGTCAGGATGTTAAACACCTGCTGGTTCATGTCGTCCATGCCCTGCATCGAACCGCTGGCATCTGCATCGCGTTTAAACTGATCAAAAGAGGCCAGTAGCTGCTTGCGATCATTCAGACGCGATGAATCGATACCATTTAAAACCATGTTCTTTCGCGCGGGGCCTGAAGGTCGGAAGGCAGAATGGCTCACACCCAGAAATCCAGGGAGACCAGGAGAGCCATACGGCGGATGGCCTGTATTCGGAGCTAAGCCGACAAAGGGTGGTACGGCAGGATCAGCGGACCCTTGCAGTTTGGAAACGACAGAACCAATGGCAGGCCAACCTCCGGCTGGCTGATTGCGAGTAGTTCGTCCTGTATAACAAATGAATGAGTCGTGGGCCCCACTGGGTGAGCCATGTACAGAACGAAGTGGGATGATTTTTTCAGCAATGTTACCCAGTCGAGGAAGGTGCTCACAAATTTGAAAGCCGGGCACTTTCGTATTGATCGGACGGAATTCGCCTCGTATTTCAGAGGGGGCATCCATTTTCAGGTCATACATGTCCTGGTGTGAAGGAGCTCCACACATATAAATCATGATGACTGCTTTATGGCGATTGCTTTTTTCTTGTGCAGATTCTGCCTGAAGGAGCTGAGGCAAACTTAGGCCACCCATTCCCAATGCGCCAATTTTCAGAACTTCACGACGCGAAACGCGATCACAGAGTTTTGTATCCGGTCCCCAGATAGATAGCATAAAAGATTCTTTCTCAAGGAATGGCAGGAGTTTACTGTTCTTATCGGTAGGCGAGGATTAAGGTGTGAAATCAATGATAAAAAAACATTGATGTGTTCAATTGTAGCACCTCACTGACCGCTATTCCAAGCCCAAATTATCAAAGTCTGCTACCGGAATGAAAAAAATCAGTGATCGAATTAATTCTGGGAAAAGACAAAGGCAGGAACGTAAGATAAGTAGGAATATTCGGTCGTTCAGATAAATGATTACTACTTGGATAAAAGCGACAGAATACAGGGCCAAAAAACTTCAGGAATGGTATTTTCTGTATTTTAGTTTTTGAAATTTGGAAGATAAGTGGTCAGAACTATAAAAAACAATTGAAAATTTGATTGTCTATGTGAAAATAAGATAGAAGGATCAGATTTCATTTATTCTTATGAGGAATGTCAAAATAAAAAAATAACCGGGTAAAAATTGATTGTCGCAAATCGGGAGAATCAAAGTGAATCCAATAAAGGCCGACTCAAAAACGAAATCTGCTCAATCAGAAAGAACCGCAGATTTCGAAAACAATCTCATTCATCCAGACGTAGATTCTGGATTACCAGAACAGAAACGTACCGCCGGTAAAGCCTCTGCATTTGATAAATGGTTGATGCGGACCATGCTCCAGAAATTGGGCAATCCGGAAATAGAAGTCGTCTTGTGGGACGATTCTGTAATCACAACTTCCACTTCTTCTCCTCCGATTCGTGTCTATATCCATCAGCGTAGCACGCTCAACAAACTGTTGATTGATCCAAGCCTCTATTTCGGAGAGGGCTACTCTCAGGGAACGATTGAGGTAGAAGGTAGTCTGGTCTCTTTGAATGAAGCCATTAATCGGAGCATGCCTTCTGTAAATGCGAAGCATTTTTATCGCGATGGTATCCGGGGTTGCCTGAGATGGTTAAGTCGAAATACCATCGATGCCGCACGGAATAATGTCCATCATCATTATGATATTGGAAATGATTTCTATCAACTCTGGCTCGATCAGCAATTGGCTTATACGTGTGCCTATTTTTCCGATCCAGAAATGTCTCTCGAAGCAGCGCAAATTGCAAAGATGGATCATGTCTGTCGCAAGGTTGGTTTGAAACCGGGGGATACTGTCGTTGAAGCTGGTTGCGGGTGGGGTGCCCTGGCTTTACATATGGCAAAAAATTATGGTGTCAGGGTCAAAGCCTTTAACGTTTCGCACGAACAAATTATCTATGCGCGTGAGCGTGCTAACGCGGAACGATTGAGCGACCGTGTGGAATTTGTGGAGGATGATTGGCGGAATATCACAGGCAGCTTCGACTCATTTGTGTCGGTTGGAATGCTGGAGCATGTTGGACTGAAGAATTATGAAGAGCTCGGTAATGTGATATCCCGTTGTCAAAAACCTGATGGACGTGGATTAATACATTCGATCGGCTGCAACTCTCCCCGTGTGTTAGATAGCTGGACCACAAAACGGATTTTCCCGGGTGCTCATGTCCCCAGTTTGAGTGAGATGATGCGGATATTTGAGCCTCAGAAGTTTTCGATCCTTGATGTTGAAAATCTTCGCCTGCATTATGCTCTCACACTAGAGCATTGGCTACAAAGATATGAACAGAATATTGATGAAGTCCGCGGAATGTTCGATGAGAAATTTATCCGCACCTGGCGTCTCTATCTCTCAGCCTCGATTGCCTCTTTTCGAACAGGCTCGCTGCAATTATTTCAGGTGGTCTTCACGAATGGCAGGAATAATGAGGTTCCCTGGACACGAGACAAATTATATCAGTCTGATTGAGTTCCTATCGATGTAAGGGATAAGACGGCGATGGATAGTGAGGCGTGCGATGTCCTGATTGTCGGTGGAGGTCCAGGAGGTTCTTCCTGTGCATGGGGGTTGCGCGACTCAGGGCTGGATGTGCTGGTTTTGGATAAAGCTGTTTTTCCTCGGGATAAAGTTTGCGCGGGTTGGATTACACCAGCCGTTGCCGATCTGCTGGAACTGGATTTATCAGATTACGAACAAGATCACGTTCTTCAGCCCATTACCCGTTTTCGTACCGGGGTCATTAGTGGTGCGGTGATACAGACAGAATACTCCCAGACCGTCAGTTATGGAATTCGTCGTTGTGAATTTGATGATTATTTACTGAAACGTTGTAAGGCGCGCACTAGATTAGGTGAGCCCTTCAAGTCAATTGAACGCGCAAGCGGTGGGTGGATCATTAATGGCACACTGCGTGCAAAAATTGTCGTGGGTGCAGGCGGTCATTTCTGTCCGGTAGCGCGCTGGATGAATCAGAAGCAGGAGTTCGAAAAACCAGTCGTGCTGGCACAAGAGTCGGAATTTTTACTCTCTCCCGAACAGCACAACGTCTGTCACGTGCAGCCGGATACACCAGAACTCTATTTTTGTCGCGATTTGAAAGGATATGGATGGTGTTTTTTAAAGGGCGACTATTTAAATGTGGGGATCGGTCGCGAGGGGGAAAAGCAACTGTCGACAGTCCGAGAAGAATTTACCGAATTTTTGGACCAGCAAGGACGTGTTCCCAAGGAAATTCTTGGTAAATTTAAAGGACATGCTTATCGTTTATATGGTTCTCAGAAACGGACGATTGTTGATGACGGTCTGTTGCTGATTGGTGATGCTATTGGCATGGCTTCGCCGCAAAGTGGAGAAGGAATCCGTCCTGCTGTCGAAACGGGATTGATCGCTGCTGATGTGCTTCGCAATAGTCAGCAGGTTTACACTCTGGATCAGTTATTCGTTTACCAGGAGAAACTGTTTGATCGGTTTGGTGATTTTTCTGATGACCCCGGTACCAGCATTTTACCCACAGTATTTCGGCAGTTCCTGGGGCGGCGTTGTATGTCTTCGCAGTGGTTTACGCGAAAAATACTGCTTGATCGCTGGTTTTTGCAAAAACATCTACCACCACTGATCCGAAATTGAAATCACATAATTTGGGACACAATCAATTCGCTTGGAAGCAACTTTCATTAGATTAAGTTATCTCAGTTTAGACCATTCCAGTTCGATGCCCTGCCTGGTCAATACCGTCTGGAAATCCTTAAGTTGCTTTTCATTGTTTCTAATTTGTCGCGGCGTTGATTGCTTAGAAATTGCGTGTGCACATAAAGCGCCTGCTGCTTCACCAATCGACCACTCTACGGGATGAAGACGATAGCAGCCATTCGATAGATGTGTTGTGCCAATGTTTTTGCAGCCGGGGATCAGGTTTTCGATGCGTTGTGGAATCATCGCACCCAGCGGAATTTGAAAAGGAACACTGCCCGTGTCGATGTAGTTGTCTCCACCAGAACTGGGATGAAGATCGAGATGGTAATATCCGATGCCAACGGAATCCTCAAATGGCCTGGCGAGAAGTGGTTTGTGATCTTTACCCATCTCCTTGAGTCGCTCGGTATAAGACAGATCCTGTTCTTTGATGGTCAGTTCAGCCAGAATGCGGCGGGATTCACGAATATAGGGGTATTTTGCAAGTCCATCTTCAGTCCCCACGATATCTTTTCGCAGGCGCAATCCTTGCCAGCCTTGTTTGCCATCGGGCCGTGGTGCTTCAGTTTGCAACCAATATAATAGTGACAAACTGAGCTGTTTTGCGGCATGGAGATGCTGTTTGCGTTCTTCCGGTGCGACATCTGTGATATTACCCAACATATAATCATTTTGTGGCCAGTTGATGACTGTGATGTCACTGGCGTATGTGCCGGGGACGAAGTTATTACGGTCGATCATCCTGCGATACAGCCAGAGGTTCAGCGATTTTGTTTTTGGAGGGGGTGTCTCTTTTCCACAGGGAACAAAGGAAAGCTCCTTGGGTTTTAAAGTTCGCGGGTAGGAATAATACAGCGAGAGGATTTTTCCAGACCAGGCGGGTGTTAACGGGGGAACGTGATTCTTCCAGAACTCATACATCGCAGGGCGTTCGATTGTGTGGTCTTCTCCTTCCAGATGATCGACGGCAAAACAATGGGTAAATGACTGGATGTTTGCGGGATTGGCTTTCTCAGGGGCATGCGGTTCATTGGTCTCTGATTGAGATTCCGCGCCCAGAGCGTACTCTGTTCCCGTTAAAGGCAGCAGGTCCCCTTCTTCGCTGGCATCGATAAAGTAGGATCCATGTAGAGTAAGAGAATGTCCAGATCCATGAGTATGGCAAGTCACTGTTTCGACGTGGTCACCATTCACACAGGCACTGACAGGCCGTGTATTAAGAAGTAATGTTAATTGGCCACGACTGATTTCAGGAGCCAGCATTGATTGAAGAGCCGCGATACCGACCTTCGGTTCATGACAAATTCGCGAAACAGAGCCATTGCCCGGATTCAAATTGGGAACCGACTGGGCTTTGCTCGTTAACGGATAATGTTGCTTATAGTAATTGCGAATCAGCGACCTCAATTGGGCATACGACTTTGTACGGCCAAACGTTTCAATCCACTTGTGCTCATCGGGAGGTACTGCCTGTTGTGAAATCTGGCCGCCTATCCAGTCAGTCGGTTCTGTCAAAATTACGCGGGCGCCATTGCGGCAGGCTGCTAATGCGGATGCGCAACCTCCCAGACCCCCACCAATAATGACAACATCTGCTTTAAGTTCTCGGGTCTGGGATGCATAGCATTTCCGGGATTGCAAAGCCTGCAGAAAAGTGGGGCAAAATATTCCCGAACCGAAGATTCCACACTGTTCCAAAAAGTGTCGTCGTTTCATGAGATTCAATTTCATATAGGCGGATGAGAAATAGAAACATCGAATCAATTGAAATAAAAGTGAGAGAACACAGAGTAAAATATAATTGACATTTCACTTCTGTGTTCTCGGATGATTCTGTGTAACAATTCACACCAGTTGAGTTCGAATAGAAAGTGTTTCGACTTATTTATCCTTGCTCAGAAGTTTATCCATCAAAAAGTCATTCGTGTTTTTGTATTTTTTTGATTTGGAAACTCCGGGAATCAGAAGATGGCATTCCGTACCCGCCTTGTCCGCTTTTTCTTTCATTTTTACGCCGTAGACGGGGTGATGGATCCCATGGCCCGCATTTTCTGAAGGAAGCTTCATGTTGTTGTTGTAGGTCATCAAAAGGGGAGGATCATCGGAAGTCAGATGATTATAAGGTGAAAATTCCTTATAGAGTGCTTCATGTTTTTCATAATTATCCATCACATCCTGCATGCTCTTCCCGCCCACTGCTTTGTGGATCATGGCGTGTTTCAGTACATTCGGACCGAGCCACGGCTCGATGACTTTCGGGTCAATTGAAGTCTGGCCTCCTCCGACGGCAGCCGCTGTTACTCGCGTTGATTCGCGTAATACAGGGTCTTTCGATTTGGGGTCAGCCAGATCATCGTGTAATAAAAGCCACATCGAAGTACAAGCCCCTGCACTGCCACCTGTTAATACGATTTTATTTTTATTGAGATTCCATTCACCAGCTTTAGAACGAATGAACTGAATCGCACGGGCGGCATCATGTACTGGGGCCGGCAGTGGTGCTTCTCCTGTCAAACGATAGTTTACCGACGCGTAAGAAATGCCCTTGTCAAGAAACGGCTTGATATTTCCAATACGGGCCTTGTCACCACCGATCCAGCCACCTCCGTGAATGTGGACCAGTATGGGGCGCGGGCCTTTTCCTTCGGCCTGCCAGAAATCCAGCTTGTTCATCTTATAGGGGCCGTAAGAAACATCGGCCTGTGTTGGCTTTGGATTTCCTTTTTTATCTGCTGCATTAATAGCGGGTGTCAAAAAGCATAAAGTCAAAACCAGGGAAAAGAGGAGTCGCAGCATAGCCTTGTATCCTTTGCATTTGGTGAAAATTATGATAATGCTTGAAGTTGCCTCCAATGGAAAGTAAGGGATAAATTATAACGGAATCAAAGCGGTTGTGTATGCAGACAGGGAATTATTTCCAGTGACGATTGAGGAATGATGCGACAGCGCTCTCGAACAGAACATTATGAACCCGGGACGGCTTCATTTGCTAAACGGCTGCAGCGTGAAATGAAAGCCGGAAAACTCGGGTCTGCCTGGTAAGGCAGTATGAGATTTGTCAAAAATTGTGTGTGACAAAAATACGCAAAGTTTAAGCGGCACGCTGCTCTTTTGAGAGGTTGTCGGAACCTGGATCAGACTCAGGTTTTGTAAAGGGAATCATATGCTGGGCACTCTGATTCACTTGTCGATGTCGATTTATCAGAAAGACAACGATGCCTGTAAAAGCCAGCGTTGGTAAATGATAAGTATCAATGAGTTCTGTAAAATGTTTTCCTATGAAGGATCGATTCAATACCAGAACGACAAATACGTAGACTCCAATACTTGTTTTTAACTGTGTTGAAATCTGCTGATGACTTACGGAAGAACGCGTTAGCAAATAGATTCCAGGAAAGATGCCTACGCAATGCTGTCCCCAGGTGACAGGTGAGTAAAGCAGGATCAGCGCAGATATTGCACCACATTCCCAAAGAACGCGTTCATCTTCTCGATCTTGAATCCGTTTTCGAAAAGTCCAGGCAACCAGCGCTAGGCAGAATAACATTGTAAATTTCACGATACGCCCCGCAGTTTGAGGGGAGAAGTCCAGGAAATCAATATAGAGAGGGGAATCGATTCGGGCGTTATGTTCCGGTGGAAGGTGCATCACAAATCTGGCTAATGTCGGCTTAAGTGACATATTGGATAAAGGGACTTCTCCGGCGATGCCTCGCGAGGGGTCTGTTTCCTGAAGACCTGTCAATACATTATTACTCCAATGCAACAAGGTCACTTTGTACTCGGTGTAACCCAGTTTGAACATGGGAGACAGCGTAAAAAAGACGGCAGCCACAAACGTGAAAGCAGCCATCTTCCATTCGCGTTTTAAAATGAAATATGCCCAAAACAGTGATGGCGTACATTTCAGGGCCATCGCAAAGCCCAGGAACAGACTGCCGAGAAATTCACGCTTTTCGCGCCATAAATAAACGCTCAACCATGAAAACGCCACTAATGCAAGATTGACTCCACACTCAAGCATATCTCTCACGAGATACCGACTCGAAAGTACAATGGCAATCACCGTTGTCCAGAAAAATAAATTACGCTTCAGGGGGAAATGTTTTTCGCATAAACGATCCAGGCACCAGATCAGAAGTCCCAGTGCAATGAAAAAGAGAGGATAAATCAGTAAGTAAGCTGTCTGCATCGGGATGTCAGCGAGAATCGAATGTACATAACCCCAAAATGGTGGATAGGGGTAATTGTGATTTGCTGTATAGAGGAATTCACCCGTTGCTAACATTTCTCCAGATTTCCAATGCAGCGGGAAATCTCCAGGCGTACTTCTGATGATCCTCAAAAACTGAATGATTGAAATTATAATCCCGAGGGAAATAAATGCTCGTTTCCAGTGATGTTGTCGGGAAGCAAACCATTCTTTTACGGTTTGAGGTTTCATGATGGGGGTATTCCCGAATGAAAAACTACGTGTCGATTCAATACGTGAGTTGAACTTTTTATTCTCGAGCTACTATTGAATATCGGTTAATACTCGTGCCTGAAACAAGTTTTATACGGAAATAGAGACCTGTTTCGAGGCGGATAGTAGGCGAATTACATGCCTTGGGTCAATAACGGCTTTTGCCGTATTCAGAGGCTTGGAAATGACAGGTATCGCAAACTGGTTTCCTGAGTAGAAAATCCGACAAGGACTCGGGAGGAGTTTGGTAAGATCAGAAATATTCGATTCCAGAGCCATCGGCATTGTAAAATTCTCAGGCACTGCCCCGGCGGTTCATAATGTGAAAACTGATCTGCGTGGTTCCTTTTTATGAATTGTGAGATTAGGATGTAGTTGCCACAATGGTATGAGAGATAACAACGGTGACTACAAATCTAGATGGAGGATGTTTGCATGAAAGATTTCGTTTCTTATGGAATTATCGGCTTATGCTTTTTGATGATCTCTTTGCAAAATCTTGTGGCAGGTGAAAAAACAGACTCCACCATATCAGAGGAAACAATAAAACTCTGGAAGACGATGGCACCTTTTTATGCGCCTTCAAATCAATTTAAAGACAACTTCGGCAAATATAAATCCCCACTGAAATTTTATGATGGTCGTATAGTAAAAACAGCTGCAGACTGGCGGCAGCGTCGACAGGAAATTCTGAAGAAGTGGCATACGATGATGGGCGAGTGGCCTCCTGTAAATGAAAGGCCTCGAGTGGAATATTTGAAAGAACAGCATCGGGAAAACTTTACGCAGTATACGGTGCGATTCGATATAGCCCCGGGGCATCCAAATACAGGCTACCTGCTGATTCCCGATGATGCCAAATCAAATCAAAGTACTCCGGCTGTTCTTGTCGTTTATTATGAGCCTGAGACCGGTGTCGGCCTAAAGGGGAAAGATCGAGACTTTGCCTTTCAGCTTGCTAAACGTGGATTTGTAACATTTTCAGTCGGCCACGATTATTCACTCTACTATCCCAACCGTCAGAAAGCAGAAATTCAACCTTTGTCTGCGTTAGCTTATGGTGCAGCCAATGCGTTTCATGTTTTAGCAAATCGGAAAGAGGTCGACTCGAAGCGCATCGGGATTGTCGGACATTCGTACGGCGGCAAATGGGCCATGTTTGCTTCCTGCCTGTATGATAAATTCGCCTGTGCTGCCTGGTCGGATGGAGGGATTGTATTTGACGAAAGCAGACCCAGCGTGAATTACTGGGAGCCGTGGTACCTGGGATATGCTGGCCCGGATTTTCGTAAACGGGGATTGCCCACAAAGGATAATCCTCGCACGGGGCTCTATAAAAGTCTCGTCAAAGAGGGGCACGATCTGCATGAATTACACGCTTTGATGGCGCCTCGGCCCTTTCTGGTTTCTGGTGGTTCAGAAGATCAACCCAAACAGTGGCGTGCTTTAAATCACAGTATCGCCGTCAATCAATTTTTAGGTTTTGAAAACCGAGTGGCGATGACAAATCGCGAAAAACATGCTCCTAATCCGAAATCAAATGAGCAGATATATCAATTTTTTGAATATTGGTTGAAACAAAACCAGTTGCGAAATAATTGAACGCATTGGCTGCGCAATGGCTGACAAACGAAATTCTCTTGATACAATAGTGTACCAATCGATTCAATGTTTTGCATGAGTTTGACTGAGATAATGGGCCGCTCGATTTCACAACTTTTCTTCCCTTCTGTTTAAAGTGAGACAAAAGAATGACTGATGCGACCCTGCCTGCCCCGAAAGACTTCAAACTAATCGGAATCATTCTCTGTATCATCGGGGTCATTTGTCTGATTGCACCATTTGGTCCCGGCATTGCCGTTGTCTACATAGCAGGTTTCTCCCTGCTTTTTGGTGGCGTTTTATATGCGGTTCAAGGAACGCGGGTGGGTGATGTTCCTGGAAAAGCACAACATTTAATTCTAGGCATTCTGATGGTACTTGGAGGGCTTGGTGTTATCAGTCACCCCCTCTTCGGTCTCTCGTTTTTGACATTGTTGATGGCAATGTTCTTTATCTTCGAGGGGGTTTGGAAGATTGTGATGGCGCTGGGGGCACAGCCAGATTCCGGGCGGAACAGCATTCTGTTTAGCGGAGTGATTTCTCTATTGCTGGGTGGATTGATCTGGGGCCAATGGCCACTCTCTGGCGTATGGGCCGTAGGTACATTGATGGGAGTCGATTTTTTGCTGACCGGTTTTTTTCTGCTGAATCTGGGAAACGCTGTGGCTTCAAGTGAACCAGAAACGATCGAAACGACTACAGCCGAAAATTAAACAGAGTCTGCCGGAATTGACTTGCGAGAGCCTGAATGCAATCGACTCATCATCAGGGAGCCGGAGGTGCTGCAGACGGAGTCTTTACTGGTTTCAGCACTTTCACATCAGTTTTTAGGCTGCTGTTTTTTGGATAGCTTTTGCTTCCGAGTTGTGCAGTATGATCAGGGGACATCCGGTTTCGATAAAGAACCAGACCATCAATGGCATGATACAAGGCGGAATAGTCAACGGGCTCGTCTCGATTATTAATAATATCATTAGCCATCAATGAAATGGCTCTACGAACCCATACTTCATTCAGACGATTGTCCGGAAGTGCCATCATTAAAAATTCCAGGGTATGCCCGGTCGTTTCCAGACGTTCCTGAAAATTTTCACTGGCACTCTTCTGAAAGAAATAATCATAAGAAAACGAACCATCAAAATTCTGCATCGCTCGCGCTTCTTCAATGTAACGCTGGACCTTCTGATCTGCTTCCAGCCAATAGCCTCGCAGACGTTGCCCCGAATTTTTGTAAGTGTTTCTGGCATAAGCGAGTGCGAACAATGCATGAGTTCCTCCACAGGCGGAGTCATTTGTAATCGTCTGGTTTTGCATATAGACCAAATCTTCCATTCGCCACTCTTCACCCTTTTTGTCCAGCCAGGTGGCATCGGGGCCGAGATAATGCACCAGAGCCCAGAGTGACCAGGTTACTTCCTCGTTTTCCTGTATCTCTTTTTGTGCATTGCGAACAATATCGGCGACCGTAATCGGGCCATCGGGTGTTTGGAACTGATGATCTAAGGGGACATCAGCCATTGCGAGCACTGCCAGCGACTGATTTTTATGTCCTTCGAAAGCATTCTCCTTAGTGTAAGGATGCGGACGGCCTCCAAATTCGGTTTTTTGAAACCAGGGTTCTTTGTCGTAATAAACACCGGAGGAAATCCATTTCAGACCGTTGACGACTTTGCCCTCTTGCTTCAGTTCATAATCTTTTCGAAATGCCAGAATTCCATGGTAAATTTCCCACGGAGAGTGCTGCTCTGATTTCAGATAATGGCCGCGGGCAATTTCGATAGCCTGCTCTACCTTTTTCACAAGTTCTTCAGGAGATTCGAGCTCTCGCGGATCCGTGGTATCAGTCTCGGCCTGCGTTTCTTTCGAATTCTCATTCTTGGATTGTTCTTCTGAAGAGTTACCACATCCAGAGATCAACGCAACAGAAGACGACAACAGAACCAGAAACGTCAGGCGCGACAGCAAACTCATGATAGAAGTGACTCCAATGGATTAATATGAGTGTGAGATATTAACGGCAGGCAAACAGTAGTACATCTGAATGAGATTCGTAATTTGATACAAATCTATCACCCATTCAGGGCACTGTAAACTTCTTATTCTTACTATTTTTCATGCTAACGACGAGGGAAACGAATCTCAACTGGCGAGCTGCCCCTTCTACTAAAGCAGCGGAAAGAAGAGGTTTTCTACTTGATATACATTCATTCGCATTTGAAATATTCATGCAAAGGCGCAATCTTCAGAGATCCTTGGGGGTTGTAAATTCTTCCCCGATTGACTCGAAAGGCTCTCTTTTGAAATTGGATATTTCTCCAATGGTGTGAGTTAAATGCCTCAGACACCTGCTCTCTTCGTACCAGGTTTCAGGAGCACAACTGTGATAATCGCCACAATCTAACCAGTTGGCCCGAAAGTTATTTCTCACGTTTGAAAACAGCTCCTTGCTTAGTGAATGCAAGCTACCTTTTCTGAACTAACGTCCTGTCGTTCATGAATAGTAAACATATTATATAGCAAGAAAAGAAGAATTATGACGCATTGGATAACAACAATTTCACTTGGATCCGTCCTTGCAATCACATCCGTATATTGGATGGCAGACGATACTCATTCCAAAACGATCGATTCAACTTATGCAGTATCTGTTAAGCACGTACAAAATGACACAGACTATGAGGGAGTCCCGCAAGCGATTGAGTCAACAATGGAATTCGTTTCAACGAATCACGCGTGTGACAAGTGTTCCAGCAAAGATCCAGCATTGCATCACAAGCACCAATGCCAATCGCATAATCTTAAGCAAGACAATCAGTACCGCGGCATCGAAGTCGGCGGGAACCGCTGGATTAAGATGGCCTGTGATGAAGCACATCAGTCAGTCAAAGAAGGTGGTGGTCCTTTTGGTGCCGTCGTTGTTCAAATCGATGATACGTCAAATAAAGTCATTCGTTTTTGGCGGTGTCGCAATCAAGTAACTAAGAGCACTCCGACCGTTTTCTTACGCCATACCTAATTCAAAAAGTCCTTTTTACTTTTGATGATCACCTCAGATCGATAATGATCATCCCCAGTTTTTTAGCCAAACTCCACATACCTTTCATATACACTACTCAGACCAAACGGCATCAGCGTTTTCCTGATTCCGGTTCAGGAAGCGTCAACGTGATGCCGTCTGTCGAGGGCATGGTGACCTGGAGTGGCGTTGTGGCCGGGGCTCTGTATTCTTTGGGAATCACGAGGGGCGCACCTACCGTTTCAACGGTGAAACGGTAGTCTCCAGGTCCCAGGACAAGAGGACCGGCAGCTTTGGGCTGAATGAACTTCAGCTTGCCTTCCTCCCGCGACACGGCAGAGCCCAGTTCAACCGGCTGTCCGTCCTGCATCAGAAAAACCGTCACCCGCACATCAATGATTGGCTCGCCGGCAACGGTGACGGTCGCTTCAGTCCCCTGCTCCAGCAGGTTCGCCCCGCACCCCGACATCGACAACAGCAGGAACGCAACAGACAGTCCCAGCCATGACTTCAGACCAGAGAAGCGTGAGAAGACCAGCCATTCGGCCAGTAACACCAGGACCAGAGACAGCCCAAAAAGGGGCAACGCGATTCCCAGCAGCACGACCAGTCCGATCAGAACCAGCGATACTCGACTTTCCCTGGGAAGTGCCGGAGCTCCCAGGGTGTTCGGCTGCCGTCGACGCCACCAGAGGACAACGCCGGAAAGGCTCATGGTCACCAGCCCCGCTGTGGTCAATACACCCAGCAACTGATTGGGCCAACCAAACAAATGTCCTTCATGAAAGGCGATGCCGGTGTTAACCACCTTGTCAACAGGATGCAGATTGTGGAAATCGTGACGACTCAGAACTTTCCCTGACTGACCATCGACGGCCAGAGTCACCCGCTGGGGGCGGTTTGGAGTCAGCGACTGCACGGTCCAGGCCTTTGTCTTGCCGGCCGGTGGAGAAATCTGAATCGGTTGCGCCAACTCGAGAACGCTGACGGTCTCGACAACGCGATTCAACTCCCGCACATCATACCCGTCAGCAGGTGGTTCATCGCGGAAGGAACTGCGCGTGGACCAGGTCTGTCGTTGCGGGGCCGTATTCGTCAGCTTTCGCACCTCTTTAAAGTAGCCGCCCCAGAACTTCGACCAGGGCAGTCCGGTCATGATCAGAATCAAAACCAGTACCGAAATCCAGATTCCGGAGACGCTGTGAATTTCGCGCCAGAAAGTTTTCGATCCCTTTCGCAGTCGCGGATAAACCACGCCCCCTAACCCCTGGGCGTTTCGCGGCCACCATAAAAACAGGCCGGAAAGCACTAACACAATAGTCCAACAGGCTGCCAGCTCGACGAGGTAAGAACCGTTCTCGCCGAGCCACAATTCACCGTGCAGCCGCCGTACGACTCGCATGAATCGATCTTCTTCGCGAACGGAATGCAGCACCTGTAACGTCTGCGGATGAACATAGGTACGCAGTCGTGAATCGTCAAGGAGCAATACTACCTGCGCAGCGGCCACCGGTGATTGAGGGATCTGATAAAACCGGAAGGCAGATCCGGGGAACGCGGCTTCCGCCGCAAGCACGATGCCGGCGGGGACTGGTGTTGAGGCTGTGACCTCAAGCTGATTATAAGGGCGGTCAATCCACTGTTCGATTTCCGTCTGGAACAGATACAGGGTTCCGCTGATCGACAGAAACAGAACGAAGGGAATGCAATAGAGTCCTGCGTAGAAATGCCAGCGCCAGACTGCCCTGTACGACGGCAGCGCAGCCAGTGGGAGTTTTTTCTTCATTGATGAAACTTTCGAGTTCAGGCAAACTGGAAGTAGAGAAAATCCATCCCTGAAGAGGTGGTTTGATAATCATCAGGGATGGGACACAGATCAGACAGTCTTCTCAACTTTCAGAACGCGCCAATCACTTCCCCTCCATTTTTGCTGTGAATCGCATGATTCAAATTCATATCCATGCTGTCACTCAGAAAACGCACGGCACCATCACCCATCACGACGTGTGCCCCGCCAGTGTGATGACTGCGCGGTGCGAAATATCCGGTCCAGTGAGTTACCACGTCCGGGAGTTTACTGTTGGGCGGGAGATAGCCGTTGGTCATGCTGTTGATGGCACCCGTGAACGCCCAGGAGATGCCGCGTCCGCGGATGGCGGGGCTTTGTCCTCCGCGCCAGTTTGTCAACGTCGGTACAATCTGGGAAAGATCGGGATTGGTAATCATTCCATTTGCATTAGCAAAAGACGACCACGCCCCTCCTGCCGTCATTCCTGGACTGGAACTCGATCCCACCCCCGAAGAGCCATTCAACGTCGCCTGGTAAGGAAATTGGGGGATTTGACCGGCTGGCAATGTGAAGTCCGGTCCCACACTCCGGACCGTTTCGCTCATGACAACGGTGTTTGACGCTCCGTCGGTGATGTCACGGAATGAATCATTGGAATACTGGTAGAAGATTCCATCGGTGCGAACGTTAAAATCATAATTGATCCCTGTCCCGCTACCAAAGCTCATCATGTAGTTCAGACCACCATAGGTATAGCTGTTGCCGCTCACGGTCAGCGTAGTTTGCGATGGAGCGGGATCACTCGGACAGAGAAACAGTGGCAGCGGGGTGGCGAATGCGTTTACAAAGAGTGGGTTCGGACTTTTCCCGCTCCACCCTCCGGTGAAAGCTTGCTGACTAAAATCGAGCATATTTTGAAGGTTGGCCTGGTCGACATAAGGCAGGAGCCGCGCCTGAATGGAAAAGTCAGTGTCGCGGGTGCCTGCCATTGGAAAGGCAGAGTAAGTAGACTGGTAGTTGTGCAGAGCCAGGCCCAGTTGTTTGAGGTTATTCTTGCAGTGCACGCGACGTGCCGCTTCGCGGGCCTGTTGAACGGCAGGAAGCAGCAGGGCAATCAGGATGGCGATGATCGCAATGACCACCAGAAGTTCGATTAAGGTAAATCCCCGCGGACCGGGGACGTGGAACTTTGCTGAATGTTTCACAATTGAAACTCCATAATTGAAAGGAATGTGCGTAACCCGGCTGACAGCCGGACGATCATTACTCTAAGCGAGCAGGTAATGAAACGGACGCACTTCCGGCGGAGGAGTTTCGGGGAGAATCGATTGACTGGTGGGTAAGGGGTCAGAGAGCGGACACCATTTCGTCCCTGCATATCCGGAGGGAGCCATCACAACGGCAGACGAAATGCGAGGCTGCGCATTAACCAGAATGCCCGAATCAGATGGTCCTCCACAGCCACAGGCCGAAATAGAAAGAACGTTTGATTCAGAAGAGGTCGGCGGGGACTTAGGGCGACAACACGACTTTATTGATCGTTGACAACATGATTTCGGCTGCGACTGCTCCGACGAGGAGCTGGCAACTTTCCCGATGCAGCAGGATTTTATGATGGTTTTCCGAGGCAAATTCTGGCAGGAGCTTGTAGGCAAGCCTCTTTGCCTGGCCTTCGCACAACAGCATAGACCGGCTACCTTCAGATCTTCTCCACAGTGACATCCCGATACTGGTTGACCGAAAGGTTGCAGGGGAATCCCGACTGAAGCAGCGACGAATGCCAACAACGTGACCGTGCAGGTCAGATAGTGCCCGTTGAACAGGTGCCGTATGGTTTGTACAAGTCTGGAAAACATTTCTTCACCCGGGATTTCCCATATGGGTTGAGCCTGGAACAGATCCAGACTCGCAACCTTCGCGAT
>Ga0055584_100000232_pt1 | contig 52683 bp, 56 predicted proteins | sample OSDHelmetaG_FD_58716 | JGI IMG/M metagenome (GOLD analysis project Ga0055584, IMG submission 58716) | Pelagic marine sediment microbial communities from the LTER site Helgoland, North Sea, for post-phytoplankton bloom and carbon turnover... | ecosystem: Environmental > Aquatic > Marine >... | reverse complement strand
AATAAATTTTTTATAGTTATCAATTAATTATCAGACTTTCAGAACAAACAACTTTACCATCAAATAATGAAGCAAGCCTGCCCCCATTTCTTTGAATCAGATCACGTTTGAACCATGGCTAACTGCCCTGAGATGCCTATTTTCTCTGGCTCTCAGCGATTCAGGTAAAATCGGCGAAAGTCCGGTCCACCGCCAGCACTATGTGGTCAAAAATTGATCAATTCGATGTAGAAAAAATAGCGCTACATCACGCTTGCGGGCAACAGGGCACAGGGATAGATATGGCCATATCGACGGGTTCGAGTAGTTAGCCCCCAGAAGAACGAGGCATAAGCGGATGCCGGGTGTATAATATCCGACTCACCAGAGGCCTCTCATCGAGTGGCCGAGGCTGCAGCACAGGTGCTGGGCAGCGAGCCCCGTTGGCGGGGAATCCAGCGCAATAACGTAGCAATTCGAGACTCAAGCGAGCAGTGCAGACAAAAACCCAAATAGTACTCAAATGGATAGCCACGCTGGCGCTCGCCGCCATGGCTGGCATCGTCATGGTTGCCTCGGCAGCCTATCTCTACCTGGCGCCGCTGCTTCCGGCCGCGGAGACCTATAGGGACGTGCAACTGGAAACGCCATTGAGGATCTATACCTCCGACCGACGCCTTATCGACGAGATCGGCAACCGCCGAAATCCGGTCCAATACGAGGACATTCCCCAGGTCTTAACTGACGCACTCATCGCCACCGAGGACGTGCGCTTCTACTCGCATCCAGGCGTAGACCTGCAGAGTCTCGTGCGCGGCTTCTATGGCTTCATCCGCGGCGTCAATCTGGGGGGTGGCAGCACGATCACGATGCAGCTCGCGAACAATCTGAGCTTCGATAGCGACAACGTCTATCTGCGCAAATTCAAGGAAATCCCGTTCGCGCTGCAGATACAGCGAGAGCTCACTAAGGAAGAAGTGCTGACGCTGTACCTGAATACCATCTACTTCGGTGCCGGCGCGGATGGCATCGGCGCCGCGGCCTACGTCTACTATGGTAAGCAGGTCAGCGAACTCTCGCTGGCCGAGGCTGCCATGATGATCTCTCTACTGCCCTGCCCCTCTAGCTGCAATCCCTTGAGCAATCCGACTCGCGCGATCGAACGGCGCCGAGTGCGCCTTGCGAATATGCTCAAGGAGGGCATGATCACTCAGGCAGAGTTCAGCGAGGCCGATCGCGAACCGATTACTGCCCGGCGGCGCAATCGAGACATTGAGATTCAAGCGCCCTATATTGCTGAGATGGTTCGTCAGCAGCTCTACGACGAACACGGAGAGGCGGCCTATAGCCAAGGCTTCGAGGTGGTAACGACGATCGATGGCGACAAGCAACTCGCAGCGAACAAGGCGCTCGTAGATGGCTTGGAGACTTACTACGACAAGCGCCATGGCTATCGCGGCGCCACGGCTAACTATCCCGCAGAACTCTACGCAGACGAGACGGGAGACGCCACCGAGGCCTGGATCGAGGAACTGCAGCTGGTGCCCGTATTCGGCAACCAGCAGCCTGCCATCGTCACCGCGCTGTCCGAGCTCAGCTTCGAGGCGGTATTGAAGAGCGGCGAGAGCGTGAGAGTCGAATGGGACGGCATCAGCTGGGCCTACAGATTCAATTCCAGAAACGATGCCTGGCCGCCGCCGCAGGTAGCCGCCGATGTGGTGCAGGTGGGCGATCTGATCCGCCTCAAGAACGTGGGCGAGGAATGGGAACTGGGCCAGGTGCCCGACATTCAGGGCGCACTGGTGTCCATGTCTCCGAGTAACGGCGAAATCATCGCGCTCGTGGGCGGTTACGATTTCCGCCGCAGTCAGGTCAATCGCGTCACCACGCCACGGCCGCCGGGATCGAACTTCAAGCCGTTCCTCTATGGCACCGCGCTGGAGCAGGGCTATACTGCTGCGACCACGATCAACGATGCGCCGCTAACCCGAGGCGACTATCGGCCTAATAATTACGAGAATAACTTCCTCGGCCCCATCACACTGCGCTATGCGCTGAAGGAATCGCGCAACGTGCCCGCCGTGAGGCTCTACGATCAACTCGGCGACGAGAAGGTACTCGATTTCGCAGCCAAGTTTGGGTTTCAGACACAGAACTTCCCACGCAACGACCTGACCGTAGCCTTGGGCAGTCAGGACGTGCAGCCGCTGGAGATAGTTACCGGCTATTCGGCGATTGCCAATGGCGGTTACAAGGTGGATCCCTGGTTTATCAAAGAGATATCGAATCTCGCCGAGGGCACTGTTTATGAGGCGGCGCCCGCGACGGTCTGTGAAAATTGCCAGGCTGCCAACAACGACATCGAGGCCGCTATCAATCCGGCACCACGCATCATCGACCCGCAAGTGGCCTATATTCTTAATTCCATGCTGCGTTCGGTTATCGAAGAAGGCAGCGGCGCGCGCGTGCATCGAGATATCGGCCGCGGCGACCTGATGGGCAAAACCGGCACCACGAATGGGCCTTCCGAGCTATGGTTCTCGGGATTCAATCGCGACATCGCGACTACGGTCTTCATCGGCTTCGATCAACCCGAGCCTCTGGGTGAGAGAGAGCAGGGAGCGACCATCGCGGTGCCCATCTGGATCGACTACATGGAGGTCGCGCTGGAGGGGATGCCAGAGAACACGATGAGCCGACCCGACGGCATCGTCGACCGTCTGATTAACAAGACGACGGGAGCACCGGCGACACCGGGCGAGCCCGATACGATATTCGAGTACTTCAGAACGGAAAACGCGCCGACAGACGGCGCGTTATTGCCCAGCATTGACGGGGCGAATGAAGAAAGCGAGGAGCTTTCTACAGAAACAATCTTCTAGACGCGTCGTGCGCCGAATCGCTTCTTAAATCGATCTACTCGACCACCGCTGTCTAGAATCTTCTGCTTCCCTGTGTAGAAGGGGTGACACTCGGAACAGACTTCTATAAGAATGTCCTTGCCTAGCGTCGACTTGGTCTCGATAACGTTGCCGCAGCTACAGGTAGCTTTCATGGCTTCGTATTTCGGGTGAATTTCGGGTTTCATGGCGTTTCCTCTCAGTTAATGTCGCTACACCAGCCCTATTTTAGCCGCTGCACCACATCTGCTTTGTCTCCCCAATTATCTAGAGCTTGTATATAGAGCCTGGCGGGTTTCTAGCCGGCAACTCCATCTGGGGGCGTGCATTCTAACAGAGAAGGGAAAAGACGCAAGTGGCGACTACGCGGCAAGGGTGTGCCGCAGGAAACTCGGGGCTATCCGCGCAGTTGGCGGTGGTTTTTCACCACCTCTTCCATGATCTTGCTGAACAGCTCCGTGACCAGCTCCGGGTTCAGCTTGTGTTTCTCGCAGAGCGTTCGCAGTTCGGCCAACTTCTCGGATTCCCGGGTGGCATCGACTGCATCCAGCGACTTGCTCGCCTTGAGTACACCCACCTGATGGGTGAACTCGAAGCGCCGGCCTAAGAGAGCGACCAGATCCCGATCTATGGCGTCTATCTCTGCTCTAACGGCTAATAATTCTTCTGGCGGTGCCTGCGACGTCATCGAATCTTCCTGTCATTGATACCAAGCTTTCCATGCTGCACAGCGTCATGGAAACCCGCTGAAGTATAAACGATCGAGCCTACTGCGCAAGGCATCGCCAGATGCCGAGCAGAGATCGCCAAACTGAGCCAATCAATTCCAAGCCTCTGTTGTTTGCCATTGGTTTTGAACTTACTATGCTGTTCAGTTCAGCTTATTGTAGTCAGCCCATGTCAGTCGAAGATCAGATTCTATACCGAGGCACGGTTGTGCAGGTTGCCGTGCCCTCACCCTTGCGCAGAGTCTTCGACTACCTCCCGCCACCAAACCAATCGCTCTGCCCCGGCACTCGCGTGAGGGTGAATTTTGGCAGACAGAAGCTCGTTGGCATCGTAGTCGCCCTGACAGGGCACTCCACACTCGATAAGAAGAAACTCAAACCGATTAGCGCCGTGTTAGACAGTGAGCCGCTGCTCGGCGAACCCCTGTTCAAACTTCTAGTGTGGGCCGCGAGCTACTACCAGCATCCCATCGGCGAAGTCTTCGCCACCGCGCTGCCTGCGAAGTTACGCGGCGGCATCCCACTCAGGTCGGCTGTGCGATTCTGGACCGTTAGCGATGCCAACAAGGAACAGGAGGCTCAGCTGAGCCGCGCGCCGAAGCAGCGAGCCCTCTATGAGTTCATCCGCGGTGCCGGCGAGGTGACAGACGTGCAGCTTAGGCAGACTGGCTTTAGTAGCCAGCTGCTAAAGCAGCTAGGGGATAAGAATTTACTCCGCGAAGAAATGCGCGACGCGGCGAGTGCTGTTAGTTTCCAGCCGCAGGCGAGGGCTTCGAGTTTCGAGCATGAACTGAACGAAGAGCAGCAGGCTTGCGTGAGCGAAATCACGCAGTCACTGGATGCCTACCGCTGCTTCCTACTCGATGGCATCACCGGTTCCGGCAAGACCGAAGTGTATATGCGAGTCATGCAGGAGCAGTTAGCGCGCGGCTTACAATGTCTTATCCTGGTGCCCGAGATCGGCCTCACGCCACAGACTGTATCGAGGTTTCAACAGCGCTTTGGCTGTCCGGTGGTCAGTCTGCACTCCGGACTCAATGAGACGCAGCGATTCGCGGCGTGGTCGCTGGCGAGAGATGGCGGTGCAGGCATCGTTATTGGCACGCGCTCCGCCGTATTCACTCCGCTGGCGAGGCCTGGCCTAATCATCATCGATGAGGAACACGACACTTCCTTCAAGCAACAGGATGGCTTTCGCTATTCCGCCCGTGACCTCGCCGTTATTCGAGCGCGTGAGGAAAATATCTGCATCGTTCTGGGCTCGGCAACGCCGAGTCTGGAGAGTCTGCAGAACGCCCGTGCCGAGAAGTTTACACAGCTGAGACTGACACAGCGAACGGGTGTCGATCAGTCTTCGGCGATGGAGGTGGTCGACGTTGCGAACCAATCCCTGCAGGAGGGATTCTCCGAACAGCTACTCTTCCGCTTACGCAAACATATAGAACAGCGCAACCAAATCCTGGTGTTCATCAACAGGCGCGGCTTCGCGCCTATTCTTAACTGTCAACCCTGCGGATGGATCTGCGAATGTGAACACTGCATCGCGCAGTTCACTGTGCATGCCAGTCCGCCGAGTATTCGCTGCCATCACTGCGGTACGGCGGCAAACCTTCCGCGCTTCTGCCCAAACTGTAAATCGAAAGACTTAAACACGCTCGGTATCGGCACGCAGCGCATCGAATCTTTTCTGCAGAAACAGTTTCCAGACACGGCGGTCATACGCATCGATCGCGATTCCACGCGGCGCAAGAACAGCCTGGAAAAAATGCTAGCGCAGATCAACGAAGGCGAGCCCTGTATCTTGCTTGGCACGCAGATGCTGGCGAAGGGTCACCACTTCCCTAACATCACACTGGTCGCAATTCTGGACGCCGACTCCGGATTGTTCAGCGCAGACTTTCGCGGTCAGGAACATATGGCTCAAACCATCGTTCAGGTGGCGGGCAGAGCCGGCAGAGCAGACCGGCCCGGTGAGGTGCTAATCCAGTCTCGCCATGGCGCACATGAAACGCTACAGAGCCTGGCCCATGAACCGTACTCGGCATTCGCCGAGATGCAGCTAAGAGAACGGGCCGAGGCGCGACTGCCTCCCTTCTCCCATCTCTGTCTGCTGCGCGCCCAGGCGAGCACGATGCGACCGGCGCTGGAACTGCTAGAGCAGCTCGCGCGCTTCAGCGAGCAGTTCTGCCAACAGCACGGCCTTGCCATCGAGCAGCTGGGACCCCTGCCTGCTCCGATGGAGAAACGGGCGGGTAAGTTCCGCGTGCAGCTGCTGCTGAAAGCATTCAAACGCGGTAATCTGCAGGCACTGCTCAGCCAACTCTGTCGCGAGCTGGAAACGATGAAGCTGCCACGAACTGTGCGTCTCAGCATCGATGTGGACCCTCAGGACCTAATCTAGCCCAAGGATGCGCAGAAAAGACCCGCGAATCGGCTTTAGCTTAGCGCCAGACAACCGATAATTGAGGTGGTACGCAGTTTTAAGACAATTATTGTTATTTAAAACAATAACTTAAATTACAGCAGCAGGCATTGAGCCTGCCAAGCACAGGCCATGACACAAGATTTTGCCAAGATAAAACCGGAACCCCTGCTCGAGCGCAAGACGGTCGCCACGCCCCCCGCGTGGTCGCTCATGTTCTCGGGAATTATCGTGGGCGTGGCGCTCGGCGTGTTTGGCTGCTTTCTCTTCTATCTGTCCGGCAATGTGCCGCCTTTGAATGCGAACACCGGTGCCGACCCCACGCCCCCCTCTAATCAGGCCGCGACCGTGGTAGCCGCGGAAGAACCCGTGGAGGAAGAACTGCAACTCGAGTTCTATACCGAGCTTCGCGACTACGAGGTGCCGGTGGAGGGAAATCCCGTGGAATTAACAGAACAACAGGCAGCAATTCTGCAGCCTGGCCCCATCGATGCGGCCCCACAGCAGGCGGCAGCGGTCGCCGAAGAACACCTCGACCCTGGCTTCATACTGCAATCCGGCGCTTTTCAGCAAGCCCAGTCTGCGCGGGCGGAGAGCGAGCGCCAGAGGCTGCTGGGCCTCGACGTCAACGTTAAACAGCAGGAACTGCTTGGCCGCACGCTGTATCTAATACAATCTGGCCCCTATACCAGCAGCACCCTACTCGCCGAGGCGGAACAGATACTCAGAGCGAACAATATCCCCAATCTGCGAATGACCATTCAATAGCGTCAGCCGCGGCTACCCTACCTCAAAAGCTTGAATTCCCTGCGTTGTACCCCATATCCTAGGCTCGCAGGTCGGAAACCCTGAGCAGAGGCTTCTGACCAGTTTCAGCCTAGTTGGGAGGCCGCGCTGGCTTGCCTGGCAAAGTCATTCGCCACTCCAACGGGCCCCGAACTATCCGCGTAGTCGCTCGACAGATCGCCAAGACACGCAAACAGGAAATTTCGCTATGGACCAGTACAGAGGCACTACAATCGTTTCCGTTCGCCGCGACGACAAAGTCGTGATCGGAGGAGACGGACAAGTCTCCCAGGGCAATACCGTGATGAAGGGAAACGCACGCAAGGTTCGCCGCCTCTATAAGGATCAGGTCATCGCCGGTTTCGCCGGCGGCACAGCAGATGCCTTCACTCTCTTCGAACGCTTCGAAGAACAGCTGGAGAAACATCAGGGCAAGCTGGTGCGGGCCGCTGTTGAACTCGCGAAGCTATGGCGGACCGAACGCTCCCTGCGCAGACTCGAGGCATTGTTGGTAGTAGCGGATAAAGAATCTTCGCTGATCATTACTGGCAATGGCGATGTCATAGAGCCGGAAGACTCGATCATGGCGATTGGCTCCGGCGGACCCTTCGCGCAGTCAGCCGCGCGAGCCCTGCTACAGAACAGCGAATTGGATGCGCGCCAGATCGTAGAAAAGAGCCTCACCATAGCCGCGGATATCTGCGTCTACACCAATCACAACCACACGATAGAAGAGTTGAACATCGCAGGCTAGGCCCGCCGGACAACGAATCTTAAGCTGGAACAACTCGTACACAGGTATTAACGTATGTCCCTAATGACACCCCGGGAAATCACTTCCGAGCTAGACAAACACATAGTCGGTCAGGCCGCCGCGAAACGCGCTGTCGCCATCGCGCTGCGTAACCGCTGGCGCCGCATGAAACTCAGCGAGGAACTGCGCGAAGAGGTAACACCCAAGAATATCTTGATGATCGGGCCGACAGGGGTCGGCAAGACAGAGATCGCACGCCGCCTCGCCAAGCTGGCGCAGGCCCCCTTCATCAAGGTCGAGGCAACGAAGTTCACCGAGGTGGGCTATGTCGGTCGCGACGTAGAATCCATCGTGCGCGATCTGGTCGATGTGGCGATCAAGATGCTGCGGGAGTCGGAGATGCATAAGGTCCAGCACCTCGCCGAAGACCGGGCCGAGGAGCGTATACTGGATGTGCTGCTGCCCCAGGCGCGCACCGAACAATCCAATGAGTCAAGTGACCCAAGCCAGACCGATTCGAATTCGGCCGCACGTCAGGTGTTCAGGAAGAAGCTGCGTCAGGGAGAACTCGACGACAAAGAGATCGAGATCAAGATCAGCGAATCGCCTACCGGCGTCGAGATCATGGCACCGCCCGGACTGGAAGACATGACCAGCCAACTAAAGAATATGTTCTCCAATATGAACAGCGGCAAGAAGACGAACCGCCGCATGACAGTCAAGGCGGCTATGAAGGTCGTGAAGGATGAAGAGGCGGCCAAGCTGGTCAATGAAGAAGAGATTCGCAACCGCGCGGTCGAAGCGACTGAACAGACCGGCATCGTTTTTATTGACGAGATCGACAAGGTAACGAACAAGCACGACCATGGCAGTGCAGGCGTGTCCAGAGAGGGCGTGCAGCGCGACCTGCTACCCTTGATCGAGGGCTCTACGGTTACCACGAAATATGGCAGCATCAAGACGGACCATATTCTATTTATTGCATCTGGCGCCTTCCATCTCAGCAAGCCCTCCGATCTGATTCCGGAATTGCAGGGCCGATTGCCAATCCGCGTAGAACTGGATGCACTGAACGCCGACGACTTCGAACGTATATTAGAAGAACCCAACGCCTCACTGACGGAGCAATATCAAGCCTTGCTCGCCACCGAGGGTCTGGAGATATCCTTCTCCGAAGATGGCATCAAGAAGATTGCCGAGACCGCCTGGCAGGTCAATGAGCGCACAGAGAATATCGGCGCAAGACGACTACATACCGTTATGGAGAGGCTATTGGAAGAGATCTCCTTCTCCGCCGCAGACTTGGCCATCAACGACGAGAAGAAACTGGTGATCGACAAGGCCTACGTCGAACAGCAGTTGGATGAACTGGCCAAGGACGAAGACCTGAGCAGGTACATCCTGTAAACAGCGTCTAGATTTTCAAGACGCTCGCAAGAAACTAACAATGAACGCACCCACAGACATCAAGCTCCACAAGAAATCGGCGACGCTGGAGTTAGTGTATGCCGACGGTACGCGCAACACGCTACCCGCCGAGCTTCTGCGCGTGCTCTCGCCCTCGGCCGAGGTGCGCGGCCATGGCAAGGGGCAGGAGGTGCTGCAGACTGGCAAGCGCCATGTGAAAATCACGAAGATCGAGACGATTGGCAATTACGCGATCAAGCTGACATTCGACGATGGCCACGACACCGGCATCTATTCCTGGACCTATCTCGCCGAACTCGGCAGTGAGCAGGAAGCCCTGTGGCAGAGCTACCTCGACAAGCTAGCCGCAGCCAAAGCCAGCCGCGAGCCATTGCCAGAGGGTACGCAAGTCATTAACATCATGCCCTCAGCGCCAGATTAAGCCTCTGGCAACCACTGAACCAAGCAAGCGACCTGTCATGAGCGATCAGAGTAAAACCGAGGGCACTACACATTTCGGCTACGAGGAGGTTCCCGTAGCAGAGAAAGAAGCACGCGTAGGCGAAGTCTTCAGGTCTGTCGCGAATCGCTACGACATCATGAACGATGTGATGTCGCTGGGCTCACATCGACTCGTCAAACGCTTTACCATCGAACTCAGTGCGCTCAGAAAGGGGCATACCGTACTCGACCTCGCCGGCGGCACCGGCGACTTCAGCATCCGCTTCTCGAAACTGGTCGGCGAGACCGGGCAAGTCGTCCTGGCCGATATCAACGAGGCTATGCTGCAGGTCGGCCGCGACAGGATCATCGACAAGGGCCTGAGCGCGAATGTGAATATCGCGCAGGTCAATGCAGAGCACCTGCCTTTCGCAGACGACAGCTTCGACTGCATCTGCATCGCCTATGGCCTGCGCAACGTAACCAATAAGGATGCCGCACTGGCCTCGATGCGGCGCGTTCTCAAACCAGGCGGCCGCGTCATGGTGTTGGAATTCTCCAAGCCAACTAACGATCTGGTTGGCAAGGCCTACGATGCCTACTCCAAACTCTGGCCCATCGCCGGCAAGGCGATTACCGGTGATTCCGACAGCTACCGCTATCTGGTGGAGTCGATACGTATGCACCCCGACCAGGAATCCCTGCTTAATATGATGGAAGCAGCCGGGCTCAGCGACTGCAAATATCACAACGTGATGGGCGGCGTCTGCGCCATTCATATCGGATTCAAGCCCCGCTAGTTCCGAGCTATTCATTCCCACCCCTATCCACGAGAGGACAGATTGAATCAATTCTTCGGCAGCCTCGCCCTACTCCCTATCGAGAAGCTACTCAATGCGCTCATCGATCGCGATCCGCATGTTGCGCGGCAGTGCTCACGCTTCGACGGGAAGTGCATAGAGGTCATCTGCGACAGACCCGCCCTGAGCCTAAGTGTTCGCTTCGAAGACGATCTGATCAAACTAAGCGCAATCGACAGTGAGACGCTGGGGATAAGCCCCGATGCTTCGATACGCGGCAGCGTGGAGAACCTGCTCGGCCTGCTGCTGCAGAAACCAGAGGGCAGAGCATTGGCCGACACGAGCATCGATGTCTCTGGCGATGCGACCCTCTTCCAAGACCTACTCGTGACGCTCGCTAATCTGGACATCGATTGGCAGGATATTCTCGCACCGCTGCTAGGCGATGTGCTCAGCAACGAGTTGGGCGAGCTACAGCGCGGCGCTAGCGAATGGGGTAAGGCCGCTGGGCACGGCATGCAGAGAAACCTGTCCGACTACCTCAGCGAGGAAGCTCGGCTAGTTCCGGGCGCACTCGAGGTTGAGAGCTTCTCCAACCGTCTGGATCGATTGCGCCTGAGCGTAGACCGGGCGACGGCTAAAACCCAGCTGCTGGAGCGTCGCCTCGCCCTCATTGGCGAGCCTAAATAATTCACTAAAAACAATTGCTTATAGGAGCGTCCGGCTTGTTAGCCGTGTCCTCTAGTGGTATCTTTGCAGGCCCTCGGAGCAAGCAGAGCAGAAGTCAGCAGCCGTGTCACACCTCCCACGACTCAGTAGAGTGCTTAATGTCATCGCGAAATACCGTCTCGATGAATTTATGCGCGGCCAGCCTGGCGCCAAACGCCTCGCACTGATCCTACTCCCTTACCGCGTAGCGGGCATGTTTCGCGCGCGCCCTGCCGCGCACCGAAACCAACGCCTGCGACTTGCTATGGAAGAACTCGGGCCAATCTACATCAAGTTCGGCCAGCTGCTCTCCACGCGCAGAGATTTTCTCGATTCCCAGCTTGCGGACGAATTGCAATCACTACAGGACAACGTCCCGCCCTTCATTTCTCCATCGATTCATTCGCTGATCGAAGAGTCGCTAGGCGTGAGCAGTGAATCTATCTTCAGCAGCCTGGATGACCGGCCATTCGCCTCGGCATCGGTTGCGCAGGTACACAAGGCGACCCTGCTGAACGGTGAGGAAGTCGTAATCAAGGTTATACGACCAGGCATCGAAGACACCGTCACGGCCGACATCACACTGCTTAAATGGTTGTCGCGTCAGATCGAGCTGCGAACCGACATCGGCAAACGCCTGCACCCCATAGAGATCGTTAACGACTACGAGAAGGTTATCCATGGCGAGCTCGACCTGCTTGCCGAGGCGGCAAATACATCGCAGCTAAAGCGCAACTTCGAGAATTCACCCGCATTGTTTGTCCCAAAGGTTCACTGGGATTACTGTAGCAAGAAGCTGATGGTAATGGAGCGCATCCATGGTATCCCCGTCGCCGATATCGCCTCACTCAACGCACAGGGCACCGACCTCAAGAAGTTGGCAGAGAGGGGCGTGGACATCTTCTTCACCCAGGTCTTCGATCACAATTTCTTCCATGCCGATATGCACCCCGGCAATATTTTCGTCTCCAGAGAAAATGCCAGCGATCCCAAATACATTGCAATCGACTGCGCGATCATCGGCTCACTCAGTGCGGACGATCAGGAGTATCTGGCAAAGAATCTGCTCGCCATCTTCAAGCGCCAATACAGGAAGGTAGCCGAGCTCCATGTCGCCTGTGGCTGGGTACCACGCAACACGAAGATTCACGAATTCGAGTCGGCGATTCGCAGCGTCTGCGAACCCATCTTCGAGAAGCCGCTGAAGGAGATCTCGTTCGCGAATCTCTTAATACAACTCTTTCGCACCGCGAGCCGCTTCGATATGGAGGTACAACCTTCCCTCGTGCTGCTGCAGAAGACGCTATTGAATGTCGAAGGTCTAGGCCGCCAACTCTATCCGGATCTCGATCTCTGGACCACCGCACTGCCCTATCTTGAGAACTGGAACAGGCGACGACTCAATCCATTCACCTTGCTCGCCAAGGTGCAGGAGAACATACCGAACTGGATCGACCAATTACCAGAGCTACCCCAGCTGCTGATCGATGCGGCCACCGAGAGCAAGCAACTCGGTGAGATCAACGAGTCGCTAAGGCTGCAGCAGCGAGAGTATCGAGAGAACGCCAAGCGCCGCGCTGGACGCCACCGCCTTTTGGGGGGCGTGCTGCTAATCGGCTCCGCGATCAGCCTCCTACCGAGCCTCAGCCTGGGCCTGCAAAACCTGCCGATTGCCGCGGCTTGTCTGGCTCTGGCGGGTGTTTACCTTTTGTGTTTTAGCCGGTGAGGCTTCATACTTAGGCGATGCCCTCCTATCTCGATCAAATTCAATGGAATGACCAGGGTCTGGTGCCAGTTATCACTCAGGACGCGGGCTCTGGGCGTATACTGATGCAGGCTTGGTGCAATCGAGAGGCGCTGCAGACGACTGTTTCCGAGGGGCGCGCCGTGTATTGGTCGCGCTCGCGATCGAAACTCTGGCGCAAGGGCGAGGAATCCGGGATGGTGCAGAAGCTTGTAGAAGTACTGCTCGATTGCGACAATGACTCTATCTGCTTTCGCGTAGAACAGGTAGGCGGGATAGCCTGCCATACTGGCCGAGAGAGCTGTTTCTTCAAGAAGCTGACGAACGAGAACTGGGAATCTGTCGACCCGGTACTGGTCGCTCCGGACCAACTGTATAAGAGTAGTTAAGGAACCGCTGAGCATGACTGATGTACTGACAGAATTGGCTGCGATACTTGAGCAGCGCAAGAGCTCCAGCGGCGAGGAGTCATACGTCGCCAGTTTGCACGAGAAGGGCCTGAACAAGATACTGGAGAAAGTGGGCGAAGAAGCCACAGAGACGATTCTAGCCGCAAAGGATGCAGCAGAGGGCGGCGCGAAAGATAAAAAAGCGCTTATTAATGAGACTGCCGACTTGTGGTTTCACACGATGGTCATGCTGAGCCATCTCGAACTAACACCCCAACAAGTGTTGGATGAATTGAAAGAACGATTTAATATGTCCGGCCTTGAAGAGAAGGCGTCGAGACAAGACTAGTTACCGGTACGCAGTGTCACGCGTATCAGATTTGGAGGTATATCATGGGTGGAATAGGAATTTGGCAATTACTGATTATTCTATTGATCGTTGTAATGCTATTTGGCACAAAGCGATTGAAGAACTTAGGCTCAGATCTTGGTGGAGCTCTGAAGGGATTCAAAACCGCCATCAAGGATGACGAAGACGAAGAGTCTTCGGAGCAAGACGAAGCCGCCACTGGCGAGACTATTGACTCAACTGCCGAGAAGGTTGAAAACAAGTAGGTAGCATTCTCATTTCGGGTGCGGCGAGCATCTCTTCTCTCTTTTGCAGGCATGCCCTGTGATTCCGGTCTTGCATTATGTTTAACATCGGCTCATTCGAAGTCCTGTTGATCTTCATCATCGCGCTGCTGGTGCTGGGGCCGGAGCGGCTGCCCGGCGCTGTGCGCACGGCTGGCCTCTGGATCGGAAGATTTAGACGAAGTTTCTACAAAGTGAAGAATGAGATCGAGAGGGAACTCAATGCCGACGAAATTCGCCGCCAACTCCACAATGAAACTGTTATGGCCGAAATCGAAGATGCCAAGTCGAACATCGAAGGCATGGCTGATGACACCAAGAATTCTGTCAATAACATCGTAAACTCCGCGAACTTCGATCCTGGCGCCTCGAAGGCCGCTTCGGAATCCGCAAAGAAGAACAGCGACGACGAGAGCGCCGCGGTAGAATCGCTAGCAAAGAGCGACAAGTCCCTCACGGATGAGGTGGCCGACGCCGGAGAAGAGATAGACAAGGTAACGAAGCAGATTTATAGCGGCGGCAAGAATCCGAAGCTAGCAGATGCCGAGAGTCCGGCCGAGACCAAGAAAGAAAATGACATCAGCTGAAGAATCGAAGGAGCTGACACTCATCGATCATCTGGTCGAGCTGCGTGATCGCATCCTGAAAAGCATAATCGCGATCGTCATTCTGTTCCTGGCCCTGTTCTACTTCGCCAACGACATTTATACCTACGTCGTAAACCCCTTGATCGAGGCGCTGCCGGAAGGGTCGACGATGATCGCGATAGACCCAACTTCGCCCTTCTTCGCCCCGTTTAAGCTCACCTTCTATGTCGCGTTTCTGCTGGCCGCGCCCTATGTGCTCTACCAGCTCTGGTCGTTTATCGCTCCCGGTCTCTACAAGAACGAGAAGAGCGTGGCGATTCCGCTATTCATTTCCAGCGTGTTACTGTTCTACGGCGGCATCGCCTTCGCACGCTATGTTCTGTTTCCGTTCGCGTTCGCCTTCTTCATTTCAGTAGCGCCCGAGGGCATATCGGTAGCGCCCGACATCAATAGCGTACTCAGCTTTGCACTGACGATCTTCCTCGCCTTCGGCATAGCCTTCGAAGTACCTATAGCGGTGTTTATTCTGATCTGGGCAGGCATCGCCGAGCCCGATTCGCTCACGGAGAAGAGGCCCTATGTGATAGTCGGTTGCTTCATCGTCGGCATGCTACTCACGCCATCGGATCCCTTCACGCAGTCGATGCTCGCGATTCCCATGTGGTTGCTGTTCGAGGTAGGTATTGTAGCTGGACGCATGATCAAAAAGCGTCAGGCCGAAGAAGAGGCGAAGGAAGAGAACTAGGCGGCTAGACTTTTGAATCCAGGCCTTCAGGATCTAGCTCTTTAAGATGAAGGTAACCGGCCCGTCGTTCTCCAAGCCCACCTGCATATCCGCTCCAAACTTTCCGCACTGCACGAACTCGTGCCGCTCGCGAGCCGACTTGACCAGGAAGTCGTAGAGGACTTCGGCCTCCGCTGGCGGCTTGGCACTCGAGAACCCGGGTCGTAACCCCTTGTTCGTCTCGGCGGCGAGGGTGAACTGTGAGACCAGCAGCAGGTCGCCGCCGATATCCTTCAGGTCGAGGTTCATCTTCCCGTCGTCGTCCGCGAAAACGCGGTAGGCGAGAATCTTATCCAGCAATTTAGTCGCCTGACTCTCATCGTCGTCTCTCTCTATGCCAATGAAAGCGAGCAGTCCCTGGCCGGCGTCTGCGTGCAGGTCTTCGCCAATGCGAACCTGCGCCCAGTTCACGCGTTGAATCAGTGCGATCACATGTTCCCCTTTTTGGACCACCGCCATCCGATACGAGGTCAGCTTGCGCTGCTGTCTTTCCAAGACGCGGTGAGTACCGCCTCGGCTGGAGAGTCCCTTAGCTTACGGTTTCGATTTCCTTCGCGATATCCTGAGTTGCGCGAATTAGCGCATCGACTGTTCCAGGTTCCGACGCGGAATGACCCGAGTCGCGCACGATGTGCAATTCCGCCGCGGGCCAGTGTCTGTGCAACGCCACTGCATTGTCCAGGGGGCAGACCATATCATAGCGGCCGTGAACGATTCGACCGGGTATGTCCTTTATCCGCTGCATATTTTCCAGGATGTGATTCTCGTCGATGAACCCCTTGTTCATGAAGAAGTGACTCTCGATGCGCGACATGGCGAGGGCATTGTGCGGCTTGGTGAAGCTAGCCAAGGCCTCGGGACTGGGGCGTAGTTTCGAGCAGTTCCCCTCCCATGCCGACCAGTGTTTCGCCGCCGACATGCGCGCGAGTTCGTCATCGCCAGTCAGGCGCGCGTGATAGGCCTGTAGCAGATCGCCACGCTCCGATTCGGGTATATGACTTACGAACTCTGCCCAGTAGTCAGGAAACACGCGGCTGGCACCCTCTTTATAGAGCCAATCGAGATCTGCCTGTCTACACAGGAAGATACCGCGCAGAATCAGCGCACGGGTGCGCTCGGGAAAGGCCTGCGCATAGAGCAGGCTCAGGGTGGATCCCCAGGAGCCGCCGAACAGCACCCAGCTCTCGACCTGAAGGTACTCTCGCAGCGTTTCTATATCTGCGATCAGTTCCTGCGTCGTATTTCCTTCGAGTTCACTGTGAGGCGTCGAGCGACCGCATCCACGCTGGTCGAAAGTTATAATGCGAAATACGGCAGGATCGTAGTAACGGCGGGAACTCGCGTCGCAGGCGCCACCGGGCCCGCCGTGCACGAACAGTATGGGGATGCCATCCACATTACCCGCTTCGTCCACATACAGCTCGTGCAGGCCAGAAACCTTCACGTTGTGACGCTTATAGGGCTTGAGTTCGGGGAAGAGGATCTGCATGGCTGTAACCTGTGATTTGCAACAAGCGTTGGAGAGCCTATGTTAGGACAGCGAGCGGCCCGGCGCTAGCCTCGTGCTTCTGAGCCGCGGGCGTGGCGCTTGCGCTCATTCTCGGTTAGCAGTTTCTTGCGCAGACGAATGTTCGCCGGCGTCACTTCAACCAGTTCGTCGTCGGCGATAAATTCCATCGCCTGTTCAAGGCTGTGTCGCACAGGCGGCGTCAGCACGATGTTCTCGTCGGTACCCGATGCGCGAACATTGGTGAGCTGCTTGCCCTTGGTCGGATTCACGGCGAGATCGTTCTCACGGCTGTGCAAGCCAACGATCATGCCCTCGTAGACTTCGATGTTAGGTTCCACGAATAGCTTGCCGCGCTCCTGCAGGTTAAACAGCGAGAAGCCGAGCACCTTGCCCTTCACCATAGACACCAGAACGCCTCGGCTACGGGATGCCAGCTCGATATCTTTGTAGTCGCCGTAGTGATCGAAGACGTGAGTCATCAGGCCGGAACCCGAGGTGATGCTGAGGAACTGCGAACGAAAGCCAATCAATCCACGAGTTGGAATCATAAACTGCAGGCGAACACGGCCCTTGCCATCGGGTAGCATGTCTTGAAGATCAGCGCGACGCTGGCCTAACTCTTCCATGACCGAACCCTGATGCTGCTCGTCGCAGTCGACGACCAGCGATTCGACCGGCTCCTTCATTACACCGTCTTCCTCGTGAAGAATGACTTCGGGGCGAGATACAGCTAGCTCGAAGCCTTCGCGGCGCATGCTCTCGATCAACACCGAGAGATGCAACTCGCCACGGCCCGAGACCTTATACTTGTCCGGCGTGTCACCCGGCTCAACGCGCAGGGCTACGTTATAGAGAAGCTCTCTTTCGAGCCGGTCCTTAATCTGCCGCGTGGTGATGTACTTGCCTTCGCGTCCGGCGAAAGGCGAATCGTTGACCTGGAACGTCATGCTGATCGTCGGCTCATCGACGGTCAGTGCCGGCATCGCCTCCGGGTGCTCGGGATCGCACAGGGTGTCGGAGATATTTAGCTTGTCGATTCCAGAGATACAGACGATCTCGCCAGCCTGTGCCTCATCGACATCGATGCGCTCCAGCCCCAGGTGACTCTTCACCTGTAGGATCTTGCCCTTGCGGGTTTTCCCCTCGCGGTCAATCACAACGACCGCCTGGTTCGTGCGCACCTTGCCACGTGTGACACGACCTACGCCGATAACCCCAACATAGCTGTTATAGTCCAGCGCGCTGATCTGCATCTGGAATGGCGCATCGACGACCACGTCAGGCGGCGGCACCTTCTCGACGACGGTCTCAAAGAGCGGCTGCATATCGTCCGCCATCTCGTCCATCTCGCGGCCGGCGATGCCGTCCAGCGCCGAGGCGTAGATGATTGGGAAGTCTAGCTGCTCATCGGTCGCGCCGAGTTTGTCGAACAGATCGAAGACCTCGTTAACCACCCAATCCGGGCGCGCGCCATCGCGATCGATCTTGTTGATGACAACTATCGGATTCAGGCCCTGGGCGAAGGCCTTCTGTGTAACGAAGCGCGTCTGAGGCATTGGCCCATCGACAGCATCCACTAAGAGCAGCACGCTATCGACCATGGATAGCACTCGCTCAACCTCGCCACCGAAGTCGGCGTGACCTGGCGTGTCCACGATGTTGATGTGGTAGTCGTTCCAGTTGATTGCCGTGTTCTTGGCAAGAATCGTGATGCCGCGCTCGCGTTCCTGATCGTTCGAGTCCATGACGCGCTCGACACTCTGGCCACGCGATTCGAGAGTTCCCGATTGATGGAGTAGCTTATCGACCAGCGTAGTCTTGCCATGGTCGACGTGCGCGATGATCGCAATATTTCGAATCTTCTCAATCACAGTAGTTAGCCTAAGTGTTCCGCCGGCTACCCAGGCCGGGTAGCGGGACGCAGCCTCATTCTCGCCGTCGCGAGCTGCTGCACAAAAGGCGGCGAGTATACACGAGACGGGACGGAAAGATTAGTAATCTGGGGGATTTTTTTAGTCGTCGGGCGGCCCGAAACCAGGCCTCTAACTAGCGCGCTTCGGGCTTTGCGAGCTCCAGCACGGCGACATTGGCGAAGCCCTCATCGACCAGGTTAGCGGCGTGCAGGCGGCTCATCATGCCCTTGCCGCAATACAGCAGGTAGTGCTTGTTTCTATCCAGCTCAGCGAAGCCACTCCTGAGCTGATAGAAGGGAATGTTTAGAATCTCGGCCGCTGCGCCTTGGGCGGGGAATAGCAGTGGCTTGATTTCCACCTCGTCCGGATGGCGAATATCGATTACCGTGCTTGCAGAATCCAATTGGGTAATGACTCGCACCTCGGCCGCCTCGCCGCCTAAGTCCTCAACCAGCTCGCTAATAAGCTGCTCTGTGGCATTGCTAATCGCCGCATCCAGCACGGTGAAGTCAAAACGCGACTCTTCCCGCTCGATGCGGTCCCGCCGCGCGCGGGTCGTTGGCTTGTTGGAGATGACCGCACAGTACTCCGGAATGTCCTTTGAGAACTGCTCGGTACCGATCTCTCTGGCGATATCGATGATCTCCTGCTTGTCAGTTGTCGCCAGTGGCCGCAGCACGAGGCTTTGGGACACCGAATCGATAACGGAGAGATTCGCCAGAGTCTGGCTGGACACCTGGGCCACGCTCTCACCCGTCACCAGCGCCTGAATCTCGAGGCGCTCTGCAATCTGCTCTGCCGCGCGCAGCATCATGCGCTTCAAGATGACCCCCATCTGCGAGTTGTGCACCTGGGTGAGTATCTCCTCCACTACACCCTCGAAGGGCACCGAGACAAACTTTACGCGGTGCGAGGCGTGATACTTCATCCAGAGAAACAGCGCCACTTCCTTCACCGCGAGTTCGTGGGCCTTTCCACCGAGGTTGAAGAAACAGTAATGGGTCTGCAGTCCACGCTTGATACAGAGATAGCTGGACACGGAGGAGTCGAAGCCGCCAGAGATCAGCGACAGCACGGAATCCTGACAGCCGAGTGGAAAGCCACCCAGTCCGTTGCGCTGGTCCCGCACCATGAATACATGCTCGTCGCGAACCTCAATCAGCACGGTCACATCCGGACCCTTTAGCCTAACCCCCGCCGCCTCGGTGCGACTATTAAGGCCGGCGCCGACATGGCGTTCAACGTCGGTCGACTTGAATGGATGTTTGCCTGTGCGCTTGCAGCGCACCGCGAAGGTCTTGCCCGCCAGACGCTCGCGGTAGTAGCTGAGCGCTAGCTCTACCATGGCGTCCAAGTCACTTAGCGGGTACTTATCCACCACCAGAAACTTCGCTATCCCAGGCGTACAGGCAAGGCGCTCACCAATCTGCGCATTAATCTCGGGGCTATCGACCTGCGTCTCGACCTCCAGGTTGTCCCATTCACCGACGACAGTCACCGCGGGATCAAGCTCAGTCAGGACCGACCTGATATTCTTTCGCAGCTGGCGGATAAAACGCCTGCGGACCGGGCGGGTCTTGATGGTGATTTCGGGGAACAGCTTTACCAGGAATAGCATTGGTCGGGTCTACTCATCGTTCGGACGACCGCCGAGCCAACAGCATGCGACACTGCCCTGCCCGTTTCGGGCGATTCTGAGCGGTCGTAACTGCGGTGGGTCGATAATAGTGACTGAATTGCACCTTTAAAGTGCATTTAAATTCTATCAGCACCATATTGGTGCGATATTTTCCTTGCTGGCTCCAGACGCCCAGTAAAATAGGGCTTTGCAGCGACGCCAGTAATGGCATATATTTTGCTCCTCCCCTAGCACACAAGGCAAGCCGCGCAAGTATACCCGAATCGCCTGCCGGGCATCGGACAACTTAGTGAGGCAGCCCCTTGCAAAGTGGCAGCAATAGCTGATTGGCTCTCTCAGCTTCGCCGTGTCGGTATAAGGCAGCAAACGCTTATCCGAGGGGCAATAAAACGAGCACACGTCACACATTATCAAGTAGTCGATTTCGATTAGGAGAAAGGATAGAACATGAAAGCAAAACTCGAATACATCTGGCTCGATGGATACAAGCCAACTCAAAGCCTGCGTAGCAAGACACAGGTGCGCGACAATTTCGGCGGCACGCTGGAAGAATGTCCAATGTGGTCATTCGATGGTAGTTCAACTCGACAGGCTTCCGGTGACGATTCTGACTGTCTGTTAAGACCGGTAGCGATCTATCCAGACCCCGACCGCGCAAACGCCTACTTGGTGATGACAGAAGTACTAAATGCCGATGGCACGCCGCACCCCTCGAACGGTCGCGCGACGATCGACGATGACGATGACGATTTCTGGTTTGGCTTCGAGCAGGAATACTTCCTGTGGGACGTCAAGACCAAGCTACCCCCGGGCTTTCCCCCAGGTGGTTACCCTGGCCCACAAGGCCCTTACTACTGCTCCGTAGGCGCCCAGAATGCCTTCGGCCGCGACATTATCGAAGATCACATGGACCTGTGTCTCGAAGCCGGAATCAACCTGGAAGGCATTAACGCAGAAGTTGCGGCCGGACAGTGGGAGTTTCAGGTATTTGCCAAGGGCGCAGCGAAAGCCGGTGACGAGACCTGGATTGCTCGCTACCTGCTGGAGCGAACAGCTGAACGCTATGGTCTGGCAATCAACTACGAGCCCAAGCCACTTGGCAAGGACTTGGACTGGAATGGTTCCGGTATGCACGCGAACTTCTCTAATGGCGTAATGCGTGAGAACGGTGACGAGAGCATCTTCACTAAGATCTGTGAAGCATTCGGCAAGAACATCGACAGACACATCAGCGTGTACGGTGCGAACAATGACCAGCGTCTTACGGGTCTGCACGAAACGCAATCTATCGATGAATTCAGCTACGGCGTTTCAGATCGCGGCGCTTCTATCCGCATCCCGATCGGTACCGTCGAAGATGGCTGGAAAGGACGTCTTGAAGACCGACGTACTGCTTCCAACGCTGACCCCTATAAGGTCGCAGCGGCCATCATCAAGACGACTAAGGAAGGTCTGGCTTAATAGAGACCTGCCGAAGTCCAAAGAGCCCGGTCAAGTGACCGGGCTTTTTTGTGTCTCGAAATATTGCAGCCCAGAGAAGAACGCACTATTATGGTGCACAATCATCCCGAATCTTAACCCTTGCCCTCGCCCATGCCCTGATAGACCCCGTAAACAATGATATTCCGCCTGGCGCGCCTCATTGGTTTACTTATTGCATAGCATGAGCAGGAGTAGCTTTCTCGATCCGGCAAACCGGTACTGGCCCGCTTTCGGGGCTGACAGAGCAGGCCCCAACCGAGATTGCACAACCGTGACCCAAACTACTATGCACAAGCGACTACTGGATAACCTGAAGACAGGCGTGGTGCTGATGGATAAGGACCTGCGCCTGCTCTTCCTGAATGTCGCTGCAGAGAGTCTGCTTGAGCTCAGTGTGCGCAAGGCGAACAAGCTCTTCATCGGCGATGTATTGATCAGGGCAGCGGAAGATATTGGCGAGATGCAGACAGCACTTACCCATGGCAATAGCTTTACCAAGCGGCAGGCACAGCTACACCTGATGCACGGCAAAACCGTGGATGTTGACTACACGATCACGCCCTTCGAGGAAAATGGCGAACAGCGTGTGCTGCTCGAGGTTGCCTCGCTGGAGCACTCGTATCGCATCAGCCGCGAGGAGTCACTGAACAGCACACATGCGACGACAAGAGAGCTGGTACGGGGACTGGCACACGAGATCAAGAACCCCCTTGGCGGGATACGCGGTGCAGCCCAATTATTGGCAGCGGAGCTGAACAGCGAAGACCTTTCCGACTATACCAATGTAATCATCGAGGAAGCCGACCGCTTGCATAAGCTCGTGGATAGGCTGGTGGGATCGCGTCAGCCGCTAAAGATGGAAGCGATCAACTTGCACGAGGTTATGGAGCGAGTCCGATCGCTGGTGGAGGCGGAAATAAGCGGCAATGGTATCGAACTGATACGGGACTATGACCCCAGCATCCCGGCGGTCTATGCCGACTCGTCGCAGATGATACAAGCGGTACTGAACATCGTGCGCAATGCGATGCAGGCGCTATTCAGCCCGAAGGTTGAGCACAGCCTGGGCCGCATCTATCTGCGCACCCGCATACTTCGGAACTCAACCATAGGCGCCAAGTTTCACAAATTAGTAGCCAGCGTGAAGATTATCGACAACGGTCCGGGCATACAGCCCGAGATGATCGATTCGATCTTCTACCCGATGATTAGTGGCAGGCCGGAGGGGACCGGCCTGGGTCTCTCCATCACTCATTCCATCGTGAATCAACACAATGGGCTAATAGAGTGCGAGAGCAGGCCCGGAGCCACGTGCTTCACGATTCTACTACCTGTCGCCACACACGAGAGATAGAACGAATTAGTAACAAGGAAATATTCAAGATTAATTCTAGGCGCGAGCCTATTGAATCAGAAGGTTGCAAATTATGAGCTCAAGTAATTCTGTCTGGATACTGGATGACGATCGCTCCATCCGTTGGGTGTTAGAGAAGTCGCTCGGCAAGACGGGCCTGAACACCGAGTCCTTCGAGAACGGTGACGACCTGCTACATCGACTCGAGCAGGAGCTGCCAGACGCTATCATTAGCGATATTCGTATGCCAGGAATCAGCGGGCTGGATCTGTTGTCCACGATTCAGGAACGACACCCACAGCTGCCGGTCATCATAATGACGGCGCACTCAGACCTGGATAGCGCCGTGTCATCCTATAGCCGCGGCGCCTTCGAGTACCTGCCCAAGCCATTCGATGTGGAAGATGCCATAGCGATGACCCAGCGCGCCCTAGAGCATGCTCGTGAGCAGCATGAAGAGGGCGAAGTCGCCGAGGTGGTGGTGAACCAGGAGATAATCGGTGAGGCCCCTGCGATGCAGGAAGTATTTCGCGCCATCGGCAGGCTCTCGCAGTCGAACATCTCGGTACTCATCAATGGCGAGTCCGGCACCGGCAAGGAGCTAGTCGCACGCGCCTTGCACCAGCATAGCCCGCGCGCAGAAAAGACTTTTGTGCCACTGAATGTCGCGGCTATACCAAAGGAGCTCATCGAGTCCGAACTGTTTGGCCACGAGAAAGGTGCGTTCACCGGCGCCACGTCGCAGCGCACCGGTCGCTTCGAGCAGGCCGATGGCGGCACTCTGTTTCTGGATGAGATTGGCGATATGCCAGCCGACACCCAGACACGTCTGCTGCGCGTGCTTTCCGATGGCGAATTCTATCGCGTCGGCGGACATACCTCGATCAAGGTCGACGTTAGAATCATCGCGGCGACGCATCAGGACCTTGAGAAGCTGGTCGAGCAGCACGAGTTCCGCGAGGATCTGTTCCACCGGCTCAATGTAATACGCATCCATATCCCACGGCTCAGAGATCGTCGCGAAGACATACCCAAGCTGGCTAGTTATTTTCTTCACTCGGCTGCCACAGAGCTAGACGTCGAGCCAAAAACCCTGAGGCCAGAGACCGAGCAATACCTAACAGGACTAAGCTGGCCAGGCAATGTCAGGCAGCTAGAGAACTTCTGCCGCTGGATCACCGTGATGGCGTCGAGTCGCGAAGTCTATCTGACAGACCTGCCACCAGAGTTTGCCACACAGGAGGCCTCCGTAGGCGAGGGTGGCGACTGGACCGAGGGGCTGCATCAGTGGGCAGACCAACAGCTCAGCCTCGGCAATGTAGGCATACTGGACCAGGCAACCCCAATGTTCGAGCGCACGATGATCGATATCGCCCTCAAACACACCGCCGGACGCCGGCGCGATGCAGCGAACCTGCTCGGCTGGGGTCGCAATACCCTCACGCGCAAGATCAAGGAGCTGGGGGCGGCGCAGGAGGAGGCAGAGGCCTAATACGCCTCTGAAGTGCCAGTCCGCGAATAGGCGCCGAGGAGAGTCCAGGCATCTGAGCGCCTATAGACTAACAAAGTCGTTGCAAATCAATCTCATAGACACCAAAATAGGGCCGGTAATTGTCACAGACCCTCTCTATACGGGTTCGTGCTCGTATGAATTGGCTGGCTCTTAGCCAGGCAGGCAGATTAGCGGAGACTTCCATGAGTCAAGAATTCAAGACGGTGCAGGCACAGACCCCCCTGTTTGCCGATACTCAGAAGATGCAGGAAATACTCGCCGAAGAAGCGAAAGCGGGCTGGGATCTGTTGGAGAAGGAAGACAATTACCGGATCAAGCTGCAACGCAGTGTCGATAATCGCAGCAATGATGGAAATTTGAGCATCGACCCCTACCGGTCTACTGTGGGAGTGAGCTCTGTTCTGACCTATGGGCTTACAGCTCTGGTAACCATCCTGATCGTATCAGTGATTTTGTATTTTGCCTTCTCATCAGCTTGAGTAGCTTTCCTGCCCCGCCTGGCGCTGTAATCTCGCGAGGCTTGATCTGGCAATCTCCCTGTACTAATAGACTGTTCTTATCTGCACGGTACGCTCCACGTCACCGCAAGTCCCCGTACTCTGTATTGTGGCGTATTTAGTTGTCCCTGTCCCAAGCATGATTGGCGTACAAGTAACGCTCGCACTGCATTGATTCAATCCCGCCACAACAAAATCATAATTGCGCGCTATCGAAACGCATTCCGAAGTAGTAGCGTAGGTAGAATATTCTTCTGGAGGGAATACTGTGTTCATAACGAATCCGGCGCCCGACTCGGCGGCATAGAAGGCGCGCGTTAGATTCAATTCTTCTTCGAAGGTCTGCGCATTCTGGCTCACCAATTGATTCACTGCGACCGCGATTACCGACATCAGCGTAATTATAAAGATCGCCGCTGGCAGACCCAGTCCCGATTGCCTGGAATACTTTATCCGCTGATTGATTCTTGTATTGATTTGATTAGGGCACACTTCGAGTCAACACCTCATGGTTTAAAATTATGGATTCGTTATTGGCAGAAAAGTTTAACTGAATGGCGACCAATGAATTTCTCTGCAGAGTTTGTGCCGACACAGTGAACGCAGTTAAGCCTGCATTATCCAAGCTGTTCGTTATCAACATCTTATCAGGTGCGGCAGCATAATTAGGAAGACAGGTCTGATCCAGAGCCACTTCGCATACGCCAGACTCTTCCTCTTCGGTTTCCTGAACTCTGAAGAAGCCATAGTTTGTATAGCGATAAAGATTGGCACCGACCACACAGTAGCTAACCGGGTCTTCGACAACGAAGAATCTCTGACTTGGCGACCTGCGACTGAATCTGTGAGACTTTACCAAGGTAACCGTGCTTTGATTGAGAGACGTACTTGCCACAATGGACGCGATCTCTTCTATAGGCCCTCGAGTCGGGAAATTTGGCCAGCTCACCGACGAGCCATTATCGCCGTCATAGAGGTTGTTCTGTCGGTTCGGGAAGATTACCGCGTATCCGTCCGTGGCGCCGTGTTGGCTGGGGGTTAGATCTACTACCTCGAAAGTTGTGCCGCCACCTCCTGAGAATGGAGGATTGAGGTAGGTAGTGGCCGCCCGCACGGGCACAAATTCTATGCATTGATCGCCACCTGCAGTGGCCGTCGTGGCGCGAATACTATTTGGTAGCGCATTGTGTAGCTCCATGGCCAACCTATCTATTGCGATGCGGCCCGCTGTAGATATCTTGTTTCTATTACTAGTCGTCGTCAGGCTGTCTACCGAATCTCCGATAAAGCTGACTATGCCAACAGCGAGTATGCCGCTTATGACAATAGCTAGGACCATCTCGATTATGGAGAAACCTGCCTGATTTTTCTTTGCGATCTTCATCATTCGGTTCTGCTGTAAGCCGGCCCTTTTCCTAAAAATTGGATTTATACGCACTGAAATCCCACCCCGTAGTATTACCGCGGAAGCTTACAGTCACGGTAATCAACTTCGCATCGTATTGGTCATCTAGCTCGTTGTTATTCGGCAGATTCTCCTCTTCTTCCCCAACACCAAGGTTGATATAGCGCACGGCGACTCGGACGCGGAAGTTATCGTATCCTGTCCGCGTAGCCCCCTGCGCATCCTGAAGAGGCAAGGACTGGCCGTCACCCTCATCCATCCCGTGGTAATCATCCACATCATCCAACCTGGACCTGGAATTCTCACCGGGCTCGACAGGGCTTGAATAGTTAGCGCCAAAATCTATCTCTGCCGTGCACTGTCTGGAGGGAGGCACTGCAACATGGCATGGGGGTACGCCGCGCGGACGCGTGTGCTCGTCAAACCTCTTGCCAAGAATTTCATCCAAGTACGATTGGGCCAGCGCCGTCGCGCGCACTTGAATGGTGATATCAGAATTGCTTCTAGAGCCGCCGCCCAATATGCTCGAAAGTGTCACCAAGGCTATACCTAGAACGACAATAGTTACGATCAGCTCGACCAGGGTGATGCCACGCTGATTTCTGAGACTGCTAAACATCGCAATTACCTGCGTAGGCGAAGCCAGAGGGCGATACACACACCGATTCAATAGCCGTGTCGTTCAAGCAGATTCTCACGGCGGAGCTTACCGCACCCGTGCTTCCTGTAACGCCACTGTCTCCCAGGTCTCCGAGCTCCCCGAAGGTAATTGTCATTGGCGTAGCGCTCGTCAATGCGTCTGCCCCTAGGGTAGTCGCACAGCTATCCGTTTCGTTGATATCGCCGCTAAGCGTTACGGAGTCGAGCGACATGGTATAGGATTCAATCGTTCCCAAGCCATCAACTGTCGTAAGGGTGAGCTCATCGCCACCAGCACTCGGAGTGATTGTTAGTTCGACGTCGGCCCTTCCGAGCGCATTCTGCTGGGCCGTACGCGCCAGCGAGACAATCTGATCACGAACGATAATGGAATTAAAGCTGTTCCCGCTGAGAATTCTAGAAAGCGCTACGGCGCTAATGATCGACAGGATAAGCACCGTTATCACGAGCTCGACTAGCGTGAAACCCGACCAGCGGCAAGCTGTTCGCATCGACGCGATCGGGCTAGTGATTTTATCCAGTCTGCGCATTCCGTCCTACCCTACCACTACTTTCGATTCTCTTGAATAGATCCAAGTCTTCCAGCATTCGAGCTTCCTATAGAATTACATCGACGCCATCCTTTAGCCCTAGCATTTCAGATCGACTCAGACTAATACAGCGCTCTAGCTTTAGATTGTCAATCATCTCGCGGGCTTCGTCATTCATATCTCGCCTGAATATCTCAGCATTCTCTATGTTTGAGATGTGCTCAAGTGGCCCGGGCACTCTTACATGATTTCCAGAGACAAAAAAGGCGTGATTGATAGCTCTCAATCACGCCCTCTTTAGAATCTCCGATTGAGAGATTCAACTCATTTGATCAAACTAGTCTACGGTTGATCAAAAGTTACCGTGCCTTCCACTACATTCCCTGTAGCTAACGTGTATGTTAGGGTAGGAATAACAGCGCTAAGGGGGCCAACTCCCGTACCTTCTTTAAACTGGCCAACATAGTGCAGAATACAACCCGCAGTGGGATCTGCAGCAGTTGAACCAGTAACCACAATATCAACATTCGCTGCTACTGCTTCAACATTAGTCTCAAGCGTCGCCGGAGTTGCACTATATGCGGCCGCCGCAGCCGCAGGTCTTCCTGACTGCAAAAGGCCATTGTAGACGGCTAGACAATCCGTCTCGTCATTCAGTATTCCGTCTGCGGCATCCGCTGGATAACCAGTTCCGTTTGAATCTGGCCATAATGAGCCATCACCGAAGCCCCCTACCGCAGCCCCTAGTGTCTCTCCAGTACCAATAAACTGCGCTCTAAACAGCGCGCCACCAGTCACTAGGCCACCACGCACGGCGTCAACTACCGCATCGTGCGCTTCATCCGTCACATCCATGAATCGCGGAAGTGCAGTTGCTGTCAAAATACCAAGCAGCAAGATGACAACTACCAATTCGATAATGGTAAAACCCTGCTGCCCAGTTTTGCCCATATTCTTTACGTTTAACGCTTTCATTCTATTCACCCTTTTCTATCAAATTAAATTGAATGCTAATCTCAAGACATCGCTATAAAGTAAATTCGCTCGATCCCAGCCAGATGCGCAAATGACGCAACTCCTGCCAAAACTTCTCTATTTTGTAATAACGGCCTATTTATTAATAACTTAACGCTTTTATTGAATCTGTTTTCTTCAAAATCTCTCTGTGATGCTATTCTTCGTGAATATGCCCTTTGTGTACAGCGCAACATGCACTTTTCTTCCCCGTTTATGCCCATATTGTGTACCTTCAACACCTCGAAAAACCGTTGGCTCGGTCACATTTTCGAGCATATCTGCTTGCTATTAGCCAGGCTGGTCTGCGCTCGCAACCTCTTGCAGGTCTACCTCCGAACCAGCCCACAGATAAGGCGTGACGGGCTGCATCAGCACACCACTAAATCGGCGGCGATAGTTCGCGTCTCGCTCATCCTCTTCAATCTGGTCATCAATATCCGACAATTCGACTCCAGTCTGCCTGTGCACATAGCGGTAATGCGCTGCGATCTGGAATCTAACTTCATTCGTTGGCACCCTTTCGTCATCAACTAGAAAGTAGACTCTTTCTGAATTATTTACCAAATAGACGAGTTCCTGGTTGCTAGGATCGAAATACCAACTCCTGCGGGGCAAACTGCTCTTGTCTTCACTATAGATAACTCCCAGATAATTGCTGGGTGGGGACAAGAGCATATCCATTGGATTGGCACCGTCGTATCTACTCATATTGTGCGAGCTACCCGAAGCAATACCTAACGTACTCTCAAGGCTAACCCCGGCTTGAATCTGCGCGGTGACCGCCATGAAGTTTGCACGCTCTGCTGCCTCCGGAAATTCGCTAAACCGATTAACGGCAGTTGCGTAGATAATCGCGACAGAAATTATGAATACAACTAATTCGAACAGAGAGAATCCAGCAGATTGTCTCCCCCAAGGGGTTCGAGATTCTGCTTTTTTCTGATTCGCGTTCGATTGTCGTGTCTTCACTTTAATTCATTGCCAATAATGCGAAAGCATTGAGAGACCGCTGCCAAACTTAATGCTAACAAGTCCCGAGAAATGGTTTATCAATTTACCGCAGCGTTCAGATCCCAGATCGGCAAGAATACCCCTAGTGCCAGAATCAGAACGAGGCCGGCTATGAACGTAATCAGTATCGGTTCGATGGCATCGCTGAGGCGCTTCAGATCGTATTCGACCTCTGCATCATAAAAATCTGCAACTTCACTCAGCAAATCATCCACTGTACCGGTTTCTTCGCCTACTGCGATCATCTGAAGAACCAGAGGTGAGAACATCTTACTATTTGAGGCGGTTCTGTGAAGAGACTCGCCTCTCTCAACTCCTTCCCGCATTATATTTATGTTCTTACCTATAAAGGCATTGCCTACCGCCCCCGCGACCACATTCAGCCCCTGAACGATCGGAACTCCAGCGCGCATCACCATTGAGAACGATCTTGCAAAGCGAGCCAAAGCAACTCTCTCGAATACGTTTCCAGCTAATGGCAATCCGAGTTTCTTCTGATCCCATTTGAGGCGTCCACGCTCCGAGTTGATATAGCTAACGAAACCGAAAACCGAGCCGGCTATGCCGATCAGCATCACGGGCCAGTAATCAACAACGAAATTCGAGACATCCATGAGCAGCACTGTCTGCCATGGCAGCTGCGCACCTAGTCGATCAAACGTCGCAGAAAACACAGGAATCACAAATACGGTGATCACTGCCAACGCTACCACGATTGCCCCCATGACAAAGAGAGGGTACCGGGTTGCGCTCTTTACCTGTTGCTTCGTTTGTTTCTCAAGCTCCAGATACTTTCCAACTTCCCGAAACGCCAAGTCTAGCTGACCGGTATTCTCTCCGACATGTATCAGACTTAGAAATAGTTGCGAGAAAACATTCGGATGTCTTCCCAGTGCCGCCGCTAGACTCATACCGTTCTCCAAGCCGCCAACGACATCTCTCAGAACCTGTCTGAATCTCAGGTTTACGAGCGAAGCCTCAAGCCCTTTTATCGCCCTATCCAGCGGCAGGCCTGCCTTAGTCAGGCTATACATCTGCCGCGCGAACATGATGAGCTCGTCGATCTCAATCTTGTTACCAGCGAGTACCGCGTTAATCCTGTCTACGGCAGACGCGTCTGGCCCCAGATCGATCTTCCTATTCTCTTTTGCTTTGCTAGCGCGCTGCTTGTTCGCTTTTACTTCTCTAATTTCAATAGGCGTGACGCGGTCACCGAAAAGCTGCGAAGCCACATCGTCTGCCGTGCCTGCATCGATGCGGCCGGAAACCAAGGCTCCGGTATTGTCTCTTCCGCTGTATTCGAATTGTGCCATGATTAGTTATTGCTACTCGCTTCTATGGATTCACTTACCCAGTGCCCGCAGAGAATGTCCTCTGTCTTAGGCCACGTCCATAAAGTCTGCCGACTCGTCGATCTGCTCGGCTACCCTGAGCACCTCGTCGAGGCTGGTGATATGTTGTTCCGCATAGCGCAGCGCGCTCACTACCAAGGGTTGATAGCCCGGCGTCTTTCTCGCAATCTTCATGAAGTCGGATGAATCGGATCGGCGCAGCGCGTCGGCCAGATCGTCGTTAATAACGAGTAGTTCGAAGACGCCGATGCGGCCACGATAGCCTGTGTTGTTGCAGCGATGACAGCCCACCGCCTTCTTCAGCTTAATGCTAGAGGAGACCCCGCCGAGCAGCTTGGCAATCCATGCACTGTCCTTAGCGCTCGGCTCGTGATCGACATAGCAGTTGTCGCAGAGCCTTCTGACCAGACGCTGCGCAACTACCGCTCGCAGCGCGGTCGCCGCGAGAAAGCCTTCGGCGCCATATCCACCAGACGCATCGCACTGGAGAGGGCATCGTTTGTGTGCAGGGTCGAGAGCACCATATGGCCGGTCATCGCGGCGCGCAGTGCGATCTCGGCAGTCTCGGTGTCGCGTATCTCACCGACCAGCAATATGTCTGGGTCTTGTCTAAGCGCCGAGCGTAGGACGCGGGCGAAGCTCAGATCGATGCGCGGATTGATCTGCACCTGGTTGATGCGATGCAATCGATACTCGACCGGGTCTTCCACCGTGATGATCTTTTTGCCGACTTCGTTCAATTCTTGCAGCGCGCCGTAAAGCGTAGTGGTCTTACCGCTACCGGTCGGGCCGGTTACCAGGATCAGCCCGTGGGGCATATGAACCAATTTTCTGAAGCGCTCCAGTATGTCCGCCGGCATGCCCACGTTATCCAGATCCGCCGCGCCTTCGGTCTGATCTAGCAGGCGCATCACGACAGACTCGCCCGCTTCGATGGGCATCGTCGAGAGACGCACGTCGATCTTCCGGCCCTTCACGCGCAGGCTGAAACGTCCATCCTGCGGCAGCCGCTTCTCGGATATATCCAAACCCGACAATAGCTTGAGCCTTAGAACCAGTGCGGGCGCGATGCGGCGCTCCTTCATTACCTGCTCCTGCAATACACCATCCACGCGTTGTCGAATACGCAACACGTTCTCGTCGGGCTCGATGTGGATGTCCGAGGCGCGCACCTGAACGGCGTCTTCAAATATCGACTGCAGCATCTTAACAACTGGTGCGTCGCTGTCGTCGGCACTCAGGCTCAGTGCCTCTAGGTCGAACTGACCGTCTGTCAGCTCTTCATCTAGTTCTTCCGCGAAGCTCGCGATGTCTTCAGTGCGTCTATAGACGAGGTCGAGCGTACCGAGCAGTTCAGATTCCTTTACCACTGCGGGCTGAATCGGCTGCTCGAGAATGCGCTCGAGCTCGTCCGAGGCGAAGATATCCATCGGGTCGGCCATACCTACCAGAAGCTGGCCGCCCTGATCGGCCAACACGATCGCGCGGTATCTGCGCGCATAGGACTCGCGCAAACGGTGTATGAGGCTCACATCGAAGTTGTAACGACGCAGATCGACGAAGGGAATCTGTAGCTGCTGGCTCAGGTAGCTTAGAAACTGATCTTCCTCGACGTAGCCTTTCTCTACAAGGATTCGGCCCAGACGCTGACCTGTCTGCTTTTGAAGTTCAAGCGCTTTCTCCAGCTGATCTGGAGACAGCACATTGTTCTTAACCAGAAGGTCACCGACCTTTATCTTTTGCTTTACGATTGCCATATCAGGGGATGAGCACGCTCAGCCGTTCCTGACTGCGACGACGTAAGTTTGCGCTCAGATTTGAGTATTGCATCGCCTGCGCATAGGCCTGCTTGGCCGGTTGGATGTTACCGAGCTGATCGTGCGCGGCAGCAAATCCATACCACCACTTGCCCTGTGTCTCATCGAGCTGCACGAGCCCGCGGTAACTAATGATCGCGCCTGCGAAATCACGACTCGAAAGCTGGGCCGATGCCAGTAGATCGTGATACTCGGGGTCTCTATTCACGTCGGGTGCGCGGCTAATTAGTATGGCTACAGCCTCGCTTAATTGACCCGCACCCATCAATAGTCGCGCTTTCACTTTCTTAAAGCCGGAATGATTCGGCGCGAGATTCAGGCCCGCATCTATCAATGCATTCGCATCTGCTGCTCTGCCGCGACTCATCAATAACTTGGCATAGGTTTCTCGCGACTGATGCGCGTAGTGGTTTGCCGCGATATGCACCTCGAGGATCTCGTATGCCGCCTCAGTCTGTCCATCGGCGATCTGCCGAAGCGCGGCCTGAACCGCTATTGTATCTCTCTGTTCGTTAGTAAATTCCGGGGCTTCCTTAACAGACTCAATGGCCCCAGCTCGTACCAACGCAGGATCGGCAGCGTCGTTCTCTGTGGCTGGAGCTGCCGGATCATCGCTTGTGCTAAGCGCTGGAGCAGCAGGCTCCTCGGCCTGCGCGGCAACGAGCGGCGGCGGCTGGGAAACTGGCGTACCCTCATTAAGCTCTGGCACAGAAGATGGTACGGCTTCTGCTACTGACCGCGAAGCTGCTGCTTCTGCTTCTTCTATCTGTGCAAGCGCATCGCGCTCTGCCTCGAGTATGGATTCTTCCAAATCTTGAATCAGTTGATCCGGGTTCGATGTCGCATCTGATGCCAGCGGCTGAACGCGTAGATCTAACTGCTGCTCATTACTCGACCCACTAAGCTGCGCCCAGGTATAGACCAATGCGGCAACGACGACTACGAGCCCCACAAGAATAAAGGGGAGCAGGTTTCTCTTGTCCGAACCTGCGAACTCACGCGCCGGCATCAGCTTTGCCGAGACATTCGAGCTATCTGATTCTTTGCGGCGCTGGTCCAGGTCCCGCAGCATGTTATTTACCAGGCTCATAGGTAGAATCGCCCCAAGTAGAATACGAGCACCGCGCCGACAAGCAATCCGCCGCCCGCCAGCAACGCCGGCATATAATTCATGCTAGGAATATTTACACCTTCGGTATCGTCGGCAGCACTCTTAACATGGTCTATTTGAACTGTCCGCTCGCCTTTTCCAAAGGCAACCATCAGGGCCTTGTGGCAGAGAATATTGATGACGCGGGGGATGCCGTCGCTGGTTCTGAAGAGAAAGTCCAGGGCGCGCTTCGAGAACAGGAACGGGCCGTTGTAACCTGCCGTGGCGAGGCGATGCACGACATAGCGCTCCACTCCGTCGCGATCCAATGCCTCTATCTCGAAGGAGAACGTAATGCGCTGCCGAAGCTGTCGCAATGACGGCTGACTCAATAGCACATCGAGCTCGGGCTGTGCGAACAGAACAACCTGAAACAGCTTCACCTGTTCGGTCTCTATGTTCGTAAGCAGGCGCAGCGCCTCCAGAGTTTGTTCTGGCATGGCATGGGCCTCGTCGATAAACAGGACTACCTGCTTATTTTCGGCGGAAAACTCCACTAGCTGCTCCGTGATAGCCTTCAGAAGCCGATGATGACCAACATCCTGATCGATCTCTATATTGAGCTCTTCGGCGAATGCGAGGAACAGCCCCTTTGGGGAGAGAACTGGATTGGGAATATAGGCCGTAACATAATTCTCTTTATCTTCTTCCAGCGTGTTCAATACTTTGCGACAGAGCATCGTCTTACCCGTGCCCACCTCGCCGACAATCTTGATGAAGCCCTCGGCATTGGCCAGAGACACCATAAGCATATTGTATGCCTTATGGTAGCTCGCCATATTCAAGAAGAAGTGTGTGTTTGGCGTTAGCGAAAAAGGTAGTTCGCGCAGACCAAAATGTTGTAGATACATGGCTTGTTTCTTCCCAGTCTAATTATTCGCAAACGGGTCTATCGCCCGATTGATGTCGCGAAACCTGTCATTGCTTTCCTGTAGCAAGCCTCGATCTCCAGCCTCGCTGGCCATAATCGGCTTCAGCAGGATAATGAACTCGCTCTTCACCGACTGCGTCTGTCGCTGTTCCAACACATCTCCGAGCACAGGCACTCGGCTCACTCCCGGCACGCCAGCAGTCTCGTTGATGTTGCGCTCGAAGGCCAGGCCGCCCAGCACTACGATCTTGCCATTCTGGGCCTTGATCACGCTGTCTATCTCGCGCGTGGTGGTCAGCGCAAGCGGCACCGTCTGCCCGGCTATGCTCTTCGTCTGCTCGTCGACCGCGCTGATGATGGGATGAACGTGCAAGGTGATCTCGCCATTTGCACTTATCTGCGGCGTGATATCCATAGAGATGCCGGAGAAGAACTGCTGCAGATTATTGTTCGCATTCGTCGTCGTGTTGTTCGCCGAGGCCACTGTCGTCGTATCGGCCTGCGTCTGGAAGAATTCCTGCGCGCCATCCTGGAAAACGGCCTTCTGGTTGTTCAGGACACGCAGCTGTGGGCTGGAGATAACCTGGGTCGTGCCGCGAGTCTGCAATAGCTGGAACACGGCATCGAAGTCCGAGAAGTTGGTGCTGAACTGCAGTGGGTTGGAGATACCCTCTATGCCGAAATCGCCCGAGAGTAACTGCGCCGCCTGATCGTTGTTGCTGCCAAGCGCGCCATCGGATGAACCGCGGAATTCGCCGCTGCCGGTAACCGGATCGTTCGCCTGCCTGCCGAATGTGTTGAAGTCCAGCGCGTACTGGAACCCCTTGTTCAGCACGACCTCGAGGAACTGCACCTGAATGATTACCTCGCGGCGCAGTGATTCCTGTGCCGCATTGATGAACTGCTCGATACGATCGAGCTCATGGGGGAATGCCGTAACGATGATAATCCCCGTTAGCGGCTGCACCAGAACACTCTTACCTTCGTCTGTTACCGTAGACTGGTTACGGCTGCCCGCACCGCCGATGCCACCGATGCCGCCGAACAGACTATTGCCCGCCGCGGGAGCCGCGCTGCCGCTACTTTCTACACCGATAAGATTGGATATAGCCGTCTCGAGGTCCGACCAGAAATCCGTACTGGTAGAGGTCGATATCTGGCCGCCGGCGCCACCACCAATTCCACCTATACCGCCAAGGCCGCCTAGTCCACTCTGCCCATTAAAATTGCCGCCGCCGAAGTTTCCACCGCCGAACGCTCCGCCGCCGAAATTGCCGCCACCAAAGTTGCCACCACCGAAATTACCACCACCAAAGCCGTTGTTGTTACCGCCGCCATTCTGGTTATTGCCGCTGGTGACCTGAATGCTGGAGCTACCCTGACGCTGCACGTTCAGGTAGTCGATCGAGAATTGGCGCGTGCGCAGACCACCCGGTCGTACCGAATAGATATTGCCGCGGCGCGTGATGTCCAGGTTATACATTTCTGCCACCGTATCCATCGCTTCTTCGATCGTTACATTGGGCAGGCTCAGATTAATGTTCACATCGACATCGGGGCTAATCACGATGCCGTAGTCAGTTCCCGCCATCAGGCTGGTGAAGAATTCGCCTGCGGGAAGATTGCTAGGTGTAGATATATCGATTCGCTCCTCGACCGGCGCCAAGAGTTCCTCATCGAGAGAGAGCGAGGGGATAAGTTCGTCCAGCAAATCGCTATCGTCTTCGCTTAGCGCGGCGGACTGCACCTCATTCGCTGTCATGGCTGTATCGATCGTGTCCTGAATCTCGCTAATGATAGCCGTATCGGGAACCGTTGCCGGTCTGGTAGCACACGCAGACAGCAAGAAACACAGTAGCGCAGTAAACGCCTGTCTCCGATTTATGACCATGATTTCTCCACACAATTTATACAAAACACTCTCCATCAAACTACTGGCTAGGCGATGCCGCCTTAACGCTGACATCGTATAGACTGATTCTTCTCTCGGCGTCACCTACAAGAAGGGTCACGCCGTTGCGATCGATCTCCACCACCTGGGCACCACCTATAGTGTCGCCGATAGTGACGCGCTGCTGATTAATAACTGCCATCGGCGAGCTGCTTCCCGCGCGAATAAAGCTCACATCGAAGCTGGCCGGCACCACATTGCGAATCAGATCCTGCACCAAGCTGTTGTCATCGATGTGCTCGATCGAGACCGGGCGCGTCGGATCGACTAGCTCCTCGCCGTCGATGATATCCGCAACGACTTGGCCGCTGCCTATTACGGCCGCCAGAGCGCCTATGTGTGCAAACGACTTAAACACCGATAAATCCCGAATCCGAACTCAGCGTGTGTATCTCAAGTGTGACCAGCGCGTTCGGCCACACCACCTGCTTAAAGCTAATGGAGTCCCAGAAGAAGCTGCCGGAGATCTCCTCCAGGAAGCGCAAATATTTTAGGGTGTTGAAAAAGTCACCCTGAAACTCCAGCACCAAGCCGTGCGAGTAAACCTGCCCCGCAATGGCGTTCGCCGCAGGGACGTTAGCTGCGACATTGGCGACATTGCCCCTGAGCGGTACCGCTGCCTTGTTCTGAAAGCTGATCAACTCCAGCCCTGCCTGTCGCTGCAATAGCGAGGTCAGTATGCGCGTCATATCTGAAGGAGAGATCAGATCGCCGGCCAGATTTGAGATCTCGCTATCCAACACGCTCTGGTCCCGGGCAATCACAGCGAGGCGATCATTCGCAAACTTGTTGGGGTCCTCCTGGCTCGCAGCAACCATGGCCGCATAGGAGCTTCTCTGCGCCTCAATCTGACGATCAATATTTACGATCTGCGCTTCTAATTGCGCGATCTCGGCGCGTATCGGATCGAAGGCGACCGACAAGTACAGCAAGACCAAACCGGCAATCAGCACCAATAGCACGACGATCTTCTCGGACTGAGTCCGCGAGTTGATGTTTTTAACTGCCTTGTTTAATTGCAGCTGTAGTCGCTCATTCATCTGACGTACTCAACTCGAAACTAAAATACGGATTGCTGGCATCCGGCCGCGAGATGCGCGGACTGAATAATTGATTTCTGAGCGCACTATTGCTCGCCTCAAGCTTGCTCACATAGCGCGGCACCATGACCGAGTCGATCACCTGACCAGAGAGAGTGACTTGTTCTCCCCCCTCCCTGAAACTGAATTCTGTAACGCTAAGACCCTCGATTGATGCGCGGGAGATGTCCTTAAAGTATTCCGAGAAGCCGACCACATTGCCGAGTTTCGTAGTGCTTAGGAAATCGCGGATCTGTCGGCTAGAGTCCAATCGATCCTCCGCCTGATCGAGTCGCTCAGTCAGCGATGCATTCTGTGATCGTCTGGCGAGCACTTCGTCCAATTCGTTCGTTTTCTGCGTTTCCTCGCGCAGCACTTCGCGCAGGTCGGCCAGTTCGGCGCTTAGCCTCCAGCGTGAGACAACATCGTAGGCGGTAATCACTAGCGTAACTGCTAGGATGCCACCCAGAATCTGCCCCATCAGCAGCGCTGTAAGCGCGTCCCTCTTTACCCTAAACTCAGGCAGATAGAGATTGATCTGCTGGCTCATCAGGCTGCTTCCTGTTCTGTTTTTGCCGTGTTCAATGCTTTCTTCTTGCCACGGAGCGTCGCCGCGATGGCTGCCATGCCAACCTGCTGGACCTCGCGAGATAGCTCCACAGCACACTCCAGATGCTCGGCGATGTTCAATACACTGACCTCGGCCGACAGCATGTCATTCAGCGTCTGAGCCATGGCCGCACCGTCGTGCTGCCTCGGCGCAATAACGACACGGTTGATTGGGCTCTGGCCCATCTGGCTCTCGTAGTAGTCCAGGGAGCGCTGTATCTCCAGTACCAAGCGGTCCTTCAGGCTATCCCACTCCATCGATTGCATGACATCGGGGTCTAGCTGAGTATTTATTCTGCGGCTCAGATACAGCTCGCCGCCGCGTGTGATGTTCATGGTGCTACCATTGCGCCGTAAATCCATAAACGCCACGCCTTGGTCATCCTCGATGTAGTTGCTGGAGAGATTGAGCATGACGAGCTCGGGAATGTCGATGACCGCCAACTCCAGACCACTCTGGCTGACTGTGTCGACGATACTGCTGACCTTGGACTTCAACGAGGCAACTACGTAGACCATCTGCCGGCCACGATAGGCCTCATCAGGCACCTGAAAGACGTCGATTGCTGCGTCCTCGACCTTCATGTCGAGAAGGTCTTTGATCTTCCAGCGTACCGCTGCGCGCATCTCGCTGGCTTCGACTTCTGGCGCCTCGACCAGATGCAGATTGTAGTCTTTTCGATTCAGGACATAGCTGCACTGCTTGCCTTCGAGCTGGAGCTCTTTGACGAGTTTCTCCAACGCCTTGCCGGCCTCTTTCTCGGATTGGAGTACGACGCGTTCGCAGTCGATCAGATAGGGCTCGCCAGCGCGCTCCCCCATATGGGCAACAGCGAGTTGATCGGCGCTGACGACTACACCGACTCGGCTGTTAGACTTTGCTTTCTTCTTGAAAAATTGCATTATCGCCCTTTCTTCTGTGGCAGCCGGTTCGAAACCGCCATCAATCGCCTGAGAAGCACTGATTCTCGGCCTTTGCTTTCTTCGAGGAGCTAAAAATCCCGTCTTGCACGCAACCGCGTCCAAAACTTAAAGGAAGCCATACAGGAATATCGTTTAAGCCACTAAATTCTAAAACAAAATGCCCTAATCAGTGGGATAAACTAGGGATAATATGTTTGGGCTTGGGAAGAAGTGGAGTCTGGGTCACAAAACCTCGGGTAAAAGGGGGAAAATTTCGAATAATCGAGAAACCCCCATTTTACCGTTTGCAGGAATCCGTCAGCTCATGCAGGCGGTCATACTGGTGATTTTTTGATCAATATCGTACTTTTTGAGCCCGAAATACCTCCAAACACCGGAAATATTATCCGATTAGCTGCCAATACAGGTTCACAGCTACACCTCATAAAGCCCTTCGGATTCGAGCTGGATGACAAGCGAATGCGCAGAGCCGGCCTCGATTATCACGAGTTTGCCGGCATTTCGCTCTATGACAACTGGCAGGACTTCACAGAGCAGCAAGGACAGAACCGCATCTTCGGTGTAAGCACCAAGGCCACGCTCGGCTACAACGAGGTTCGCTATGAGGATGGGGATTTCTTGCTGTTCGGGCCGGAGACCCGCGGATTGCCTGACAATATCAGGCAGCAGCTGGGGCCGAAGAACGTACTGAGAATACCGATGCTAGCCAACAGCCGCAGCCTGAATCTCTCCAATGCTACGGCCGTGGTGGTATACGAAGCCTGGCGCCAGCTAGGGTACCTGAGTTAGCTAGCCTCAGTGGGTGCGGCAGCCTCGCCATTGGCATTCGCCTCGGCGGCCTGCTTCTGCTGCGCATAGAGCGCCTCGAAGTTAATCGGGGCCAGCATGAGCGCGGGGAAACTACCCTTCACGACCAGCGTGTCGATTGCCTCACGCGCATAGGGGAACAGGATATTGGGGCAGACGGTCGCCAGTAATTGCTCAACCTGCGCGCTATCGAAGTCTCTGGCAGTAAATACGCCCGCCTGATGCACCTCAACCACGAACGCCGGCTCCTCTTCGAGGGTTGCCTCAACCGTTAGCACCAGCACGACTTCGAAAACGTCGTCCTGTAGCTTGTTGTTGCGCGTCTTGATATCGAAGTTAATCTTCGGCTGCCACTGGGTCTGAAAGACAGCCGGGGTGCGGGGCGACTCGAACGACGAGTCCTTCAGATAGATGCGCTGCAGGGCGAATTGTGGGCCCTCGGCCTGCTCGGCGCCCTGCGCTGCTGCGGTTGCTTGGTCGTTCTGTTCATTCTCTGCCATGTTAATTCCTATGTGTTCTAACGATTTACCTGTGTTTTGCTATCGGACTGTTGATGCTAGACAACCAGTGGCATCGACTGCGCCTTCCATTCGGTCAGCCCACCCGAGAGTTTGTAGACCTGCTCATGCCCTGCCGCCTGAATCTTCTTCGCGGCATCGCCGGAATGTTGCCCCAACTTGCAGACTACGATTACCGGCTTGGCCTGATGCTTTTTCAGCTCGGTCACGCGTTGATCCAGCTTGGCCAGAGGGATATTGATGGAATCGACGATATGGCCCGATTCGAATTCCTTCTTGTCTCGCACATCCACCACGATGGCATCGCTGCGATTGATGAGCATGACAGCCTGCTGCGGCCCCACACCCTTGCTGGCTGTGCGCTGGTGATAGAAGATAATCGCGGCCAGAGACGCTAACCACAAGCTAGACAATGCCAAATGATTGCCAATAAATTCCAGAAATTGCGCCATAGCCTGCTCTGTTGTTCCAGGATGAACGAGTTGTCAGCCGATCCCGGTAATTCGATTATCTGCCCCTAACTACACGGATGGGGCTGCAAAAAAGGGGTGCAAGTATACACGGGTCCCGTAGCTTAAAGAAGGTTCGAGACGGCCCAGATTGAACACATGGCGAATCCGAGAGTGGCCCGGGACTCCAGCGCTCGAACCTCGCCCTGGAGCGTCCAAGCTCCTCGCTATGAATTCCGCTTTCAAGGATAATATGCAGCTTGTTATCCACGCCAACTCACGCTAACTACAGGACTTAGAAGCACCCCATGACCGACCTCGAATCCGGCAGCAAAAAGACCGCACTTCTCCTCATACTGGACGGCTGGGGCTATCGGGAAGACAGCGATAGCAATGCAATTCATAGCGCAGACAGCCCGGTTTGGGATGCGCTGTGGAACGACAGGCCGCATACGCTGATAGACACCTCTGGCAAGTCCGTTGGCCTGCCCGCCGGACAGATGGGCAATTCCGAGGTGGGTCACATGAACCTGGGCGCAGGGCGCGTGGTCTACCAGAGCCTGACACGCATCGATAAAGACATCGAAGACGGCACGTTCTTCAGCAACCCGGTGCTGTCTGAGGCCGTGGCCAAGACAGCCGAGGCGGGCTCTGCGCTTCACCTGTTCGGACTGATGTCGCCGGGCGGCATCCATAGCCACGAGGATCAAATCATCGCGATGATCGAGATGGCAATTCGCAACGCCGCCCCCAGGATATTCCTCCACGCGTTCCTGGATGGTCGGGATACGCCGCCACGCAGCGCGCTTTCCTCGCTGCTGCGTGCCGAGAAGACCCTACTCGGCTCTAACAAGGGTCGCGTGGCTACTATCTGCGGTCGCTTCTATGCCATGGACAGAGACAACCGTTGGGATCGCGTGCAGCCAGCCTACGACATGCTCACCCAAGGCTCGGCCGCCTTTCAGTACGACAATGTAACCACTGCACTGAATGCAGCCTACCAGCGCGACGAGGACGATGAGTTTGTGCAGGCAAGTCTGATTGGTGGCAGCGATGACCCGTCTGCGGTCATCTCCGATGACGACGTGGTGGTGTTCATGAACTTTCGCGCCGATCGAGCGCGTGAGCTTACGCGCGCCTTCGTCGACGATGAGTTCGATGGCTTCCAGCGCAGCAGCCGGCCTAGGCTGAGCGAGTTCGTGATGCTTACCGAGTATGCCGCTGACATAGAGGCGAGTTGCGCCTATCCGCCTACGGCTCTCGATAATGTGCTCGGTCAGTATTTGGCCGATCAGAACAAAACCCAGCTACGCATCGCAGAGACAGAGAAATATGCTCACGTTACTTTCTTCTTTAATGGGGGACGAGAGGAGCCCTTCGAGAACGAAGATCGCTCGCTGATCCCGTCGCCGGACGTGAAGACCTACGACCTGAAACCCGAGATGTCTGCGTTCGAGCTAACCGATAAGCTGGTCGCAGCGATCCGCTCGCGAAAATACGATGCCATCATCTGCAACTATGCCAATGGCGATATGGTGGGCCACACCGGCGACTTCGACGCGGCCGTGAAGGCGGTCGAGGCCGTAGATAGATGCCTCGGCCTCATCGTTGCAGCGATCGAAGAAAGCGGCGGCGAGCTGTTGATCACGGCCGATCACGGCAACGTCGAACAGATGCTTAACCCCGAAACCAATCAACCCCTCACCTCCCATACAAGCGGCCCGGTGCCACTCGTGTACGTTGGGACTAGCGGTCGTAAATTCCTGGCTCAAGGCAGCTTGTCAGACCTCGCGCCCACGCTGCTCTCGCTACTCGACATGCCGGTTCCAGAAGAGATGACAGGCAAGATACTCCTCGACTAGTCAGCAGCAAGAGCGAATGAGAGAGCGAACAGACACTTCACATCTCAGGCTAAGGCTGGCACTGCTACTGTTTCTCGCGTCCTGTATCGGACCGGTCCTCGGCGCCGAGGATAGCGAGGCCGCCGCGCAGGAACTGGTCGCCGTGAGCAGCGCGATCGAGGAGATTCAATCCTGGATCGATGAGGCCAAGTCGACACAGTCTAACGAGACCGAGAACCTTGAACGAGCCGAGGTCGAAATCTCGCAGCTACTACAATCGATCGGTGCCATCGAGGCGCAGGTGGAACAAACCACTGCCGAGATAGCAGCGCTAGATCGTCGGGCAGCGCAACTGAACGATGAGAAGGCGACCCAGAGCGCACTCCTCGAGCAGACGATTCGCGCCGCCTACCTGTCCGGCAATCAAAGTGCCATAGAACTCTTGTTAAACCAGGACGACATCTCCAAATCTGCGCGCATGCTCTACTACCATCGCTTATTCACCGAGGCGCAGCTTGAGTGCATTGCAGAATTTCAGACAACCCTCGACGGGCTAGCTGCACTCAATCGATTACAGGAGTCTAAGGCGACCGAGCTCGCCGTCGAGCAAACCGAGCTGAGACAGGAACTGGATAGCCTCGAACAATCGCAGCTTAGGCGCGAGGCTGCACTGGCTCAACTGCGTCTGGACATCGCATCGCGCAGCGGCGAACTCGAGCAGCTCGAGATCGATCAATCGCAGCTGCAGGAGTTGATCGCGGAGATCGAGCGCGCCGTCGCGGACATCCCTGCGGCCATGCGTCGCTCTCCGTTTGGCGAACGGCGAGGCAGGCTAGCCCTGCCCGTGACTGGCCAGATCACACAAGATTACGGATCCCGCTATGGCGATGGCGACCTCAGGCGGCAGGGAGTGACAATCGCGGTGAGCGAAGGGACTCCTGTCCAGGCCATTCACCCCGGGCGGGTGGTGTTCTCCGATTGGCTCAGGGGTACCGGGCTGCTGGTGATAATCGATCACGGCGAGGGCTTCATGTCGCTCTACGGAGGCAATCAGGCGCTCTCCAAACAGGCCGGCGATTGGGTGAATGCAGGGGATATCATCTCGACCTCGGGCCTTGGCAATGCGCTCGTTCGAGGACAGGATAGCGGGCAGGCCAGCCCTGGCCTGTACTTCGAGATACGCCACCACGGCACGGCGCAGAACCCCGCAGATTGGCTCGCCGATTGACAGAAACCCCCGCAGAAGCCGGTCTACTATAGAACAGTGGCCTGCGCCGCGAATTTGCGTATTGCGGCATAAACTGAAACACTTGGGCAGTTCGTATAAACAGGTCAAGAGGGGCCGAATACCGCCAATTTCCGCACCCGCCGTAGACCCATCCCGTTTCAGCATTAGCAGGATTTAACTATGAATTTTTTGAAAGCTCTATCTCCACGGCCCGCATCGACATGCTTGGCGCTCACGCTGGCATTGGGTCTGGCCCTGCCTGGTTCGGCGAGCGCACAGGCGCAGCAGGAGGCCCTGCCGCTGCCACTTAACGAGGTAAGAATGTTTACCGAGGCGCTGGATCGTATTCGCATGTCCTATGTCGACGAGATAGATGACAAGACACTCCTGGAAAATGCCATCCGTGGCATGCTGTCCGGGCTAGACCCCCACTCGGCCTACATGGCGGGAGATGATTTCGATCTGCTGGAGGAATCCACAACAGGCGAATTCGGCGGACTGGGCGTGGAAGTGGGCAGAGAGAATGGCTATATCCGCGTCATCAGCCCGATCGACGACTCGCCTGCAGATCGTGCCGGCATCAAGGCAGGCGATCTCATCATACAGATAGACAAGAAGCCGCTCAGAGAGATGCTACCGGAGGAAGCGGCACAGATGATGCGCGGCGAACCCGGCACAGACGTTACCGTCACGGTAGCTAGAGAGGGGCAGGAGCCCTTCGATGTCACCGTCACGCGCGAGGTAATCGCCATCGCCAGCGTGCGCAGCCGCATGATTGCGCCGGGCTATGCCTATCTGCGCATCTCGCAATTCCGCGTCAATACCGGCACAGAGCTAGAGGAAGAGATCGAGGAGTTGTACGCCGAGAACGAGGCCATCGATCAACCCATCAAGGGCATGGTGCTGGATCTGCGTAATAATCCCGGCGGCATCCTGCAGGCCTCTGTCGGCGTGGTCGACGCCTTCATCAATGAGGGCCGCATCGTGTACACCGAGGGCCGCCTTGAACAGACCGGGATGGATTTCTCGGCGACACGCAAGACGGTCGCGGGCGACGTGCCACTTGTCGTCTTGATTAACAACGGCTCCGCGTCGGCCTCCGAGATCGTAGCCGGCGCGCTGCAAGATCACGGGCGCGCCATCATCATGGGCACGCGAAGCTTCGGCAAGGGTTCGGTGCAGACCGTATTGCCGCTGGATGAGAGGCGCGCGATTAAACTCACCACTTCGCTCTACTTCACGCCCAGCGGCCGTTCGATTCAGGCCCAGGGCATAGAGCCAGACATCGAAGTCGATGAGGCTTTCGTCACACGACGCTCGCGCAACGTAATGCAGTACAACGAGGCAGATCTCGACGGCCATCTCGAGAACGGCAACGGTCCAGATTCGGAGAATGAGAGATTAGCCGAGGCTTTGATATCGGCCGAAGAAGTGTTGGTTAACGACTACCCGTTGAACGAGGCGCTGAATGTGCTGCGGGGAATCAATGCATTCAAACCGGCGCGTCCACTCACTACATCGGGCTCGTTTGCACAACGCGACCTGGACTAGTCGCGCGGGAAGCGGGGGTCAGGGCCAGGGTAAGGGTTCAGATGCGAACTTCGATGCCCTTTTCCGCCATGTACTGCTTCGCTTCCTGAATGGAATATTCCTGAAAGTGGAAGATGCTCGCCGCGAGTACCGCATCGGCCTCTCCCTCTAACACACCCTCCACCAGATGCTGCAGATTGCCCACGCCGCCCGAGGCGATGATGGGCACCTGCACGGCGCGACTCACGGCGCGATTCAGAGCGAGATCGAATCCACTCTTCGTGCCATCGCGATCCATGCTGGTCAGTAGAATCTCGCCGGCGCCGTAGTCCACCATGCGCCGTACCCACTCAATCGCATCGAGGCCGGTGGGCTTGCGCCCGCCGTGGGTGAAGATCTCCCAGCGCGGAGCCTCTCCCTCGGCCGTCACCTGCTTCGCATCGACCGCCACTACGATACACTGTGAGCCGAAGCGTTCGGCCGCCTCGCGCACGAACTCTGGATTGACGACTGCAGCCGTGTTGATGCCCACCTTGTCGGCACCGGCATTCAACATCGTGCGAATGTCTTCGAGGGTGCGAATGCCGCCGCCTACGGTGAGCGGGATAAACACCTGACTCGCTATCGCCTCTACCGTGTGCACGGTAGTCTCTCTGCCTTCGTGACTGGCGGTAATATCGAGGAAGGTAATCTCGTCGGCACCGGCATCGCAGTAGCGCTTGGACACCTCGACCGGATCGCCGGCATCGCGGATGTCGAGAAACTTGACGCCCTTTACGACACGCCCATTCTCACAGTCCAGACAGGGTATTATGCGTTTCGCCAGAGCCATCGCTGATCAGCTAGCCTCGCCGGAGATTTGTTCGTCACAGAGCTGCTGTGCTAGGGCGAGATCCAGGCTACCCTCGTAGATCGCCCGGCCGGTAATTACGCCGATAATGCCGCCGCCGGTCGACTCTTCTGCCATCTCGCGTATCGCCGCGATGTCGGCAAGTTTGCTGACGCCACCGGACGCGATGACGGGTATCGGTGAGTGGTCTGCCAGCTCGCGGGTTGCCTCTATGTTGACGCCGCGCATCATGCCATCGCAGCTAATATCCGTGTAGACAATCGCCTCGACACCGAAATCGGCATACTCTTCCGCCAGCGTTACAGCTGGCACGTCGGACACGTCGGCCCAACCTTCGGTCGCAACCATGCCATCGACCGCATCGATGCCCACGATAATCTTGCCGGGATGGGCGGCACAGGCCTCACGAACGAACTCAGGGTTTTTTACAGCCTGCGTGCCGATAATTACATAACTTACACCCGCGTTCAGATAGAACTCGACATTCTCCAGGCTGCGTATGCCACCGCCGATCTGGATAGGCAGGTCTGGATAGGCCGCCGCGATGCGCGTGATAATCTCCGCATTTACTGGCGTTCCAGCGAAGGCGCCATTCAGGTCGACGATATGTAGCCGCCGTGCACCCTTCGCCAGCCAGATACCCGCCATGCTAACCGGGTCGTCGGAGAAAACCGTAGAATCGTCCATGCGTCCCTGTCGCAGGCGCACACATTGCCCATCTTTCAAATCAATTGCCGGAATTACTAACATCTTTTCGCTCTTAGTCTCTGCTGATTAGCCAGATATAATTTGTTATAAAAAAATCAGGAAGCGCCATCCCACTGCAGGAAGTTTCTCAGCAATGTGAGACCGACCGCCTGACTCTTCTCGGGGTGGAACTGCGTTGCAAATATATTCTTGTCACTCAAGGTAGCCACAAACTCTTTGCCGTAGTTCGTCACACCCGTAACCATGCTGCTCTTCTCGGTCTGCACGTAGTAGCTGTGTACGAAGTAGAAACGGCTATCGTCCGGCACGTCTCGCCAGAGCGGATGCGCTACGGTTTGGCGAACCTGATTCCAGCCCATATGCGGCACCTTCAATCGCTCTCCCGCTGCGCCGAGTAGCTCGTCGCCGAAGTAACAGACTTCACCCTCGAGGATTCCCAGGCAGTCGACGCCGCCGTTCTCCTCGCTGGACTTCATCAGCGCCTGCATGCCGACACAGATGGCCAGCACGGGTTTGTTCTGAATGGCGTCCTTCACGATCTGATCGACATCGAGCCTGAGTATCTCAGCCATGCAGTCCCGTATAGCACCCACGCCTGGGAAGATTACGCGATCCGCGCTGGCAATTGTCTTCGCATCGGCAGTTACGACGACCTCCACCGGCTCGTCCAGCTCGCGACCGACATGCTCCAGCGCCTTCGCAACCGAATGGAGATTACCCATGCCGTAGTCAATCACTGCGATCTTGTTCATGTTCGAGTGTTTAATTCGTGTGCTGCGTACTTGATAGGGATGCGCGCCCAGAATCTGGCATCAATGCCAGTTCTCAGAGCGAGCCCTTGGTGGAAGGAATTACACCCGCTTGTCGAGGGTCTGCCTCGATTGCCATGCGCACGGCGCGCCCGAAGGCCTTGAATATAGTCTCAATCTGGTGATGCGCATTCTTCCCGCGAATATTGTCGATGTGCAGGGTCACGAGGGAATGATTCACGAAGCCCTGAAAGAACTCGTGAAAAAGGTCCACATCGAAAGCGCCTACCGTGCCTTTAACGAACTGCACGTGATAGTCCAGGCCGGGTCGACCGGAGAAATCGATGACTACCCGCGAGAGCGCCTCATCGAGGGGCACATAGGCGTGGCCGTAGCGGCGTATGCCAGTCTTGTCGAGAGCCTGATCGAAGGCCTGACCCAATGTGATGCCGATATCTTCCACCGTGTGGTGCGCATCGATCTCGAGGTCGCCCACAGCCTTGATGGAAATATCGATCAGCCCATGGCGCGCAATCTGATCCAGCATATGGTCCAGAAAGGGAAGCCCAGTATCGACCTCCAGCTTGCCGGAACCATCCAGATTTACCGACACTGAAATCTGGGTTTCCTTCGTATTGCGTTCTACTGATGCTGTTCTCATTAATAAGGGTCGCTGTAATTCAGTCCGAAAGTGGGTGGTATGGCCGTATCGGCCGTATAGGATGCCACCGGGTACCGGAAAGAGCGCATTATAATGCTCGCTCTGGCGCATTGAAAGCAGCAGATAGGCGCAATTCGGACTCCATGGCCGCTAAGTGCAAGTGCTGGGCCATTCCGTTAAACTAGGCGGCTCGAATGCAACTAACACAGCGCCAGTTAATACTCTCAGATGGCCGCAGTTCAGCACAGGAAATTCAGACCTCAGGCAGACATGATAAAGACACTCGCTAGATTACTACTCGGATTGGTCCTGCTTTTGGTGGTGGCCGGAGTCATCCTACTGGTCTCGGTAAACACCGAGCAGAACAAGGCCGCCATACAGGCGGCGGTACTCTCGGGCACCGGCTACGAATTGACCATTGCCGGCGACATGGACATCGCTCTGTTTCCCTCTATTGGACTCACGCTCAACGACGTTCGCCTGAAGAACCCAGCCGCTGTGCAGGAACTCGCCTCCACGACGGCGGCCTTGCTCTCGGTCGACCTGCGCGCCCTGCTCGGCGGCGAGATACTGGTGCGCGAACTATCCACCGACGATCTTCACATCAACTACTACATCGACGCCGAAGGCTTGAGCAACTGGGATCTGAATCGCCCCAACTCAAACAATGACTCTGGCTCGGCACAACAACAAACCGACTCACCAGATTCCAGCGGCGACGATGGCGAGACAATCGCCGTGTCTTTCGATCAGCTGCGCATAGGAAACGCCAGCATCGATATTCAGGATCTCTCACAGAATCAGCGCTACAGCATTAACAATCTAAATCTCGTGAGTAATAACACCAATATCCAGGGCAGGCCCTTCGATGTCGACGTCGATTTTAACTTCCTGAACAACGGCATGACGAAACCCATGGCCATGGGTTTTCGCAGCAACGTGAGCGCAGACCTAGACGCAGGCACTATCAACCTAGAGCGCATGGCGTTTAGTCTCACGCCCATGTTAGTGCAGGGGCAGCTAAGCATTCGCGACTTGGACAGCAGCATGGCATTCGAGGGCTCACTCGCCTCTAACGAGTTTGACCTGATAGGTCTGCTTCAGACGCTGGGATTAAAACAGGACGACCTAGACGCCGAGAGCGCACTGCTGTCGAGTGCAGACAGGCCCCCAGCCTCATTCGGATTTGTCTTTAGTGGCGATCGATCGAGACTGGCCGTACCCAATATATCAATACAGCTAGCCGAAACGCAGATCGACGCAGAGGCAAACATTGGCTTCGCAACAGACATCTCACCAACGAACATAAGTTATGAGATCGAAAGCAATCGACTCGATCTTACACCGTTCCTGAGCGAGAGCACCTCTGAAGAAACCGTCGCGGGCGAGACTGATCAGAGCGTTGATGCAGTCGCGAGCGCGGCGACTCCGACGACCGAGAGTGCTCAGATACCTAGCTCGCTGCTTAACTCATTCAGCGTGCTCGGCTCGATGTCGATCGAATCGATCGTGCTGAACGATCTTCAGTTCGATGCCATTACAGTCTTTACCAATGTCGAAGACGGCGTACTAGACGTCGAGATACAGCCGGTGTCCGCATTCGAGGGCAGCATCGCCGGCAATATACGCCTCGACGGCCGCGCGCCGGACGCCGAGCTCACTACACAGTTCGCCATGAGCCAGTTAAACCTGGTCGATCTCGCCCCCAGTATTTCCAGCCTCAACTCGGTAACGGGCAAGCTAGACGTCACGGTGGACCTCAGCGGCGAGGGCCAGACCTATGCCGACTTGATGGAATCGCTGAATGGCTCCACCACCTTCGCGGTCACAGAGAACAGCGTGGACATCGGCGTTATCAAGCAGGTGTTCACCGCTATCTCCGCGCTCAGCCCGAGCGGTGGCACGATCGAGCAGTGGCCCGATGTCATTCGATTCGCCGAACTGACAGGCTTCATCCTGATAAACGAGGGCCTCGAGGGCAACCAGCAACTCAACCTGCGCATGGACAACTTCGACGTGTCGGGCACCGGCGGCATAGACCTGGCGCAGCAGAGTTTCGACTACGACCTGTTATTCACGATACTAGGCGCACCCTATCTGCAAACGATTCAGGTCGACGAGATCTATCACGATGTATCCTGGCCAGTGAACTGTGCCTCGAATTTTTCGGACGATGTCAGTCAGTATTGCCGGCCCGACTTCACTCAGGTGCGTGAAATCTTTACGCAGCTTGGCACCAATGCTGTGCGCAATCGGCTCGACGAAGTCATCACGGATCAGCTACCACCCGAAGTGCGAGATGGCGCGCGCGGCCTGCTGCGCAATCTCCTGAATTAGACCCGCGACATGCCAGAGCATCCACACTTCGCTCAGCAACTCCTGACCTGGTTCGACCAACACGGACGTCACGACCTGCCTTGGCAGCTAGACCCAACTCCCTATCGCGTCTGGGTATCGGAGATCATGCTGCAGCAGACTCAGGTTGCTACCGTTATCCCCTATTTCGAGCGCTTCATGCAGCGCTTTCCCGATGTCGAAGCACTCGCCAGCGCCGAGACCGATCAGGTTTTACACCTCTGGACCGGTCTCGGCTACTATGCCCGCGCGCGAAACCTGCACAAGGCTGCGAAGACTGTTGTGGAGAATCATGCAGGCGAATTCCCGAACACCGTTGAGGCGCTCTCGGAACTAGACGGCATAGGTCGCTCCACGGCCGGCGCCATTACTGCCATATCCATGGGTGTTAGGGCGGCCATCCTCGACGGCAATGTGAAGCGCGTTCTGGCACGCTACCATTGCATTGGGGGCTGGCCCGAACAGTCTTCGACGAAGAAGGAACTTTGGAGCATCTGCGAATCTCTGACCCCAACTGAGCGAGTGGCCGACTACACTCAGGCGATCATGGATCTCGGCGCCACCGTCTGCAAACGCAGCAAGCCCGCCTGCGACGCCTGCCCCTTCGAGTCAGACTGCGCCGCCAATCAGCAGGGTCGAATAGCTGAGTTCCCCGGCCGCAAGCCGAGAAAGGCCATTCCGACGAAGTCTGTCGCCATGTTCATCCTGCAGAATGATGCCGGAGAGGTATTGTTGGAGAAACGTCCCGCTGAGGGCATATGGGGTTCGCTCTACAGCCTGCCTGAATCAGCCGATGCAGAATCTCCGCCGGATTGGGGCAAGGCCGCGGAAAAGGGCAGGCCAACAGCCACCCTGGACGTAGTACGACACAGCTTCTCCCATTACCATCTGGACATCACGCCCGTGCTGTTCGAGGCAGATAGAAAGAACGAAGTAGCGGAAACCGATCGCTGGCTCTGGTACTCTTTGGATCATTCACTGGAAGTCGGCCTGGCAGCACCGGTAAAGAAACTGCTGTCGAAGCTACCTAGAATTTCCTAGACCACCAAGAATAGAGAGCCACTATGTCACGCACGGTACACTGCAAGAAATACGACAAGGAACTACCCGGCCTAGCCGCCCCGCCCTACCCTGGCGCCAAGGGCCAGGAGATCTTTGACACCGTATCCCAGAAGGCCTGGAGCGAATGGCAAGCCCAGCAGACCATGCTGATCAACGAGAAACAGCTGAACATGATGCAGGCGGATGACCGCAAATACCTGCAGGCCGAGATGGACAAGTTCCTCAACAACGAAGATTTCGACCAGGCCGAGGGCTATGTGCCCGAAAGCGAGTAAATTAGCCCCCTAGCTTGACTAGAAAGCCCAGATTCTATTTAATACGCGCCTTGCGCAGATCGACGCTTCGCCGAATATATCCCCGGTTTTGAGATCGTCACAAACTCTATTCAAAGGGTTTGAGCGCAACGAGCGAAGATGAGACGAGGCGAAGGCCGAATCGAGTGAGGGAGCTTACATTAGTAAGTGACCGAGAGAGATATCGGACTTCAACGAAGTATCATCGAGCGCAGTAGCTCAAAACGCCCAGATAGCTCAGTTGGTAGAGCAGAGGATTGAAAATCCTCGTGTCGGTGGTTCGATT
>Ga0055584_100000231_pt1 | contig 52755 bp, 52 predicted proteins | sample OSDHelmetaG_FD_58716 | JGI IMG/M metagenome (GOLD analysis project Ga0055584, IMG submission 58716) | Pelagic marine sediment microbial communities from the LTER site Helgoland, North Sea, for post-phytoplankton bloom and carbon turnover... | ecosystem: Environmental > Aquatic > Marine >... | reverse complement strand
AAGTAAACTTTGGGTCTTGGCCCAGAAGCCAAAAGAAAAGTCCGGTACCACCATCTTCATAATCGGTCTCCAACCATTCAATGGCTTTTTCAGTATTGTCCATGCCAATATATATTGTAGCAATCATGTAGGCAGGCACATGCTGTGTCTTTCGTTTCTCCAATTGATAATCAAGGATCCGCTGTGCTTCATCCATGTTGCCTGATCTTCCATAGCAGTACCCAAGCAACCAGTTGGTATTTCCTACAAGTTTTCGTTTCGTAAATTCTTCAATTGCTTTCGGATAATTCCCATCTCCACTATACAACATCCCTAATATAAATCGTAGATAATTATCATCGGGATGATCTTGCAGGTTCTGCTCCATCAAGGCTATTCCTTTTTTATAATTATGAGAATAATAATAAGCTACTCCTATATCTCCCATAAATTTAATTGATAGCGGGTCGAGAACTCTTGCTTTCTCCAACAATGCCAAGGCATTATCCAGGTCCCCATCGTACAGGCGTATCCATGCTAGCCGTTGGTAGGTATTTGGATAGTTCGGGCTCATCTTGATTCCCTTATTGAGATAATCAATGCTATTCTGTTTTTCGTAGCGATAGAAATTGATGGAACCTAACGCGCCATAACATGCGCCGTTTTCGTCATCAAGCTCAAGCGCACGGAATGCTGCATCAAGAGCCGGATCGAGGACCTCATTGGAAGCTTTGCGGCCCCAAAAAACATATTCCAAATAGGTGTCACTCAAACCCACATAGGCACGAGCGAATTTTGAATCGAGCTCGATAGCCTTTTTAAAAAATGTAAGTGCTGTATCCAGTTCTGATACTTTGCCACCACCCCGTTGAAGTAAAATCTGTCCTTTTTTAAAATACTCGTATGCTTCAAAATTTTCGGTTGGCAGTTCCCCCAGTTTGTTTTTTTCACTTTCAGAAAGTTTAATTTTTAAAAGCCCTACTATCTCTTTTGCCAATTCGCTTTCCAATGAGAATACATCATTGATATTCTGTTGTTCGGGCATGAATGAAAGTTCTATATTATCCGTTTGCGTATTGATCAACTGGGCACTGAGCTTAATCTCATCATCCATCTTATGGACACTACCTTCCAGTATATAGGCCACGTCCAATTGCTTACCGATCTCCCGAGCTGGAAGGTTCTTACCTTTGTAATAGCTGCTAGATGAGCGAGATATCACTTTTAAATTGCTCAACGAATTCAGCTGGTATCTTATCTCATCAGCAATTCCTTCAGCTATAAATTCATTATTCTCGTCATTGCTGTATATTTCAAAAGGCAGAATAGCGATCGATTGAATGACTGGCTCAGCGGTAAAGTTAATACTATCTACAGGCTCAACTTTAGGCTTGCTATTCTTAAAATACATTCCACCCAAGAACAATATAAAAATTGCTGCAACAATGTATAACCAGGATCTATCGGCTGACTTTCTTTTTAACTTCCCTGATAGATCTTTCTTATTAATTTCAGGTAAACCCTCGTTCAGTAATGCGAATACCTCCATCGGATGGTCTACATTTTTAAACTCAAAGTTCCCCAATGATGTAACCCGATATTTCGGATTGTTTCGAATAGACTGATAAACATTATGAGAAAATAAAATTGAGCCTGGCACTCCAAGTGATTCAATTCTGGATGCCAAATTTACTCCGTCTCCAAATACTTTCCCGTCATCAAAAGTGACCTCTCCAACATGGATCCCAATCCTTAATGGTACGGATGGATCTTTATGATATCGAAAATGAAGTTGCATTGTCATTGCACACTCCAATGCATCTGTGGCAGAGTTGAAAACACTAAGGCTCCCATCACCAAAATATTGAATAAGCTTTCCTTTGTGTTTTTCAATACATTGTTCCAGAATCTCCTGATGATATTTGATGGTTTTTACTGCTAACTCCTTATCGCGTTGCATCATAGTTGTATAACCAACAACATCGGTGAACATGATAGCAGCTAACTGTTGAGTAGCCATAAGCAGTTACAGTTTGATCGAATGGATTAACATTCCTAAATTAATAGAAATAATTGTATGGAAAGAATTTAGTTGCAGACTGATCGAACTTTTCAGTTGCTCAGCTCACCATCCACTCTTTGATCTCTTCAACTTTTGGTAAAGGTGCGTCAACTTTATTCTTTTTGCGCATACCACCCAGATCATTAAAAAGTTTATTGGGATTGGCAGCCATTAATTTTTCTTTAGAGTCAATTCCCATCTTAATAAGCAGTTGTTGCCATGGTTCGGGCACTCCAGGGATCTCAGGTATTTGATGCTGAACCTTTTCAGGACGCATTTGTGGGAAAAACAATACATCCTGGATGGATTGGGCATCCGTCATGATCATTGAGAGCCTGTCGATGCCGATTCCCAGTCCTGCTGTAGGAGGCATCCCATGTTCTATAGCTCTTAAAAAATCTTCATCGAGTTGCATTGCATCCTCGTCGCCTCTCTTGCCGAGTTCCACCTGCTCTTCAAATCTTTTACGTTGATCTATCGGGTCGTTAAGTTCACTAAAGGCATTGCATATCTCCTTGCCGTTAACAACCGCTTCAAATCGTTCAACCAATCCAGGCTTACTGCGATGTTTTTTCGCAAGTGGCGACATCTCTACAGGGTAATCGGTAATAAAAGTGGGCTGAATGAGCTTATGTTCACACATCTCTCCAAAAATCTCATCTATCAACTTTGCACGACCCATAGAATCATCAACTTTTATACCGAATTTTTCTGCCTGCTCTTTCATTTGTGATTCATCCATCTCACTTACATCAACATCTGTAAAATGTTGTATTGCCTCATACATACTGAAACGTTTCCATGGTCTCATAAAATTAATCACATGCTCTCCATATTTTACCTCAGTGGTTCCATGGAGGTCAAGTGCGATTCGTTCCACCATTTCCTCAACAAGGTTCATCATCCACTCATAATCCTTGTAGGCAACATATAGTTCCATTTGTGTGAATTCCGGATTATGGAATCTGCTCATTCCCTCATTACGGAAATCCTTAGCAAATTCATAAACCCCTTCAAACCCCCCAACGATAAGCCTTTTGAGGTAAAGCTCATTCGCTATTCGCAGATAAAGTGTCATGTCCAACGTATTGTGGTGGGTCTTGAATGGACGTGCAGCAGCACCACCATACAATGGTTGAAGGATAGGAGTTTCCACTTCCATATATCCTTTCCCCGTCAAATAATTCCTCATTGAACGTACTAGTTCAGTACGTTTTCTGAATTTATCTTTTACTTCTGGATTCACGATCAGGTCAACATAACGCTGTCTGTAACGTTGTTCAGGATCTGAAAAAGCATCGTACACGGTGCCATCTTTCTCCTTCACCACAGGTAATGGCCTGAGAGATTTAGTAAGTATTTTGAACTCCCTAACATGTAAAGATATTTCGCCAGTCTGAGTTTTAAAAACATAGCCAAAGGCACCTATAATGTCTCCTATATCAACTAGTTTTTTAAAAACTGTATTGTACATGGTCTTATCTTCACCCGGACAAATATCATCCCGTCTGAAATAAAACTGAATTCTTCCGGATTCGTCCTGGATCTCAGCAAATGATGCACTGCCCATAATGCGTCTGGTCATAACACGACCAGCCAGACATACTTCTTTAAACGAATCAGGATCCGCCTCAAATTTGCTCAATACATCTTCGGCACTATGTGTTAACGGAAATAATTCTCCAGGATATGGCTCTATGCCTAACTTCCTTAGCTCTTCGAGTGCTTCTCTCCGTTGCTTTTCTTGCTCTGATAATTCACTATAATTCATGGTGCAAAGATAAAAAAGTGTAGCTGTAAATCGCTCTGAGCTTGACGTATACCTTGAATGAAGGCGAATTACCACAGAATGTCTCTTAGATTGATTATAAATGATCAGATTTAAAGAAAGTAAACCATAGCTTTAAACTCTACATGAAAAAATATTGTGTTATTTTTGCCACTTACTAAAATCCATTTCTATGAAATCATCGATCCAATCTTTAGCAATTACAGTTTTAGCGCTTTCCTTTTCATTCTTAACAATTACAAAAGTGTCTGCGCAGGTGGAGATTACTCCAATGGCAGGTTATTCATTAGCTGACAAATTCGATACATATTCTGGCTCAGCCAAAATATCAGATAATTTTGCATGGGGAATAAATGTTGCATTCAATATGGGTTATGGAAAACAAATTGAGTTGAGCTATGAAAGACAAGATGGTGATCTTGTAGGTGAAGTTTATCGTCCTGCATTTGGTGGCGGATACGATATTGTGCGCGAATCTATTCCAGTTGCAATGGATTACATACTTGCAGGTTTCACATACAACAGAGAAATTCCTGGAAGCATTGCAGTTCCTTTTGGAGGAATTGCTCTCGGTACGGCTATTGCAACAGGTAAAGAAGGAGACTATAAAGGCAACGACCTTTGGTTGTTTGATGTAAACATTAAACTAGGGGTAAAAATATTCCCTTCTGAAAAAATCGGCATCAGGTTACAAACACAACTTCATATGCCAATGCAAGGTAGTGGAGGCGGAATATCCTGTGGTGCTGGCACAGGTGGTAGTGGTTGTGGTGTAGGGCTTGGTGGCTATACTACAATAACACAATTAGGGTTTGGTGGCGGATTGATTTTCCGTCTTGGCGGCGAATCGTCAGGTACTACAACCAGTCAGAAAGCTAAAGAGCAGTCCAAAGACCTGGTCTGGGGCAACCTCTAATTACTTACCAACCTATCAACCTTATTCCTACCGTTACCGGATGTAACTCGGGCTCCTTATTATCTTTAAAAAAATTGTTCAGTGAATACGTACCGAATATGGTAAAATTCCTGAATCCAAATCTTACCGTTGCGTCAAACTTAAAAGGGTTAAGATTAAAACTGTTATACACTTTTTTCTTTATTCTCTGACCTCCAGATCCCCGTGTCATTTTATAATGTGCCCCAAGTCTGATTCCAGTGATCACTCCAGTAGCAAAATGAATTGTATGCTTTTTGTATTCACTTGTATTGAATTCAAATAATACAGGAATTGTGAGATAGCTAACAACTAGCTTGTTCTTAGCATATGCCACTGAATCATTGATTGGCCTAACTTCTGATGATTGCGGATCGATGTACTCATTTGATTTAAAAAAATAGTTGTTCCAGGATAATCCTAATCCCGTATTGAACATGATGTGCTTCCCATGTAAATCAACTTCGTGATCGAAAATATTCAAGTTTACAGCTACAGATTTATTTCGATTAAGCTCAAGAAATTCATATCCTTCAACTGGGTCTGTTTTAAAATCTTTAGTCACCAGCGAATTCAGCGCTAGTTCAAATCCTGCCCAATGTGCCTTCACTTTTCTGTCTTTCCTGATGATCTCTATCTCGCCATCATCAATTATGATGATCTTTTTATCCCATAAAGAGATCCTGGTTGTGTCAGGCACATCAATGGCTCCCTCTCCAACAACCCCCATTCCTGATATCTCTTTATTCACAACATCAGGTTTACTGATATAACTCACACTACCTGCACCTGATATCTCTACATTTAATTCTTTTTTTACATCAACAACGGCTTTGCCAGCGCCTGTAATTTCAATGTCAGCTTTCTGTACTGTTAGCTCTCCTGCAATCAATTTAGCAGCTCCAGAGATCTCAGCCTCAATGTTGTTTGCTTCACCTTTTAGGATCATTTTACCACTCCCACTAATTGCAACATCCAGTTTATTGACCTTCATCTCCAATTCTACTCTTCCAATTCCAGAAACGTTTATAGTGAGTTCATCTCCAATGATTACATCTTTTGAATAAAACTTGCCATTCCCTGGTATGTCAACATACTTCAACGCAGGGCTATAAACCGTAATCTTTGAAGACTCAATACCATCAATTATCAGCCAACTATCACCTTTTAATGAAAAAAAATTTTCATCAGGATATTTTTCACTCCCATTTACAACGATCATGTGATCCTCACTTATTACATACTCTACTGCTGTAGAATTTGCAATCCTTACTTTGTTAAATTTCATTTCAGTATCCTGTGCATTGCTATTTGAATAAACAAGCAGCACTATTCCTAAAATTAATCCTGATATAATATTTTTCATTTTTTTCGATTTATAATATGACGAACACCTCTATAATAATGTTACACCCAATATTATTCACCTGCACTAACTGACATGCCATGTGCAGTTACCTTACCATTTTTATCCTCTCGTGTTTTTAATCTAACCTTATCTTTGCTAGCTCTGCTTATGCCTAATCCTACTATATCCAGCAGTTTAACTTTCTTGTAATTATCATCTGACAACTCATTTGAAAATCTAGAGTTATCGTCCAATTCCATTGATTTCGCCACTTCCTTTTTAGCAAGTGTTTTTAGTCCTCCAAAAACACCTAAATATTCATCTTTCTGCACTTCCGTTTTCCTAAGTTCTGGCTCTACAGTTATCGATTTATCTAATTCATCGCTATCTACGATCAATTTTGGTGAAGAAGGAATCAGAACCATGTTTCGACTCTTAAGATTCTCTTTTGATCCATCAATATCAGTGGCATAATTTGGTGTAGCAGGAATGGCCTCCTGATTCTGCTCTGTGAACAGATTTTTTGGATGGGCTTGAAGCGCTGAAGAGTCGTTATATTCAATTATTTCATTCTGAGGTGATTGAGCTGCATTTATTATTTCATTCCCCTCAGAGGTAGTTTCGGATTTGTCATTTTTTATTGGGTTACTTAAGTTGATTTTGCTATTTACATTACCTGTTTGCCTGACAGGTATCACGTCCTGAGTTGTCATCAATATTACAGCTGTACCAATAATCAGAATTAAAAATATGGCAGCAATCCGGATCAACCATTTTGATGAATTTTTTTTATAAAGTGATATGGTAATGGGCTGTATTAAACTTTTTTTCCCTTCGAACTCACTTTTAGTTTCTGGAGATAGCTTTGTTAGTTGGAAAAGACGATATTCATTAGTTAGTTCCGAACTGCTCTGTATTTTTTTATCAAATGATTTTCTTTGATTTTCATTCAGGTCGCCTTCCAAGAAAGCTATCAAATTCTTATCATTAAATTCCTTAATGTCACTTTCATCTTTCCTAAGTAATTTCTTGTCGCTAAAAGAGACGGTGGAGCGCTCTAATTTAATTTGAGAATATTGCTCAAATTCAGACCTAAGGTCTGGATGTTCATCAAGAAACTGGAACATCTGCTCCTGTGCCTTATCAGACAGATGGCCGTCATAGTAATCTATGAACCACACTTCGTAATTATTTCTTGAGATATTCATATTTGTGTTATACAACGTTTTCGATCTTCCCTATAAATTCTTTTAAGAAAAGCCTTGCTCTGTATATGTATACTTTTACCTGCGACTCGTTTAAGTTGGTTATTTCTCCGACTTCTTTATAACTATACCCTTCATAATCTCTCAGCATTATAACCATACGTTGAATCTCTGGCAGTTTGTCTAAACCCTCCTGAAGTATATTTTTTAGCCCTGTGTATTCATGATGATCACTTAAAATATCCAAATGATGCTCTTTCATTTTGCTTTCTCTCTTCTTCTTTCTAATCTTATCGATCATAGTTCTGTATGCTGTAGTGAAGATGTAAGATTTAGCTTTTGTAAAATTCACGTTCTCGTGATGTATCCATAACTTCTCAAATGTGTCCTGGATAACATCATTGGACTCATCATGGTCTTTTATATTATGTAGGATAAAGCGATACGCTCCATCAGCATACTCATCAACACAGTGGTTATATTCCTTAGGTGTCATAAAGGACTAAACAAGATATCAGTACCGTCAAAAATAAGACGGGCACCTGACTTGAAAAGTTACAGGTGCCCGAAATAAATTATTATTGTATAATAATTTGAAATTCAGCTATTTATGCTAAAGTTCTCTTTACTGCTATTTGCTCGTATCCTTCAATGATATCTCCGACTTTGATATCGTTGAAATTCGCTACTCCTATTCCGCATTCATAGCCTGAAGCCACTTCCTTGACATCATCTTTAAATCTCTTTAAGGATGAAAGTTCTCCGGTATAAGTAACAATACCATCTCTGATAACTCTGACCTTTGTATTACGATGTACCTTGCCGTCGATCACCATACATCCGGCAATCATACCTGCCTTAGGCAGCTTGAAAGTGTTTCGCACTTCGAGGTTGCATACTATCTTTTCTTCATACTCAGGCGCCAGCATTCCTTCCATGGCGTCTTTAACTTCATTAATAGCATCATAAATAATTGAGTAGAGGCGAATATCTATTTGCTCCTGTTCTGCTAATTTACGCGCACTCACTGATGGGCGAACCTGGAAACCAATAATGATCGCTTCGGATGCAGTTGCCAACAGAACGTCTGATTCTGAAATAGCTCCAACAGATTTATGTATAATGTTCACCTGAATTTCTTCGGTTGTTAGCTTAAGCAGGGAATCGGCTAATGCTTCAATTGAACCATCTACATCACCCTTAACAATAAGGTTTAGCTCTTTAAAGTTCCCTACTGCAAGCCTTCTGCCGATCTCATCAAGTGTGATATGCTTGTGTGTTCTGATTCCTTGTTCGCGCTGCAACTGAAGTCGTTTATTTGCGATCTCTTTTGCGTCTCGCTCATCATCCATTATATTGAATTGGTCGCCAGCCTGCGCTGCACCTGATAGTCCTAACATTATAACGGGTTGCGAAGGGCCTGCAGCTGTAACTGTATTTCCACGTTCATCAGATAATGCTTTTACTCTACCTGCATAACATCCCGCAAGAACTATATCTCCTACTTTCATTGTTCCAGCCTGGACCAATAAAGTTGTCACATATCCGCGACCTTTATCAAGAGTAGATTCAATTACAGTTCCTAATGCATTCTTATCAGGATTTGCCTTCAGGTCTAGGACCTCTGCTTCGAGAAGCACCTTTTCCATTAGCTCATTCACATTCAGTCCCTGCTTCGCCGAAATTTCCTGACATTGGTACTTCCCACCCCAATCTTCAACAAGGATATTCATACCAGAAAGTTGTTCCTTGATCTTTTCAGGATTTGCTCCGGGTTTATCAATTTTATTGATTGCAAAAACCAACGGAACACCTGCTGCTTGAGCGTGATTAATCGCTTCAACCGTTTGAGGCATGACGCTATCATCGGCAGCTATAACAATTATGGCTACATCTGTAACTTTAGCCCCACGTGCACGCATAGCTGTAAATGCTTCGTGTCCGGGTGTATCAAGGAAAGTAATCTTACGGCCACCTTCGAAAGTCACTTCATAAGCACCAATGTGCTGAGTGATCCCTCCTGCTTCGCCTGCAATAACATTTGCTTTTCTAACATGATCTAGTAGAGAGGTTTTCCCATGATCAACGTGTCCCATAACAGTAACAATAGGTGCACGTGTAATTAGCTCTTCTGGCTCATCAGGTTTTTCTTGTATAGCTTCCTGAACTTCTACTGAAACAAACTCAATCTTGAATCCAAACTCTTCCGCAACTAGTGTAAGTGTTTCAGCATCCAGTCGTTGGTTTATTGAAACGAAAAGGCCTAGTTCCATGCACTTTGATATAACTTCTGTTACACCAACATTCATAAGATTTGCAAGTTCGTTAGCGGATACAAACTCTGTTACTTTAATGTTTGTATTTGGTTCAGTAGTTGATGCCTCTTCTACTTCACGTTGACGAGCTTCTCTTTTTTCTTTTCTGTATTTAGAACCTTTCGATTTCCCTCCTCCGCCACTCAATCGTGCTAAAGTTGCTTTGATCTGATCTTGGATCTCTTTATCAGTAGGTTCTACTCTGGTGCTCTTATCTGTTTTTCTTCCAGTACTCTTTTGTCCCGGCTTTCTGGCACCTGTACCTGTGGTTCTTTGATTTACTGTTGCAGAAATATTAACCTTTTTCTCTTTTCGCTTTCTTTTCTTCTTCCTTTTTTCATCTCCAATAGTTGATGAAGAAGCAACCGGCTTTTTCTTTTCAACCTTCGCGGGAAGATCAATCTTGCCAACTATATTTGGACCTGAAAGCTTATCTCTGTCAACTCTGAATGGTGCTGATTTATCGTCTGTTGTATCAGCATTAGGTGCTTCAACTATAGGTTCTTTAACCTTTTCTATGGTTGGGGCTTCTGGAGCTTCTGCAATAGGTTCGGATTTTACAACCTCGTCTGCCTTGGTTTCTATAGCTTCTTTCTCAACTTCTTTAGTTGTAGTTTTCTTTGCTGCAGTTTTCTTTGCTGCAGTTTTCTTTTTCGCCTTGCTATCCTTATCCAGGTCAATCTTCCCTACAACTTTTGGCTTTTGCCCTTTGACTTTGCTCTTTACTGTATCCTCTTCTTCTAATTTAGCTGCTGGAGCAGCTTTTTTAGTCTTTGTTGCAGGTGCCTTGGTAGGCAGTTCCTTTTCAGCCGCCTTTTGTTTTATTTCAATCAGATCTCTTTGGAGATCATCGTCTACTGCTTCAGTCTCTTTCTTCTCTTTCTTCTCTTTGTCAAGATCCTGTTGTGCAGGTTGTGCTTCTATAACGGTTGTTTCAGGCTCTTTTTTAAATTTGGTAGTTGTTATCTCTTCCGCATCTTCCTTAAGCTTTTTATCGGTCTGAAATTCACCTTGCAGGAGGTCATATACATCCGTAGAAATCTTTGCATTGGGGTTTTTTTCAACCACGACTCCTTTTTCAACAAGGAATTCGATGGCTGTATCCATTCCAATACTAAGTTCTTTAAGAACTTTTAGCAATCTCAATTTCTTTTTTGTTTCGGGCATTCCGAATTTACCTCCTATTAATTAATTAGTATAAGCTAACCTTATTCCCTTATAAAGTTATTCAAATTCTGTACTCAATATTCTGATGACCTCTTTTACAGTTTCTTCTTCCAGGTCCGTTCTTTTCACAAGATCTTCAACTGAAAGATCAAGCACATTCTTAGCAGTATCACAACCAATATTCTTCAGTTCTTCGATGATCCACTCATCAATTTCATCAGTAAATTCATCGAGATCAACATCTTCTTCCGTATCTTCAGAATCTCTGTAAACATCAACTTCATAACCTGTTAATCTACCTGCTAAACGGATATTATGTCCGCCCTTACCTATCGCAAGTGAAACTTGGTCTGGCTTCATATACACTGAAGCACGCATTGTATCTTCTTCAAGTTTAATTGAAGTGATCTTCGCAGGTGATAATGCTCTGGTGATGTATAAAGATGCATTATTTGTGAAGTTGATCACATCAATATTTTCATTCTTAAGTTCGCGGACAATTCCGTGAATTCTAGAACCTTTCATTCCAACACAAGCACCTACAGGGTCAATCCTGTCATCATAAGATTCTACAGCAACTTTTGCTCTTTCGCCCGGTTCTCTAACGATATTTTTAATTGTGATAAGTCCGTCAAATACTTCAGGAACTTCTTGCTCAAACAACCTTTCAAGAAAAATTGGTGAAGTTCTTGATAGGATAATTCTTGGATTGCCATTTAATGATTCTACTCTTAGAATCACTGACCTTACAGAATCTCCTTTTCTGAAATAATCAGAAGGGATTTGTTCTGTTTTAGGAAGTATCAATTCATTTCCTTCATCATCAAGGATCAGAGCTTCTTTCTTCCATACCTGATAAACTTCCCCTGTAATAATCTCTCCAACACGATCTTTATACTTTCTGTAGATGGAATCTTTTTCCAATTCCAGAATTCTTGATTGTAGATTTTGTCTGGCCGCTAATACAGCTCTTCTTCCAAAGTCCTGCAGCTGCATGTTATCAACAATATCTTCTCCTACTTCAGCATCGTCTTCAATTTTTAGTGCATTTGAAATACTAATCTGGGTGAACTCGTCCTCAACCTGACCGTCTTCTACAACTTCACGAGTCCTGTATATTTCAAGGTCTCCTTTATCAATGTTGATGATCACTTCTATATTGTCATCTGTACCAAACTTCTTTCTTAACATACTCTTAAAAACGTCTTCAAGGATACTCATCATAGTAGCCCTATCAATGTTTTTAAATTCTTTGAACTGCGAAAATGATTCAATCAATATTGAATGATCGACTGTATGATTCATCTTATTTAAATTTAAAATTCATTACTAATTTTGCCTCATTGACATCTTCCATTGGGATGGTCATATGATATTCTTCTATTTTTTTCTTCTTATTAACTTTAACTGTCTTATGTTCTGTAAGATTTAAACTTTCATTCTCCAGACCGGTTAACTTTCCGGATGCAATTGTTCCATCCTTTCTTGTAACCTGGATTTCCCTTCCTATGTTCTTTCTGAACTGTTCAGGAACGAGAAATGGCTCAGTGGTCCCCGGGGATGAAACAATCAATTCTCTTGATTCAAATACTCCACTTTCTTCGAGCTCTGAAGAGATCAATCTGGATAATTTCATGCATTCCTCAATAGTGATCCCTTCCAGTTTATCAACGTAAACACCTACTTTCCCAACAGTGATTTTCAACTCCACTAAAAATTTGTCAGAATCTCCAACCCACTGATTTACAATGTCTTGTATTTTATTCTCAATATTCATTTTTACTAAAAAAGGGGACTATGTCCCCTCTTTCATCCTGTATATTGGAGCAAAGATAGTTAATTTTCAGCGCATTCCATTAAATTGTGGCTATAACTTTGAGCTCTATGGCGATGGGAGTGGGTAAGCAATTAATCTCAACTGTAGTTCGGCAAGGGCTAGCTGTTTCAAAATATTGGGCATAAAGCTTATTGTATGCTGAAAAGTCATCCTTCATGTTTGTCAAGAAAACGGTAACATCAATCATCTGATCCCAGGAAGAGCCAGCCTCTTCAAGTATTAGCCTTACGTTTTTGAAAACTGAATGGCATTGTGCTTCTATATCATAGGATAATATTTCGCCTGCGTCGTTCAATTCTACACCTGGTATCTTTTTGGTACCTCGTTCTCTGGGGCCAACACCTGATAAAAATAACAAGTTCCCAACTTTACGCGCATGGGGATAAGACCCTACAGGTTCTGGTGCTTTATTTGAATTTATTCCTTTTTCGTTCATGATGTTTTTAGTTTTCAATTATCCAATCTATTTGAATTGTCCAGTTTGCTCTCACTGTGATCTTTTGACTATAATTTTTAACAGGTTCCGGCTGTTTTTTTATAAAAAAATCTCCCCCATCCCATTTCCCATTATTATTTAAATCACAAAATGCTGTTAGCGTATATTCGCCGGGAATTACTCTCAAAATTTCAAATAATCCTCCATCGCCAACCGAAACCTGGTCAAATATCTTACCAGATTCCGTTTTTAATTCAACATAGGTCTGCCCAGTAGAAAAAGGGGAAATATTCAACTCCAGCGAACCTGACTCCCTTTCTTTCAACACTGGTAAATTAATAATCAACGTATCATTCACAACCCCTTCATATGAATTTAATGACCCAGCATCAATGATAAGAACAGCGCTGCTATCAGGGACTGGAATAGCTAATTGAGTAAAAAAAGAACTAGTGGATTTCCATAATGATGTCAATTGTGAAGTATCTCCATTGATCATCATCTTTGATTGTGGCGTGAACATTATTGGCTTATTGAAAGTCAACTGAAGTGAATCATTACCTAGTCGACCTAAACCCGTGACCATTACAAACCTGTCAGCTGCATTATCCGTTCTTGCTTTCCTGTACGACCACAAAGTATCCGTGAACAACTCACTTCTTGTAATTACTGCTACAGAATCAGATTTGTTATTGTGATAAAGTGTAACGCTATCTCTATTTGAATTCCATTCACTATACAAAAGTGTGTCTTTAATAATTGCAAATTCGTATTCAGCAGCATTCCCGTTGAAGGAAATTAATATTTCCCCGCCTGTCAATTTTTTGGCTGAAATCGGCTTCACTTCTAATGCTGACTGTTGAAATGTATATAGTTCGAATTTTGTTGTTGAAGGAATTTCCACAACTTCAGTATTGTACGCTATGCGTTCAGATGCAAATTCAGCCATGAAATTTGAATTCGCATCTGATATGGCAGCCAAAATATAATTGCCTTGTTTAATATTATCGATAGAGAACTTACCCTCTTCATCAACCCTGGAGTAATATTCAGGCAGCAGCTTAAAACATAAACTGTCCGTTAATTCATGATCATAAAGCACAGCGATACACTCTTTCTCAGGGCTGAGGTCATCCGCACGTTTTATTGTTCCGGATATTTTTAATGAGTCGAGTGTTGATGAAGTGGAAAAGATATACTTAAAATCTTTCAGGATATTTTTCTCATGAATATCCACTAGTGCATTTCCAAAATTAACAGTATACGTGATATTCTGCTTTAAACTATCGGGTAACTTAATCGTCAAGTTCTTTTTTGAGACCTTATATTGAGGTTTAGGATGTAGTGGTGGAGAAATAAATATATTTTGGGCAGGGTTGTCAAGTTCAATGAATTCATCGAATTCCAACTCAATTTCATTGTCAATAAAATTCACACTTTGATTTTCCGGATATGCAGCAATAAGAACAGGTGGCTCTTTATCGATCGCTCCACCCTCTGGAGCAACCTTATTTGCACATGAGCTAAGGAGCATTAAAACAACTATGAAGATGTTACGTGAAATCAATTTCATTTTTTAATTTGCTGTAAGATCATATCACAAATTTCCTCCAGGTGTTTTTTATCAATCTCATCAAAAAATGCATAATTCTCACTATCAATATCTAATAAGAATATCAATTTATCCCCATCAAACATAGGTATTACAATTTCGGAATTAGATTTCTCACTGCAGGCAATATGACCAGGAAATTCATGAACATTATCTACAATAATAGTTTTTTTGAGCTCCCATGCTGTACCACAAACTCCTTTCCCGAATCCTATTCTTGTACAAGCTATAGGACCCTGAAATGGACCTAGTACTAACTCCTGATTTTCAGCAAAATAAAATCCCGTCCACAGAAAGTTACCATTTTGATGTAAGGCCGATGATATATTTGCCATATTAGCTATGAGATTGGTCTCATTACCAATAAGACTTTTTAGTTGGGGTATCAACTTTTTATATGACTCAACCTTGTCCAATAATTTTTTTTCGATATTAATTTTATTACACTGTAAAGCTACATTTTACTTTTTTGTATATGCTACGGAGGCAGCAAACAATCTGATATTTTCTATAGAATCGAATGCTTTAGCACAGGCTGAAATAGTGGCGCCAGTTGTTATTATATCATCAATTATAAGGATATTTTGGCCATAGAGATTTTCATTTGCCACCCTAAAATGCCCTGACGGGCTTGATTCACGCTCCCATTTATTTTTAAGTGTCTGAGATTCGGTAGCAAGCTCTCTGATCAAGATATCTTCTCTCAATGGCACCTTTAATTTTGATGCAACTCCTCGTGCTATCAAACTGCTTTGGTTAAATCCGCGCGATCGAAGTTTAGAAGGGTGAAGAGGCGTTGGTATAATCAGTGTAGTTTGGCTGAAAGGGGGTTGATTCATTAGAAATGACCCCAGAAGTTCTCCAAGATAAATCCCCATTAGTTGATTCCCTTTATATTTCAGCGAATGCATTGGTGAGGACAAAATCCCTTTAGAAGAATAAATAAACGGAGAAAGGATGTGCTCTAATTTAGAGTGCCCTTGTAATTGCGATAACAGTTGTTGGCTCTCTCCATTGATATTTGTTACTTCAGGTAGTTCATATAAACACTTTAAACACAATACATTTTCATTACTGTAAAGCGGGTTTTGGCAAACTCCACATAGATCGGGAAACAAAAGAGAAACAAAATCTTTGAAAAGCGTTATCATAAAAAGCAGGTTTTCAGGCCTATAGCAAATTCTAGTAAATATAGTAACTATTTGATTTGCAAGGAAACATATGTTAAATTCGTGAACTATTGCCTTTTGATCAAACCTTGATAAACCTATCCTATTATGGATGATAAATCCATGCATAAAGGTCGTGCTGAAGAAACCGAAAACGACTCTAAAAAAACTATAGTCATTGCTGTTATCTCCATTTTACTTGCTGTGAATGGTTTACTTCTTTGGCAATTCTTCAATAAAAAGGAATCACTTGAACGAGTAAACATTACTCTGCAAGCTGCCATTTCCGAAAAAGAATCTTTGTCTGCAGAATTAAATCAGATAAAGACCGACTATGAAAAAATTAAAGCTGATAACCTGGAATTGAAATCAGAGCTGACCGCTAAAGATGAGGAAATCCAATTAAAAATGCTGGAGATCGAAAAACTAATCAATTCCGGAGATGCAGCACAACTTAAAAAAGCGAAAAATGAATTACGCAGACTCAAAGAGTTGAATTTGACATATGTGGCTCAAATCGATTCACTAAATGTTGTAAACCAAGAGTTGAATGCACAAAACACTAATCTTAACCAATCACTCATCACCGAACAAACCAGGGTTCAGAAGCTTACACAAGAAAATTCATTGCTTGCCAATAAAGTTGCTATAGGAGCTGCGCTGAAGGCTTCGAATATGAGCGCAGTTGGTGTTAAATTCAGAAATAGCGGCAAAGAAGTAGAAACAAAAAAATCGTCTTCAGTAGATAAGATTCGTACATGCTGTACTGTTATTCAAAACCTAGTAACTGAATCAGGATTTAAAAACGCATACCTAAGAGTTTTGAGTCCTGATGGGGCAGTAATGTCAACATCATCTGAAACTTTCTTATATAACAATCAGGCAACGCTATACACACTCAAGGAATCATTTCAATACGACAATCAGGATACTGAGTTGTGTTTATATTGGTCAAAAGGTTCGCAGTATTCAAAAGGCGACTACACTATCGAAATCTATTGCGAGGGTAATAGGATTGGCACAACAAAGCTTTCACTTAAATAAAAGGCCAGTCATCAAAAATAGGCTCTGGCTTGAACAGAACCAATGTGCACTGGTGATATCCCTTCTGATTTTCTACCATCATAATTCAAATTAACCTGGATATTGTTACCAATATTTCTTTGAAATGATAAACCCCAGGTAAAATTAGTGCCTTTATTCAAGCCATCAAGCATCTCATATGCAATTGGAGTATTAGAATCAGCATTATAATCAATCTTAATTATATTGAACCTAGCTGACATAATTCCCTTTTTAACTGATGAATACTTTAATTCAATGCCTCCAGTATTCTGTACCGATTCTTCCCCAATGTCTCCAATGGCATTCTGTTTTAATAAGTAATCATACTTTACCGTTATACGGAAAGTTATTCCAGGCTGTATACTGAATTTAGGTTCAAACTCTACAAAATCTATTACGTAATCTCTCGTAGAAAAAAACTCTGATCTATTCGATTTTTGCCCAAACTCATTTTTCAACTGCAGAGTATATAATTTTGTAAGGTTCCATCTTGAATTAAAAATATTGTTTTTCAATTGTCGTGACTCGAAACCATTGGTCAGTAAGGATTTATTTCTATTATTCAAAATTGTAAAGTCGATGCCAAATTTTGTATTGCTCCTATTGAATGCAAGAGTATTTCTGAATGAGGAGTTCGTTGCCAATAGAGTACTGTCTTGAATTCTGTTTTCAAACGGATTTAATGATTTGGAGAAATCTTCATCCAGCGTTTTATTGTCGATTCTGTAAGAAGTTGTATTTGAAAATCGGTTGATCAATTTATTAATAGCACTAGATTGCTTCAGAAAGGCAACAGGATTAATGTTCAATACCTGTCCAAATAAGTTGTTCCTTGACTTTACATATTCATTGGTAGGGAGAAATACTTTGATAAAATCAGCCTGGTCTGAAAAGGCCGAGATCTCAAATTCATCCAGATCTTTTACTCCATTATTATTGTAGTCACCACCATATGTATGTGTTCCAGTACCCGGAGCAACTTCCACGAATGCATACTCTCGCTTTAATTCCTGACCAGTCCCAACTTCGTAGGTTGTTTGTGATGAGACCATCCCTTTTAAGAGTATCGTATTATACTCAAGTCTGCTAAGAAATGTTTGCTCAGGCTGTATGGCAGTTAATATTGTATCAGACACACTTAAGTTCCTATAGCTGGAGGTAATTCTTAAAGTATTCTTCCTATTGGGAATCCACTCAATGGTACCAGATGCTTCGTCTGCTACCGTAACTTCCTTTAATTTGTCCAGAGTAATTTTTCTATCGTATCTTCTTCCAGCATCTAGACGGTATTTTAATTTTGATGTGTCCTCTGAGGCTATATAAATCTGGCCCTTGTCATAAGCATAACTTGAAAGGTTCAATGAGTCTGTAGTAGGGTCTGAGATTTCATTGTGTTCCTGATCATAAATAAAACCTATTCTAATCCTGCCAAACTTTCTTGATAGATCAGTCAATGACCTGACAAAATTTGTATTCACGTCTGGAGCTTCAGAAACAAGATAACTTGCATTTGTTGCAAATCTGATATTCCCTTTGTTAACATTGGCTTTAATTAAATTCATGAGTCCCTTATAATCTGAACCTTTTTGAAATGTTTTTAATGTATATGCAAGATTATATGTGCCTTTATTTTCAAGTGCCAATGTCAGAGCTCCTAAGTTCTCTTCGCCTGAATAACTACTAGTATTTAGGTTCCAATCTCTATTGAATTCGACTGAACGATACACCTCAATAGGCACAAAATTTTTACTTAAATGTTCGAATTCAATTGATGAGAGCAGGTTAATTGTTCTCAAACTATCATGGTTCAATTTAAAAACGTTGTTATAACCGCCGGCAAATGAGTAGCCATCGTCATTAGCCTTATCAAGAGAAGAAAACAAGTTGATATCACTGTTAGTATATGCAGTTTCAAATTTCACTTTATTATTCTGATCTACTTCATATTCACCTCCCACGGTTATCATTCTTTGTCTTTTGGGTGATATTAGCTGAATCACCGGTTCATATGTTCCTTGCGGCACTCCATTAATAGGTGCTACCCATTTAAACACTCTTCCATTTGCACTTGTGCTTTCAGGTATATAGTTACCTCGGCCAGGGCCTATATATGAAAATCCCAATCTGAAAAAAGCCTGAGTAGAGTCGATCGAATAAACATAAACTGTGAAACCCAGTGAATCAACTTTTCGATACAAAACTTCCGAACTATTAAAAGAAACACTATCTATATTTGGCACAACTGCGGCAAAAATACTATCTCCCGCTGCTGCAAGAATTTTCTTCTCCTCATCTCCAAGATCCTGAACTAAAGGCTGATTTTTATTGTCTTGTTCTGAATAAATATTAGCGTTCAACTTTAATTTTTCGTCTCTGTATTTCTGATTCAATATGAGCATGGTTCTGGAATAATTCTTATCAGAATATTGGAATTCTACAACTATCCTCTTATCCTTTGTTATAGGAACTTTGGGCATGAAAATGATCTCAGCCGTATTATAATCAATGACATAATCATAGTTCTCTCCTCGCTTTAATTCTACACCATCAATGAATACTTTTTCGGTATTGGAAAGTACTATTATAAATGTTTCATTTTCAGAACCTGTTAACCTGTATGGACCTTGATTCGCTTCAATCCCATTGAATACATTTCTTGCATATTTACCTTTTGATATTGCACCTCCAAACGTTGTATTCATCACTTTCTTTAGGTCTTTTGAGACTGCATATTCTGTTGTAAAGAGACCTCCTTGGGCTTTCTTGAAGTAATTCATGAAATGGCTTTTTGGCCTGTTTAGTTCAAAATCTCCTGCTATCAAACTCGTTTTATTTTTTGAAAGCTTTATAAATACCTTATCAAAATCCTGAATCTGCTGTGTGTTACCATCGGGTTGAACAGGAATATTGTTATCTGTGATTGCAGCCAGGATTTCAACGTCATCACTTAATTTTCCAGATAACTGCAAATTGAAACTTGAGTTAACTACCACATCCTGATTGTTTCCAAAACTTATTCCACGTGAGATATTACCATTCTTATTTAGTCCTTCCGTTTTAAAAAAGCTTTCCTGTTCGCCAGGTTGCGAATATGAATATGGATTATATAGTCCACTGTGACTTTGTTCTATAACCGATCGCTCACGATTAAAAACTGGTTTGGAAAAGTATATTGGAAATACTCTATAAATCACCATTATACTATCTGGTGAAGGAAGGTCCAAAGGTTGATTAAAGATCAATTTTGATTTGGGATAATCGATCTCCAGCCATGAAGGGTCTGGTATGGATTCGCCGGAAATCAACATAGCATTCCAAGACCCTGGTATTATACTCAAAGTATCGATCTGGAGTGTATCGCCAGCAGAAAAATGAATGGTCTTTCTTCTAAGATTTGATAACTCCTGTGCAAATGAAGTTTCAAACCCTCCCATAATCAGGGAAAAAGCCACTATTAAGAAGATAAGGCCTGTTCTGAACATCTATGTCCTTTAAGTTATCACAGCACAGCCGGTTAACAAAGCCCGGCAACACGGACTGCTGGCTTAAGAACGTGAAAATAACTATAAAATTTAGTGATACTCAAAGAGGTTTGTCACTCTCCTGCTCAGAAACATATCGTACCAATGCTCTTTTTGCAACAGGGAATAAAGTTTCATCAAACGGAACTTTTAGATCCGATTCTATGAGATAGGTCGCTGGATTAGGCATCTTTTTCTGATACCTGATCAAGTCACGCTTAATATTTTCAAATGTGTTGTAAATGGAATGGTTGAATGTTCCTACAAATTGTGTGCTGAGTGCTCTGTATTTTTCATCTGGATTTTCAAAAATTGTGATCTGATATTCATATGCAATAGTTTCACTATCTGGAGAATATTTGATCAGCAAATAGCCCTCATCCGTATGGATTGGCATAATACCAATAGGGGCAATGTTAATGTGCGACTCAATTAATTCGTATATATTTTTCCCTTCAGCTAAATATTTTTCAAATTTTGGAATAGAAAAATTAATGATGCTTTCAATTTCATTCATAACCTGATCATCTTCAAGAATCTTTTCATATACCAATTTAAACTGGTTCAGATCTACCCCTTTCAGTGGAGCTTTAAATTGGTCATTCAAATTGACCTTATTGTCTCTCAGTTCAATAATGTTCCTGTAATGGGTGACAAGTTCACTAAGACTGGGATAAAGCTTCGACTCTGTAAAATTATCGCTTACTTGTTTCAAATAGGCCTGAAGTACATATTGCTTATACTCGAAATCAATATGCTTTTCCGTGACCCAATTGTAGCTTAGTTTTTCCATATTGCAGTATGAATAAATAAATAATTATACTGGATTATTCTAACAAAGATTGTGCAATTTTACCTTCATTATTACATAATAGCGATTTTATATCAACATTCTTATCCTCAGTAAATAAAATTCAATATCAGCTCTATGAGACCTTTATTAAATGCAATTCTTCTCTGTTTATTGTTCAGCATCACATCTTGTGTTCCTTCAAAAATGTTTGATGACCTTAAAAGCCAAAATACCAATTGTGAAGAAGAGCGGAATGATCTTAAAGGTGAAAACTTAAAATTGCAAACATCGAATGATGAACTGAAAATGAATGTTCGTGACCTTAAAAGAGATATCAGGTATTTGGAAAAAGACACATTATCATTAGGGAGGGCTAACCGGAAACTTACCGAATTGTATCAGGACCTATCTACTTCTTATGAAAATCTGATCGCAAATAATGACAAGCTGCTTTCGGAAAATCAAAACTCTTCAAAAAAACTAATAGTTGAATTACAGAGGGCACAGGAACAGCTTTTACATCGTGAAGATTCACTTAAGAACAGAGAAAAAGTAGTTGACGACTTAACATTTGCGCTTGAGCAAAGAGAAAAAAGAGTTCGTGAACTCGAAAGTATCATTTCTGAAAAGGATAGTGTTACCAAAGCACTAAAAAACAAAGTGGTAAAAGCACTCATTGGGTTTGAGAAAGAGGGATTAACAGTAGTTCAGAAAAATGGCAGAGTTTATATTTCGCTTGATGAAAAACTACTCTTTTCTTCAGGATCTACAGCAATTGATACTAGAGGAGAAGAAGCTTTGAGCAAACTTGCTCCAATCCTAGAAAAGGAAGTTGATATAAAAGTCCAGATCGAAGGTCACACGGATGACATACCTATCAAAGGAGGGCCCGTAAAAGACAATTGGGATCTAAGTGTATTAAGGGCTACTTCTGTTGTGAGAGTGCTGTTAAAAAATGGAGACATTGCTCCCATTCGTTTAACCCCGGCAGGTAAAGGAGAATTTATGCCAATTGACCCATCAAAAACATCTGAAGCAAGAGCAAAAAATAGAAGGATTGAAATAATTCTGACACCAAATTATGACGAGCTTCTTGAAGTATTGGATTTGAAATAACCAGTGAATAGTAAGATCACGATCCACTGGTTGATTTATCAATACTTTTCTATAGAAGCAACTCCTGAAATGGAATTTTCCACCGATGGATTTCCTTTATAGACGATTTTAGCCGTACCTGAAATCTCTGCTTCCAATTTATCACTGCAATAGATCTCCGCTTTAGCAGCACCGCTGATATCAAATTCACACATGTTGGTTTTAAGATCAAAAGCATCAACTTTAGCAGCGCCGCTGATATCCATTGACAACATATCTGCTGTACCTGATAAACTGATCTTTGACCCTCCACTTATATCACCTTCCAACTTTTGGGTTGTTATCTCCAAATCTATTTTGGAAGCACCACTGCAATCTATCTCAAATTCATTTGTATTCAACATCCCTTTATTATCTATACTCACTGCCCCTGATATTTCAAGACCTTCCAGCTTCACTAACTTTACTGTTACATGAAGCTTTGTTGAGTTAGAAATTGATTCTTTAGTGTAGAGCTTAAGTGTGCTCCCGGAAACTTTGGTTATAATGTAATCCATTAAATTCTTATCCGCCTCCACTATTACTCCCTCTTCATTGGTTTGAACCAACGTTACAGAAAGAGCGCCAGAGACCTCGATTTCTGTAAAGCCAGAAACACTTCTTTCCTGCTTAATTACATTCCCATCACCCTTGATCTTTTGCCCGGATGCTTGCGTTACACTCAGAGCACCTATCGCAATCATGATCATGACAAGTACGCCTATTTTTTTGATTTCCTTTAATTTCATAATAAATGATTTTGATTGTTATAATGATAGGACGGTCATAGTGTCGCATTAGTTACAGTACATAAAAAAATGCGGCATGAAACTAATACAATCTAGCTATTCGATTGATAATTAGGCTACTTGATTTCTACCTGATCAACCGGAATAACATCCTTACCTTGGAGCCTGAGAAATACATTGGCTAAGGCAACAACATCCTTCTGACAGTATTTTACGATTCTATCAAGATCCTGATCTTGCCAATAAACACTCCAGACCTGGCTTCCATCAATGTCATCTTTAGGACTTGGGATCCCGAAAGCATACGTCAAGAGATTCAAAGGAGTATAACTTTTGAAATCTCCGAATTTCCATAACTCCATGGTATCCAAATGTGCTATTTCCCATGGCTTTTTACCTTGGCTATTCAATATATCAGGCAGAGCTATCTCATTTATCAACATCCGACGAGCGATATAAGGAAAATCGAACTCTTTCCCATTGTGCGCACAGAGCTTATGTTCTGGTCTATTGAAATTCTCTTCCAGCATACGGGCGAAAGGTTCGAGTATTTTTGATTCATCCTCATCATAAAATGATTTGATGTAGATTTTCCTGGTTCCTTCAGGTCCAAATCTTAAAACTCCGGTTGATATACATACTATTTTACCAAATTCTGCGTATATCCCTGCTCTGTTATATATCTCTTCGGGTAATTCATGTTCCTCTTTTTTCAAATTCCTGGCTTTGCGCTCCCACAACTTCTTAAGCCCGTCCGGACATTTGTCAAATGAAGAGAATTGTGGCACTGTTTCAATGTCTAAAAATAAAATTGAGGATAGGTCGGATGCATTCATAGTAGATGATTTAGAAAAGTGAATATTAAATTATAAATGTAAAAATTTTATCGAATCATAATCCCTTGTTTATCCATGACCGGGATCATTGAAAAGTTCTCTGTTAATATACTTCCTGTTACAAATACGTATTTCTTATCATAGATCGATCTATTGATATAAAAACTGACCCAGTATTCATTGTGTAATTTGAAAACACTTGTATCAATGGGTTCTATTTGGGCAAAACTCGATTCAGGTATATGCTCGAAAAAATGCCTCAATTCTGAAGTCTTTACCTGTTCGCCTTCAACCTCACCATAACCTCTGGATCTAACCAATACGCTATTCAATGGCTCCTGCTTCATATTAATTATAAAAACCTCCCATTTGATTGACGGATCTAACAAATCAACAGGAATACTTGAAGGAACAATTGCAATTGCAACATCTTTAACTTTTAACTTAGGTATATCTTTCAGCATGAATAATGTCTGGAATTTTAACCAAAAATCTCTATCGACTGATCCAGGTACACTTCAACATCCGGCAATTCATTTCTTATATTCTTATCACCGCGCTTATGCCCCAACCTTACAATGATAAGTTTTAAGTCAGGAATCACAAATATATATTGTCCAAGAATTCCTCTTGCATAGAAAATATCATGCCCCATTCTTTGGGTTAGCCACCATTGATAACCATAAGTAGATCCACCAGAATCTGTGAATTCCAAATTTGCTTTAGTGGTTGCTTCACGGACATATGATTCCGAAATTACTTGCGATCCGTTCCATCTGCCACCATTCATGTATAATTTCCCCAACCGTGCAAAATCACGTGCATTAGAATAAATACAACAATAGGCTTTTTCTGATCCATTTTTTTGATCAAGGCTCCAAAATGCATCCTGCACTGCTCCTATCTTACTCCAAAGATTTCTAGTTGCGAATTCAGATATTCGCATTTCTGTTGCAGATTCTAAAATCATTGCAAGTAGCTGCGTATTACAGCTCATATAATTCCAAACTACTCCTGGTTTTTTAACAGCCTTGATAGATAACATTTGCCCGGGAAGGTCCCTGCCATAATAAGATTTGGTAACAGGGCTAAATAATGATGCATAACCCTCATCCCAATCTAATCCACTGCTCATGGTAAGCAAATTTTTTATGGTAATATTCCTGCGCTCATCTTCCGAAAACGCACTGATATAATCACTAACAGGCTGGTCTATACTTTTTATGTATCCCTTATCAATGGCAATTCCAACTAATGTACTGATATAGCTTTTTGCCATAGAAAATGAATTGGAGTTAGAATGAGCTCCGTAGCCGTCCCAATAATGCTCATATAAGATTGAGTCCTGCTTAATCACTAAAAATGCAACAGAACTATAAGAGGTCAATGTTGATAAAAGCGTATCACTCAATTCCATTTTATTGTAAAAAACTGAAGTGTCCCATTCTTCAGGGCTTGTCGAGCTAATTGCCCTTACCGGGAAAAGACTTAAATCATCAATGTTGACATAATTATATAATAGCGCCTTGTAATAATAGGTTCTGCTGGTAGCCATGAGATATATGTTCAAAGCAGAGAAAACTACGACAGCTATCACCCATATATATATTGTTTTCTTTTTCATCAATAATTAAATCTATTTTGAAACATTGAGAAGTTCGAATTGGAAAATTTCTGACAAGTGCTGCTTTAAACTGGTTTTCACTTCATCAATATTTAATTCAACTCCTAACTCATTTTGCATTGATGTAACTGCCTTATCTTCGATTCCGCAGGGGATGATATTCCTAAAATAATTCAGATCCGTATTCACATTTAAGGCAAAGCCATGCATAGTTACCCATCTGCTGCACCTTACTCCAAATGCACAGATTTTTCTTGCCTTTTCATTATCATCGGGATCAATCCAGACACCTGTCAATTTATCAATCTTACCTGCAGAAATATTAAAATCCTTCAGCATGAGAATGATGGCATCTTCCAGATATCTCAGATACTTATGTATGTCATGAAAGAAAAAGTCCAGATCAAGTATAGGGTATCCTACCAACTGTCCTGGACCATGGTAGGTTATATCACCACCCCGATTGATCTTAAAAAAATTTGCTTCGTTAGCATCCATTTGAGAATCCTCTATCAGAAGATTAGCTGGATCCCCGCTTTTACCTAACGTGTATACATGAGGATGCTCACAAAAGATAAGGTAATGTAGTGGATCAGGTTGCATCCCATTATTATCTCTTTTAACAGAGGTGATCTTACTAAGAATTTTTTCCTGATAGTGCCAGGCTTCTTTAAAGCCTGTGAGACCAAGGTCTTGAAAAACGACTTTTTGCATTGTTTAATTCTTACAAGTTTTTATCTCTATAAGTGGTGAAATTAAAAATCAGGCTGTAGCGGCTTGTTATTCCATATAAGGTCAACCTGATCCATGATTTCATCTGTCATTTGAGGTAGCACATCCAAAGCTTCTATATTTTCGACAAGCTGACTAGCTTTAGAGGCACCAAGTATGACTGAACTTACATTTTGATTTTTCAAACACCAGGCCAGTGCAAATTTGGCAAGGCTAACACCTAAACCATCTGATATTACTTTAATTTTCCTCACTTTATCCAGATGCTCTTCAAGCAACACCTTGTCTTTCAACCAGTCGAGACCTTCTATGTTCAGCCTCGTATCTTCAGGGAAGCCGTCCAGATATTTCCCAGTAAGTATTCCTGAGCCCAGAGGTGACCATATAGTAGTCCCCATACCGTGATATTTGAAAAGGTGTAGGAAATCTTTTTCCATTTTCTCACGGGTGAACATATTGTATTGTGGTTGCTCCATCACCGGACCGATCAAATGGTTTTGCTTAGCGACTACATGTGCTTCCATAATCTCCGATGCGCTCCATTCTGAGGTTCCCCAATAAAGCACCTTTCCTTGTCTGATAAGATTATCCATTGTGAAAACAGTTTCTTCAATGGGCGTTTCCTTATCGGGCCGATGACAAAATAATAGATCTAGATAGTCGAGTTGTAATCTATTCAGGGCTCCATGACATCCTTCTACGATATGCTTTCTGGACAAACCTCTCTGATTTGGCTTGGCATCTCCTAAACCAAAAAACACCTTGCTTGAAACAACATAAGATGACCTATCCCAAGAGGTTTTTTTTAAAATATTGCCCATGACAATCTCCGACTGCCCTCTGGAATAGATCTCTGCATTATCAAAGAAATTTATTCCTCTGTCATAAGCCGCAATCATGATCTCTTCTGATGTACTATTCCCGATCTGTTTCCCGAAAGTAAGCCAGCTGCCAAGTGATAAGGCGCTTAGCTGAATTCCTGAATCTCCTAATCTTCTGTATTCCATATATGTTTTAGATTTCTATGCTTTGAGGGAACAGCTCCAATCAAATATTGTTAAACTTTCGCTAACTCTGATTTCAAGTAATCGATCACCTTTACTTCTGTTGCATCTATGCCTTTAATCTCAGAAAGATACCAGGAAACCCAATCTCCGAAGTAGATCAGATAGATAGTCCGTTCGATAATGGAATTTCCTTTTGAAAATACTTCATAAATATGTGGCGTATATTTAGATATTATCTCTTTTGAAAGCTCCATTCGAGTCTGAGTTCGATCGAAATCTGTTTCATTTCGAAAGAAAATCACCGCAAGCTTATCATTGGGTGTTGCCCAGCCTACTAATTCATTATGGTTCATTTCAGGTAATGCATGATGCCAACAAAGCATTTTGGCATTCTCATTTATCTGTTGTCTAAATCTTATTGATACTCCCTCATAGTTAGATTGACTATAAATAATAGGAACCTTCCTGTGCAATTTCTCTGCCAGATAATATGCCTCAGACCTTATGTGTTCATCTTCATTCCGAACCAACTCGACACTTGAATTAAGATCATTGATAAACCAATCTTCAATAAGTTTATAACCATGGAGTATAAAGAATAATTGAGTCAATGAATATGCTAAACAGGATCTTGGAGGCATCCCTCCAGGTATGATAATGTGATTCAACTCATGTTTAGAAGCAAGTGAAGCTACTTCACCTCCAGATGTGATGCATGCGATCTGAGCACTTTTGCCCAATGCAATATTCATTGCGTTAAGAGTTTCTTCAGTATTTCCGGAATAAGAACAAACGATAACCAAAGTGTCTGGTCCAAGGAATTCTGGCATGAAATAATCTTTATTCACAATGACAGGTACCTTGAGATTGCTATCTAATATTTGAGAAATGATAGTACCTCCTATTCCACTTCCACCCAATCCGGTGATCAATACATTTCGAACCTCTGTTTGCGGTGATGTAATAGTTGCTTTACCCCCTATTTCAAGGGCTTCGGTGATCTGATCGGGGAAACTCTCAACCAGTTCTTTCATTGATTTTTCCATCCTGCAAAGGTAAAGCAAATTAGGAAGTGTCCCCTTATAGCCTCATTTTTTTGTAGCATTCCTTTCTATATGGGATTTGTTGAATCCTAAAGGACCTTTTTCGTTTCTTTGCTCTTTAAGATACAGCTAAGCATCATGAAAAAGAAAATAGAGCAACTCAATGAAAAAATCCGCCTGGCAAAATTAGGCGGCGGAGAAAAGAGAATAGAATCACAACATAAGAAAGGAAAGCTGACAGCCAGAGAAAGGCTGCATTTCTTACTTGATGAGGGCTCATTTGAGGAAATTGGGATGCTGGTGACACATAGAGCCGTAGATTTTGGTCTTGACAAGGAAAAATACCTGGGTGATGGCGTAGTTACTGGATATGGAACCATAAATGGTAGGATGGTTTACGTTTATTCTCAAGATTTTACAGTTTTTGGTGGCTCCTTATCAGAAACTCATGCCGAAAAAATTTGTCGCATCATGGATCTGGCAATGGAAAATGGAGCGCCGGTTATAGGGCTGAACGACTCCGGTGGTGCACGAATCCAGGAAGGTGTAGTCTCACTTGGTGGATATGCTGATATATTTTACCGCAACACTTTGGCCTCTGGAGTTGTCCCTCAGATAAGTGCAATCATGGGGCCTTGTGCAGGAGGGGCAGTATATTCTCCAGCTATCACTGACTTTATACTTATGGTAGAGAACACTTCCTATATGTTCGTAACCGGTCCAAATGTTGTTAAAACTGTGACTCATGAAGAAGTTACTTCTGAAGAGTTAGGCGGTGCTACAACACATTCAACTAAAAGTGGTGTTACACATTTTTCATGTGCAAATGAAATAGAATGCATAAACAACATTAAGAGATTATTGGAGTATATGCCATCTAATTGTGAAGATGAGCCCCCGATGTTGGAATACGATCCTTCAAATGAGACACGGACTGAATTAAATGATATCATCCCTCAAAACCCTAATCAGCCCTATGATATTCGGGAAGTAATTGAGCTTGTTATTGATGTTGATTCGTTTTTTGAAGTTCACAAGAATTTTGCTGAAAACATTGTTGTCGGATTTGCAAGAATAGGTGGAAGAAGTATTGGTATCATTGCAAACCAACCGGCTCATCTTGCTGGTGTACTGGATATTCACGCATCAACCAAGGCTGCCAGGTTTGTTCGCTTTTGTGATTCATTCAACATACCATTGCTCGTATTTGAAGACGTCCCAGGCTTTTTACCTGGCACTGATCAGGAGTGGAATGCCATCATTACAAATGGTGCCAAACTTTTGTACGCTTTCTCTGAAGCAACTGTGCCGCGCATCACAGTTATCACTCGAAAAGCCTATGGAGGTGCCTATGATGTGATGAACTCAAAGCATATCGGTGCCGACATGAATTTTGCTTGGCCAAGCTCAGAAATTGCCGTAATGGGTGCGAAAGGTGCTGCAGAAATAATATTCAAGAAAGAGATCGCGGCAGCAGCAGACCGGAATCAAAAACTAAAGGAAAAAGAAAAAGAATATACTGACCTGTTTGCAAATCCATATAAAGCAGCCGCTCGTGGATACATAGATGAGGTTATCCGCCCTGATGAGACACGAATAAAACTGATGAAAGCATTTTCAATGCTTGAGAACAAAGCTGCTAAACTTCCAAAGAAGAAGCACGGGAATATCCCGCTTTAATGATCAACTGAAATTATTACATGAATATCTTAATACTTGGCTCAGGCGGACGTGAATGTACATTCGCTTGGAAACTAGCTCAAAGTCCTGAATGCGAAAAACTTTTTATCGCTCCCGGGAATGCAGGAACTATAACGTATGGCATAAACGTAAATTTATCAGTCAATGATTTCGAAGCCATTAAAGAGTTTGTGATTACGAATCAGATAAGAATGGTTGTTGTTGGACCTGAAGATCCGTTAGTCCGAGGGATCAAAGATTTTTTCGGAAAAGATCCATCACTTAAAGAAGTTGTTTTGATCGGTCCATCCCAACAAGGGGCAAAACTTGAAGGAAGTAAAGACTTCTCAAAACAATTTATGAAGAAATATGGGATACCAACAGCCGCATATGAGAGCTTTACAAAAGTGAATATTGAAGCAGGGTATAAATTTCTTGAATCCCTGAAAGCTCCATATGTATTAAAAGCGGATGGGTTGGCTGCAGGAAAAGGAGTATTGATCATCAACGATCTTGAAGAGGCAAAAAGAGAACTGCATTCTATGATCTTTGACAACAAATTCGGTGGTGCCGGTGCTACAGTAGTTATAGAGGAGTTTTTAGATGGCATAGAACTCAGCATGTTCATACTAACCGATGGCCAGCAGTATGTTATTCTGCCCGAAGCAAAGGATTATAAGCGTATTGGCGAAAACGATACTGGGCTTAATACAGGTGGCATGGGTGCCGTCTCTCCAGTGCCTTTTGCAACTGATGAATTCAAAAGAAAAGTTGAACAACAGGTAATTCAGCCCACTATCAAAGGTCTACAAAATGAAAAAATTGATTATTCAGGTTTTCTTTTCATTGGATTGATGAATATAAATGGGAATCCATTCGTAATAGAATACAATGTAAGAATGGGAGACCCGGAAACTGAAGTTGTTATACCAAGAGTGAAGAATGATTTGGTTGATCTTTTCATGGCAACCGCAAGTCATTCACTTGATGAGCTTGACATAGAATTAGATTCTCGTGCAGCAGTAACGGTGATGTTGGTATCGGGAGGGTATCCGGAGAGTTATGAAAAAGAGAAAGTAATAACCGGACTACTCGATGTTGAAGAAAGTTTGATATTTCATGCCGGAACCACAACTAAGGACAACAATGTTGTTACATCAGGTGGAAGAGTAATTGCCATTACTTCCTACGGAGAAAATATCCAAGGTGCGCTGAAAACTTCTATGAATAATGCTGAGAAAATTGTGTATGATAAAAAGTATTATCGAAAAGATATTGGTTTCGACCTACTGAATTAGTGAGTCTCTTTTTTCTTCGCTGAATCCGCCATATAATTATGATTGCCCTTGTTCGTGAATTTGTCATACCACAACCAATAGATCGCACCTACAAATCCAAACAGAATAAACAGAAAGTTAATTCCCCTGCCCAAAGGCTTGAAAATTTCAAAGATAAATTCAAAAAAGGCTTCTAAGCCGTACCATAATGCGTCCATAGCTTTGTTTCTTAAGTACGCAAAAATATACATTTTTATAACTGGTGCAATTTTTATTCCTTTGAATAAGAATGGAATAAGATGATCCTCAGTATTTTCAAGAAAAGTCAGCCTGTAAGTTCGATCATTATACCATTGATCGCCACTACTTTCTGGGTATTGGGATGGGTCAGTAACAAGGGTCTTGTAGTGGTGAATCCTATGCCCCTGTATCACTTAACCTTATGGATCATATCACCATTACCCATCTGGTTTGCCGGAATTCTGGGTTTGGCACTTGTATTTTGGCAGATTTTCTATTTCAATAAACTGACTGAAAAGCATGAAATTCATTACCGAAATTCCTATTTACCTGCACTATTTTTTTTATTGCTCTGTATTCTGATACCATCTTTTACATCTTTCAATCCGGTATTGATCATAAATATTATCCTGTTGCATTCAATTGACAAGATTTTTAGGATCTATAAACACCCCTCTCCTTATTCGCTCATATTTGATGCATGTTTCCTGATCGCAATAGCGTCCTTGTTTTATTTACCAGCCATTGTCTTTGTTGTATTCTTCATTTTGAGTCTCTCATTGTTACGGCCAACAAATGTAAAAGATTGGATTGTAGCTTTGTCCGGTTTCATTATTCCATACATTCTTGTAACTGTTTGGTATTTTATTACTGGCACACTTGACGAGCTATGGGCGAAATTTATTTATACTCCCTGGAGTAATTTATGGGTCCTGGAAAAAATCAGCTTTAATGGTTCATTCTTCACGGCCATTTTGATCCTATTTTTAATGATCATTTCACTTCTCCGATTACAAAATAATTTCTTTAAGAATGTAATTCGTATCAGGCGATTTCATCAGGTGCTTCTGATCTTTTTAATTACAGGAATCGGCACAATATTCTTAACCAATTCTAAAGACCCCTACAGGTTCTCAATATTAATAATTCCTATTGCCACTTTGATCTCATACTACTTTCTGACAATCAACAAACCATGGTGGTCGGAGTTTCTGTTCTGGGCACTAACTATTGTAATCCTATTCAATTTTATCTCCCCTATCATCCTTTGATTTCGTCCATAATAAGTACCTTTGTTATTTAATTCAAAAGCTTATGAAGTTTGGTGTTGTTGTCTTTCCTGGGTCCAATTGTGACAGAGATATGCAGTTTACATTATCTGATGTTATGGGGCAAGAGGTAGAAATGCTTTGGCATAAGGAGCACTCTCTTAAAGGATGTGACTTTATTGTTTTACCAGGGGGGTTTTCATATGGTGACTATCTGAGGTCTGGAGCAATTTCAAGATTTTCTCCAATAATGAAAGAGGTAGTTGAATTTGCAAATAAAGGAGGGTTTGTCCTTGGCATATGCAATGGTTTTCAAATACTAACAGAAGCTCATTTACTGCCCGGAGCCTTACTTCACAACAACAATCTTCAGTTCATATGTAAAAATACTTTTCTGAAAAGCAGCACACCTGATTCCATACTCACTTCAAAGATCCCTGAAGGAAAAGTATTAAAAATCCCAATCGCACATGGGGAAGGGAATTATATTGCAGATAAAAACGTTATTGATGAGATTGAAGAAAATGACCAGGTCATTTTCAGATATTGTGATACTGAAGGGAAGGTGACTGAATCCTCAAATCCAAATGGTTCTATTAACAATATTGCTGGAATTTGTAACAAGGCAAGAAACGTTTATGGGATGATGCCACACCCTGAACGAGCTTCCGATAAAATACAGGGAAATGAGGATGGTAAACTAATTTTCGAATCGATCCTTGCACTGGTAAATGCCTGATCAGGTAGTTGCCTTCTTTCTATAAAAATTCATTTCATCTATATAATGATATACCGATTCAGGTAACATGAATCTGATGTCATTTTTATTTAAAATCGACTTTCTTATAAAAGATGATGATATTTCCATCAATGGAGCATCAACTAACCTAATTTTTTCATGATTCATTAGGTCGCCACCATCATAGTTCGGTCGTGGATAAACATATACCATATGATGTTTAATTATCTCCTCCCAGTTCTTCCATTTTTTAAACGTCATCAAGTTGTCAGATCCCATGATCAAAGAAAATTCATGATCAGGGTATTGCTCCTGTATATGAGCTAAAGTATGGACCGTATATGAAGGCTTGGGTAAGGAGAATTCAATTTTCGAAGGTTTGAGGTTTTTGTACTCTCCTATTGCGAGACGTACCATTTCAAATCTATGGTGGTCCTGTAGTAATGTTCCAGCTGGCTTATGTGGATTGTGGGGTGTTACAACCATCCAAACCATATCAAGGTCTGTAAATTCAGCAAAATATCCGGCTATTGCCATATGCCCAATATGCACTGGATTATAAGTTCCAAAGTACAATCCTATCTTCATAATTCAATTTTGTCTTAAGAACTCTTCTACAAGAGTAGTTGCTTCCCGAAGTGATTGATCTAAGTTCTTGTTAACTAAAGTATGAGAGAATTTATTGGTATAGGTTAGCTCAGTGACAGCTTTACCTACTCTTTTATTCAAAGATTCAGGGGTTTCAGAATTTCGTGCCACCAATCTTTTTTTAAGTTCCTCTATGGAAGGGGGGACAACAATTACATCCAATGTATTTGAACCGTACTTATTTATTATTGATAGACCACCTTCAACATCGATGTCAAAAATGGCAACTTTGCCTAAAGAAGAGATTCTCTCTATCTCCGATTCCAGCGTTCCATAAAATCCATTCTTATATACTTCCTCCCATTCTAAAAATTCATTATTCTCAACCTTATTCTTGAATTCTTTAACACTCATAAAATAATAATCCTGGCCATCTATTTCATTATGTCTGCATTCACGAGTAGTAGCAGATACTGAAAACATTAACTCGGGAAAATTTGAAAGCAGGTGCTTTACTATTGTTGTTTTCCCGCTTCCTGAAGGACCGCAAAAAAGGACAAGCTTTGAAATCATGAATTTAAATGATATTGGCAGTTTGTTCTTTCATCTTCTCTAATTCATCTTTCATCTCCACAACCATTCGTTGCATCTTAGCATCGTTAGCCTTGGACCCTATTGTATTTATCTCTCTGCCGATCTCCTGGAGTATAAAACCTATTTTCTTTCCGTTAGAATCTTTGTGCTTGATGGTGTCAGTTAGATATTGCAGATGTGCTTTCAGTCGCACTTTCTCTTCATTTATATCCATTTTTTCCAAATAGTATACAAGTTCTTGCTCAAATCGGTTTCTGTCAACAGAAATTGAATCTTCCGCCTCTTCAAAGTTTCTTCTCAAACGAGCTCTTACATTCTTAACTCTTCCGGGGTCAACCTTTTCAACACCTTTTAAAATGGATGTGATCTTCTTTACTCTGTTTTCAAAATCTTTTTGCAAAGCTCTGCCTTCTCTCAACCTAAAAGCATCAAACTCTTTCAAAGCTTTCTTGCATATAGATTCAATTACCTTCCACTCTTTGACATTAGCTTCCGCTTTTTCAGAATTCAAGACATTGGCAAATCGCAATATTGCTCCAATTGGGTCTTCAGGTCTCAGTCCGGTATCTTTCTCGATCAATTTCACGTCGTTCAGATATGTTTTTACGATTTGGCGATTGATCATCCCTTGCTTAGATCCTTGAATAGACTCAAATGATACACTTACATCCACTTTGCCACGAGCAGCTGCTTTGCTAACCATTCCTCTGAGTTCAAGCTCCTTGTCTTTATATCCCGCAGGAAGTCTTACGTTCAATTCAAGATATTTACTATTGAGTGAACGTACCTCTACAGTCACATTATTTTTTTGAGAGCTCCCGGTAGATTTCCCAAAACCGGTCATAGATTTAATCATACTTTATGTATTGAATACAACGTCAAAGTTAACTTTTTTTAGCCTGTACTTTATTACTTGACGCTGATGATACCAGATATACTCCAAAAAATATGAGGAGTGATGATACCACATGCAATACATGCAAATTGTCCTTCCCAAGGGCTATCGCAAAAGCTGTTGCAAATACTGGTTGTAAATATATATAAGAACTAACATTGGATGGGCTCAAATTTTTAAGTGCAAATGAATTCAGCAAGTAAACTACTGATGTTGTTGCAATGACCACATACGCAACGGAGAGCCAGATATGAGTGGGGAATCCTGAAAAATTCACATTTTTAAATTCATCGTATCCAAATGGAATGACGTAAAATGATCCAAAAAGAAATATCCATTTCATAACAGTGATTGGCCGATACTTTTGCATCATCGGCTTCACAATTATTAAAAACACGCCAAAGGACAGAGAATTAATGAGCACTAATATATCACCACGAATGTCTCCATTATTGAAAGCAAAGTGCTTTCCAAATAAGATAAGTGAAACAGCACCTGCTATCCCAATAAATATTCCAGTGACCTTTCTAGTTGAGACTTTCTCTCGTATTAAAATACCGGCTACTATCAACACCATGATAGGATTTGTAGTCATGATTAATGCAGCATTGATCGGCGATGTTATACTCAATCCTTTAAAAAACAATAATTGATTTATAGCTATTCCAAACAATGCGCATAAAGCTAGACGAAACTTGTCCTTATTTTCTACTTTTTGGCGCTTCCTTGTAAATAACAAATCATCTATTAAGATAAATATTAAAGCCGTTATAGTTACTCTAATGAAAATGAAGCCAAATGGCTGAATAAATTCAGGCATCACTCCTTTGGCAATGGTATAGTTTGCGCCATAGATCAGATTAGCCGATAACACTGAAAGGTGTGCGAAAAGTTGTTTGTTATCTTTCACAAGTCTGAAATTAAAATCAACAAATCTTCCGGATACATAAACGACAGTTTACATGGCACTTTTTGCTGAAGCAATATTCTTTTTAGAGTTTCCAATAAATATTTGATCTCCAATAATGATCACAGGTCTTTTTAGGAATGTGTACTCCTGGAGTATGTGCTTCTTATAATCCCGTTCAGATAATTTTTTTTCATTGAGCCCTAATGCCCTGTATTTCATAGCGACACGGCTGAATAATGCCTCATAACTACCGGCCAGGTCTTTCATATGATCGATCTGACTTTCCGTAATAGGCTCATATTTAATATCTTGTAACTCGAACTTGCTGTCTGGTTGCAATTCTGTTAATATCCTTTTGTTCGTACTGCAAGTTGAAAGGTGGTATATTTTCTTGATCATAGCGCAATGATATGATAAAGCTTTAAAAAAACACTTTCTGATACGAATGGAGACCTTATCTTTGTAAAAAAGAAAGCACCCAGTTATTTTGGAACATCCTATCAATCAATACGAAATAAAATTACCCCAATTTGAGGGGCCATTCGATCTATTGCTCTTCTTCATTGAAAGAGACGAGTTGGACATTCACAACATTCCCATTTCGAAAATAACCAATGACTTCTTCGACTACATCCATGTAGCCGATAATATGAACATCGAATTGGCTAGTGAGTTCATTTTAGTTGCCTCAACTCTTATGCGGATCAAAGCAAAGATGCTGTTACCGCGGTTGCCAAAAGACGAAGAGGGCAATGAAATCGACCCTCGCCAAGATCTTGTTGCACAACTTCTTGAATATAAAAAGTACAAAGAGGCTGCCAGTCAATTAAAGGAAATGGAGGATGAGCGTGCCCAGAAAATTGAACGTCGTGGTGTACAAACTGAATTAGCATCCATTGCCTTATTAGCCGATGGGTCAACATATTCATCTGAGCTCAATTCACTGACCTTATTTAAGTTATTGACCACATTCGATAAAGTTATGGAGCGCTTCAGAATAAATGAAGAACGACATAATCATACTGTTGAACAATATCCTTTTACGTTAGAATCTGAGAGAGAGAGTATCATTAAATTGGTTGGTATCAAACCTGTGGTATACTTTTTAGATATCTTCCAGTCCTGCCAATCAAAGTTGCATGCTTGTTTTACTTTTCTTGCTTTGCTCGACCTTTTACAATTGGGCGAAGTAGGCATTATCATAGGTGATGGATTTAATAATTTCCAGCTCACCAATGCCAATAGCGAAAACGCACATGCTAACTGATGGTGATGAAATCGTAAATAAATTCAAGCCATGGAAGATCTTTCTTCCTATTGTTATTGGGCTAGGTGTAGCCAGTTATCTACTCATCTCGAATTTTGAACGATCTGCATACGAACGCATTGACTGGACCGTTTATACGGCCATGTGGATCGGGATAGCATGCTTGATGATGGTCGTCAGGGACTTGTCTTATATGTACCGAATTAATGTCTTGTCAGATGGCAAGATCTCAATACGTCGAAGCTTTCCCGTCATCATGTTATGGGAATTTGCATCGGCGATCTCACCTACTATGGTAGGAGGCACAGCATTGGCTATGTTCATCTTGAACAGGGAGAGACTTAGTATGGGAAGGAGTATTGCGGTGGTGCTTACTACTTCACTCCTTGATGAGATTTTTTTCGTATTGGCAGTTCCGTTAGTGTTTATTTTTGTAGGTCGATCTGATTTATTTATCTCAATGGACGAATCAGTTGCGATCAATGGCTCTGTTGGAAGTGTCTATTATTTCTTCTGGTTGGGATACTTGTTTATTCTCGCCTATACTCTTTTTGTTGCTTATGCTTTATTTATCAATCCCCGATTTGTCAAATGGTTACTCTTAAGAGTATTTTCCATTCCCTTATTAAGGCGTTGGAAACAAAAAGCCTGGAGCACTGGTGAGGATATGGCAATTGCATCAAAAGAGATCCGTGGAAAGAGTTTTGGTTTTTGGTTCAAGTCTTTTACTGCCACTGTTCTATCCTGGACAGCCAGGTACATGGTTATCAATTGTATCATAATGGCATTTATGTCATTCACCTTCTATGAAAATCTGGTTATTTATGCACGGCAACTAGTGATGTGGATCATCTTGCTTGTTAGCCCAACTCCTGGAGGTTCAGGGATCGCTGAAGTGATCTTTTCGAGATTCCTGACAGAATTCAGTCCTGAAGGCCTTTCTGACTCACTAGCTCTTCTATGGAGATTAATCTCCTATTATCCATACTTGTTTCTGGGTGCGATCATACTACCCAGATGGCTCAGAAGAAGGAAAATCAGAAATTAGCCTTATTTGGCAAGGATTTTGACACTCTCATGATGTTGAATTTGTTATTTTTGCCCACCCATTTAAACACGGTATATTTATGAAGAAAGGTCTTTTACTGCTATTTGCAGGTATTTTAACTTGCCAATTAGCAGTTGCACAAGGAAAAACGATCCCATCAGTTGATCTTAAAACACTCGAAGGGCAAGCAGAGAATACCAATAATATCCGGAATGATGGATCACCCATGATCATTAGTTTTTGGGCTACATGGTGCAAGCCTTGCATCAATGAATTAAACGCTATTAATGATATGTATGAGGATATGGTAGAAGAAACGGGAGTCCGCCTGGTAGCCATATCAATTGATGATTCAAGAACTGTTTCTAAAGTAGCTCCATTCATTAATGGTCAGGATTGGGAATTTGATGTATTTCTTGATACAAATGGTGACCTCAAAAGAGCAATGAATGTGAACTTCGTACCACACACATTTTTAATTAATGGCGACAGGGAAGTGATTAGTCAGCATACTTCATATGCACCTGGAGACGAAATCAAATTATTTGAAATGGTAAAGAAGGCTGCAAAAGGTGAGCCTGCCCATGATTAAGCATTACCTGCGATCTCAGGTATGGATCGTTTTAAAAAGACTTACCAAAAACTAAATCGATTTGAACAAGCTCTATAAGTTATTATTACTTTTAATATTGACTGTATTCAGTTACAGTGCCTTTTCTCAGAATCCTAACACTTTTAATATCAGTGGCAATTTTCAATTCGATGCTCAATACTACCTGGAAGATTCGTTGATCGGTGCACCTGTAGTTCCGGAAAAGATCCTTTCGAATGGATTTGGTAATTTGAATTTCAATTATGGAAATTTTAATGCAGGACTTCGATATGAGTCATATCTGAATCCACTATTAGGATTTGATCCAAGATATAAGGGGTCCGGCATAACTTACCGATTTGCCTCCTATACTGTAAATGACCTTGAAGTTACGATAGGAAACTTTTATGATCAGTTTGGAAGCGGAATGATTTTTAGGAGTTATGAAGAACGAACGCTGGGAATCGACAATGCCATGGATGGTATACGACTAAAATATAAACCAACTTCAGGTGTCATATTGAAAGGATTTATAGGGGAACAACGATCCTATTTTGAAAAAGGGCCAGGAATTGTTCGTGGTTTTGATGGTGAAATTTCATTGTCAGAAGCCATCAAAAGTCTTGCGGAAGCAAAAACCAGAGTCACCATTGGTGCAGGTGTGATTAGTAAGTACCAGAAAGACGAAAACCCCATATACGTATACCCTGAAAACGTTCTCTCATATTCACCCCGTATCAGTATTTATAGAGGCCGGTATAATTTCAATGCTGAATATGGATATAAATACAATGATCCATCATTGGTTAATTCCACTTTTGAATACCCTCAGGGAATCTATAAACCGGGTCAGGCATTATACCTAGATGGCACCTATACTAAACGAGGTGTTGGAATAACATTAGCATCTAAATTTATTGATAACATGGATTTCCGGTCAGACAGGAATGCTACCGGAAACAATCTAACGCTTGGCTACCTTCCTGCTCTTACAAAGCAACAAACTTATCGCCTTGCTACATTATACCCTTACGCTACGCAGACAAACGGTGAAGTTGGCTTTCAGGGAGATGTATTTTATAAATTCAAGAAAGGTTCTGCTCTAGGAGGTAAAAGAGGTACTGGTATTTCTCTGAACTATTCAAATGCTTTCAGCATAGATAAAACTCCGGTTGATAATGAAGATGGGTATACCGCAAAATTTTATGGAATAGGGGATGAAAAATATTTTGAAGAAGTAAACGTTGAAGTTACCAAGAAGATGTCAAAAAAATTAAAGATGATCTTCACTTATATCTATACAGTTTATAATAAAGATGTTGTTCAGGGCTTATCTGGATTCGGAACTATCTATTCACATATCGGTGTGGCGGAAGGTCAGTATAAGATTGATAACAACAATAGTATCAGATTTGAATTTCAGCACCTATATACTGAACAAGACATGCAAAGTTGGGCTATGGCACTGGTAGAATATACCATTTCACCTCACTGGTTCTTTGCGGTCTTTGATGAGTATAATTACGGTAATGATGAGGTCAAAAAGAGAATTCATTACCCCAATGTTTCTACAGGTTATACAAAAGGAGCTAACAGGATCGCCCTGAGCTATGGTAAGCAGAGAGAAGGATTGCTTTGTGTAGGAGGGGTTTGTAGAAATGTACCAGCTTCTAACGGATTCTCAATATCCGTTACCAGCAGTTTTTAGTATATTTGAATAACAGTACTCAATCATCAATAATTGCCATGAGACGTTTAAAATATTTACTGCTTGTTACTTTTTCTATCACATTGTTTTCCGCATGTGAAGAAGTCGATCAATATTACGAAGAAGATGTCACCTTCAATCCGGAGCGAAAAGTGCTTATTGAAGATTATACCGGACACAAGTGTGGCAATTGCCCCAGAGCTACTCGTTCGATATACAGCCTTAAAGAGATCTACGGGGAGAACTTAATAATAGTAGCAGTGCACGCTGGCTTCTTTGCCAAACCTAATCCTCCACAAGCACCGAGTTTTACTTATGATTTTCGCAATCCTACAAGTACTGACTTAGACAACGATTTTGGGATTTCATTAGTTGGTAACCCAAATGGGATGGTTAACAGAAGAACAAATAGTGATGGCAGTAAAGTATTCGCATATACAAGCTGGGCTGATGAGGCCAGTAAGGTCTTATTTGATTTCAGTAAAGTTCCGGCTTCTATAAGTATCAACAACAGTTATGACGATGCCAGTAGAGTTCTTGAAACTGAGATTGTATCTGATATCAATGTTGATCTTAATGCTAATTACAACCTATCGGTGTATTTGATCGAAGATAATGTAGAGCAATGGCAAAAGGATTATGATATGAGCCCTAGTGACATCCCTGACTATATGCATCGGGAAGTGTTGCGAGCTTCTTTGAATAACACTTATGGGGATCCAATAAATAATCTTACAGAAGGCGATTCAAATACAAATACATATTCAATTACTCTTGATCCTGAGTTTCACGCTGAGGAATGCTCTATTGTAGCTTTTATCTATGATGCCGCAACAAAAGAGATCATTGAAGTAGAGCAAGCCAGAGTTCAGCTTTGATTCATTATTCACTTTCTTAGCTATAATATTAGCCTACAAAATTCTCTATGAAGAAGTTTGCATTATTTTTCACTGCATTTTTAGCATTTAATACCTTTTCCTCAGGGCAATCTTTTGATGCAGGTATTTTTGCAGGTTTAAGTACCACACAAATCTCCGGTGATCAGTTATCTGGATTCAATAAGGTAGGGGTAATTGCCGGCGGCTTTGCTTCAACTTATATTTCCGAGAAGTTTGATGGTTCAATACAGATAATGTTCATTCAAAAAGGCAGCAGGAAAAATGCCAAACCTGATAAAAATGATTACACCTCATATTTATTGAGGTTAAGCTATATTGAAGTCCCTCTTCTTTTACAATGGAAGTATTCCGATCGATTTTGGTTTGAAGCAGGTCCTACATTTGGTTTTCTGCTAAGTCAATATGAGGAAAATGAAATTGGTGAGCTACCTGAAGAAAGACCATTTAAAGATTTTGAATTTGGTGGAGCAATAGGTTTAAATATACGGCTGGTTAATGATCTGATTTTTAATGCAAGGTTGTCAAATTCTTTTGTCCCAGTAAGAGATCATCAGTCAGGGCAATCATTCAGGTTGAATGGTGGGCAGTATAATTCGGTATTAGCATTTACTATCCATTATAGGTTCGCCTCAGCCAAGAAACAATAGAACACGCTCTATGAAAAAGATCATCGTCACGATTACCGGTGCAAGTGGTGCAATTTATGCCAAAGTATTGTTGGAAAAACTTGGCCAGCTGGAAAAGCATATTCAAGATGTTGGTGTGATAATGTCAGATAATGCCAAAAAAGTCTGGGAACATGAGCTTGGCAATTCGGATTACTCAAAATCTCCATTTAAGTTTTATCATTCTATGGACTTCTTTGCGCCATTTGCTTCTGGATCAGCTAAATATGATACAATGATTGTTTGCCCATGTTCCATGGGAACGATGGGCCGTATCGCGACTGGAGTCTCCAATGACCTAACAACCAGAGCGGCAGATGTCATTTTGAAGGAGCGGCGTAAATTAATTCTTGTTACGAGGGATACACCATTGAATCTCATTCAGATACGGAACATGGCTACAATAACTGAAGCTGGCGGTATAATATGTCCGGCTTCTCCTTCGTTCTATAGTAATCCAACTGATTTTGACGAACTGGCAGCAACAGTGATTGATAGAGTTATTGATCTGGCAGGCATTCCACAGGAGACTTTTCGGTGGAACGATACCCCGTAAGTGGCTGATTATCTGTTATCAGAGTTATTAACAAGATGGTGTAATAAAATGGTCGATTTTGGTTGGATTTTGGCTTTGATAACATTAAATTAGTGTTCCGATTTTAAAACAAAAATAATGTTCGAATACACAAAGGAAATTCTTCTTAAGGTTAGCTTTGATAAAGTGTTGTTCCGTAAAGAACTTAAGAAGGCTGTGAAATGGCTAAAGAATGATGAGCGCAGAATGCTCATGGTTTGGTGCATTGCCACTTTTGGGCACAGGTATTCTGATATTATTTCTGAGGCTTTTCGGCAGGTTTCGAGATAAACCTCAGATTTCTCTTCATCCCTTCAAACCCGGTTCGTTGTAGCGGCGATCCTGCAAATTTATTACTGAACATTTCCTCCGTTATTTCTTCCCAATCATTATAACTCATTTCATTTATCTTGTCGATGGGCTTAAATTGCTCTACTTTGGTAGGCAGTGAGAATCTGTTCCATGGGCAAACCTCCTGACAGATGTCGCATCCAAATATCCAGTCTTCATATTGTCCTGCAAACTGCTCTGGGATTTGATCTTTTAATTCTATGGTAAAATAGCTGATGCATTTACTTCCATCTACTACGAATGGCTTTACGATCGCTTTTGTAGGACATTCATCTATACATCGTGTGCAGGTTCCACAATGATCTTTGATGGGCGCATCGGGCTCTAAGTCCAGATCTACTATCAGTTCAGCAATAAAAAAATAAGATCCCGCCTTTGGATTAATCATATTCCCATTCTTCCCGATCCACCCTAAGCCACTTTTCGCAGCCCATGCCCTGTCTAATACAGGAGCAGAATCTACAAATCCTCGGCCTGTCACATCTCCAATATTGCTTTTTATATAGTTTAACAATAGAGTTAGTTTATCTTTTATCACAAAATGATAATCCTTCCCAAATGCATATCGTGAAACTTTCACTGCACCTGCACTATACTTCTCCTCCGGATAATAATTCATGACCAAAGAAATAACTGATTGAGCGCCGTCAACAATTCTTCTTGGATCAAGTCTCATATCGAAATTCCTCTCCATATAAGTCATCGAGCCGTGCATCCCCTTCTTTAGCCATTCTTCCAGTCGGGGAGCCTCATCAGATAAAAATTCTGCTTTGGAAATTCCAACCGAATCAAACCCTAAGCGCTTAGCTTCAGTCTTGATCAACTTGGTTTGTTCACTGCCAGACTTCATTTAAAAGAGCGTGCCCGAGTCAGCAGGCCTACTTTGGCCCAAATGTTTATACGATTTCTCTGTAGCCTCACGTCCTCGAGGTGTACGTGCCAAAAAGCCTTCCATAATTAAAAATGGCTCGTAAACCTCTTCTATGGTACCTGCTTCTTCTCCCACAGCAGTGGCGATAGTAGTCATCCCAACAGGTCCGCCTTTAAACTTATTTATGATAACCGACAAAATCTTATTGTCCATTTCATCAAGTCCATCTTTGTCGACATTCAAAGCAGCCAAAGCATAATCAACTATTTTTTGATCTATGCTGCCTGTACCTTTTATTTGTGCGAAATCACGAACCCTTCGCAAAAGTGCATTAGCAATTCTGGGAGTTCCTCTACTCCTCCTTGCAATTTCAAAAGCAGCGACATCAGTTATGGGCACGTTTAGGATCTCCGATGATCTTAATATTATCAGCTGGAGTTTTTTGGAATCATAATACTGAAGGCGTGAGTTTATTCCGAATCTTGCCCTAAGAGGTGATGTCAATAACCCTGACCTGGTTGTTGCACCAATAAGTGTGAATGGGTTTAGTTTTATCTGAACCGCTCTTGCATTTGGACCTGTGTCTATCATGATGTCAATTCGAAAATCCTCCATTGCAGAATAGAGGTACTCTTCAACAACAGGGCTCAATCGATGAATTTCATCGATGAAGAGAACATCATTTTCCTCCAGGTTAGTGAGTAAGCCTGCCAGATCTCCTGGCTTATCAAGTACAGGTCCGCTGGTTAACCTAATGTTTACTGCTAGTTCATTAGAAATGATGTTAGCCAGAGTAGTCTTTCCCAAACCAGGTGGTCCATGTAACAGTACATGATCCAAAGGTTCATTTCGAAGTTTTGCGGCTTTGACAAAAATTATCAAATTCTCCACCACTTTTTCCTGACCAGTAAAATCCCCAAAATCACCCGGCCTTAATACTTTCTCAAGCTCCTGGTCCTCCTGTTTCAACCCTTCTGGTGAGGGATCTAGATTTGAATTCATTATCAACTTTGATTTACTGATAGGTGATCATGATGCTACCTCGTCTTTTATATCCCATGCCATGATGGAACGATCATCACTTCCTGATATTAACTTGCCATTCGGATGCCAATATAAAGTATTTACGCTGTTTTTATGACCCTCTGTTTTTCCTAATTCTATTCTCATTTGTAATGTCATGTCATTTGCATCCCAGATCTTTATTGTTTTATCCCTACTAGCAGTGGCTATCTGAGTGCCATCCGGACTCGACACAATTGAGTATATCGCATAATTGTGAGCAGGAATGCTATTTATTTTTTTAAACTCATCTTTTACATCATATATATTCAAATGGGCATCTCTTGAGCCGGAGTATAGTAATGTCTCATCTAAATTGTATTTCAAACTATTAACTGAAAATCCTTCTTGATGGGCCTGAATAATTTTAATCTGCCTCCAGTCAGGGAGTTTAAAAAAATGGATCGTACCGTCAGCCGTTCCAACTATTGCTGTATCACCTGAATCGTTAATAACTATACTCCGAAGCTTCCCTCCGCCAACTTCCACTTCTCTTATCAATGAAAAATCCTTAAGGGATGTAATCACAATCTTACCATTCCCACCTAATGAGATGATCCATTGGTAATCATTATGTGTGGTGATGTTAAATATGGGAGATTCGTGATATTGCAATAATCGCATTTCTTTTTTCTGAACCAGGTCTATAATATGCAGTCCGCCAGCGGCTTGTCCTATGACCAATAACTTAGAATCCAGGTCAACAAACATGGAATAGACAATATTATTGACCTGTGCCAAAGGAATTCCTTCAATCCGATCATCAAAAGACCATTCTGCAATGATACCATCACTTCCTGCAGTGATGAATTTATCTTGATCAAGAGAAGCTCCTATTGTATATACCGACCCTTTATGTCCTGTATATAAACCTGTTCTGGTGACTTTTGCAGAATAACTCATGCACTAAAGTTACATATATAGAATAAACACATACCGGTCTTTTAACAGAACTACCAAATAGTAAAACCATATTAGTAGAATTCCGTTAATTTTAGCACGATGAGAAAAGAACTATGGATCGCAATTTGGCGATTTCTGCCTATAATGTTACTAGTACTCCTATTATGGGTGGTTCATGTATATCAATGGTATAACAATGTTTCATTTGCTGATTATGGTCTTTATCCGCGTGAATGGATAGGATTGAGAGGTGTGGTTTTTATGCCCTTTCTTCATGGTGATTTTAAGCATCTCATTTCAAATTCAATCCCATTGCTGGTTTTAGGAGGGGGATTAACCTATTTCTATCCTACCTTATATAAAAAAGTGATCTTCTGGATAATTGTTGCAGGTGGATTCTGGTTATGGCTAGGCGGCCGATCTTCATATCATATAGGTGCCAGTGGACTAGTATATGGATTGTCATCTTTTTTATTTTTCAGCGGGTTTTTAAGAAAAGACCTTCGTCTGATGGCACTATCAATGCTTGTTGTGTTTCTTTATGGAGGGATGGTTTGGGGAATTCTCCCGTTGATAAAAGAGGTTTCATGGGAAGGTCATTTATTTGGGGGACTAGCAGGGGCTCTAATGGCATGGGTATACCGAACTGATGGGCCACAACGCAAACAATATGTGTGGGATTTAGAAGAGGAAGATGAGGATGAGGATGATGCCTATTGGAATCCTCCGGATAATCCAGTTGCAAATCAACCCCAACGAATTACATATATTTATCAACCACAAAACAACCAATCCGAAGGTAAAAAAGATGAAGAAAATTGAGCATATAGGCATTGCCGTTAAAAACCTCCATGACTCCAATGAAATATTTGAGAAACTATTTAACCAAAAAAATTACAAGATAGAGGCTGTTGATTCCGAAAATGTAAATACATCTTTCTTCATGATAGGATCGAATAAAATTGAATTACTTGAAGCTACAGATCCTGATAGTCCGATTGCAAAATTCATTGATAAAAGAGGAGAGGGTATTCATCATATTGCATTTGATGTTGATGACATTGAAGCTGAAATGGAACGTCTCTCAAATGAAGGATTTACCTTATTAAATGAAAAACCTAAAAAAGGTGCTGACAATAAGCTGGTTTGTTTTTTACACCCAAAAAGTACCAATGGTGTACTTATTGAATTATGTCAGGAAATCAAAACCTAATCCAAACCCAATTGGTTAATTAATTGCTCAATATTGGTCCCGGGCTCTAGTAGTGTTGCATTCAATCCCACCTCTAGCGCTCCCATAACATGCTGAATGGAGTCGTCGATAAACAGCGTATCGGATAATTTGAGGTTATTTTGTTCAATTACATAATTGAATATTTCTGGCTCTGGTTTTCTTAAACGAACCATTGATGAATAATAACACTTTTCAAATACTTCGATTAAAATATCTTTCCCAAAATCACGTTTAAGAATTTCCTGAAACGCTTTGATATGAATCTCATTCGTATTGCTTAAAAGAAATATTCTGTATTTGTTTTGTATTTGTTTTAACAATTCTATACGTGATGGAGGAATAGTTAACAACATTGCATTCCATGCTGCATCTATTGAATCATCACTAACTATAGAATCGAGATGTTTTTTAACTTCTTTTCGGAATTGAGTAGCAGTAATATTCCCCTTTTCAAAATCATCAAAAAAATGCTGTTGTAATTTTTGGGAATATATTTTATCGAAATCCTTAATCCCCAAATCAATGAATGCACTCGTGGTGCGAATGTATTCAAGGTCAAGAATTACGCCACCCAAATCAAATATTATATTTTTAATTTGATCCATATAAAAATGCCGAAACAGATTTGTCTCGGCAGTAATTGTAAGTGGGCCTACCTGGGCTCGAACCAGGGACCCACAGATTATGAGTCTGTTGCTCTAACCAACTGAGCTATAGGCCCCAAATAGAAGTAATAACCTCCATTGTACAAGAGGGCGAAGATAGGGATTAGCCTAATATTTAACAATTGCAATGAACTTATACGTTTTCTTAAAAAGAATCATTGCCTTGAATCTGATAAGTCATTAACTTGCTTTGTAACTAATTAAATATGAATCCCCGAAAAAAAGATCCTGATTTTCTTGTAAAACCTGAATGGCGATACAACAATGGTCGTGTCGGTTTTAAAGTGCGTTTATTGAGATTCATCGCTTCCTTTACCAGTGCATGGTGTGATGTGGTTATTAAACCAAACCCAAATGGTGATATGATATCTACTGAACAACGTTTGAATCTTCATCATCTTTTACTTTCGGTGATCCATTCTCCATTAAAAAGTGATATTCTCGAATTCGGTGCGTTTGAAGGTCAAGCTTCCGTGCAAATTGCGGAGACAATGGCCTATTTTGATTCTCAGGTTCAACTGCATTTATATGACAATTTTTCTGCAAAGTATAATGGACATTCCAATGTAAAAAACAGGTTGATTGATAATTTCAACCAAAGACAGTTACCACTGCCGATCATACATGAAATGAACATTGAAGATCTATTATCAGAAGACTTGCCAAACAAGATCTCATTCATGCATATTGATATAGGTATTGGGCAAAGTACTGAAAAACTTCAAGCAACAATTTTACATATCCTGCATCTCACATACTCAATAATGGAGCCTGGTGCAGTGTGTTTGCTTATGGATTATCATGATCGTGAAAAACAAGCCGGCTCAACAAACCCTAACCCAGGAGTGAAATTAGCTTGTGATTTATTCCTCAACGACAAGCCAGAAAAAATAGTAGTCCTTTTTGGTGGACCCTATTCACACGCATACTTTCGAAAGATATAAATCATTGACTATCATCATATTAGTTAAATAATATTGCTGCATCTCCCTTGCCACAATTGTAAGATAATTCCATTATTTCTCAAAACTTCATCCTTTGATCCATGTATAAGATCACATGGAAAAATACAGATTCCCGGCCCATGATCTTGACGACAGGGCAGGATTATTACTTGAAGATGGCAGTTTTATTGCCTTGCGTAAAGAAAGAGGAAAAACTTGTGCGCTTTATGAATTGTATGGAATGTATGTTGAAGTGATCATTAAAAAACGTGAAGTTACATTTATAGATTTCTTGTACGACACCGACCGATTGGCAGCGTATGTAAAAAAACAGTTGCTCAAATCATTGTTGCTTTAAAATATCAATCCCCTGAATAAAAAAAATCCGCTCAATGAGCGGATTTTTTAATACAATATCTTTTTTAGAATTAAAATTTCATGTTGACCCCTAACGCAACTGTTGTCATGCTATTGTTAGTGGTCACATCAACATCTAATGGATAAGCATTCAGTGCTTTTACTTTCACGTCTTTCTCCCAGATGTTTTGCATTAGACCTGCGTTGATGGCAAATCGATCGTTGATTGCATACTTAACACCAGTATTAATACTGATATTATCATCAATCACTGTTTCAAATGCACCTGCTTTAGTGAAGTACATATCTTTTTCAGGGTAATCAAAAGCAGTATACACAGTACCTAAATTAGCAGATAATTTGTCTGTTATCTTATACTCGAATGATATTCCATATAGTGAGGCATCCCCTGCCATCTCAGACCATTCTAATTCCACTCCCGTAGCACTTGTAGTTCCCCAATCGGCATTCTTTTGGAAATAGTAATTGTAATCTGCCATCACAGTTATTTTCTCACTCACTTTTACCTGCGCTCCGAAACCAAAAACTGCAGGAAGGTCTCTTCTACTTTTAGACCCATCTATTGCTAATCCAAGATCGTCTGCAACAGTTTTAGTTTCAAAATCAAGGTCCACATTTGTTTCATAACGTGTTGCTATCATGATCCCCTCTGTAAGTGCATAATTAGCACTAAAAACGAATCCCATGCCAGTAGCCGTTTCTTCCGAATTTAAAGCCAATGGTGCATCGGGTAGCTCTAGTGGAGATGAGAATAGTGTCACTCCAGCTTTGGTAACATTTTTTGCAGAGATTAATTTTGCAGACATTGCTACTGACAACTTGCTCAATGGTGTAACTGCTATACCAGCAAAGAAAGTTGAGTATGCAGAAGACGCTTCAAGGTAATTGTCCTTTGTGCTTTGATAAGCTCCCTGTGCTTCAATTAAAGCCATCATACCAATCAGGTCCGTATTAATTGACCCTGAGGTATAATTAGCGGTAGCTCCACCACCTGAGATATAATAACCTCCATAAACTGCAAGGTTCTTTTTTCTCCAAGCGGCATATATATTGGGAAGCAGCCAATCTGCACCATCTTGTGTATATTTTTTACGTCCTTCTCCTAACCCAAGGTCATATTCATGACTTGGTTTACGGAACAGTGATTGATTCCCTATTGACAAGTGAATCCCTTCCTCCAGCTGGTTCAATCCTGCTGGATTATAAACTGCAGCATCTGCAGCATCAGTGGCAGCATTTCTTGCCCCTGTACGAACATAGTCGGGACTCAAGTTTGCAAGATTGTCGATCTGACCATTTACATTACCAGCAGTAAAAACTGCCAATAACAGGGCCAAAGTGTTGATTTGTAAGAATTTCATAGTTTTTTTCATAATTCGGTAGATTAATAACCGGTCTTTTTAACTCAATTATTGAGAGAAGGGTTACCATTTTTATAAAAAAAAAAATAGGGAGGCAACTGATCGTTTACCTCCCTATGAACTGAAAATCAACCTAATACTATCCTCTTCCTATGAAATTATTTAATTCATTTATACTGCTGTCAAAGGTAAATTGGTCAAATAATGCATAGTAGATGTGATTATCTACCGTCTTATAATATGCCTTTTTTGCAAGTGTAAGTTTTGTTGATTCAAATGTCATGAGGCTCATCAAAACACCTACTTGTGCAGTTGTTACGTGATTATGTCTCAATGCCTCAAGAGAAATATTCAACCGAGTCCTGTCGAAGGAGCTGCATTCTATAGCATTTACCAACATTCCAAAGTCCAGATCACTCATTACTATAGGCCCGCATGATGCATTCCCATTCTGTATATAGGGATTATAAACTGGCAAAGGTGGTGCAGGTGGTATAATTGCGAATACTTTACGAATCCTGAAATTATTGAACCTGTTTATAACAGCATTCACCCTGGAATTCTTAGGTATTTCTATGAGCCCATTAAATAAAACATCCTTTGCGATGACATGACCCCATCGATTAAACCTCACTTTTGCCACGTAAAGATGGTGACGGCCAGGACCTACATGATCGAATCGATGTACCTTTGAAGGTGTTTCAAATTGTAAATGATCAAGTGTGGCTACAAACAATGACTGGTCATGAATCCTGAGGTTCAGCTCTGATTGTAGATGACCTGCTTCGGCGTTGAACATCAACCCCGCTAGTAAGATAATTAATAGAGATTTTTTCATAATGTTATCCTCCTTTCTTGGTGAGTTAACATTGTAATGCCAATACCCGTGCCAAACGAGCATTTGAGTATGTTCAATCTCTATAACTAACTTGTTTCTAATAAATTAAATTTACTGCTTAGGACCCTATAAGGGTATGAATATTGATATTATCCAAAAAAGGGGATAAGAGTTCAACCGATTTGAATGCTCTTATATGGTCTACTTTGTTCCCCTTGATACTGTACCACAGCTCAATATAATAGTTGTCGAGATGGAAGAGGTTGACCCTATAGTCATCAGATATGTATACATGTAAAAAAGTTGCGCCATGCCAAAGGTGCCATGCCTTTTCATCTGTGGTCAGATTGTTGAATTCCTGAACGGTTACTTGCATATTTTCATCATTGATTTATATAATGATATGACCTGTTAAGCACCTCAGCGATAGTATTTTGGTGAACATCGGTACTATATTGGTGATCTGATTGAATGAGTATGTGAAAACATCGCTACTATTTAGAAATGCAGCTCCATTGTTGATTTATATCAAGTAACAGGTTGAGCAAAGTCATTCAGAAAACTTTGTTTGGGGTCTATTTTTGGGAATTGGATTATGAAACATTAGAGCATTTGATTCATCTTCAAAAGTTCATAAAAAATGCTATTTAAATAGCTGATTTAAAGTGGTTTACATTTAATATTTATAATATGACTAGAAAATTGATTGCATGGGCAATCGCCCTATTGATAATAGCTTTTCCATTTCGAAGGGCCTTTTTATCAGAAGAAACTCCTAACATCATGATGATGTTATCATTCGTTGTTGTGCTTATAGGGATTGGAATATTCTATTATCTCAATATTGAACCAAAAAACGATAAATCGTATCACTGAAGCGATATTTGGAATTAAAAAACCCCGCTGAGAGCGGGGTCCAAAAACCAACTTTAAAACGATCGCCCGGGAATGGGGGATACATTCTTCAAATTTTGCTGCGATGTGTAGATTCTGCTATTCTTTTCTGATACAGTAAAATCGCAACAGTAATAAGAGTTATAGGTAGGATGAATAGCAGCATTTTTTC
>Ga0055584_100000230_pt1 | contig 52806 bp, 40 predicted proteins | sample OSDHelmetaG_FD_58716 | JGI IMG/M metagenome (GOLD analysis project Ga0055584, IMG submission 58716) | Pelagic marine sediment microbial communities from the LTER site Helgoland, North Sea, for post-phytoplankton bloom and carbon turnover... | ecosystem: Environmental > Aquatic > Marine >... | reverse complement strand
GTCTCTGCGTTGGTGGTGAACACCCGGATGATGTTATCGCCGACCTGGATCAGGCTCTGCACAAACTGCGCGCACGTATCGCGGCAAGAGCCATCGTCGAGGAGACACAGGCACGCGAACCCCAGCCAGCTCCGAGTTAGGTGATAACTCGCTGATTTTGTGGAAAATTAGTCTATAATTCCTATACTTGGGTGAGAAAACCCGATAAACCTATCGTATAAGGAGACAAAGCATGGCAGAACGAGAGAAATGGGGAAAGAGCACCACCGCCCTGCACGCAGGCTACAGCCCGGTCCCAATGGACATGACACGCTTCAGGTCTTTTGTGCCACCGCTGATTCAAAGCGCTATATTTCCCCTCAGCGATGTCGACCACTACACCCGAATCGTTCATGGTGAAGAGCAGGGTTTTGACTACGGCCGCAACAGCAATCCCACTGTCGATGTTCTGAACCAGCGCCTGGCCGCGCTGGAAGGCGGTGAAGCCGCCCTTGCGACACCCTCGGGTGTCCATGCCTGCTTCGTGGTGCTGCAACACCTGACGCAGGCCGGCGATGATATTCTCACCAGTCACAGGATCTTTGGCGAAGCCTATGGGATGTTCTACAAGATGGCTCCGGAGAAGATGGGCATCACCACTCACCTGGTAGAAGACCCCGGCGACCTGAATGAATGGAATGACAAGATCACGCCCAAAACACGTTTCCTGTGGGCGGAGACGCCCAGTAATCCCACCTACTTCGTGATGGACGTCGCCGGCCTGGCCGAGGTCGCGCACGCCCACAATATCCCCCTGGTCGTCGACAACACACTCGCCACGCCGTGCCTGCAGCAACCGCTCGCATTGGGAGCCGACATCGTCGTGCACTCCCTGACCAAGTTCATGGGTGGGCAGGGGGCCATTGTGGGGGGATCCATCGTTGGCAAGCAGGAGCTGATACGGGACATGGTTGACACCATTGCCCGGGTCGGGTCGATCATGTCGCCCTTTGATGCCTGGCTGGTGCTGATGAGCCTGGAGACCCTGACACTGCGCATGGCCCGGCATTCGAGCAACGCGGAAAAGCTGGTCGAGTACCTTACCCGGCATCCGAAAGTGAAAGGCATCAATTATCCCGGCCCGCAGCACCCGCAGTGGGAACTGGCCAAAAAGCAGATGCCCGATGGTTTCGGCGGGCTGCTCTCGTTCGAAGTGGTGGGCGGCAGGAAGGGCGCCGTGGAAGTAATGAACTCCTTCCAGCTCATTCCCATCATCCCCAGCTTTGGAACAAGCCGCACCATCGGGACGCATCCCGCCACCCACACTCACTCCAATATGACGCCGGATGAGCGGGCAGCGGTGGGAATCTACGAGGGATTGATCCGCCTGTCGGTTGGCCTCGAGGACCCTGAGGATCTCATCGCCGACCTGGATCAGGCGTTGGACAAGCTAAAGGTGTAAATCACCAGAGCGGCCGGCCCCAGCACACAATCGGCCGCCCCGACCCCAGAGGAAAGGATTGATAAAGGAAACTTTGACATGACGTACCCTCAGACCAACATCACCACATTCGCCGGGCCCCACTACCGTGGCATGTCAGATGACCAGTGCCGTATCATGCATCGCGCCAGTCTGGATGTGCTCGAACGCACCGGCGTGTTTGTAAATTACCAGCCGGCTCTCGACCTTCTGAAAAAAGCCGGTTGCCTGGTGCAGGATAACCACGTACGCATGCCGTCGCACCTGGTGGAGTGGGCTTTGCGCACGGCTCCCAGCCGCATCATGTTGTATAACCGTCATGGGGAACCCGTCATGCCGATGGGGGACCGGATATCGACCTACGGCACAGGATCCGATTGCCTGAATATTCTGGATCACCGCACGGGGGAGAGACGCAAATCGGTACTCCAGGACATCATCGATGGCATTCGCGTATCCGATGCCATGCCAAATGTTGATTTCATCATGTCCATGTTTCTTCCCGGTGATGCGCCGGTCGCCGCGGAAGTGCGGCAGATGGAGGTGATGCTGAACTACAGCGCCAAGCCTGTTTGTTTCGTCACCTACGGATGGGAAGGGACAGCCGAAATCATCGAGATGGCCGAGCTGGCGGTGGGTGGCGCGGACAACCTGCGTATCAACCCGTCCGTCATTTGTTATCTCAATCCCACCACTTCGTTTGTGCACAACGAGTCGGCGCTGCGCAAACTCATATACTGTGCCGAAAAACGGCTGCCAGTCGTGTACTTGCCCGATCTGTTGCGTGGCATGACCGGCCCGATGACCCGTGAAGGCTCAATGGCCTGTCACAATGCAGGCGTATTGGTCGGCCTGGTCATTTCCCAGTTGGCCAACGAGGGGGCGCCCATCATCATCAGCAGCGCGAGACCATCCACACTGGACATGAAAACGATGGTCGCTCCCTACGGGACCGGCTCGGGTGGGGTAAGCGGCATTGGCATTAATCACTACTACCAGCTGCCAGTCTTTGCCACCGGTGGTGCCAGCGATTCGAAACTGCTGGACGAACAGGCTATTTTCGAAGCCACTATGACCCTGTATGGAGCCACACTGGCTGGCGGCAACATGATCCATGATATGGGCTACATGGAGTCGGGCCTGACCGGCTCACTGGAACTGGTGGTCATTGAAGACGAGATTGTGTCCTATATCAAAGCCGGTAACTCGGGATTGGATTTCAGTGAAGAGAACCTGGCCCTGGCCCTGGTCCATGAACACGCGCTCAGTGCGGATTTTATGGGCACTGAGCACACCTTGCGCCACTGTCGCGAAGGCTGGCAGCCGCGCCTGGTTGACCGGCAAAGCTATAACCAGTGGCAGGACGACGGTGGCACGTCAATGCGCGATCGGGCCAGGGCGGCTATCGATGAGATTTTGGCCGAAGAACACCGGCTCGCACTGCCGGCCGAGATCGCAGAGCAGATCACGGCAATAGCGGACAGGGCCGTGGCCGAGCAGACCGGGTAGTCATACAGGAGTCAGATGTACCTGATGTCGTAGGCGTTTCCTCTCGGAACGATGTGGCCGATTGACGGCGATGGAAAGTGCGCCGTCAGAACAAGCGTATCGCTTTCGCAGTGCGTATTGAGGAAAGTTTTGCGCGTGTGAGCTGAAGCCGCCAGATCGTGATCGAAGTTCGGGCTCCAGCCAGGCTCCGCCAGTTGCAGTGGGCTGTGCATCATGTCTCCACACATGGCGGCATGATGGCGGCCTGACTTGAGATGAACCGCCACGTGACCAACCGAGTGACCCAACGCGGGCTCCAGCCAAACCTCGTCATCCAGCGCGTAGTCCAGATCGACCAGAAGCGCCTGTTTGGCCTCCATAACCGGTAGTACGTTTTCGATAAAGATCAGGCTGTTTTCCGCCTCAGTCGCCTGGTATTCATCACGAGCAAACACGTATTTTGCCTTTGGAAATGTCGGCACCCAACGCCCATCTACCAGGCGCGTGTTCCAGCCACAGTGATCCGAGTGCAAATGGGTGCAGAACACATAATCGACGTCCTCGGGGTGAACGCCGGCTGTTCGGAGATTATCAAGCCAGACCTCGTTGCTGCGCTGGTGCCATTGCGGTGGTTCCGCGTAAGTCTTTTGGTGGCCGCAACAGCTGTCAATAAGAATACAGTGATGCCGGGTCCGCACCACGTAGGATTGAACCGGCATGACCAACAGGCCGGTTCGTGGACACATTGCCTTCGGCTCAAGCCACTCCCGGTAGGGCTCGAGCGCTTCGGTGGTCGCCTCGTCGAATATATCAGACGGGTGGTAGACAGGAATCTCGTGCTCGACTATGCGCTGAACGGTTATTGCACCCAATTGAAGCACGGTCATGATCTAGGGCCGGTTAACACTATTTTAGTTGTCTGCCAGGTCGAGAGCCTAAAGTATCGCACCTAATCAAGACTTCAACAATGGCACCGAACTCGCGCCAGGATGCCAAATATGCCACTATTGTCGAGGGATGGGGGGCATTTCGATACGGGTAACCGGGAGGGCCTGTAAGCATGAACGAACGGGGCATTATTTCAATCTCCGGCGTCTCCAAACAATTCGGCTCGGTACGCGCCGTCGACAACGTGGACATGGAAATCCAGCGTGGCGAATTCTTCTCGCTGCTGGGGCCTTCGGGCTGTGGCAAATCGACTCTGCTGCGCATACTGGCGGGTCTGGAAACGCCCAGCGGAGGTGAGATCTACATCGATGGCCAGGCCATGTCGGCGATCCCGGCCTACCGGCGGCCGGTGAACATGGTGTTCCAGAACTACGCCATCTTCCCGCACCTGGACGTGGGCAGGAACATCGCCTTCGGCCTGCGCAAGTCGGGCCTCTCCAAGGCTGAGATCAACGCCAGGGTCGAGGAGATGCTGGACCTGATCAAGTTACCGGGTTATGCCGAACGCGGAGCCACGCAGCTTTCCGGTGGTGAGCGCCAGCGCATCGCGCTGGCCCGGGCCTTAATCAAGCGGCCGAAAGTGCTGCTGCTCGACGAACCACTGGGTGCGCTCGACAAGAAGCTGCGCGAGCAGATGCAGTTTGAGCTGAGGGCTCTGCAGAAGTCAGTGGGCATCACCTTCTTTTTCGTCACGCACGACCAGGAAGAGGCGCTAACCCTGTCCGATCGCGTGGCGGTTATGTCGAAAGGACGTGTGCTCCAGGTGGCGTCGCCGTCCGCTCTCTATGAGCGGCCCAGTTCCCGTTTCGTGGCGGATTTTATCGGGACCATGAATTTCTTCGATGGCCGGGTGCGGAAATCGGATAATGGCAGCACCCTCGTCGATGCGGGTCCCCTGGGGGAGGTCGAGGCTGTGGCCGAGGCTGAGCCTGGGGCTGAGGCACCCGCGGCCGGCACCGATATCCTGGTGGCGATTCGCCCCGAGAAACTGAAGCTCAATTTCGAGGCCCCCGATGAATGCGCCAATATCATTCAGGGCCGCATGGGCCCGGCGGCCTACCTGGGCGACCGCAGCCACTTCCATGTCTTCCTTCCCGGACGTGAACAGCCGGTGGCCGTGGCCGTGCAGAACGTGGAACAATCGGAGGCGAACCTGGCCGCACCCGACCAGGCGGTATGGCTTAGTTTTTCGGATGAGTCCGTGGTGCTGTTAAGACCCGAATAAGTACCCTGGCCCCAACATTTCACCAGCGCCGACTGGTGAAATGTTCGGGTTAGCCCCTGATAATCACCACTTCGGAATCCAGGTGACTGGTCCACAGCCAGACTGTCAGCAAGGCTTGCTCGTTGGTTTGCATGGCATGACGCGCCCATGACTCGTGATGAATGGAGTCGCCCGCTTCCACGGCGAACCAGGGTTTCGCACCCACTTTCCAGTCGCCATCGCCTGCGATAACCCAGTAGCTTTCCTCGGCATGATGGGCATGCGGTGGGTAATAGCAGTCAGGCCCTTGCAGGCTGAAACCTGCAATTACTTTGTCAGACGTCAGCAGCCCCCCAGCGCCAATGACAGTCGTGGCGGTAAAATTTGGTATAAAGATCGCCACATCTGGCCCATCCGCAGGGTCCTTGGTGGATGCACGCCATTTTAGCTGATCCGACACTGGCAACAGGGCTTCTGCCAGCCTGCGGGTACCCGACCCCTGTTTTCCCGAATTAGTGCAGGCCGCCTGCAGATGTTTGGCCACCATGGGATGGCTCATTGGCTCGGGTTTGTCTGGTTTTGCCGTCCAGTTCACATTTTCCAGGCAAAAATTTGCTGTTCGCGCCAGTTCACCGCCGGAATGGGCCGCAGTGGAGAGAAGCCCTTCAAATGCATCAATCAAGCGCTTCATCGTGGCGCATCGGTCACTGCTGATGGCTCACAGAACCCGGCACAGGCGCAGCGAATCGAGAATGGCGCAATGGATGTCTCTGCAAGAGACAGCGTCACCTACCCGGTAGAGTTCATACCTGTTTCCACGTTCGGTGGGCGAAGTCTGTGACTGACCAGCAAGTAGCCGGTCCAGATCCACACTTCCATTGTTGCATGACCCGGCCCTTAACTCTTCATACAGACCGTCGAGCGGAACCGTGCCATGCTCAACAACAACCTGGTCAGTCAGGCGCTCATCAACCTGTCCGGTGAGCTCGTTTTGGAAAGTTGAGCGCAGTTGTTGCCCGCTCTGCTCGACCCTGACCAGGCGGTGGTCCGGGGTCAGAACGATGCCCTTCTCATAGAAATGCTTGAGATAGACAGGATAATTGAAGTAGCCCGCTTTTTGGGCGGCATGGTGGCCCCGGAAGGCGAGTTCGACTCTGGCGCCCTTGTCGGCCAGCACTTCAGCACAGGAGGCTGCTGCGTGACTGCCGAGCTCGTCATACAGGAGCACTGTTTCCCGGACTTTCGCACTGCCACCCAGAATATCCCAGACACTGTCACAGTGCGCATGGCCCTCGAGCCATTCAAGATCGGGCAGGCCACCCGTTGCGATCACGACGACATCCGGGTCCAGGCCCAGTACGGTCTCCTGTTCGGCATAGACCGAGAGTCGCACATCCACACCCAGGTGATGGACTTCGGCGCCAAGCCAGTTGGTAACGCCCAGCAGATCACGTCGCCAGGCCGCCCTGGCGGCCAGAACAACCTGTCCGCCGAGACAGTCGAGCGCCTCGAGAAGAATGACTTCGTGACCGCGTAAGGCGCACACGCGTGCAGCCTCGAGGCCCCCGGGACCACCTCCGACAACGACCACACGTCTGCGGGTTTCCGCCACAGTCACCTGGTGGGGAAGAGTTTCTTCACGCCCGGTTGAGGGTGTGTGAATGCAAAGCCGGTGATCCATGCAATAGGCGGCACCGACACAGGGACGAATGCGGTCTTCCTGTCCGGCCGCTATCTTTTCAACAATATGGGGATCGGATAAGTGCGCTCGCGTCATGCCTACCATGTCGACAATGCCTTCGCGTATCGCATGGCGCGCCGTGGCGGCGTCGTTGATGCGACAGGCATGAAATACCGGCAATGTGAGCTCACGACGAAACTCTTCCACCAGGTGAAGATAAGGCGCCATTGGCGCCCACATACCGGGCATCAGGTTGCCATAATCTATTTCGGTATCCACGCGCCCAAAGTTGAGATTGAGAAAGTCGAGCAGGCCTGATTCCTCATGAATCCGGGCTATTTCAAGGCAATCTTCTTTTGTCAGGCCACCGTCCAGATTCTGGGTCATGCCCGTGCGCATGCCGACGATGAAGTCATCGCCCACCTGGCGGCGAATTTCTTCGAAAACCATCAGCCCGAAGCGCAGGCGATTTTCTAGCGACCCGCCAAATTCATCGGTGCGCCAGTTTGAAGCAGGTGACCAGAACTGTTCGAGCAAGTGGACCTGGCCAACGACTTCAACGCCATCCAGGCCGCCTTCCTTGCAACGCAGTGCGGCTTCGCCATAAGACTTCACGATGCGATGGATATCATCACGGTCCATGATTTTGGGGAAATCACCCCCAATCTCGCGGCTGCGAGAGGGTGCGGCCACTGGCAACCAATCCCAGGTCCTGGTCGTAGCCCGGCGACCCAGGTGCGTTATCTGACACATGAGCGCACAGTCGTATTGATGGATGCGCTCAGCGAATTGTTGAAAGTGGGGAATAATCGAATCACTGGTGAGATTGACAACGCCTGAGGCCGTGGCCGAGTCCGGGGCCACTGCGGACGAGCCACCGAACATGGTCAGCGCGATTCCACCCCTGGCTTTTTCTTCGTGGTAGAGCTGATACCGCTCCTGAGGAGCACCATCGACTGAGTACAACATCGTATGGCTGGTGCTCATAATCCGGTTCTTGAGTGTCAGATGGCGCAACTGAAACGGTTGCAACAAAGGGTCTTTGGAAATCATGCTTTGGAGTCTCCTGACTACTGATATAACCAGGCGTAAAGGGCCAACATGGGTTCTTTCCCAGGCCGCTTGCCCTCTGCGCCATCGGCTGGGCGGTAGATGATGCTGCCCGCTTCGACGCGCCGCCAGGGTACCTCACCACTTTTCCATTTTGGTGATCCGCCAATCACAAGAAAGATGCCTTCCGAGGGATAGCTGGTCACCGGATAGGTGATTCCGGGGCCGAGCAACATAACGCCAACGTACAGGCGGGTGCTGCCGGTCAGGCCGAAGCTCGTGTAAGCATAATTGTCCATGAATTCAGCACCCCTGGTTTCTACGGTGTGGCGCGGATTATGTTCCCAGTACAGCGTTGGTTCGAGGTCTCGGATGACTGCCGCCACTGGTGCTGCCGGCCCGTTTTCCCCAAGATCGAGAGCGCGGGAAAGGTGGCGGCATACGGGCAGTTGCTTCGCTTCGGGCCGATCCGGATCGAGCCGGAGCTGCGGCAATTCGGCGAGCACGCGTTCCAGTTGCGGGGCGGCGGCAGTGTTCCCGGAGGCTTCGGCTTCGAAAATCGCCTGCACTGCGCCGAGAAGGCTCATGGTCAAATCGTTAACGTTGTGCTGTTTCATTGTCCTTTTTCATTTTCGGTCCAGATAGCGCGGCATCGGGATGGGGACATGATCATTGATGACATCCCGCGGCCTGTACAGGTCGTCCAGCGTCCCGATCTCATCGGGGCTGAGCTGGAGATCAAGTGCTTTAACGTTCTTTTCCAATTGGTTAACCGAGCTGGCCCCGATAATGGGGCAACAGATGGCCTCTTTAGAGTAAACCCAGGCCAGAGCCACTTCGGCCATGGTCGTGCCATGTTCTTCTGCAATGCCCTCAACCCTGGAAATAATCTCAAGGTCCAGTGCATCGCCATGGAAAGCTTTAAAGGAGGCATCGGTTTGCGAACGGACCTTTTTGCTGCCCGACAGCCAACCCCTGGCTAATGGGCTGAAAGCGGTAACCGCAATCCCCTGGTCGCGACAATAGGGGATCATTTCGCGTTCCTCTTCACGGTACAGCAGATTGTATTGGCATTGCATATTCACGAAAGGCGTCCAGCCATTTTTCCGGGCCGTGTGATTCATTTGCGCGAACTGCCAGGCAAACATCGTCGAGGCGCCCAGGTAGCGGACCTTGCCTGATTTTACGATGTCGTGGAGGGCCTCCATGGTTTCTTCGAGCGGCGTATCCGGGTCAAAGGCATGAATCACGAAAAGGTCGATATAGTCGGTGCCCATGCGACGCAGGCTTGCATCCACGGACGACAGCAGGTGCTCGCGGGAGAGCCCCCGATCATTGGGGTCGTCACTCATCGGGTAATAGGCCTTGGTGCCCAACACCAGTTGATCACGGGCAACCATGGATGTCAGCGCCGGCGCCACGACCCGCTCGCTCTCACCGATTGAGTACCAGTTCGCCATGTCAAAATAAGTAATGCCGAGATCAAGGCAGCGTTTAAGCAGCGGTTGTGCGTCCGCCTGGTCCAGCACCCAGGGCTTCCATTTGCTGGAGCCGATGGTCATCGTGCCAAAACACAGTCTGCTGACCTTCAGGCCGGTCCGTCCGAATGAAACTGTTTCCACGGTCTATCCCTCCTGTCCGGATTGACGGGGTTTTATGAGTCGGTTTGAACGCCGCCTAAATGGCGTTTCATCGGCACGGGAACATAGTCATTTACGACATCGCGCGGCCGGTATAGCTCATCGAGTGACTCAATCTCCTCCGGGCTGAGTTCGAGATCAAGTGCCTTGACGTTACTGTTCAATTGGCTCACCGAAGCGGCGCTGATAAGGGGGCTGCAGATAGCATCCTTGGCGCACACCCAGGCCAGGGCTACTTCCGCCGTGCTGGTGTCGTGATCTACTGCAATCGCATTGACCCGGTCGATGATTTCAAGATCCAGCGCGTCGCCATAATTTTTGGAAAAATAGAAATCGGTTTCCGAGCGGGTATCTTTACTGCCCGCCAGCCAGCCTCTGGCCAGGGGGCTGAAGCAGGTAACGGCAATCCCCTGGTCGCGACAGTAGGGGAGCATTTCCCGTTCTTCCTCGCGATACAGCAAATTATATTGGCATTGCATGTTCACGAAGGGCGTCCAGCCGTTCTCCCGGGCGACAGCGTTCATCTGAGCGAACTGCCAGGCAAACATCGTTGAAGCGCCCAGGTAACGGGCCTTGCCTGCTTTTACGATGTCGTGGAGGGCCTCCATGGTCTCTTCGAGCGGTGTATCAGGGTCAAAAGCATGCACCATGAATATATCGACATAGTCGGTGCCGATACGGCTCAGGCTTGCGTCAATGGCGGACATCAGGTGCTTTCGCGAAAGCCCCCGGTCATTCGGGTCATCGCTCATTGCATAATGGGCTTTGGTCGTGAAAACCAGTTGATCACGCGGCACCATGGAGGTCAGCAGCGAGCCGACAATGCGCTCACTCTCACCGATTGAATACCAGTCCGCCATGTCGAAAAACCGGATGCCCAGATCGAGGGACCGCTTAAGCAGTGGCTTCGATTCGGCCTCGTCGAGCACCCAGGGCTTCCATTTGCTGGAACCGACGCCCATCGTGCCAAAACATAGCCTGCTGACCTTCAGGCCGGTGCGCCCAAACTTTACGGTTTCCATAATCTATTCCTCCCGCTGTAAGTCCGACAGGCTGCTATCTATTGAAGGGCAGGTTTCGCACACTCGTCGACTCATTGCGCGGTGCGACCGCGACATAACGGGCGACATTTATCATGCTGGTATTGTGAATGCAGTCGCCGCCGCCAATGCCGGAATCGGCATCATAGCCGTAGATATGGTCGTCGTTGTCTTCGCTGCCCACACCGCCTTTGTTACCGGTCAGGAACAGGATTCGAGTCTGGGGCTGGTCTGGATCGATCCGATTGAACGGGTGCCAGTTCCCCATCACCATCGTGTTGTGACGTTCTCTCGCCTTGTCGAGATACGCCGCCGCTGCCCCCACCCCGCCGGCACGGACGATCATCAATGGCTCATCCTTCAGGTCATCGAAAGTCTTGTACCCACTGGTCGTTCGTCTCACCATCTCGAAGTCCAGGACCACGGCGTAACGCCGTGGCAGCTCGGCGATGCCCTGCCTGAATTCATTGAAGGTGTAGACTGGAATTTCGCTACCGTCGGCCAGCCTGCCCTCCAGCACGTCACTTGCTTCCCGATCGGAGATCTTGCCGGCATATTGGCCGGTAAAGCCCTGCGAGTTCGACCGGTTCATGTTCGCACGGTAGGTCTGTTCGAACCGCTGCGGTGAAGCGTAGATACCGCCACCGTGGACCGCTACCACGACATGCTTTCCAAGCGGTGTCCTGACCACGCTTTCCTCGGAGTTGGCGGCGAACCAGGTGTTCCAGATGATATTGTCGTAGGCGGCATTGGCCCGGGCGTGCAGCAATTGTGGCAGTGAAGCCACTAAGCCATTATCTCCCGCGTAGTAAAGGGCCTGACGCAAGGCCTCGGGGAGGAACGAGTCGAAGATCACAGCGGCTTCCATTCTGAGGTTTGTCATTCTGATTTCCTCCTTTACTCAAGCCGCGAAGGGCAGGGAACGCACACTGGTCGAAACATTCTGCGGCGCGACCGCGACGTAGCGAGCCGTGTTGAGCATACAAGCGAAGCCACCAATGCCGTATTCTGCGTCAAAACCATAGTCCGAATAGTCGGCCTCGCTGCCCACACCGCCTTTATTGCCGGACAGGAAGGGCACGCGGCACTGCAGTTGATCGGGATTGATGTAGTCGAAAGGGTGGAAGTTCCCGGTCACCTTCGTGTTGTGACGAGCCTGCCTCTTGTCGAGGTAGGCGGCCGCCGCTTCGACCCCGCCGGCGCGGACTATCATATTCGGTTCTTCCTTAAGGACATCGAAAGGCTGGTAGCCTTTTTTCGATTTTCGCGCCAGATCAAAATCCATGATGACGCCGTAGCGCCGCGGCAGGTTTGCGCTGCCCCGTTTGAATTCGTCGTACGGGTAAACCGGGATTTCGGCGCCGTCAGGTAGTTTGCCCTGCAGCACATCGCGGGCTTCGCGCCCGGAGATCTTGCCGGCATAGGTTCCGGTAAAGCCCTCCGAATTCGAGCGGTTCTGATCCGCCCGATACAGTCTCTCAAACCGTTCCGGCGTAGCATATATGCCACCGCCATGGACTGTTACCACGACCCGGTTTCCCTGCGCTGTGGTAACTACGCTTTCCTCGGAATTCGTGGTGAACCAGGTGTTCCAGATGATATTTTCGTAATCGGCATGGGTGCGGGCGTGCAGCAATTGCGGCAGCGAAGCCACGAAGCCGTCGTCTCCTGCGTAGTTCCGGGCCTGTCGCAAGGCTTCGGGGAGGTACGAATCGAAGATGATCTTGGCTTCCATTCTGATGTCATTCATGCGGCTATTTTCCAGGGTTCAAAACGCAAAGGGCAGGGATCGCACGCTGGTCGCGGTATTCTGCGGCGCGACCGCGACGAACCGTCCCATGTTGATCATGCCGGCGCTGCCGCACAGACCGAATTCAGTATCAACGCCCCTGAGGTGAGGCATGCCTTCGTTGGCATAAACTTCGGCCCGAACACCGCCGAGGCTACCGTACAGCAGCAATACGCTGGACTGGGGCTGTTGCGGATCGATTTCGGGGAAAATGTGCCAATTCCCTATCGTCTCCAGGTTGCCACGGTCCCGCGCTTTGTCGAGATACGCCGCCGCCGCTTCAACCCCGCCAGCGCGGAGGATCATCAGCGGATCGTCCTTCAACTCATCAAAAGCCTGGTACCCGTTCCTGCATTTCTTCGCCGTCTCAAAATCCAGGACGACGGCGTAGTGCCGCGGCAAATCGGCAATGCCCCGCTTGAACTCATCGAACGGGAACACCGGGATTTCGCTGCCGTCGGGCAATTGTCCCTCCAGCACGTCGCGGGCCTCGCGTGCGGAGATCTTGCCGGCGAATGGCCCGGTAAAGCCCAGCTCACTGGAACGGTCCACGCTGGCGTGGTAGAGCTTCAGGAAGCGCGCAGGTGTTGCGAATATACCGCCGCCATGGATCGCCACCACGACATGATTCCCCTGCCTTGTGGTGGCCACGCATTCCTCGGAATTCGCGGTGAACCAGGTGTTCCAGATAATATTGTCGAAGGAGGCATTCACCCGGGCGTGCAACAAAGCTGGCATCGATGCCACGAAGCCATCGTCTCCGGCGTAGTTCTGCGCCCGCCGCAAGGCATCCGGGAGATGTGATTCGTAGATGATGGCTGCTTCCATTTTGACGTTTTCCATATCAGGGACTCAGTCGAGGCCCGCCTGGGCTTCGAACCAAAGCTGAAACAGCCGGGCTTTCTTCGCCGGAGGAAGTGCAGAGGTGAACACGCCGCGTGCAAAGGTCCCGGCCGGGTCGTCGATGCCTGTCCCGATGGCCCTGGCCGGGTCGATCAGGTTCACCGAGTTGGCATTGCCGTGCCCGTAGCCGTACTGGTCGAACAGCGCCACGCCACTGAGCGGGTCGAGCATGGCATTGATGTATTCGTAGGCCTGATCCTCTGAACCTGCGCCGTTGGTGCTGACCGAAAGTCCACACATCCACGTCTGCAAAGGCTCGACCACCACGATAGGTAAGCCTTCCTTCGGCATCCTGCGCGAGGCACTGCCGTAGATATAGGAGATGCCGACATCACCGGCAGCCCAGGCCTGTTCAAGCTGTGTACTGTCGGTCCAGATGAAGCGCGCGTTTTCGAGCATCTTCGTGAAGATTTCAGGGGCCGCCTCCATTTCCGCCTCGGTCGGGTCCAGTGGATCCGACCAGCCGCCGATGACTCCGGCAATAATCAGATTGACGCCGATATCCGAGGGGAGCGCCGTTTTACCCTTAAAGCGCGGGTCGATGAAGAGTTCGTAGCTTGGGTTCTCTACCTCGATGACCTCGGGATTGTAGCCGACCGTCGAATATCCCCACTCCCAGGGGGCCAACATGTAATCACCGTCGATGCGCACGTCCGGTAATTCCAACAAGGCGGGAGGAATATCACTCCAACGCGGGATTCGGTCGGTCTCGAGCGGTTTGATCAAGCCTGCGTCCCGTGCCTCGGCCATTTGTCCGGTGCACAGGTGCACCAGGTCGACCTGGTATCCGGTCCGCATCCTCTTCAGGGCAGCGTCCGCCTGGGCGAAGACAGTGAACTTTGGTTCCCCGCCATGCTTGGCGACAAACTCAGGATAGTATTTGGGGTTTTCGTATCCGCTCCATTCCAGCAGCGTCAGGTTGACGCCCCCGGCTTGCGTATTTTCTTCTGCGGCATCCTGACATGCCATGAGCAGGCTGGCCGCCAAAGCGACGCCGGACAGGGTCATCACTTTGCCGATTTGTGACCCGATCATCGATCCGATCCTTGGCATTGGCCGGCCGGTGTTCACTCAGGGTCCGAAGTCCAGGTTGCGCAAACTGGTGGACACATCCCGTGGTGTCACCGCGATATAGCGACCCATGTTGTGGGTACAGGCGTCGCCACCCATACCGTATTCGCAATCGTAGCCCCAGTCCTGGTCATCGTCGCCCTCTGTGTTCACACCGCCCTGGTTGCCGGCCAGGAAGGGTATGCGGGTCTGGGGCTGATCCGGATCAATCCTGTTGTAGGGGTGCCAGTTGCCCATCAACCTGGTGTTGTGGCGGGCCTGAAACTTGTCGAGATACGCCACGTTTGCCTCGACCCCACCGGCACGGACGATCATATTCGGCTCATCCTTCAATGCCTCGAAAGTCTCGTAGCCTCTCTTGGACTTTCTCGCCAGCTCGAAATCCAGGATGACGCCGTAACGCATCGGCAGGTCAGCAATGCCCCGCTTGAACTCGTCAAAGGCGTATATCGGGATCTCGCTGCCATCGGGCAGTTTGCCTTCCAGTACGTCGCTGACTTCCCGTGCCGAGATTTTGGCAGCATATTGCCCGGTAAACCCCTCTGTATTAGAACGATCTACGCTCGCACGGTACAGCCTCTCGAACCGATCCGGGGTAGCGAATATGCCACCGCCATTGACCGCCACTACGACCCGGTTCCCAGCCGGCGTGGTCAGTACGCTTTCCTCGGAATTCGAGGTGAACCAGGTGTTCCAGATTATATTATCGTAGGGGGCATTGGTCCGGGCGTGGAGTAGCTGTGGCATTGATGCCACGAAGCCTTCGTCTCCGGCGTATTCCAGGGCTCGCCGCAAAGCGTTGGGGACGTGGGGTTCGAAGATGATCTCTGCTTCCATCTTGATGTCGGCCATGTTCTTATCGTCCTTTTTCAAGTGATGTACAATATACACTGTCACTCTGATTATAATTGTAAAAGGACCATTAGGCATACTGAAAATTGCATAGTGCGTGGTACGTAGAGCTCAGAGCCTGATCAAATGTGTTGCTTTTTGTTACCCACTATGGCATTTTTCGAAAGATGTGGCCTTGTTATACATTATGGAACCTCAGGCGCCGCTTCCCATGGTAACTGCTTCAGCAACCCCGAAACTACCGCGAATTCAGGCATTGGCGCGCGCAAGCGCGATCATCGACGTAATCGCAGCCAGCGGCGAGGGAGGCCTTGGCCTGAGTGAGATCAGCCGTGCGACGGAACTCAACAAGACAACGGCTTTCAATCTCATTGCCTCGCTCGTCACACTTCGATTCCTGGATCAGGATGAGCATTCGAAGCGCTACCGGCTCGGATTGCGTAACCTCGAACTGGGGCGCATCGTCCAGCACCGTTTACATATTTCACACCTGGCCCGGCCGGTACTCACCGATCTTTGCAATACAACGAACGAGACGGTGAACCTGGGCTTGCCCGATCTCCTCGATCTGCTGGTGGTAGACAGTTTCCGGGGGTCACAGATATTGCATGCTACCTCTTACCCAGGCTGGCGATTCATGTATCACTGCACCGCGCTGGGCAAGGCCATACTTTCACAATGGGATGAGCCGATGCGGCGCAATCTCTACCGCCTGCGCGGCTTGCCGCGGCAGACACCCCACACGATCACTGATATAGATACCCTCGAGGCAAAACTGGCCCGGTTTCGGGCGCAGGGATACGCGCTCGATATCCAGGAAAATGAGCCTGGCGTCAATGGAATCGGCGTGCCGGTCTTTAACGGATTGGGTGAGCTCGCCGCTGCGATCAGCGTAGCCGGGCCTGCGAACCGCATGCGAAAAAAGACCCTGGACCAAATGGCTGTGGATGTCATCGCCGCCGGCGATTCGATTACCGCTTCCTTAGGATCCGTCGAGCGGTCTGATCATCAGGGCCCCAGGAAAAGCAAGTGACGAACGGGGCCGGGCCGGACACCATCGCCGATCGCCCGGCCGGGCAGCGCTGGATATCCACACTGCGGGCCTTTTTCCTCAGACACGAGTGGCTGCGGGGTTACACACTGCTGTCTCCCGCTTTGCTGGTGATGATCTGCGCACTCGCGTTGCCGATCTTCACCCTGGTTGTCTACAGCTTCTGGACACAGGACTACGTCTATATCGAGCGGGTTTTTTCGCTGCAGAACTACGCGACATTTTTCGATAAGCCGATGTACGCCAAGTTGCTCCTGAGGTCGATCAGAATGTCGGCGACGGTGACCCTGGTTTCCGTCCTGATGGCTTACCCTGTCGCCTATTTCCTGGCCTTCAAGGTCAAGAAAAACATCATGACATGGCTAATCCTGATCAACCTGCCGCTTTGGATCAGCTACCTGCTTCGAGTGCTCGCCTGGAAGATCATGCTCGGCAACAACGGCGTGATCAACTCCACTCTTCTGGACCTGGGTTTCATACAGGGACCGCTCGAGTTCCTGCTATATAGCCGGTTCTCGGTGGTCCTCACGCTGGTCCACGGGTGGGCGGCGTTCGCCATCCTGCCGATCTACCTGTCGCTTTCGAAGATCGACCACTCGCTACTGGAGGCCTCGGCTGACCTTGGCGAGGGCCCGATCAGGACATTCCTTCGGGTCACGCTGCCACTGTCGATGCCAGGCGTGATCGCCGCGTGTGTCATCGAATTCATTCCCGTGGTCGGCGACTATGTGACGCCGATGATGGTAGGCGGCCCGAAAGGCATGATGTTCGGTCAGATCATCGCGGCCCAGTTCGGTGAGGCCAACAACTGGCCACTGGGTGCGGCATTGACGCTCATAATGATGGTGACCATTACCGCCATCGCCACCACCTTCGTCTGGCTGACGCAGCGGGGTACGGTCAGGCGCCGCGAGATGGAGGTGGTCCGGGCCCCAAAAGACGAGGTCGTCACGGCAGGGCGTCGTTTCAGCCCCTTACTCATCTACGTAATTTTTTACCTGATGTTGCTCTACATTCCGTCCCTGATGTTGCCGATTTTCTCTTTCAACGACAGCATTCAAATGGCGCTTCCCCTGAAGGGATTCACGTTCGACTGGTATCTCCAGATCCCGACCCGCCCCGGCTTGTTGGAGGCGCTCGGCAACAGCTTCCGGCTTGCCATCCCGGTCGCCATCACTTCAACCACCCTGGCGACGCTTACGGCCACGGCCATGACCCGCTATCGCATGCCCGGACGGAGCCTGGCGCTTGGTTTCATTTTATTGCCCATGGTGATGCCCGGCATTATCCTGGCCTTCGGCCTCCTCGTGCTCGCGATGGCTGTTGACGTGCAACTGTCAATTTGGACCATCGGCGTCGCGCACGTCGTCATGACCATGCCCTTCCTGACGCTGGTGATGATTTCGCGACTGGAGGGTTTGGGCAGGAGCCTGGAAGAGTCCGCGATGGATCTCGGCGAGAACCCCTGGATGACCTTTTGGCGCATCACCTTCCCGCTCATCCTGCCGGGCGTGGGCGCCTGCCTGATATTGTCGTTCATCTCCTCGTTCGACGAGTTTATATACGCCCTGTTCCTGGGGGGCAATGATGTGACCCTGCCGGTCTTCATGTGGACACAGGTACGTTTCCCACAGACACTGCCGACCATACTGGCGCTCGGGTCCTGCATATTCATGGGCTCCGCCACGTTGATCCTCACCGCCGAATGGCTGCGCCGCATGGGCACCAGTCAAACGAAGAATATCGCTTGAAAGGAGAGCCCATGTGACCCGGCACCGTAGCCGAAGGCAGGGCGGACGATCCGGTAACGCTCGCCGGACTGCAAGCGCTACCCTACAAACCCCCTGGGGATTGCCCGGTAACTCCGATACACCCACGGAACCGATCGACACGGAGGCGGTGCACGCCATTCACGATGGGGCCATGCGGGTGCTCGAAGAAATCGGTATCGAATTTTTCCATGAGGAAGCGAAGCGCATCCTGGGTGAAGCGGGTTGCACGGTCGCCGCTGGCTCCAATAATGTTCGCATGGGTCGTGACTTTGTCATGGAGCAGGTGGGAAAGGCGCCATCCGAGTTTCACATGACACCGAGAAACCCGGCCCGGAAGGTCAGCGTGGGTGGGGATTGCATGCTGTTCGGCAATGTAGCAAGCCCCCCGAATTGCTCAGATCTGGATCGTGGCCGCCGCGCCGGCAACCGGGAAAGTTATCAGGACCTCATCAAGTTGATCCAGCATTTCAATTGTATTCACATGATGGTTGGATACCCGGTTGAGCCTGTGGATATTCACCCGTCCATCCGTCATCTCGATTGTATGTTTGACGCACTGACTTTGACTGACAAGGTGGTCCACGCTTACAGCCTGGGCAAAGAGCGAATAGACGATGCGATGGAAATGGTACGCATTGCCGGTGGCCTGACGCATGAGGAATTTGACGCCAGTCCACATATGTTCACCAACATCAATTCCTCATCACCCCTGAAACATGACTTCAATATGCTGGACGGTGCGATGAGAGTGGCGCGCCGTAATCAGGCGGTGATTGTCACCCCGTTTACGCTTTCCGGAGCGATGGCGCCGGTGACGATACCCGGTGCGGTGATGCAACAAACGGCAGAGGCACTGGCGATGATCGCGCTGCTGCAAACCATCAATCCGGGATCACCGGTGGTGTACGGCTCATTTACCACCAATGTGGACATGGGTAGCGGTGCTCCGGCCTTCGGTACGCCGGAGTATATACGCGCCACTCAAATTTCCGGTCAGATGGCGCGATTCTATGGATTGCCACTGCGCACATCCAATGCTTGTGCCGCTAACTGCCCGGATGCCCAGGCCGCCTGGGAAAGCGCGTTTTCCCTTTGGGCTTGCGTATCGTCAGGAACCAATATCGTTTATCACGCCGCCGGCTGGCTGGAAGGTGGCCTTTGCGCCAGCTACGAGAAATTCATCATGGACTGCGAGACCATTCAGCAAGTCATCCACTACATGCAGCCAATGACCGTCGGCGCCGGGGATCTGGCTTTCGAAGCCATCAGGGAAGTCGGATCCAGTGGGAATTTCTTCAGCGCCAGTCACACTCTGGATCGCTACGAAACTGCATTCTACAAACCATTTTTAAGTGATTTGAGTAATTTTGAGGCGTGGGAGGAACGCGGCAGTATCACCACGCCGGAGCGAGCCAACAAGATTTGGAAACAGATCCTGAACGATTTCGAAGCCCCTCCGATAGATGATTCCATCCTTGAGGAACTACAGGCATTTGTGGAAATTCGGAAGGAACAAGGTGGGGCACCGACTGACTTTTAATCTCAAATTTCCGACCTCACAGATGGTAAATACTTCCTATCCGTGGACCGGGTAATTAACGCTATACTGTCCGACCTGTATCAGTGTGCAATTACAGAGGATATTGCCGTGAGCAACTCACCTCAGACCCGTAGTGCATTCGACCGAGCGCTCGGTTTTCTGCGTGCCGGTGAAGTGGAATCGGCGGCAGACATTTGCCGCGCAGAACTCAGTAAAGAGCCAAAAAACGACAAACTTCGCACTCTTTACGGGATGGCACTGGTACGTCTAAACAAATTTACCGAGGCTGAAACCGAGTTGCGTGACGTACTGTCACGCTGGCCCAATGTTGCAAAAGCGAACCGTGAACTCGCGCATGCACTTATTGCACAAGGCCACAACGAGGAAGCGATTGCCTGCTACAAACGGGTCGTTGAACTGAGGCCGGAGCAGCCTGATGCCTACCGTGATCTGAGCATGGCCTACAAGACGCTGGGACGAATGAACGAAGCCTATGAGGTACTCGAAGCATCGTTCAAGCTCGATCCCAACCATAGTGAGCTTGTGCTCGCCGTCGAGCACCAACGTGCCGATGAATTTGGCAAAGCCGAAAATATCTGTCAGGAGATCCTGCGCAAGGATCCGGGCAACGTCAACGCGACGCGCCTGCTCGGTGTGCTGGCCGTAGAACTCGGCAATCAAAAACTGGCCGTGCAAATGCTGCGCAATACGATCAAATTAGAACCTCGGTTTTTTGGTGCGTATATTGACCTGGCCCGCGAACTCATGGAGATAGATGAACTGGAGGAGTGCCATGAGGTATTACAAACAGCACTAAAGCTGCAGCCGGAGCTTGCTTTGCCATACTCGATGATGGGCTACCTTCATAGTAAGGCGGGCAGATTCGAAGAGGCTGCCGAAGTCTTCAAACTGGCCCTGGAGAAACAAGCTGATCATGGTGCGAGCCTTGCCGGTCTTGGTCATGCGCTGAAGACCATTGGCCGCCAGGAGGAAGCTGTTGATACCTATCGAAATTGCATCAAGGCGTTCCCGGCCTTTGGTGATGCTTACTGGGCCCTCGCGAATCTCAAAACGTATCGTTTCAGAGATGACGAAATCGCCATGATGGAGAATAGAGTCGACGACGCAAACCTGGACACTGAAGCCCGCGTCAATTTCAATTATTCACTGGGTAAAGCATACGAGGACCGGGGTGATTATGATCAGGCATTTGAGCGATACGAGCACGGAGCCAAACTGAGGCAGTCGACGAAAAGTGACGATCCCATGCGCCTCGAGGCTCCTCACGACCAGATCATAGAAACGATTACGCCTGAGGTTCTGCAGCAAAATAAAGATTATGGCGATCCGGACCCGGCACCCATTTTTATCGTCGGATTGCCACGTTCGGGCTCGACGCTGATTGAACAGATTCTTGCGAGCCATAGCCAGGTCGACGGTACGCATGAACTATCCGATTTGCCCCACATGATTAACGCGATAGACCATCAGAAACCGAATGGTGTCGGCTATCCACAGGCATTGCTGCACTATGGTGAAGTACTAGCGACTATCGGGCGCCAATACATTGCTGCGACTCGGCGTTATCGCGGCGACGCTCCGTTTTTCACGGACAAAATGCCGGGCAATTTCGCGAGTGTCGGCCTTATCGCGCTCATCCTGCCCAACGCTAAAGTGATTAATGCGCGCCGCTACCCATTGGACAGCTGCATGAGTTGCTACAAGCAGCTGTTTTACAGGGGCCAGATGTTCAGCTACGACCAGGTTGAATTAGGCAAGTATTACCTTGAATATCAACGCATGATGGATTACTGGCATGAAATCCTGCCGGGCAAGGTGTTGGACGTTCAATACGAACATCTGGTGGCGGACCAGGAAAACCAGACCCGCCGGCTACTCGAGTATTGCGGTCTGTCCTGGGAAGACAATTGCTTACGCTTTTATGAGACGGATCGCGCAGTGATTACGGCCAGTTCGGAACAGGTACGACAGCCAATTTACTCCATGTCGGTCAATTCATGGCGCCGCTTCGAGAAACATCTTGGGCCGCTGATCGAGGTGCTGGAGCCCTTGCTCTAACAATTATTGAAAACCCCCGCATGGGCGGGGGTTTTTTCTGCGTGATGGGAGATACCTCCTCCTGGCTTGCGGGTCACTCACCAATGGGTGTAGAAACGAACGCCGTATTCCCGCGGCCGGACCGTGTACACATTGTGCCCATGCGCCCACTCGCCCGACCTTCCCCACTGGTAGGCACCAAGTGCGGAGCCTTGCCAGACCTGTGCCCGTTCGTCGGTGACATTATTGACAAACAGGTCAATTTGCCACCGGCCACCGGACGCGATCAGCCCTAAGCGGAGGTCAAGCAGTGAATATGCGTCATTCTCGAACGACGGTTGAGGCGTGTCCAGGCCTGCCTGGACTAATTTGGTATGTGTTTTACCGGTGTAAGAATACTGGCCTCGAAGGAACATCTCACCACTCGCGATAAACTCAACTGGCCAGGTGTAAGTGGCCCATAGCGATCCCTGGAATTTCGGCGTGTTGGGCAACGACGTTCCCGGTATGATGCCGGCTTCAGGCCCGGATGTTACGCTGTCGATCTCTGATTTTACATAGATGCCGTTTCCGCCAAGCACCCAACGGTCAGCCGGAACCCAGTCGAGCTCTGCCTGGAGTCCAGTGCTATGGGCGTCGCCCACATTGCCTACAATAGATAGCCAGGGGAGGGCACCAGTGGGTTCACATTGGGGTTCTTCTTCTGGAACGATGCATTCACCGACGCTGGGGTCGACGACTTCGTGTTGAAAGTCTTTCCAGTCCATATAGAAATAAGTCAAATTGAGCTGCACGGTATTCTCGGCCCAACGCGACTTCAGGCCCAACTCGTAGTTCTTGAGTTTGTCCGGTTCCCATGCCTGAGGCCAAAGGGTTCGAGTCCAATCAGCCTTCCTGTTGGCCCGGTTGATGCCTCCCGTCCTGTAGCCCTCGGAGTAGAGCGCATACACCATCTTCGTGTCATTGATCTGGTAGGCGGCGCTGAGTTTCGGTACGAATTCCGAGATTTTTGCAGATTGAGTTACGTCATTGCCGATCCAGATTGGCTGGATAAAACCACCTTGCTGCCTCCTGGTATTGACGTTGGTGTTTCCCGCCAAATACTTGATGTACAGTTTATCGTTCGTGGTTTCAAACCAACGACCACCGAAGGTTAAATCCAGTTTTTCAGTGGCGTGCCAGACGATCTCGCCGAACACGGCTTTCGTTTTCCAGTCAGTGTCATCACGGGAGTCCCAGTAATGGTCGGCAGTGAGCAACGCGGCGGCTCTGTCAGCCGGATCAACCCTGTCCTGCCCGTTAGCACTATAGCTACCATAACAAGTATAGTTGACCGACGTCCCAAGGAGACAGGCTTCAATATACGCATAGGACAGAGTTTCCCGATAAGGGACGGTTGAATCCATCCAGACAGAATTCCAGCTATCGTTGGAGTCCTCATAGTAAAGGCCAGCCAGCCAGTCGATCGTCTCGCCCTGGTGCGAAAACCGGATTTCCTGCGTAAACCTCTCCTGCCATTCCGGTCCCTCGCCAAGACCGACCATATCCGGCAGCTGCTGTGTATTACCAGAACTACTCCCCCCCGCCGCAGTGACACAGTACAACGGTAAATAGACTGCCCGGTCGGTGGCCGGGTTTTCCCAGTAATACCATGTATAAAGAGTGCCGGGAACCGGGCCCTGATCCCCGCAATATTTGTGGGTGTAGTACTTGTAGTACAGCGTATTGTCGATCTGGTAGGTACGTTGGTTCTCGTAGAAACTCGTCGCCGATACGAATTGGGCGAAGCCAAGATCACCTTCGATCGTCAGCCCCCACATATCCCACTCGGAATGTGACCAATTCTTGGCGAAACCAACTGTCTCCAGATCGCCAACGAATGGGTTGTAGGCGTTGTTCCCCTGCGACTCGGTATCTCCGTAGTGATACGCAAGCGTCGTCGACCAGTTTTCGTTTATGTCCCAACGAGCTGAAATCCTGAGGTTGAGACTTTTGGCCGAATTCCAGTTCTCCTCAGCTACGTTATCATTTCGATATTGGCCCCATTCCAGGCGATTGGTTCCCCAAACACAATCCCCCTGTCCCTGCTCGCATCTCCAAATATACGGGGCGGGATACTCATAGGCAGGAGGGGCAGTGGCGGCCGACTCCGCCGCCGTTTCGCCGTAAAACGTATCCGGCATATGGCCCAACACGTTGTCAATAAAGCCCCCGTCTTCTGCTGACTGTGCCGCTATGCGAATGGCAAACACGTCTTCGACCAGCGGCATGTTGATCATACCTTCAAGCTGATAACTCGAATCACTCTTTTCGCCGTTGCGAAACATGACGTCAGCGCTCGCTGCGAACTGGCTCACATCCGGCCTATTTGTGATGATGCGCAGGGTACCGGCTTGCGCGGCGGCGCCGAACTGCGTGCCCTGTGGTCCCGACAATGCTTCCACGCGCGCGACATCCATCATGCGAATGTCCGGCTGCGAGCCGTCCGTCGCAGTGATTGGTATTTCATCGAGATAGATCGATGAGCTCTGCGTTCCGGTGTAACCCGAATTCGTTGTGTTAATACCGCGGAAGATGACGTAATTATTGCCCCCCGAATTATAATTAATCCAGTTTACTGCGGGCATGAAGCGTACGTAATCTGCTGTAACCATGGCGCCCATTTCCTGAAGCATTGCTTCGGGAATGGCTTGAATACTGGATGGAATGGTCTGGATATCCATCGCGCCTATTTTATTCGCGGTAACAATGACCTCTTCGAGCACGTTAGACTCACTCTGTTCCTGTGCTATGGCATTGGCTGGTGCGCCAATCGCCGCAGAGATAGCTGCCGCAAGGGGGGTGAGGGACGCGAGGGGGGTGAGGGGAAATTGGTTTTGGTGCGATTTATTCTTCTGATTCATGTAAAAGCTCCTCATAGCTTGATCAGTTGAGGCGCCCAACAGAATTCGGCCCCGAGCCTGTTGGACGGAAACCCACAAATTCTAGTATATGCATAAATGGCGGGCTTTTTCCAATAAATTAACAAGAAATATTTCTGAGTTATATAATGTAGAACACCGCTGGACTCTTCGTTCTACTAAGTCGTCATGGTTGGTGATGATTGATGAGTACCTACAGGGGCTCCGGCGTCTGCAAACGCCTGCCTGACATATTTCGCTCTATTGCAATTGAAATATCAAACATGGTCTACATTGTACAGAGTCGGGACTAACCCGCGTATTGCACAAAGGATCCGAATTGCTTGAAGCAACTACGTCCTGGTGAAATATTTGGCTTAGCTTTTGGAGCCGCCCATGCTGTTCGGACGATCCTGATCCGGCAGATTTTCCAGCAGCGGTTCGAGTACTTCGATCAAAGCATCCAGGTGGTGCTCGTAGTGTCGCCAGGTGTTGACGGCGCTTGAGTATATCGGCCGCCGAACCTGCTCCGAACTGGCCGTTTTAACTGATCGGCTGGTTTCATGAAACCTGAGGCATGATTCTTCCCATTCGAGCTCACAGTACTCAAGGATTCGCCTTACCTGGCCCTCGAGGTCCCTAACGACTTCCTCGTACTGGACGTCGAGTACCTTGCCGGGCAGGACTTCGTGCCAGTGGTCCATCAAGCGCTGATACTGCAGGTAGTATTCACCAACTTCTACCAGGTCATAGCAGAATGGCTGCCCCTGGGCGAATAGCTGCTTGTAGCTGCCAAAGCAACTGTCCAGCGGGTGGCGCCTGGCGTTGATGATTTTTGCGTTAGGCAAGATTAAATGCAGTAAACCCACGTGCACAAAGTTATTCGGGTTCTTGTCCGTAAAAAACAGGCGGCTGCCGCGAAATTGACGAGTGCGCTCGATATAGTTATTTCCGAGGCGTTTGAACCCATCTGCGCTCAGGTTCGCTACAGATGTCGGGTAGCGAAGGCCGGGGCCAGTCAATTTTCGGTTAAACCGGACTGTCTTACCCAAATCAGCCAATTCGTGAGTACCATCCACCAGGGAATGACTGGACAGGATCTGTTCCAGCAGGGTCGAACCGGACCGCGGCAGGCCAACGATAAATATCGGTGCGGGGTCAGGGTCGCCACGGCCGGCATTGTCTTCAAAAAATTGCTGGCTAAAAGCCTCGACCGTCAGGTTGATTTTCTCTTCGTTCTCGACACGGTCATAGAACTCCTGCCCACGCCGCAAAATATTTCCGCGTTGAATGAACTCGAATGCCCGGTCGTATTCCCCGCGACCCTCGTACTCCAGGCCAAGCGCATTGTTCAATTGCACCTGACCCTCGAGCGGGATGCGCTCGTCGCCGAGCAAAGCCAGCATGTCGTCAACTTCCGAATCCTCGAAACGGAACGTCTTCATATTCGCCAGGCTCCAGTACGCCTCGGCATGCAGCGGGTTCGCCTTTAGGGCTCTGTGGAAGGCAGTAATTGAGCTATCCTGGTCTCCGATCGTGCGATATGCGTTTCCTTTACCGCACAATGCCCCGACATGCTCCGGTACAATTTCAAGTGCTTTGTCAAAAGACTCGATTGCCTCCTGGTGATGCCCGGCAGACGCAGAGGCGGTCGCCAGCCAGATATGCCCATCGGGTGTGTGCGGTTTCAGCTTGATAAGCCTCTTCGCACTCTGGATAGCGTCGTCAAATTTTTCCTGCTCGAACTGCACCGTGCACAGTTCAGCCCAGGCCTGGCTGTAATCTGGCGCCACCTTGACTGCCCGCTTCAACAGCACTTCTGCGCCGGCGTTTTGATTTTGTTTGCTGCCGAGGCGCGCCCACAAGCGCATCGCTGAAACATTGTCAGGATGGCGGATCAGAATCTGCCGGTAAATCTCCTCCGCTTCCTCATATTTTTCTTCCTGTTCCAACTCGGCTGCTCTGGCGATGTCCTTGTTGTCCTGACTGAACCTGACAAACTCGGCCTTTAACGCCCGTGCCTCCTCCACGCGGCCCAAATACATCAGCACCTGTCCCAGTTTCATACGAACTCGTTGCCGCTTGGGGTCGAGTGTCAGGGACTGTTGAAAGGCTTCGACCGCGGCTGTCGGCCAGCCTTGCGCGAGTAACAGCTCGCCATGCACCTCGTGTGCGCGTGCAAACTCGGGAAAAACGGACAGTGCATTTTCGATTCGCGACTTCGCCTCATCGAATCTCTTCAGCTTTAGCAGTACACGAGCCGCCAGGCACAGGAAATTGGCATCTTCCGGGTGCCGGTGCAGCGCATCGGTGCACACGGCATTCGCTGATTCGGCCTCGCCGGTCTGCAGGTACATCTGTGCCTGCTGAAAAAGTTTCTTCTGTTCTATTTCTTGGGAAATCGGTCTTCTCCAGATTAAGGGTCATGCATTACCGGACTACGACGGTCGCACGCCAGAGGCTTCAATCGCGACCGGTATCGTTTCAAGCTTACCCATTGTCAACAGGTTGACACCGCGTATACCTGGAATCGTCGCCAGCTCCCGCAGCAATTCTGCACAAATCTCGATGCCCTCGCATTCCGGATCGGACGCCTTCTCCATGCGCTCGATAACAGTTTCGGGCACCAGTGCGCCCTTCACGTTATCCCGCATCCAACGCGCCACTTCGGCAGATGGCAATGGTGAAAGGGCCATGATGAAACTGGCCCTGTGCGTCAACTTCGAAGCAACGATGTGGGCCATATAATTGCGCACCACAGCCATATCGAAGCAAAGCTGCAACTGAACAAAATTGGCGCCTGCATCCAGTTTCCGGATGAGATTGTTAGGAGTCCAGTCTGCCTCCGGATCAAATACTTCAGCACTGGCCCCAATAAAAAAATCAGAGATGAGAGAAGCGTTTTCGGCATCCTTCAAACTCTGTATGTAGGCCATGAATTCCAGCGCGGGTGTGTCGAAGACGTTGCGCACCCCGAGTTTCTCGCTATCCGGGATCTTCTTGCCGCGCATCACCAATACGCTGCTCACCCCGAGTGCGGCTGCACCAAGAAAATCTTTCCGCAGCGCGATGCGATTTCGATCACGGCAGTTCATATGAACGATCGGATCTATGCCCTGCTGTATCAGCAAAGCCGCAGCGGCTATGCCCGACATATGCACCTGTGTGGTATCAGTCAGCTGCACGGCATCAACCACCGGGCGCAGGATTTCGCCTTGCCGGATCAACGATTCCGCATCCGGCGCCTGCGCCAGATTTACATGGGCAGTCACCACGAAATCTTTCGTTTGCAGGGAATCTTTAAATGTCATGCGGAATTCATGAATTCGAATAATCTGCCATGCCGACCATACGCTTCAACCAAACGTCATGTGGTGGTAGTCTGCCTTGCGCGGCGTCAATAGCGTCAAGAACACTCTTGTGAAAAGTAGGTGGTGGCCTGTTTTCGCCGAACCATTCACGGCATTCGTCGCGGAGAAAGTCCATACCGTAGAGAATGGCCTCGTAGCTGTGATGATTCCACAATCCGCCAGTGTCAATCGGCTGTCTGTTATCCCCCAAAGCACCCCCCGATGACTGGGGCATTTTTGCCTGGCCCGAAAAATATTGATCTATGAAATCGGAGACCGATGGTGGCTTGATTCGCCAGTAGTCCAATTTGGCTCGCAGTCTGTCGTTGATCATTTCCGGACGCCTGACTTCGCGCCAGAATTCCGTATCTGTGCGGCGTGTCAGGCAGTAGTGCATGTTGATGAAGTCCAGAATCTCGTAAAATCGGTCCTGCATAATCCGGTTAAATCGAAACGCGAGCGGCACCATATCGTCGGTGTACGGGAAATGCTCCGCCAGAACAGCGCTGGCCACCTGGGCAAGGTAAAGACCGGTCGACTCCAGCGGCTCGATAAATCCTCCGGACAGACCAATGGCTATGCAATTCGCAGTCCATGGTTGTTCCCGTCGTCCCACCATGAAATCCACAACCTGGGATGGCAGCAATTCTACATGGTCACCCTCAAATGCTCGTAGTTCTTTTTCCGCTTCATCTACGCTGATAAAGGCGCTGGAATGTACGTACCCGAGCGAACGCCTGGTCTGTAGCGGAATTTCCCAGACCCAGCCAGACGATAATGCGGTTGCCGTGGTGTAGGGACGCACATACCCAGGGTAGTATTGATCATAGGGCACATTGATTGTTACGGCCCGATCGCACAGAAGCCACCGCGAGCAGTCTGTAAAACCAACGCCAAGCTTTTTCCCGATAAGGTGAGCCGCGAAGCCGGTGCAATCGATGAACAGGTCGGCCTCCAGCCGCTTGCCGGACTTGGTCCGAACAGCAGCAATGTTGCCGTTCTCATGCATATCGACGCCGGTGACTTGATCCAGATAGTCTGTGACCCCTCGTGCTGTAGCGAAAGCATGCAAATAGTCTGCAAACTTCAGCGCATCCATATGAAATGCATAGCCAATCGGTATCCCAAGGTCTACTTTTTCAAACATTTTCGGCGCAAGGCCCATTTCACAAAGTACAGGCTGTGCCGATATGGTATTCATGAAGGGCGCCGACTGGTCGCTCATCAGCCATTTTCGGCCGGCGTCATCGAGAGGTCCTGAACCATATCGGCTGAATGGGTGATGATAAAAATCGCCGTTATTTTCAAGCCAATTGACGTAACGGATCGACTGTTTAAAAGTGCCGTCAACTGCCTTCATGAATTCCAGTTCATCAATGCCGATGGCGGCCAGAGTCTGGTTGATATTCGGGATCGTGGCTTCACCGACGCCGATACGAGGCACATCCGGTGATTCAACCAGGCTGATTTCGGCAACCTTGTGGCCGCCAGTATTAAGCGCCGCATTCAAGTACGCCGCGGCTGTCCAGCCCGCTGAGCCGCCCCCGACTATTAAGACCCGTTTTGTTCGCATATCCGGAACCTCCTGTTTTTTTAACGAGGTGCTACAGGAAGCACCCTGGTTTACCGGCCCTGATCATTCATCCATAATCATAACGCCATCACACGGCAATATCTCCTTGTCGGGGTAAAAGTCATGCAGCAAGAAAATAGCAACGATAATTCTGTAGATGAAGATATCGCAGCACTGGCCGACATGGCTTTGCAGCATTATCAGGAAGGCCAGTTACGGCAAGCCAAGGATGAATGTCTGCACATCCTGCGCCGACAACATCGCCCCGACGCCATACTTATCTTAGCCAAGATCGCCCACGAGCAAAAGGAGTATGAGGAGGCCGTGGAGCGCTATCAACAAGTACTCGGGATTATTCCCGATCATGCGCCAACCCACTTTTACCTGGGCGTCGTGCTTGAGGAACTGGGGCGCACGGAAAGCGCCATAGAGCACTACAGGAAATCCATCTCGATTACCACCGATTATGCTGCGGCGTACGTCCATTTGGCTGATGCCTGCAGCAAGCTCCAACGCTGGGAGGAGGCAATCGAGGCCTACCAGAAAACCCTGGCTATTCAAGGTGATGATGTTGGCACGATGATAAAGCTGGGCGACGCATTCACTGGGGCGAAGTTAATCCCAGAGTCAATCCTGGTGTATGAGCGGGCCTTGAACTTGCTGCCTGACAGCGCTCTGGCGCATAGAAAATTAGGGGCATCGCTATTGTTGATGGGGCAAGTGAAAAAGGCTATCGGGTGTTTTCGCCGGGCGCTGGAATTGCGCCCGGAGTATTTTGCGGTGCAGATTGCCCTTGCGCTGGCGCTGCGTCAGTCAGGCAGAGCCGAAGAGGCATTGGTCTTGCTTGAAGAGGCTATCAGGCTTAATCCCGACGATGACGAAGCTCATATCAACCTGGCGCTGACGCTCAAACAACTGGGCCAGGCAGAACCTGCCATAAAGCGACTGGAGCAACTCCTTGAGATCAGACCTGCCTGCGGCCGGGCTTATTACCACATTTCGGTGATAAAGCCAGAGCAGGAATTCATACCCGTTGTAGAAAAACTCGTTAGCGACCCTGAGCTGCCGAATGGCGACGCCATATATTGCCAATTTGCCCTGGGTAATCTCTTTAACAGCGGCAATTTTTATGATCAGGCGTTTGAACATTTCCTGAGGGCCAATACCCTGCAGCGGGAGACATTCATGTATGACGCCGGGGAAAACACACAATATGTGGACAGCCTGATCAAGGTCTACTCCCAGGATTTTTTTCAAGTCAGGAACTCATTCGGATCTGCTTCGCAAATACCCGTGTTCATCGTGGGCATGCCCAGATCCGGTACCACCCTGGTTGAGCAAATCCTCTCCAGTCATGATTTGGTACATGGAGCTGGTGAAATCCGTGCTTGCCCCGCAATAAATTATTCAATTGCTCACCGACTCAGCTACGCCAGGCCCAATCCGGAATGCATATCCCTTATTGACAGAGAAATGGTTGAGGAGTATTCCGCGCAGTATTTGCAGGAATTGACGCACTACTGCCCTACTGCTGAGCGCATCACGGACAAGGAACCGGGGAATTTCTTCTTGATAGGATTGATCAAAACCCTGTTCCCCCATGCCCGTATCATTCACTGCCAACGCAATGCTCTGGACAACTGTATCTCAGCATTTTTTCATTACTTCACGGCTTTTCAGAGTTCCTTCGAGTTGACGGAGTTGGGTAATTTTTACCGGGACTATCAGCGTCTGATGATCCACTGGCAGGATATTTTTCCCGGCGAAATATTTACGGTGCGGTATGAAGAATTGGTGGAGGATCAAGAAAGGATCAGCAAGCAAATGATCGACTATCTTGGTCTGGAATGGGATGAAAAATGCCTTGATTTTCATAACAACGAACGAAATGTCATGACCCCCAGTAACATGCAGGTCCGGCAACCGATGTATAAAAAGTCAATAAATAGATGGAAACGCTATGAAGGCCATCTTCAGCCGTTAATAGACGTACTGCAACAGGCAGGCTAGGCAAGTGGGTCTGGCGGAATATAGTCGAAAATAAAAGTGATCCGATCCTCGGCTCCCTTGTTCACTACGCTGTGCTGCATCTGATTGTTTATCTCGTAAGCTTCCCCGACATTGAATTGGTACGGCCGGCCATTGATCGTGAACCAGACTCTTCGATTGGTCGTAATCGGTACATGGATACGGTGCGCACAATGAAACGATTGGTGCATGTCAGTATGCGCCTTGATGTTCCCGCCGGCCGTAAGCCCGGCTGCCACCGCGCGAATGACCTCGCCGCCGGTCGGATAGTGTTTCTGGATGATTTCCCGCATAAGCGGAAGGGCGACCTCCGCTAATCGATCCCAACCCGGTCCCCTGTTCACGACGCGATCAGGCCATTTAGTATCATCCAGAAAGACCAGTATGATCGACCGGGTCTGATCGTGTACATAGAATGACTTTTGGCGAGATTCGTCCTCGTTCCAGGCCTTGTCTTCCAGGCCGAGGATGGCCTCACTCAGGGCCGTTACGTCGATAGCGCCAAGTTCGCGCAGTGGTACGTCGATATCCATGTTTCTGAGTAAATGAGATGGCTTCTAATAACCGGTCAATCCGTTGGGACGGGTCCGCAGTAGCTTGAAGCGGTGAAACCCGAGGTCGACGTATGGTTGCAGTGGAAAATCTACCATGCCCAGCAACTCACGTTCCTTGAACATCAGCGCACACTCAAACTTGCCGCCATTACCCTTGTTGATCTTTGAAAGCGAACGGTAACAGAGCTTTGATGGGCAGGTCAGCGCACAGCCGGCATTGGCAAAAAGGGTGATTCGGTCTTTTGCTTCAATTTTATCCAGAAATTCGAAGTCCTCGCACAGGCTCATTGGCAGCACGACCGAATCGTACAATTTCAAGGCCTCATCAATTTTTTTATGGGTTTTGATATTCTTAATGACACTTGCGTCAATACGATAGCTGGGGAAGTCCTGTTGAATCCATCTTGCAAGGTCGTCGTTTGTAACGATGACGGAATTGCACGGGCGATGATATTTTTGCAGCAGTGGCCGATTGTTCTCATACTCCTTACGTTCGACGAAGTGGTTTGACATCGGTAATCGAATACCGATGCCCGCGCTATTGAGTTGCGTAACATCCTGCTCAGAGAGCTCACGCCCAACGAACGCCCGCCCACCGTACAATGTGCTCCTTTCAACAAATCCGAACAGGCTGTCGATTTCATACAATCGCACATTGCCATAATTCTTTCTCAAGTAAGCGAGTACAGGTGCATCCCGGGGTTTGCCTCGCGCGGATACCGTGTAAGTTGCAGCGGGGGGCGGTAATGGTTCAGGCATGGTGAACGAACTTGCCTTTGTATATGAATAAACTGCTGCTTGTGTTTTGCCGCTGGTGTCCATGTATTCGCACCGTTCGCGCGTAAACGAGTACCTGAGTTTATCATCCCTGTAGTAAAGTCTGCCATGACGCGCAAAGATCGAGCTAATTTTCATTTTCCAGGTTCGTTGTACAGCACATGAATGCAGATCAATATCACCCGCTTGCCCTGGCCGACCCACGCTTCGCTCTGGTCGACGGCAGAACGCGACCGGATTTCATGCTGGTGGGTGGAACCAAGTGCGGTAGCACTTCTTTTGCCAGGTACCTACCTGCTCATCCCCAGGTCAAAGCACGGGGTCCGAAGGAACCCAACTACTGGTCCTGGCACAGATTTCCCGCCAAATACCAGGATTTCTTTGTCAATGAATCGCCCATTCCCAGACCCGGACCCGGCCAGTATGTCAGTGGCGAATTCTCAACGTCATCATTGATTCACCCCCTGGTGCCACGACGCGTTCTTGCGAATTTGCCGGGGCTCAGGATTTTCGTGCTGTTGAGAAATCCTGTTGATCGCGCTTATTCACATTTCATGATGGTAAAAAATCTTGGAAGGGAGAAAGAGTGCACGTTTGAAGAAATTGTCCGCCGGGAAATGGATGAGGTTCCTGAATTGCTCGCAGCGCACGAGAGAGGTTTTCAGAGTACAAGTGGTGATTCAAAATCGTGTTACTCAACAATCGACGGAACGCCGATCTGTGTGGCGAAACATGAACAAGGCTGGCCAAAAAGAAGACTTCGTGATGATCTGGACCTGAGAGATTTCTATTTCCAAAGCTATGTGTTTCGTTCGCTCTATCATGACCAGCTACATCGCTGGCTGCGCCTGTTTCCCCGTCAACAACTGATGATTATTCAGTCCGAGAGCTTTTTTAAAAACGGAGCAGATACGATGAATAAAGCAGCTGAGTTTTTGGGTCTTGAGCCATTTGAATTCCAGTCAGCAGATCAACTGCAGCGCAGTTGGGATGCCGGAGCGAATAATGCCCTTGAGATGCCACAAGCTTATCCCGCGATGGATGACGCGACACGCAGCATATTGGCCGATTTTTTTGAACCCTACAATCAGCAGCTATATCGCTTGATTGATGAGGATTTTGGCTGGACTTGAGTTTTCCGTTTATGGTGAGATTCGCATGACAATCAAACTACCAACACTCATCGCTACATCCGTCGTGCGCGGCAGCCGGCAAGGCGAAAGTCACGGCGGTGTATTCAGGGTCGATTTTGAGAAACAGGGTGTCGAGCAGCTGATCGACTGGGATACGAGTAACATAGACTTCGAGGGGCGCGGTGGCGACCGGGGCTTGCGTGGTATTGCTTTTGGCGGTGACGAGATCCTGATCGCCGCAAGTGATGAGCTTTTTCGCTACGATCGCAGCTTCAAGATCAGAACCTCTCACAAGAACCACTATTTGAAGCACTGCCATGAGATTTGCGTATTCGAACAAACGGTTTTCCTGACATCTACGGGCTTCGATAGCCTGCTCGCTTTCGATCTGGACAAGAAAAAATTCGTCTGGGGCTTCCATCTGCAACGGCAATACGATCAATGGGCCGGCCACACATTCGATCCCCGTTGGGAAATGGGTCCAAGACCCGTCAATAATTTTCATATCAACATGGTCCACGTTGACAAGACAGGGATCTATCTGAGCGGCTTGCGCACGCAGGCTCTTTTGCATATCAATGGCAATATGGAGGTGTCCAAAGTCTGCTCGCTGCCGGCCGGGGCTCACAACGCCCGTCCCTATCGTGAAGGGATTTTGTTCAACGACACAGAAGACGATTGCTTGCGCTACGCGGGCCGTGATGGCCAGAGCATCGCATTCAAGATTGTGACTTATGACGAAGCAGACATCGAATTCGCCGGATTCGACGAGACGAATATCGCGCGCCAGGGTTTCAGTCGCGGTCTGTGTCCCATCGGGGACCGATTCGTGGCTGGTGGTTCGTCACCTTCAACCATCAGTCTCTATGATTTCGAAATCAATCAGAAAGTCGGATCGGTCAACCTGACCATGGACGTCCGTAACGCCATCCACGGGCTTGAGCCGTGGCCTTACGGTGATTGAAATAATGCAATGAACGGATAGTTTGAGAAATTTCCTCTTGTGAGAGATGCCATACAATGTACACCGCTGTCCGAACCTTTTTTCAATTGAGAAAATAATCTGGCTGGAAATTCACTCGGGACCCAAAGATTGATCCAATATATAGAGCTTTATTTTCCAGCCCGGCATTTCTGGAAAAATATGGATTTGTTATACATTACAGAACCGATTGTATATGGGAATTGTAAAACAGCAGATTTGTGCCTATAGTCGCCCTTAATAAATTCCCAACAATCGAACGCCTTCACTATTCAGAACAGGATTGGCCGAATTGAAAGGATATTCATTTCTGTCACTGGCGCGGCAGGCGCTTGGCGCACATCAGGGCTGGCCGCCTGCCTGGCGCTCCCCCGAGCCGAAGAAAAACTACGACGTGGTCATTATCGGCGCGGGTGGCCATGGCCTCGCCACGGCCTGGTATCTGGCAAAAAAACACGCAGTTAAAAACATTGCCGTCCTGGATAAGGGCTGGTTAGGTGGCGGAAACTCGGGGCGCAACACGCAAATTACACGTTCGAATTATTTCTGGCCACAAAGTGCGGCGTTCTTCGATCATTCATTGAAACTCTACGAGGGTCTGAGCCAGGAGCTTAACTTCAACGTGATGCTGAGCCAGCGTGGACTCCTGACGCTGGCGCACAGCCAGCATGAAATGGAAGGAATCCGGCGCTGGGCAAACGCGATCCAGATCAATGAAGTCGATGCCGAGGTTCTGGCGCCCGCAGAGATCAAAAAGCTGGTGCCGATGATCGATCTGGATTGCCGGTTTCCGGTCTACGGTGGATTCATCCAGCGCCGTGGTGGGATCTCTCGACATGACGCCGTGGTCTGGGGTTTTGCGCGTGCTGCAAACGCACTGGGAGTGGACATCATTCAGCAATGCGAGGTCACGGGCTTCGACATTCAATCGTCACGTGTGAAAGCTGTGAATACGACACATGGCAGGATCGGTGCTGACAAGGTCAGCTTTGCGGTTGCCGGTAACACCAGCCAACTGGCGAAGATGGCCGGTTTCCGTGTGCCGGTTACCAGCATGCAGTTGCAGGCCATGGTCAGTGAGCCGGTCAAGCCTTGCCTGAACACGGTATTGACGTCGTCAGTGATTCATATGTATGTCAGTCAGTCTGACCGGGGCGAGATGGTCTTCGGCGGTGGCGCGGATGTTTACAACAGCTACGCGCAAAGAGGCGGGATTCCCCTGCTGCAGGAAAACGTCGCCGCGCTGCTTGAGTTGCTGCCTGCGTTCAGCCGCTTGCGGCTCATGCGGCAGTGGGCCGGCATTACTGACATTACGCCGGATACAACACCACTCATGGGGCGCACGCCGGTAGAGAATCTCTATATCAGTGGTGGTTGGGGAACCGGTGGTTACAAAGCCATTCCGGCAGGCGGCGATACCATGGCCTACACCATTGCGAATGATCAGCCACACCCCCTGATCGAAGATTTTGGACTCGAGCGGTTCCGGTCCGGCGAGCTGATAGACGAGGGTGCGGCCTCGGGGGTGGCGCACTGATGCTGAGAATCAGTTGTCCATGGTGCGGAACACGTGATGAGGTGGAATTTTCCTTCGGCGGTGAATCCCACATCACGCGCCCGACGCTGGATGCAGATGATGATGTCTGGTCTGACTATCTGTTTAACACAGAAAATCCGAAAGGCATTCATTACGAGCAGTGGCTGCACAAGTATGGCTGTGGGCGCTGGTTCAATGTTGCGCGGAACACGATGACCCACGAAATCTACGCGGTGTACGAAATGGGCGAGCCGAAGCCTGAGCTGCCGGAACAGGAGCCTGGCTAGTGGCTCCCACACAAAAAAACCGCCTGGCATCGGGAGGCCGGATTGATCGCAACAAGCCGCTTTCATTCCAGTTCAATGGCGCGATGCTGCAGGGTTTCCAGGGTGACACCATTGCTTCGGCATTGCTGGCCAATGGCATCGGCACGGTAAACAGGAGTTTCAAATACCATCGGCCGCGCGGCATCATGTCCGCGGGTGTGGAAGAAACCAATGCGCTGCTGAGCGCATTCGACGGGCAGGGCGACGTGCCCGTGCTGCGTACCACCCTGCGCGCTCTGGAGGAAGGCCAAAGAATCAAATCACCAGTTGGTTACCCCAGCGTGGACTTCGACCTGGGCCGTATGGTGGATTTCACGCACAGGTTCTGGCCGGCCGGCTTTTACAACAAGACATTCAAATGGCCAAACTGGCACTGGTACGAGAACCTCGTCCGCCGCATGGCCGGACTGGGTGACTTGCCCGGTGGCGAAGACCGCAATCAGTACTTTCACCATAATCTGCATTGCGACGTCCTGATCGTGGGGGCCGGACCGGCCGGGCTGGCGGCGGCTTTGAGTGCTGCCGATAGTGGCGCGCGGGTACTGCTGGCCGAGCAGGACCATGAAGCCGGCGGCAGCCTGCTCGCCAGCGGCGCGAAGATTGATGACTTTGGCTCCGATCAATGGATCAGCCAAACAATGTCAATGCTCGAAAACGCAAAAAATGTCACCGTCATGACTTCCTCGACGGTTTCGGGCTACTACGATCACAATGTCCTGACCATCACCGACCGCTCAACGGCCGGTGTCAAACGCTTCTGGAAAATCAGGGCACAAGAGGTTGTGCTGGCCACCGGCACCATCGAGCAGCCCCTGGTGTTCGAAAACAACGACCGGCCGGGCATCATGCTGGCCAATGCAGCGATGGCGTATGTCAATCGTTATGCGGTCAAGCCTGCTGACGTCATGGCGGTGGCTACAAACAATGATTCTGCTTATCGGGTCGCATTTACCTTGCATGACAAGGGCGTCCGCGTTCCGGCCATTATCGATGCCAGGATGCGTATTGTGGATTCACTGGCAAGGAAGGCCAATCGACGGGGCATACCGCTCATATCAGGATCCGTTGTGCTCGATACGACCGGCAATAAAGAATTGACTGCGGTGCGCGTCGGCAGACTGTCCGGCGAAAATCGATCCGGAGTCGAGCCCAGCGGCACTATCGAATGTCAGGGCCTGGCGGTGTCAGGTGGCCTCAACCCCACCAGCCACCTGTATTCGCAGGCCGGCGGCAGGCTGCGCTATGACATCGGGTTGGCCTGTTTCGTGCCGGACAAATGCCGGCAACGCGTTGGGGTCGCAGGGGCCGCCAATGGCCGGTTCTCACTGGCCGATGCGCTGGCTGAAGGCACGCGGGCGGGCTCGGATGCGGCCAGCAAGGCCGGCTTCGAGGGCTCTCCGGTCGATATTTCGACCACGGAAAAGAGCAGTTACGGCCTGGAGGCGGTCAGGATAACACCAGCCGGAGATACCAGCCGGCAGTGGGTTGATTTCATGCATGACGTTACCGTGGCGGACATAGAACTGGCAGTGCGTGAAAACTTCGTTTCGGTCGAGCACCTGAAGCGCTACACCACCACCGGAATGTCGGTCGACCAGGGCAAGACCAGCAATCTCAATGCATTGACGCTCCTCGCCGGGCTGACCAACAGACCGATCGAAGAGGTCGGCACGACGACATTCAGGCCGCAATTCATGCCGGTGCCCCTGGGCGCGATCGCCGGCCAGCAGCGCGGAGATTTTTACGCGCCTGCCCGCCTGTTGCCGGCTCACGATTGGCACGTCAGTCACAGCGCCGTGTTCGTGGATTATGGTGACTGGAAGCGTCCCGAGTATTACGCCAGCAATGGTCGCGATCGCGAAACTGCCATTCGTGAAGAAGTGCTTGTTGTGCGCCGGAGTGCCGGGCTTTTCGACGCTTCACCTCTTGGGAAGATCCAACTGAAGGGGCCGGATGCGGGCGAATTTCTCAATCGGATCTTCGTCAACAATGCGCTGACATTGAAGCCCGGCCGCATTCGTTATGGGCTCATGCTCACCGAGAACGGAATCGTGATGGATGATGGGGTATTTGCCCGCCTGGCTGACGATCACTACTTGCTCAGCACAACCTCGGCCAATGCGGATCACTTTATCGACTGGCTGGAGAAATGGCATCAATGCGAATGGCCGGATCTTGACCTGATCATCTCAGCGGTCACCGGCCAATGGGCCGTGGCAACGATAGCCGGCCCTGAAGCCCGCAGCATTTTGCAGGAAATGGATTCCGACATCGACTTTTCCGCCCAGGCATTGCCGCATATGGCGGTTTCCACGGGTACATTCCTGGGTGTGCCGGCGCGTGTGCAGCGGGTCAGCTTCACGGGCGAGATGAGTTTTGAGATCAATATTCCCGCGCTCCATGGCCAAGGCGTGATGGAGGCCCTGATGAGCGCCGGCGGCAATCGTATCGAGCCGATTGGCGCCGAGGCATTGATGGTATTGCGAACCGAGAAAGGCTATCTGCACGTGGGTGGAGACACGGATGGTACGACCAATGCACTGGATGTTGGTTTCGCCGGAATTGTGGCCAAAAAGCAGGCTGACTTCGTTGGCAAACGGTCTCTTCTTCGTGCCTGGGACCAACGCAAGGATCGGCGGCAACTGGTGGGGGTCGAACCACTGAATGACAATGAGGACCTGCAACCGGGTGCGCATTTCCTTGTATCGCAGGGCGAAGGCCGCCGTAGTCAGGGCATGGTGACCTCGGCTTGTTTCAGCCCGACATTGAAACGGGCCATCGGTCTCGGTTTGCTTGAAGGCGGCTTCGAGCGAAAGGGCGAGACCGTGACGGTTTTCGATGACGGACGCACTTTCGATGCCCGCATCACGGAACTGGTTTTCTATGATCCTGCCGGGGAGAAAATAAATGCCTGAGCATCCCGGTTTTGACCTCCGACAAATCGAGGACCGATCGATGGTCCTCTTACGCGTTCGCCCACAGGCTGCGGACGTTGCCAGTGAAGCACTGGACCTTCCACCGGCGCTGCAGTGGCGGGCAGGTGATCCGGCGACGCATTGGCTGGGTCCGGATCAGTGGCTGCACACCAGTGACACCCGGGCGGCCGAAGACATCACAGGCCATATCAGTCACAGCTTATCGGACCAACTGCACGCCACAACAGATATGTCGTCGGCCACGGTGTGCTTTGCATTAAAAGGCCCGGCGACCCGAACGATTTTGGCAATGGGTTGCGGGATTGATATGCACCCGGGGGCATTTACGCCAGGCCAATGTGTTCGCACACGCCTCGCGAACGTGCTGTCATTAATCGTTGCTGTCGAGGACAATCACTTCGATCTGTACCTGGATCGGAGTCATGCGCTTTACCTGGGTGACTGGCTGGCCCAGGCAGGCGAAGATCCCATGACCAGGAGTCTGTCGGATTTAACATGATCTTCGGTGAGTTGATATGAAAGAACATACCCGGGTAGTCGTCATTGGTGGTGGCATCGTCGGCGCCGCAGTGCTCTATCATCTGACCAAGTTGGGTTGGTCAGATGTGGTGCTGGTCGAGCGAAAACAACTGACAGCCGGATCGACCTGGCATGCCGCGGGCGGATTCCATTCAATGAACAGCGACCCCAATGTCGCCAGGCTGCAGGCCTACGGGATCTCGGTTTACAAGGAAGTCGAGGAGATCAGCGGCCAGGACACGGGAATGCACCTGACCGGCGGCATCACGATCGCGGCAACTACCGAGCGCTGGGAAGTACTGCGTTACGAGCACGAGCGTCACCGGGTTTTCGGAATCGACAGCCATCTGATCGGTCCTGAAGAGATAAAGAAACTCTGTCCCATCATGGATACCAGTGAAGTCGTCGGCGGACTATTCGATGCCAATGAAGGCCATATAGACCCCTATGGCTCGACTCACGCGCTGGCCAAATCGGCCCGCAAAGCCGGTGCAGAAATTTATCTGAACACCAAAGTGGAAGACCTGGTACACAAAGCCGATGGCAGTTGGATGGTGGTTACGGATAAGGGCAATATTCACTGTGAACACGTGGTCAATGCGGCCGGGTTATGGGCACGTGAGGTTGGAGAAATGGCCGGTGTACACGTACCCATTGTCCCGATGGAACATCACTACCTGCTGACAGGCGACATCGACGAAATTTCGGAGTTCGACGGTGAGCTGCCCCTGATTCTGGACATGGACGGCGAGATGTATCTGCGGCAGGAGCGGAATGGAGTCCTGCTTGGAGTCTATGAAAAGAACTCCACACCCTGGTCAGTGGATGGTACCTCATGGAATTACGGTGAATCCGATCTGCTGGAGCCGAGACTGGATGATATAGAAAACGAACTGTTGCGTGGTTTTGAGCGCTTTCCATCTGTGGCCGAGGCGGGTATTCGGCGCATCGTCAACGGGCCATTTACTTTTGCACCCGACGGGAATCCTCTGGTTGGGCCGGTACGGGGCGTGCAGAACTACTGGTCCTGTTGTGGCGTCATGGCAGGGTTTTCCCAGGGTAGCGGGGTTGCACTGGCCCTGTCGCAGTGGATGATAAACGGCGAACCGGAGGGTGATATTTTCGCAATGGATGTGAATCGCTTCGGCGCATTCGCGACCAAATCGTACGCGGTTGAGAAGGCAAAGGAATTCTACGAAAACCGGTTTCTTCTCCTGTGCCCGAATGATGAGTGGCCGGCGGCGCGGCCCAACAAAGTCTCTGCTTTTCACGATCGCCTGCAGCAGGCGAACGCGGTGTTCGGGTCCTCTTTTGGCCTTGAAACTCCGCTCTGGTTTGCGCCGCAGGGTAGTGAGCCGATTGAAACGCCAAGCTTCAGACGCTCGAACGCGCATGAGCCGGTAGGCGAAGAATGCCGCGCAGTGAGGGAAAGCGTGGGCATACTGGATGGCACGGCCTTCGCCAAGTATGAAGTTTCCGGCCCTGATGCCGTTAGCTTGATGGATTATCTGTTCGCCAGCCGCCTGCCGGACTCGGGGCGAATTCGTATGGGCCCCTTACTCCTGCCTTCCGGATACCTCAAAGGTGATATGACGGTCATGCGCCTCGCCGAAGACAGATTCATGGTTATTGGCTCCGGTTACCTGCAGGAATTTCACATGCTGTGGTTTGAACAACATGCGGGCGACAAAAACGTCCGGATCGTCAATCGCAGCGAAGAATTGAGCGCTATCGCCATTGCTGGTCCGGCCTCCCGTGATCTCATGAGCCTGGTCGCCTCAGGGGATCTGGACAATGATTCAATGCCTTTCATGTCCTCACAGGCCATGAATGTCGGTATTGCATCCTGCCTGGTAGCGCGTCTTTCATTTACCGGCGAGTTGGGCTACGAAATATACCTGCCAAGTGCCTATGCTCGCTCGCTTTATGATCATCTGCTCGAAGCCGGCGCCAAATTCGGGATCAGACCATTTGGAATACGCGCACTGCTGTCGCTGGGAATGGAGAAGAGTTTTGGTATCTGGTCGCGGGAATTTTCACCCGATTACACGCCCGCCATGTGTGGTTTTGATCGCTTCATCGACTATGGCAAAGCCGATTTCGTCGGCCGCGAGGCGGCCCTGGCAGATCACGAAACCAGGCCTGAACATCGCCTGGCCACTCTGGAAATCGAGTCGGATGGTGCGGACGCCTGGGGCTATGAGCCCGTCTGGTACAAAGATGAGCTTGCCGGGTACGTAACCTCCGGCGCTTATGGCCATACCGTTGGGAAAAGCCTCGCGATGGCGTATCTGAAAACACAATTTCTTGAATCAGGCGACAATGAATTTTTCGTACATGTGGTGGATCAGCGCAGGCCGGCCACAGTTCTTCCCGAGGCTGCTTATGACCCTAGTGGGTCACTAATGAGAAGTTAAGACATCCTGAGCATGCAGAACTATTCAATATTCAATTTGCTCAAGCATGCTTTCACCGGGCATGTTGGATGGAACCGGGCGTTCGGTGGGACTCCTTTGCGCAAACACTACGATGTGGTGATCGTTGGCGGCGGCGGCCATGGTCTGGCAACGGCCTATTATCTGGCAAAGAATCACGGCATCAGCAACGTGGCGGTTCTGGAGCGTGGATACCTGGGTGGCGGCAATACCGGCCGTAACACAACCATGATCCGGTCTGATTATTTGCTGCCACAAAACTCGGACTTCAAGGAATTTTCATTGCAGCTGTGGGAAGGACTAAGTGCGGAGCTTAATTTCAATGTGATGGTATCCCAACGTGGCTATATCGACCTTGCCTGTTCAGAAGGGGATCTCGAGGCCATGGCAGAGCGCGCCAATTCCGTAAGATTACGGGGTATCGATTGTGAGATTCTTGATGTGCCAGCACTCAAGAAAATCTGCCCCGAGCTGGATGTCAGGCCCGATACCCGATACCCGATCCATGGAGCGTTCTATCAGGCCCGCGGTGGAATCGCCCGCCATGACGCCGTGGCCTGGGGATATGCCCGGGGGGCGCATAATCTGGGTGTTGATATCTTCGAGAATTGCGGGGTCGACGACTTCATCATCCACAACAACCGGGTTGGTGGCGTCAAAACCGCACAAGGTGATGTGCTGGCGGGACAGGTGCTGGTTGCCGTCGCCGGCAGCTCTGGCCTGATGGCCGCCAAGGCGGGGTTTACCCTGCCGATTGAAACCGTACCGGCTCTGGCCATGGTTTCAGAATCATTAAAGCCAGTGATCAACCAGGTGATTAACTTCAATATGGGTTGGGCGTTCATTAACCAGTCCGACAAAGGTGAGTTAGTCATGGGGGGGCACCTTGAACCGTATAACGGCTACGTCCAGCGGGGTGGATTTGATCGTATTGAAAATGTTATCTCGCGAGTGGTCACCCTGTTTCCATTTTTGAGCCGCGTAAGGCTCATGCGAACCTGGGCCGGAATCGCCGATGTTTCCATGGACAGAAGCCCGATTTTGGGTCCAACGCCGGTTGATGGTCTGCTGTTTGATTGTGGCTGGGGCTACACAGGCTTTAAAGCCACTCCGGCATCCGGGTGGTTGATGGCCGATAGCATTGCCAACGACCGCATGCATTCACTATGCCAGCCTTTCGCATTATCACGATTTCGCGATGGCTCTGTTATTGATGAAGGCGGCTCGGGTCCGTACCCCACACCGTGATGAGAGAGCTAGCCTCATGATGCTCATTCCCTGCCCCTGGTGTGGCAATCGCAACGAACTGGAATTCACCCATGGTGGTGATGCGTCCAAAACCATGCCATCGGGTGATCAGCAATCTGATACCGAGGCCTGGTATCAGTATGTGTATGAGCGCCCGAACCCGGCCGGCGAACATGTTGAATACTGGCACCATAGCTTTGGCTGCAACAAGTGGTTCAGGCTCACCCGTAATACCACCACCAACGCAATCTCTGAAGACTCAAAGCCATGAGCAGGCAGCAAAAATGCAGGGTTGATGGAGGTCTGATCGATCGATCCAGGGAATTGCGCTTTACCTTCGATGGTAAGGCTTATTCAGGTTTTGAGGGTGACACGCTGGCGTCGGCGTTAATGGCCAACCATGTCAGCATCATGGGCCGCAGTTTCAAATACCATCGGCCCCGCGGGATTTTATCAGCAGGTTCTGAAGAACCCAATGCACTTGTTGCGATCGGCGAAGGTAACCGGCATGAACCCAATCTACCGGCCACACGGGTCAGCTTGCGCGAGGGTCTGGTTGCCAGATCACAAAACTGCTGGCCATCCCTGGGTTTTGATTTGGGCGCATTTACCCGCATCCTGTCGCCCATTCTGACGGCCGGTTTTTATTACAAAACATTCATGAGGCCCAAATGGGCATGGATGAAATACGAATATATTATCCGGCAAATGGCTGGGCTTGGCGTCTCTCCAAAGGAACCTGACCCTGATATTTATGATAAACGTTACCTGCATTGTGATGTCTTGATTATCGGCGCCGGCCCGGCCGGACTAAGTGCGGCCAAAGCCGCCGCATCATCCGGCGCGCGGGTCATCCTGTGTGATGAAGATCACATGACGGGCGGCTCTTTACTGGGTGAAGATGTCTGCATCAACGGCATGCCCGGCCTTCAGTGGTCCCGGTTGCTGACAGCCGAACTGCAGGCCCTGGATAATGTTGAGATATTGACCAACACTACTGTTTTCAATCATTCTGATCAGAACTACCTGGTCGCCATATCTGAAAATCCCATATCCGAAAACCCAACAGGCGATAAAGCTCACAAAACCCTGCTCAAAATTCGCAGCGAACACCTCATTCTTGCTACCGGTTCCATTGAGCGTCCACAGCTGTTTGATGGAAATGATCTACCTGGAGTCATGCTTGCCGGTAGCGTTCGGACCTACATCAACCGCTATGCGGTAAAGCCGGGCAAGCAGGCCGTTATCTATACCAACAATGATTCCGCCTATGCTTCTATTCCGGTGATGATAAAAGCCGGCATTGTGGTCCTTACCGTTATCGACAACCGTGACAGCGCTAGTGAAGAAGCCTTGAAGATAGCAGGCGACCTGGATGTTTCTGTTTTATTTTCTCACCGAATTACACATGCCAAAGGCAAAGGGCGTGTCGTTTCCGTTGAAACACAGCCTGTCGATGGCGGCAACTCTCAGACATTTTTCTGTGATCTCGTTTGTATGGCCGGGGGATGGACACCCACAGTGCATCTGTTCTCACAAAACGGTGGCAAATTGTTTTTTGATGACGACCTGGCAACACTGGTTGCGGATAAAAGCACCCATTCTGCCTGGCTGGCCGGAGCGGCTGATTGTCGATTCGATCTGGAATCCTGTTTACAGTCCGGCCACAACGCCGCAAATAAGGCACTGGGGCTTACACATCCATCAGATGTCACTGTTGATCAGGATGTTCTGCCACAAACCACCATTACCACGGACTGGGTACACGCGGCATCAATCAGGAAACGAACCAAAACCTTTGTCGATTTTCATGGTGATGTAACCGTGGCTGACCTGGCATTGGCGGTTCGTGAAGGATACGAACATGTTGAACTGGCCAAACGCTACACCACAACCGGTATGGGTATGGATCAGGGCAAGACGGCGAATATCCATGCTATTGGATTGATCAGCGAGTTCACCGGGGAACGAGCGCAGGATATTGGACATACGACTTACCGCGCGCCATATACCCCGGTTACCTTCGGGGCCGTTGCCGGGCGTGAAATTGGTGAGTATCTGGGTTTTGAGCGGCATACCCCCTTCTATCATTGTCACGTGAACGCAGGCGCTGTGTTCGAGCCATCATCCGTTTGGAAATACCCTAAGTATTACCCGCGCAAGAATGAGACCATTGGCACCGCCATCAAGCGGGAAACCACCAATGTCCGCACCAATGTCGGGGTGTCTGACGGGTCCTCGCTGGGCAAACTGGAGGTTTATGGGCCCGACGCGGTCAGGTTCCTTGAACTGGCCTACATCAATAAATTTGCTCAGCTTCCGATCAACAAGAGCCGTTATTCGATCATGTGTCGCCACGATGGCCCGGTGCTGGACGATGGCATCGTCACCCGGATAGCCGAGGATCACTTCCTGTTGACCCTGACAACGGCGCGCACCGGAACAGCCCTGATGCATCTTCAGCGAATGCTGGATATTGATTTCCCCGGGCTGGATGTAGCCATGACCACGATCACCGCACAATGGGCGAACCTCGCTCTTGCCGGTCCCAACGCGCGCGCAGTACTGGAACTGCTTGATCCAGATTTCGATGTTTCAAATGAGGCCTTCCCGTATCTTGAGTACCGTGAAGGAAAGCTTGCCGGATTAAGCGCCAGGGTTTTCCGTGTCGGCTACGCCGGTGAGCTGTGCTATGAGATCAATGTGGGAGCCCGTGACGCGCAGTCGTTGTGGAGGTCTGTATTTGCAGCCGGGGCTGCATACAACATCATGCCATACGGCGTGGAAGCACTCGATGTCCTGCGTATTGAAAAGGGTTTCCTGGGAATCGGCTCCGAGATCAATGGAAATACCACACCGGACGATTTGGGCCTTGGCGGTATGGTCAAGAAGAACCAGTTCTTTATCGGATCAGTTTTGATGAACCGCCCGGCTTTTTCCCGGGATGATCGCCTGCAATTGGTGGGTTTGACACCTTTAGACCGGGCATCTGCCATTCCGGCCGGCGCGCAAATACTGCAGACAAGATTCTCTGGAGTGAAAGCAGACAGCCTGGGCCATGTAACAGCAACGGCTTACAGCCCGAACCTTGAGCAACCCATAGCCATGGCCCTGTTATCCGGTGGCCGGGCACGTATGGGGGAAAGACTTTTTGCCTGCGCCCCCGTTAATAACACCGAGGTTGAGGTGATTGTCACCAGCCCGGTTTTCCTGGATCCGGCAGGAGAGCGTTTTCGTGTCTGAAACCAGAAACAATCTCAAGGGAACTACGGATATGGCTTCTACCTATATCTCACCGTTTGCCTTGTCCGATGGTACAGATGGCCCGGATTTCACCAACGAATTCGATAGTGAGTTTGGTGGGTCCACTATTTCAGACGTAGCTGTGCCGGCACTGATTTGTCTGGCCGGTCATCCCCAGGACGATGCATTGCCTGCAACCAACATCATCCGGCACATAAGCAGTACCAGAAAGATCCTGGCACTGGCTCCTGATCAGTGGTTGATCAGTGATATGAATAAGTCGCCTGAAGATTTACTCGGTGAGGTTCGTAAGCAATACACAGGAAAAACCGTGGTCTGCGCTGATCATTCCCACGCCTGGAGCATTTTGCGATTAAGTGGACCAACTGCAACAAAATGCCTGTCACGGTTATGTTCCGTCGATTTGCACCCCGATGTATTTGGCCAGAACGACCTGATCCAAACGAATATGGCGGGTATTTACATTTTGTGCACCCGAACTGAAGGACTCGACAACTGCTTTGATCTTTATATGTCCAATAGTTATAGCCGGTCGTTTTTTGAAATTCTGCGGGACGCCGTACAATTGGGTTAGCTGCACTTCCAAACAATTAAGTGTGATGAATGGATAACAAAACTGAAAAATTTGCTGACGTCGGGAGTCTTCTCCTTGCGGAGCGTCCGAAAGAACCGGTTTATTGCATTTTTCCGCATGTATATCGCAGGACCGCAAAGAAGTTTCTCAAGGGGTTTCCGGGCCGCGTGCTGTATGCAGTCAAGTCGAACTCCGACCCGACGGTGCTTAAGCTTCTGATAAAGGCAGGTATTCGTCATTTCGACTGCGCATCACTGCCGGAAATAGAGCGGGTTCACGCCATTGCCCCGGAGGCGACGAAATACTTCATGACGCCAGTTCGAATAAGGGGAGCAGCGGGAACGGCACAGAAAAAACACGGCGTGCGCCATTTCATGGTTGACCACTTGAGTGGATTGTCCCCACTGCTGGAAGAGATCGACCCGTCCCGCTCCGTCATATTCGCCCGCATGGCCGTTCATCATAAATCGGCGATGGAAGATTTATCGGTGAGGTTCGGTGCGCAACCGGAAGAGATGTCGATGTTGCTGCAGTCAATCCACGACAGCGGAGCTGAGCCGGCCCTGGCATTTAACGTGGGTTCCCTGGTAACCGATCCCGAGGCGTATCGGCATTCAATCTCCATCACCAGGTCGGTCCTTGAACAATTGCCATTCCGGCTGCGCCTGATCGATGTGGGCGGCGGCTTTCCAAGATCCTATCCCGGCTACATCGTTCCAAGACTGAAAAAATACTATCGGGCCATCGCTGAGTCTTTCGAAACCCTGCCCCTGGCGGACAATGCAGAGGTATTTGGTGAACCGGGGCGCGCGCTTGCCGCACCCGGCATGTCGGCAGTTGTCGAGGTCCTGTTGCGCAAGGACAAACGCCTGTATATCAACGACGGAATGTACGGCGTGTTCTGGCTGCTTCGCATCGATGGGCCCGACAGTTTTCCTGTGCGGACCTACCGCAACGGTATGCCGCTCGATAGTGAGACAACAGAATTTCAAGTTCATGGCCCAACCTGTGACTCGACGGATACGCTGCCTGGGCCTGTCTGCTTACCGCATGACATTCGTCCCGGCGACTACCTCGAATTCGGCAACATTGGCGCCTACAGCATCAGTGGGCGAACCGATTACAATGGGTTTTACAGTGACCGAATTGTAAGGATTACCTCGCCAGGCGAAAGACCTCCTGCCGCGCGATCCACGTGAGCAGGAAACGAGAGTTGACGGTCGATGACGCATACGCTGTCAGCACACCCGCTGATAGCGTTCGCCTTTATAGGGAATGGGCAGAGACATACGACTCGGATTTAGTCGAACGCGACGGCTACGTGGTTTATTTGCGGGTTGCGGAGATTTTACTTCGACAAAGATCCCGGATAAATGGGGCGATTCTGGATGTGGGATGTGGCTCGGGACTGGTTGGGGCCAAACTACGGGAGGGTGGCATTGAAGTGGTTGATGGCATCGATATTTCGCCGCAAATGCTTCTTGAAGCCAGCAAAAAGAAAACGAAAGACAACTTTCCGGTTTATCGCAATTTGATCACCGCGGACCTGACGAAGAGGCTGGCTATTCCGGAGGGCCAATATGCCGGTTTGATCAGCGCAGGAACATTTACACACGGACATCTTGGGCCCGACTCATTAGATGAATTGTGGCGAGTCGCCGCGCCTGGCGCCTTCTGCTCAATTGGAATCAGATCGACGCATTATGTATCAATGGGCTTCAGCGAAAAGCTGTCGGTTGATGTGGCCGAAGGCAAGATCATGAAACCGGACTTGGTCGAGATAAACATGTACTCGGCACAGACAAGCAAAACGGAACGTGCTGGTGACAAAGCGCTGATTGTCGTTTGTCAGGTTGAGCGATGATGGATGCCGGTGCAGTCAACCAGAGCAGGGGTGGCATTCGGTCGCTGCCTGCCGATAAGAAAATGCCGAAAAAATTCAATAAGCTGGTCAGGAAGGTAACCGTCATGCCCCAGCGGCTCGACGGTCAGCTGCCGAACGAGCCGGTATTTGAGTCCGCAACGGATTTGCATCCGGGTTTGTTGAAAGCTAAACCCAAGCTGTACATGCTCAAGGATTATTTTGCTTATACAGACAGGGACCTCGAATATTGCGCCTCGAAAGTGGGGGCTTCGGAACCCATCAAACTCTTGTCGAAAACGGGTCTGGAAAAGTTCAGGAGAGTAGTCGAAATCTTCCGGGGATTGGGCCTGGTGACGTCGAACACGAACCCCGACCGTGATGCAATCCGTTGCGGCCTCTACCATTCCAGGTTTCTCTACGACTTCATGACAGATTCTACTGTCCTGAAATATTTTTCCAGGGTCGCGGGGATTGAATTGATTCCGCTACCCATTCACTGGAGTCAGATCCAGATAAACCTGATACCGGCTTACAATCCCGATGCTCAGGAGCCGGGGTTTGGTACGCACGTTGATTCAACCAATTTTGCCTGTATCCTGAGCCTCACCAGAGACCGGAACATGGAGGGTGGGGCTCTGCAGCATGCGCTGATGAACCGGAAGCAATTCTTTGGCTTAACCGAAACGGAGGACAATATCGCCAACGCCGAAATGCACATGGTTCTTCCCGATGAAGAGTTGATGACTACTTATTTCATCGAGGAGGGTTCAGCAGTATTTCAGCAGGGGGTTCTGGTCCCCCATCAGGTTGAAAATGTCAGAAAAGTGGAAGGCACCCGGGACACCGTCGCCTTCACATTTCACCCGGCAAACCCCATGGTACGCCGGCTCGATTTTTTCTCCACCGCTTCCACCTGGAGCAGTCGCGATATGCAAGCGGATATCGGCAAACTCCTGGTCGACCTCGCCGGAAAGAGAATCGATACCCTGAATGACGCCCTGGAATTGGCCAGGAATCTTTCTGGTACGGCGCATGCTATCCGCCCGGAGCAGGTGCGTGAGCTTCAAGAGGGCCTTCACAACTCCGGGGAATTAGGGCGAGTGGCGGAGCAATTCCTGATCGATCTGGCCAATGGCGTGGAAGGCATCAGTTGTCCAAACGATACGCTTGAAACCCCATCGGTTTTCGACATCAGCTACAAAGGCTGATCTAAGCCCCGGATGAAAGTTCCGTTCGCTCCCATTAGAGTGCTGGCTGGATGAACAATTTCCTTTATGATTCTTATGGCATTTTTTAGCCAAGCAATTATGCTAGGCAGCAAGATTGACACGTCGGGGTCAGACATTGTCTTTAATCAACGAACTCAAGCGCCGTAACGTCCTGCGTGTAGGTGCTGCCTACGTGGTAGCGTCGTGGTTACTGATCCAGGTAGCTGAGACTATCTTTCCACTGTTTGGCTTTGACGACACTCCGGCTCGGATCATGGTTATTGTGCTGGCGATTGGTTTTTTTCCGGCGCTTATTTTCGCCTGGGCATTCGAGTTGACCCCCGAAGGTATCAAGAGAGAATCAGAGGTCGACCGCAGCCAGTCCATCACCCCGAACACCGGCAAGAAACTGGACCGCATGATCATGGTGGCGCTGGTGCTGGCACTGGGCTACTTCGCGTTCGACAAGTTCGTGCTGAGTCCCCGGTGGGAGGCGGCCCTGGAAGCGCAGAAAGCAGAGGAAGTGGCCGAAGCCCGCAAAGCAGGCCGCACCGAAGCACTGGTGGAATCCTATGGCGAAAAGTCCATCGCAGTGCTGCCCTTCGTCAACATGAGTTCAGATGTCGAGCAGGAGTATTTCTCGGATGGCATTTCGGAAGAACTGCTGAACCTGCTGGCGAAAATACCGGAACTGCGGGTGACTTCCCGCTCTTCTGCCTTCGCCTTCAAGGGTGAGAAAATCGACATACCGGTGGTGGCGGAAAAGCTCGACGTCGCCCATATCCTGGAAGGCTCGGTGAGAAAGTCCGGCAACCAGGTACGCATTACCGTGCAGTTGATCGAGGCGCGTTCCGATACGCATCTGTGGTCGGAGACTTTTGAACGCACCCTGGACGACATTTTCGCCATTCAGGACGAGATCGCGGCCACGGTGGTGGAGAAATTGAAGATCACGCTGCTGGGCACAGCTCCCAGAGTGAAAGAAATCGATCCCGGAGCTTATGCGCTGTATTTGCAAGCCCGCCACCTGGGTCGCCTGAACAGCGCCGAAGGTTTCGAACAATCCAATGCCCTCTACGAGCAGGCGTTAGCCATTGAACCGGATTACGCCGCGGCCTGGAACGGTTTGGCCACCAACTACATGAACCAATCGAACAATGGCTTGCTGCCTAATGACGAGGGCTATGCTCAAGCTCGTATGGCTGCGGAAAAGGCACTCGCAATCGACCCCGACCATGCTCCGGCTCAGGCCACCCTGGGCTGGATCGCTTATGCCTACAATAACGATGTGGCGGAAGCTGCCCGGTACTATGAGCGAGCGCTGAAACTGGACCCGGCCAATACCTACGTCATCCGCCGTGCCACCACGCTGCTACAGAGCCTCAACCGGCAAGAAGAGGCCATCGCGCTGCAGAAATACGCCAATGCCCGCGATCCGGTGATCGCCCGCGGCCATGCCATCCTGGGTTATTACTACCTCCACGCTGGTAACTGGGATGAAGCCGTTGCCTCGTACCAGACCGCCTTGCGGCTAAGCCCGGATTACATTGGGGCCCACTACTTTATCGGTGTGGGACTACTGTTCAAGCGCGAAGCTCAGGCGGCACTGGACGCCTTTGCCCGGGAAAAAGACGACGAATACCAGGTCAAGGGGGCGGCGCTGGCGCTGCATGCCCTGGGCCGGCAGGAAGAATACCAGGCCAAACTCGCTGAACTGATCGAACGATGGGGTAGTGACTGGCCCTCGGAGGTGGCACAGGTTTATGCCTACGTCGGTGATTCCGAGGCCGCTTTCCTGTGGCTGGATAAGGCCATTGAACAAAACGAGGACGGGCTAAGCGAGCAGTTCCTGCTACCGTTCTACCAGACCATCCACGCCGACCCGCGCTGGGCAGCGTTTCTGCAACGCATGGGCAGTTCACCTGAGCAACTTAGCGCCATCGAGTTCAATGTGACCCTGCCCTGAACCGCAAGCTGAGCCGGGAACACTAAAGCCTCGCCCGCTCCCAGTTGAAGGGCTGAACGGAGTCGCCGGCATCGATGGTTCGGGCG
>Ga0055584_100000229_pt1 | contig 52868 bp, 45 predicted proteins | sample OSDHelmetaG_FD_58716 | JGI IMG/M metagenome (GOLD analysis project Ga0055584, IMG submission 58716) | Pelagic marine sediment microbial communities from the LTER site Helgoland, North Sea, for post-phytoplankton bloom and carbon turnover... | ecosystem: Environmental > Aquatic > Marine >... | reverse complement strand
CGGGTGTGTCGCATGAGGCGTTCGGTAACGGGCGTCCCAGATGAATAACCATCTATCGCAGGTTCGCTTGCGAGGACAGAACCCGGCTTACAGACCGTCTGGCTTTTTTTAAGCAAGGACACGACGAACAGAAAAAGAAAGGTGTGGCCAACTGGAATGCCACAGTTCGGACAGGTTGCGCAAAGACCCCCGCCCTTTAATCACCATAAATCCGACTAAATTTTACCGTTTTCCCCGCGCATTTTAAAACCTCCTGAAGCTTAACCATTTGGCAAGCAGTGTGAGGTGATGATCGGAGATTCTGCCTTGTGAGTCCTTTGGGCAGATCAGCGCGGGCGTTTTTTTGCCTGTTTTGGCGGGGGTAAACACTTTATTAACCCTATAAAACCCATAATCTCCCATTGCTTCCCATATATTCCCATGGTATCCCATGACATCCCGTCAAGACCTTGGGGGGGATTTAGGTTTGGTGTCGTTGGCTGTTGGGGCCTTTTAACGAACTGATCGACCCAAAATCCCAAGAAATATGACGAGTGGGACGCAAAACGGCAACGGGGGCCGATGATGACGCTGTTGGTAGGCAGACACGTCAACAAGATTGACAAAAAAGGGCGGGTTTCCGTCCCTAAACCCTTTCGCGTTACTTTCGCGCGCGAGGGCTTTAGTGGTGTCTATGTCTATCCCTCGATCCGTTTCAACGCCATTGAAGCCTGCGGTGAAACCTATTTTCGCCAGCTGACCCAACGCCTTGATGACAGTCTGGAGATGTTTTCCCCGGAACAGGACGATCTACTGATCGCCATTCTGGATAATGCCCACGCCCTGCCTTTTGATCCTGAAGGCCGCATCGTCATCCCGTCCGAGCTGCTTGCAATGTCAGGCATCACCACAGAAGCCCGTTTTGTCGGGCGGGCTGATTATTTTCAAATATGGGATCCCAAGTCCCATGAAGAACACCGTCATCGCGGCCTGAGCCAGGCCCGTGCCCGGGCCGTCACCCTGCCACCCCGGCGTGGCCCCGGCGGAGATACCTGATGATGGTGATCCCTTCCGGCACTTCCCCCCACACCCCGGTTCTGCTCCACGAAGTGCTTGAAGCCCTTGGCCCCCATGGCCCCCGCGACGGCGCAGTATATGTGGACGGTACTTTTGGTGCTGGGGGATATTCCACAGCCATCCTTGAAGCCGCCGATTGTCAGGTCTTTGGCATTGACCGGGACCCCCGCGCCCTGAAAACCGGTGAAGAGCTTTCCAAGCGCTACCCCGGACGTCTTCGTGTCCTCGGCGGTTGCTATGGCGACATGGTCAATTTGCTGGCTGAAATAGGCATAGACAAGGTCGATGGTGTGGCCCTGGATATCGGTGTTTCATCCATGCAAATCGATGATGCCCAGCGTGGATTTTCCTTCCGCGCTGATGGCCCCCTGGACATGCGAATGGGTTTGCAGGCGGATGCCAGTGCCGCCCATGTGGTTAACACCATGGACGAGGAAGACCTGGCCAATATTATTTTTAAATACGGTGAAGAACGCTTCTCGCGACGTATTGCCGCGGCCATTGTCAAGGACAGGGTCGATGATCCCTTCACCACGACCAGCCAGTTGGCCGGATTGATCCGGCGCATCGTTAAGAAATCCAAGGACGGCATAGACCCCGCCACCCGAACATTCCAGGCTTTGCGCATTTATGTGAATGACGAACTGGGTGAATTATCACGTGGCCTTGCGGCGGCGGAACAACTGCTTAGTCCCGGCGGACGACTTGCGGTGGTCTCGTTCCATTCCCTGGAAGATCGCAAAGTTAAGGAATTTCTGCTGAGCCGTTCAGGGCAGGGGCCACGCCCATCGCGCCATTTGCCTGATACGGAAAATAGCGAACGTGCCCCCAGTTTCAGTTTGCTGAAACGCGGCACCATTAAAGCCCGCAAGGAAGAAACCGACATTAACCCACGTGCCAGATCGGCCAGGCTCAGGGCGGCGGAACGCACCAGTTCCCCGTCCTGGCCCGGCGATACTTCTGAAATGGCTGCTTAGGAAGAGAAGGAGGAAAACCATGCGTCACACAACATTGCTATTCCTGCTTCTCGCCGGGGCCATCAGCGTCGCCCTGTTTTCGGTAAAATATCAGGTGCAGGACCTTGCAGATGAACTGGGTGGCCTGCACAGGTCGATCAATAAGGAACACAAGGCCATTCATGTCCTGAATGCGGAATGGAGCCATCTGAACAATCCGGAAAGGCTGGGCAATCTGGCCCGTCGTCACCTTGGCATGCAGCCGGTTGATCCTGCCCGCATGACAAGCTTCAAGAACATGGAGCGCCTTGAGTTGCCGCCCCGTCTGGAAACGAAAGTAAAGACAGGTTCTGTCGTCACGACGACTTCCAGTGACGGGCAGGTGAAACCATGAGCCGCAATAATAAATATAAAACGCCGAGTGAGATTCTGTCCCCTCGCGAAATTCCCGTTAATGAAACCGTCTGTCTTGAAGGCGATTTCAAACAAGCCCTGGAAACCGGCCGCAATCGCCTGTTGGTGACGGGCGTCATGTTCATGATTGCCTTTGTTGCCATTGGTGCTCGTCTTGTCGAGTTGAGTGCCTTCGGTGTTGGGGCGCAAGGGCGCTTCGCTCACCGCATTCCACCTGCCAGTGTTGCTGTCGGTCGGGCTGATATTATTGATCGCAACGGTGTCGTTCTGGCCACATCATTACCGACGGCATCGCTTTATGCGGATCCGAAAGACGTTCTGAATCCCAAGGAAGCCGCAGAAAAGTTGGCCGGGGTTTTCCCCGAAATTAATTCCGGTGAATTGCTCTTAAAGCTGAAGTCGAAATCCAGGTTTGTCTGGATTAGCCGCAACCTGACCCCGAAGCAGCAGTATGCGGTAAACGCGCTGGGTCTTCCGGGCATCTTGTTTCGACGCGGTGAGCAGCGGGTTTATCCCCATGGGCGTGAAGCCGCGCATATTTTGGGCCTGACCGATATTGACGGCAAGGGTATCGCCGGGGTCGAGAAGTATTTCGCCTCGAGCCTGAACAAGGGTGAAGAACCCCTGCAGTTGTCCATGGACATCCGAATCCAGAGCATGCTCCGCGAGGAATTGAGCACAGCCATGGCCGAATTTCAGGCCCTTGGCGCGGCCGGGGCGGTTCTTGATGTGGAAACAGGTGAGATTATCTCCATGGTTTCCCTGCCAGACTTTGACCCGAACATCCCTGACAGCATGCGCGGCACGGTCGGCTTTAACCGGGTGACCAAGGGCGTCTATGAAATGGGCTCGACCTTCAAGTTATTCACGACGGCCATGGCCTTGGACAGTGGCACGGTTGGTATCGAAGACGGTTACGATGCGTCGGAGCCAATCAAAATTGCCCGTTTCACCATTAATGACTATCACGGCAAAAACCGTTGGTTGTCCGTGCCGGAAATTCTCGTTTACTCATCCAACATCGGCACCGCCAAGATGGCCATGGATGTGGGGGCAAAAGCACAGAAGTTTTATCTAGATCAATTAGGCTTGTTGCAACCTTCAAGCGTTGAATTGCCTGAGATCGGTCAGCCCCAATACCCGACACGCTGGGGCGATATTTCGACCATGACGATTTCTTATGGGCACGGTGTTTCTGTAAGTCCCTTGCAGTTGGTCGACGCCGTATCTTCCCTGGTCAATGGCGGCAAGCGCATGCCGGTAAGTTTGCTCAAACATCGCTCGTTAACAGCGCCTACGGGTACGAGAGTAATTTCCGAGCAGACATCCCAGCAGATGCGCGGGCTTATGCGTCTTGTTGTGACCAATGGCAGCGGTAAAAAAGCGGCCGCACCGGGATACATGGTCGGTGGAAAAACCGGTACGGCGGAAAAACAGGTAAATGGTCGCTACAAGAAGAAATCTTTGATTTCTTCTTTTGTCGGGGCCTTCCCCATAGACAAACCCCGTTACGTCATTTTGACCATGCTCGATGAGCCAAAGGGAACCAAGCGAACATTAAATTACGCGACAGGCGGTTGGGTTGCAGCCCCCATTGTCAGCCGCGTGGTCTCGCGCATGGCCTCATTATTGGGAATTTTACCACGCCCTGAAGAAGCCCCGGGCATTGAGTTGAAAGCAAGCAAACCCCGCTTGGCATCGCTGGGGTTAAAACCTTCAAGGGCCGGGGGGCGGCACCTTGCGGCTTATTGATTTACTGGATGGAGACCTGAACAAATTGACGAACGCCACGGCCATTAAGGATTTGGAGATTACCGGACTGACGTGCGATTCGCGCAAGGTTGATCCCGGCTTCCTTTTTGCCGCTATTCCCGGTTCAAACAGCGACGGGCGTGATTTTATTGATGATGCTCTAAAACGCGGAGCCAGCGCAATTTTGGCCCCGGTGGGAACCTCCGGCGACGGAGATACGGTTGTCGTTACTTCGGAAAATACCCGGCAAAGCTACGCCCGTATGGCATCGCGATTTTTTGATCACCAGCCCGCCACAATAGCCGCCATCACCGGGACCAATGGCAAGACCTCAGTGGTTTCATTTGTTCGCCAGATATGGCAGAGTCTTGGCCGCAAGGCGGCCAGTCTGGGCACCTTGGGAATTGTCGCCCCCGGCTTTGAAACAAACGAAGGGCTGACCACGCCGGACCCCGTAGACCTGCATGAAAGCCTGGCAGATTTATGGAAGCGCGGCGTTGATGTTTTAGCCATGGAGGCCTCGTCCCATGGTCTCGATCAATATCGGCTCGACGGGGTCAACATTTCCATGGCCGGGTTCACCAATTTAAGCCGCGATCATCTGGATTACCATGGCTCCATGGATGACTATCTGGACGCCAAGAAACGCCTGTTCAGTGACATTCTACCGGGTGACGGTGTCTCTGTATTGAATGCGGATGATGATGCCTATCCGGCTTTGCTGGAAGCGGCTCGTGGCCGCATTATCAGTTATGGCCGCAAAGGGAATGACATTCGCCTTGACCATCTGCAGGTGCTTGAAGATGGCCAACGACTTTCATTAAACGTCATGGGCAATGCTTACGACGTAACGTTGCCTTTGTCTGGTGCATTTCAGGTGGAAAATGCCATGTGCGCTTTGGGCATTGTCCTTGCTGATGGCGCTGACCCGGCCGCAGCGGTGACGGCATTAGAAAACTTGCAAGGGGTGCCGGGGCGCCTCCAATATGTTGGTAGCAGCCTGGGTGGCACGGCGATTTATGTGGACTTTGCCCACACGCCCGATGCTCTAGCGAGCGTTCTGAAAACTTTACGTCCTCATACTAAAAAGAATTTGCATGTGATCTTCGGTTGCGGTGGTGACCGGGACGCGGGCAAGCGCCCTGAAATGGGACGCATTGCCAGCACGTTGGCCGACACCATTATTGTTACTGATGACAACCCGCGCAGTGAAGATGCAGCCACTATTCGGGCCCAAATTCTTGCGGCTTGCCCCGGTGGTCTGGAAGTTGGCGATCGGGCACAGGCGATAAAACAGGCCATTGCCCAATTGCAAAAAGGTGACGTCTTGATCGTCGCTGGAAAAGGACACGAAACCGGGCAGATTATCGCAGGTGTTGTTCATCCCTTTAATGACGCCGATGAAATCCGCAGTGCTGTCAAGGAGGTCGGATCATGATCCCCCTTTGGACATCTTCCCAAGCAGAACGCGCAACCCAGGGACAGGCCTCATGCCATTGGATTGCTGGCGGCATCTCCATAGATACCAGAACACTTGAAGATGGTGATCTGTTCGTCGCCCTGCACGGTCCCAACTTTGATGGCCATGATTTTGTCCCCGATGCCCTTTCAAGAGGCGCAGCTGCGGCGGTTGTTGATAAAGACAGCGAAGGTTCTGTGTTGAAGGTGGAAGACACCATGGTGGCGCTTGAAGCCTTGGGCCGGGCTGCGCGTGCAAGAACCGATGCCACCATTATTGCGGTAACGGGCAGCGTCGGGAAAACAGGATCGAAAGAAGCCTTGAAATTTGCCCTGTCCCGTCAGGCTGAAACATCGGCCAGTGCGGGCAGTTTGAACAATCACTGGGGCGTTCCCTTAAGTCTGTCACGCATGCCTGCCGAAACGGCCTATGGAATTTTCGAAATGGGCATGAACCATCCGGGCGAAATCGATCCCTTGTCCAGAATGGTGCGCCCTCACGTTGCCTTGATCACCACTGTCGAAGCAGTTCACAGTGAATTTTTTGATAGCGATGAAGCCATTGCCGATGCCAAAGCGGAAATATTCGCCGGGGTGGAGCCCGGTGGTGCTGTTATTCTCAATCAAGACAACAAACATTTTCACCGCCTCGCCGCAGCGGCCCAAGCAAAGGGTATCGACAGGATTGTTGGTTTTGGGACCAGGGATGACGCCGACTTCAGATTGCTCGAGGCCATGTCAGAAAATGGCGGCACGGTGGTTCGGGCCAATCTTGACGGCACAGAGCTGACTTATCGCTTGGCCGTGGCCGGACGTCACTGGGTGCTTAACTCGTTGGGTGTTCTTGCCACAATCGCTGCCGCTGGTGGGGATAGCCGCACTGCCGCTGCCGCCCTTGGTGACATGGAAGCACCGAAAGGTCGTGGCCAGTTCCATGTGCTGCATACGGCAGATGGGGAATTCACCCTGATTGACGAAAGTTATAACGCCAGTCCCGTATCCATGAAGGCAGCCCTTGAAGTTCTCGGTGAGACCAAACCAACCAGTGGCGGACGTCGTATCGCCGTGCTTGGGGACATGCTGGAACTGGGGCAGGAATCAGCCCGCCTTCACGTTGGCCTTATTGATGTACTGGAAAAAGAAGCCATCGATCTTGTTTTCACATCTGGCGACCACATGGCGCATTTGGCAAAAGCTCTTGATCCGGCAATGAGGGCGGGTCACGCAGAAAATCCGGAAATTCTGGAAGCAATGGTTCTTGAAGCAGTTCGCCCTGGCGACGTGGTCGTCGTTAAGGGGTCTGCCGGCAGTAAGACAGGCATCATTGTTCAGGCCCTTTTGGGTCTTAATCAAAAACGTGCTGCGAACGGGGATTAGAAAAAAATGCTTTATCACATCCTGTTCCCCATGGCCGACCAATTCGCCATTCTGAATGTCTTCAGGTACCTGACCTTCCGTACCGGCGGCGCCATGCTGACGGCTTTGGTTATCAGTTTTTTGGTTGGTCCCATATTAATTGATGCCTTGCGCTCGCAACAGAAAGGCGGTCAGCCAATTCGTGACGACGGACCTGAAAGCCATCTTTTGACCAAACAGGGCACGCCGACGATGGGCGGCTTCATGATCCTGCTGGCGCTCGGTCTGTCGACCTTGCTATGGGCCGATTTGAGCAACGGTTATATCTGGGCCGCTATGGGGGTCACCTTGGCTTACGGCATTATTGGTTTCATGGATGACTATCTGAAAGTCCTGAAGCGTGACAGCAAAGGATTGTCAGGTCGTGTGAAACTTGTCTTGCAAGCGTTGATCGCTATTGGGGCAACCATGTGGATCATGCAGTTGTTGCCGGCGGACCTTGCAACCACCCTGGCTGTACCATTTTTCAAAAATATTCTTATTGACCTTGGCAACTGGTTTCTGCTTTTCGCCATCGTTGTCATGGTCGGGGCCTCCAATGCAGTGAACTTGACAGATGGGCTGGATGGCTTGGCTATTGGCCCGGTGATGATCGCGGCGGCCGTTTTTGCCCTGATTGCCTATTTGATAGGTCACTCTGGCTTTGCGTCTTATTTGCAACTTCATCATGTGCCAGGTACGGGCGAGTTGGCCGTCTTTTGCGGGGCATTGATTGGCGGCGGTCTTGGCTTCTTGTGGTTCAACGCACCCCCGGCAAAAGTCTTTATGGGCGATACGGGATCTTTAGCTTTGGGTGGTGCGCTGGGCGTGGTCAGCGTCATTACCAAGCATGAACTGGTTCTCGCCATTGTCGGTGGATTATTCGTGTTGGAGACGGTCTCGGTAATTGTTCAGGTGACCTCATTCAAATTGACCGGAAAACGCGTCTTCGCCATGGCTCCCTTGCACCATCATTTTGAAAAAAAGGGATGGGCGGAACCGACCATCGTCATTCGTTTTTGGATCATCGCCCTGATACTGGCGCTAATCGGCCTTTCAACGTTGAAGCTCAGGTAGGGGGAGACATAGTCATATGATCAGCATTTCTTCTTTTGCCGGGCAAACCGTTGGCGTCTTCGGACTCGGCCGTTCCGGTCTGTCCAGCGCCTTGGCCCTGAAAAATAGTGGCGTGCGAGTTTTCGCCTGGGATGATAATGAAAATTCGCGCAAGCAAGCCCTGAACATCAGTCTTGAGTTGGTCGATTTGTATAAGGTCGACTGGAACACCATTGCGGCACTGGTATTGTCACCTGGCATTCCCCTTGATCATCCAGAGCCCCATGCCATCGTCCGGCTTGCCCGCCATAGTGGGGTTGAGATTATTGGTGATATGGAACTGCTGGCGCGAAGCAATCCTCAGGCGCGGGTCATTGGCATTACCGGCACTAACGGCAAGTCAACAACGACAGCACTGATTGGGCACCTTCTTTCCAGCGCGCGGCATACAGCCCAGGTGGGGGGGAATCTTGGCGTTCCGGTGCTTGATCTGGCGCCTGTGGATGACGCGGGTAGCTATGTGCTGGAGATGTCATCCTATCAGCTGGCGCTTACCCATTCTCTGGTATTTGACATTGCCCTGTTGCTTAACCTTAGCGCCGATCATCTTGATCGTCATGGCGGTATGGATGGATATATAGCCGCCAAGAAAAGAATTTTTGCTGTACAAGGTAGCGGCCATACGGCCATCGTTGGCATTGATGATGCCTTTTGTCAGGCTGTCTTTGAGGAGCTTAAAAAAGTCGGTCAGCAAAGAATCATCGGGGTCTCCGGTGAAAAAGTCGTGCCCGGTGGCGTTTATGTTCAGGCAGGCGTCCTTTTTGATGACACCGAAGAAGGCGCGGCTGAAGCTGTTCTCGATCTTGCTCAAGTAGCAACCTTGCCCGGTATTCATAATGCACAGAACGCTTGCGCTGCTTACGCGGCTGTCCGGGCATGCGGACTGGAACGCGAAGATATTATTACTGGTATGAAATCATTCCCTGGGCTTGCCCATCGTCAGGAGCTGCTCGCTGTTATTGATGGTGTGGCATATGTCAATGACAGCAAGGCCACTAATGGTGAGGCGGCGGCTCGCGCTTTGGCCTGCTACGGGGATGTGTACTGGATTGCCGGAGGGCGCGCCAAGGATGGCGGCGTGGAGGCGGCCCAACCATATCTTGATCGGGTGCGTCATGCCTATTTGATTGGCGAAGCCGCCAATGATTTTGCCCACAAGTTGGAAAGAGAAATTCCAGTTACGGTTTCCGGTGAGTTATCCAGCGCCGTTGGCGAAGCACGTGCCAACGCATTGGCTGAAACTGGCGTCGGCGCTGTTGTGCTGTTGTCCCCGGCCTGTGCATCCTTCGATCAGTTCGAAAATTTTGAATCCCGTGGTGAGGCTTTCCGCGATCTTGTTGATGCCCTTCCAGGTGCGCGCAGGGAGGTCGGCACATGACGGCACATGCGCGCACAGATACAAGCCTGTTTGGTCGCTGGTGGTGGACTGTTGATCGCTGGATGCTGACGGCGATTGTCGCCATTGCCGCCATCGGCGCATTACTAACGCTTGCCGCATCGCCTGCGGTTGCTGAACGGATTGGTTTTGATACCTATCACTTTGTCCGCCGTCAGTTCGTCTTTTTGCCGGTGTCGCTGATTGTCATGGTTCTGGTTTCATTGATGACGCCCAGGGGTATTAGACGACTGGCCGTTGGCTGCGCCGGGGTTGCTCTTATAGGGATGGTCGCGACGCTTTTTGTTGGCGCTGAAATCAAGGGTGCCAGTCGCTGGATTCATATTGCCGGGTTCTCGTTGCAGCCTTCGGAATTTGTTAAACCGGCCTTCGCGGTTATTGCGGCCTGGCTGTTTGCTGAAAGCCGGGAAAATTCCAGCCTGCCGGGTAACAAACTGGCGACCGGACTGTTTGTCCTTATTGCCGGGCTTTTGTTGATGCAGCCAGATGTGGGTATGACGTCCGTCGTCGCCGCGGTTTGGGGAATAGAATTCTTCCTTGCCGGATTGCCGCTTTTGCTGGTGGTGATGGTGGCGGTTTTGTTTATGGGCGGCATTGTCGGGGCCTACTTTACGTTTGGTCATGTGCAGGCCCGCATTGATCGCTTTTTGGATCCTGCCGCTGGCGAGGGTTACCAGGTGACCCGCGCACTGGAAGCATTTCGCAATGGCGGACTTTTTGGGCGTGGTCCCGGCGAGGGTCGCGTCAAGGAAGTGCTGCCCGATGCCCATGCGGACTTTATTTTTGCCGTCGCCGGGGAAGAATTCGGTCTGATCGCCTGCCTGGTTCTGCTTGGCCTGTTTGCCTTTGTTGTGCTCAGGGGATTTTCTCGGGTGCTGCGTGAAGATGATCTGTTCATTATGTTGGCCTCGGCGGGGCTTCTCGTCCAGTTTGGCTTGCAGGTGATCATCAATATCGCCTCGACCCTGAATATGATTCCCCCCAAGGGCATGACCTTACCATTTGTTTCTTACGGAGGTTCGTCGACCCTGGCTTTGGCCATTGGTATGGGAATGATGTTGGCGTTGACCCGTGAACGTCCAGGCGGGGGGCTGGGCTTAAGACGTATGCGTTCGTCCAAGATATCCGGGGCCGGACTGCTGGAGAAATTAGCACCGGGAGGTGCCGGATGACGGTTTCTTCAGAAAATCTGATCGTTCTTGCCGCCGGTGGAACTGGCGGGCATGTCTTCCCGGCTGAAGCACTGGCTGCGGAGCTGACCGGGCGCGGTTATAGACTTAGTCTTATCACGGACCGTCGGGGTGGCGCCTATGGCGGCACTTTGGGAAACCTGGAAACCCACAGAATTCGTGCAGGCGGTGTTGCCGGAAAACGCTTTAGCGCACTTCTTCGCAGCGGGCCGGAACTGGCCATCGGCACCTTGCAATCGCGCTCACTTTTAAAAGGCATGCAGCCCAGGGCCGTCGTCGGCTTTGGCGGATACGCGTCTGTGCCAACCATGCTTGCCGCCACCTTTGGGGGCTACAACACGATCATCCACGAACAAAATGCCGTCCTGGGCCGCGCCAACAGATTGCTTGCGAGCCGGGTTAAGCGGATTGCCACCTCATTTGACGGCGTGCGCTCCATTCCCAAATCAGCAATGAATAAGGTCGTGCACACGGGCATGCCGGTCAGGCCTGACGTTGCCGCAGTACGGGACACTCCCTACCCCGAATTAAACGACAGTGGTGAAATCCGTATGCTGGTGCTTGGTGGCTCTCAAGGGGCCAGCATCCTGAGTGACGTCATTCCCGAAGCTATCTCTCGTCTCGACACAAGTATTCGATCGCGTCTTTTGATCACCCAACAATGTCGCCCGGAAGATCTGGATAAAGCGCGCGGAGCTTACCAGCGTCTTGCGGTCAATGCCCAATTGGAAAGTTTTTTTGATGATATCCCTGAACGCCTTGCCCGCGCCCATTTGTTGGTCAGCCGGGCCGGCGCATCGACAGTGTCAGAAGCCATGACCGTCGGTAGACCTGCCATTCTGGTCCCTTATCCCCATGCGGTTGATGACCATCAGACATTCAATGCACATGCCCTGGATGAAGCGGGGGGCGGCTGGTTAATGGCCCAGGAAAGTTTTACGCCGGACGCTCTGGCCGAAAGGCTTGGCTCGTTGTTCGCTGTGCCTAAAATTCTCACGGGCGCGGCTGAATGTGCGCGCAATTCCGGTCATCCTGACGCAGCGATCAGGCTGGCTGACGCCGTGTGTGATCTGGTAGATGAAAACCATAACGGAAGGAGAGCCGCATGAGGGCGTTGTCTCTTTCCATCGGCACCATTCATTTTGTCGGCATTGGCGGCATTGGCATGAGTGGTATTGCTGAAGTTTTGCATAACCTTGGCTATTCGGTACAAGGCAGCGATATGTCCGATAACGCCAATGTCAAACGGCTTCAGGACATGGGCATCAAAGTGGCCATTGGCCATAACGAGGGCAATATTGGACAGGCACAAGTTGTCGTTATTTCCTCTGCGGTTAAGGACGACAATCCGGAAGTCATCATGGCCCGCAATAAATTGCTTCCGGTTGTTCGCCGGGCGGAAATGCTGGGCGAGTTGATGCGCCTAAAATGGTCCATTGCAGTTGGCGGCACACATGGCAAAACGACCACCACATCTTTGATCGCGGCAATGCTTGAAGCCGCCGACATGGACCCGACGGTGATCAACGGTGGCATCATTAATGCTTTGGGAACCAATGCGAAGCTGGGTGATGGGGACTGGATGGTCGCCGAAGCCGATGAATCCGACGGCACTTTTTTAAAGCTCCCCGCAACTATTGCCGTGGTCACCAACATTGATCCGGAGCATCTGGATCATTATGGCGACTTCGATGCCTTGCGTGTGGCCTTCGATGCCTTTGTCCAGAATATCCCGTTTTATGGTTTCGCCGCCCTTTGCATTGATCATGTGGAAGTTCAGGCGATGATCCCCCGGGTTTCGGACCGCAGGGTCGTGACCTATGGCTTCAGTCCGCAGGCCGATGTGCGCGCGATCAACATTAAGCGAGGCAAAACCGGTATCTCCATGGACGTGGTTATTAATGATCGCAAAGCGGTTGCGACGCGGACCATTCAAGCTGTCGATCTGCCCATGTTCGGCGACCACAATATTCAAAATGCCCTGGCCGCCATTGCCATCGCCAGTGAGATGGGAATCGAAGACGATATTTTGTGTAAAGGGTTGGCCAACTTCGAAGGGGTGAAAAGGCGTTTTACCCAGACCGGTGAAATCGACGGTGTCAGGGTGATTGATGATTATGGTCATCATCCTGTGGAAATTACGGCAGTTCTTGCCGCCGCTCGCGAAGCTAGTGAAGGCCAGGTCATCGCTATCGTGCAGCCTCACAGATACACCCGATTGCGTGATTTGTTTGAGGACTTCTGCACTTGCTTTAATGATGCGGACGCGGTTCTGGTCACCGATGTTTTTGCGGCAGGTGAGCAGCCCATTGACGGCATTGATCGTGATGCCCTTGTCAAGGGCCTGCGCGAACGTGGCCATCGCACTGTCATGCCACTGCTTGATACCGAGCAACTGCCCGGCATCATCAACGATTTGAGCGGACCGGGAGACATCGTTGTTTGTTTGGGTGCGGGCAACATTACTCAACTGGCCAATGAGCTACCGGAAAAACTACGTATGTTGCGTTACGGGTCTCAAGGGGGCGGCGAATGATGGCAGCCCGGAACATTGCGCAAGGCCTGATTGGTCGTCTTCCGGAAATACGCGGACGATATAGCGCGAATGCGCCTTTGGACAAGGTCACCTGGTTTAAGGTCGGTGGCCCGGCTGAAGTGATGTTCCGTCCGGCTGATGCAGATGATTTGACGTTGTTCCTGTCCACACGCCCGCGCGATGTTCCCGTCACAATTATCGGTGTTGGCTCCAACCTTTTGGTGCGCGATGGCGGCGTGCCCGGTGTTGTTATTCGCCTGGGCCGTCAGTTCGCGACTATTGAGGTTGACGGCAATTTTATGAAAGTCGGGGCCGGGGCGCTTGATATCAACGTGGCGCGCACGGCGGAGCAAGCCGGGCTTGGTGGCTTGGAATTCCTGAGCGGTATTCCAGGTACCATTGGCGGCGGCCTGCGAATGAATGGCGGCGCCTACGGATCGGAATTCAAGGATGTCTTCGTTAGTGCCCGGGCCGTTGATAATGACGGCGTAATTCATGAGCTTGCGCCCGAAGATATGGGTTTTGGTTATCGCAGCACGGTTATCGCTGAAGACTGGTTGTTTATTGATGCGGTGCTCGAGGGACACCCTGAGGCGACATCAGAAATTTCCCGGCGCATGGATGACATCAAGGCAACACGTGAGGAAAGCCAGCCTGTACGAACGCCGACGGGTGGCTCGACATTTGCTAATCCGCCCGGGGCCAAAGCGTGGGAGCTGATTGACGGGGCCGGGTGTCGCGGCTTGGTTCGTGGCGGCGCCATGGTTTCGGAAAAACACTGCAATTTTCTGATTAATACAGGTGAGGCCACAGCCGCCGACCTTGAAGGTCTTGGCGAAGAAGTGCGCAGGCGCGTCTTTGAGACAAGCGGCGTCACCCTTGAATGGGAGATTCGACGTATCGGCATTCCCCGTCAAGGATTGGTAGAGGAGAGCGGACAATGAGCAAAAGGATTGCAATCCTGATGGGCGGCTGGTCGGCTGAACGCGAAGTCTCGCTGGTGAGTGGAGCGGCTGTCTCCAACAGTTTGAAAAAAGCTGGTTATCAGGTCACCTCCATTGATGTGCAGCGGGACATGGGCTCCTTGCTAACCCGGCTTTTCCCAAAACCCGATGCGGTGTTTAACGCCCTGCATGGGCGTTTTGGTGAAGATGGCTGTGTTCAGGGGCTGCTCGATATTCTTGATATTCCCTATACCCATTCCGGGTTACTGGCGTCGGCCATTGCCATGGACAAACCAATGTCGAAAAGGCTGTTTGAAAAGGCCGGTATTTCCGTCGCCGACCATATCATTGCTAGCCGTGAAGATATCCTGGCCGGTGATGTTATGGGGCGACCCTATGTCATCAAACCGACCAACGAAGGCTCCAGTGTCGGTGTTCATATTGTCACTCAAGGCGATAACAAGCCGCTGTTTGCTGGTGGAGCGTGGCCATATGGTGAAGAAGTTATGGTCGAAGCTTTCATCGAGGGCCGGGAGTTGACGGTCTCTGTGATGGGTGACCGGGCCTTGGCCGTGACTGAAATCACCACGCAGCGCGGCTTTTATGATTATTCGGCAAAGTACGAAAAAGGTGGATCCATTCATGTGGTTCCTGCCGACATAGATAAATCAGTTTATGACCAGGCCATGCAAATGGCTGTCACGGCTCATCAGGCCCTTGGTTGCCGGGGGCTCTCAAGAGCCGATTTCCGGTACGACGGTAAAACCCTTTACATCCTTGAAGTAAACACCCAGCCCGGCATGACGCCGATGTCACTGGTTCCCGAACAGGCCGCCCATGCGGGTATCTCGTTTGAGGAACTGGTCACCTGGATGGTAGAAAACGCGGAGTGCGATCCATGAAAATATTCAACTGGTTTGCAAAAAAAGAAGACACTTCACCAAAGCGCGGCCAACCCTTAAAGCGTGTCGTTCCGCTTTGGCGTGGGCGGGCCAGCCTGGCGGCCCTGACTGTCGTCATTATGGCCGGATTGGGGAGTGCTGGCGTGTGGAGCTGGAACAACGGAATGATCATCCGCGCCATTGATCAGACCAAATGGAATTTGATCGCCTTATCCGGAACCTTGGGCTTTACGGTCGAAGACGTGCTCGTCGTCGGTCGGTCGCAAACGTCGAAGGATGATCTAATGAAGGCGGTTCGCTTGGCTCGCGGCGCGCCGATTCTGGCTTATGATCTTGATGGCGCACGCCAACGTATTGAGGTGTTGCCCTGGGTCGCAAGTGCTTCTGTCGAAAGAATGTTGCCCGATACCATTTTACTGAGCGTCATTGAACGCCAGCCCTTGGCCCTGTGGCAAAGCAAAGGGCGCTTTGAAGTCATCGACCGTAAGGGCGAAATAATATCAAAACAAAGCATTGAAAGATTTTCCGACCTGCTGGTTGTGGTCGGCAATGATGCGCCCGAAAATGCAGCTGCCTTGCTGGGCATTCTTGAGACGCAACCCCAGTTGATGGATTTGGCAACTTCTGCCGTGCGCGTTGGTGGCCGGCGGTGGAATGTGCGCCTGAAGGGCGACATAGATATACGTCTGCCGGCCGAACGGGCAAGGGCGGCTTGGTCTCGCTTGGCTGAATATGAACGTCGTCACGGAATCCTAAGCCGCGATGTCAGGATGCTTGATCTCAGATTGCCGGATCGGGTGATTGTTCGCAAAACCCCGAACGGGCCGGAAATAAAGCTGAAATCGGGAAGGGAAACCTGATCCATGGCGAATACCCAGTCCAAAAAAATGTTTAACAGTGTTGATACCACGAAAGTTCGCTCCGGCCTTGTTGCGGCACTGGACCTGGGAACAACGAAAGCATGCTGCCTGATCGCCAAGTCCAAAGCCGAGGGCGGTTTCGAAATTGTTGGCATCGGTCACCAAATGTCCCACGGGATTCGCTCCGGCACGATCATTGATATGGAACGCACTGAAGCGACCATTCGCTCCACAATTGAAGCAGCCGAACTTATGGCTGGCGAAAACATTCGTAATGTCATTGTCAGCGTGTCGTGCGGGGAGCCATTGTCACGCTTGATTGCCTATGAAGTGTCCATTGCCGGGCATGAAATTGGCGATAATGATTTGCGCCGACTGCTTGATCCTGCGGGATTGCCTGAAACCGAAAAGCCGGATCGTGAACTAATTCATTTAATTCCGGTTGGTTACAGCGTGGATGGGAACAAAGGGGTGCGCGACCCGCGGGGGCTGCACGGTCAACGCCTGGGCGTTAATATGCATATTGTCAGTGCCGCCAGTGGCTCAATGCGCAATCTAGAGCAAGGGATATCGCGCTGTCATCTGGACATTTGCGGCAAGGTCATTACCCCTTATGCGTCTGCTCTGTCATGTGTTTCAGAAGATGAGGCAAGTCTGGGCGTCACCTGCATTGACATGGGCGGCGGCACGACGACCATTTCCGTATTCTTCGATGGTGAACTTGTTCATATCGATTCCATTCCCGTTGGTGGGTCGCACGTCACTAATGATATCGCACGTGGGCTTTCAACACCGCTGGTTCATGCGGAACGTATGAAGACGCTTTATGGCAGTGCCATTCCGACGCCTTCTGATAATAATGAAATCATCAAGGTCCCCTTGATTGGCGAAGAAGAAACAGGGGAAACCAATCAGGTTCCCCGTTCGGTGCTGATCGGCATTATTCGCCCTCGCATAGAAGAAACTTTTGAGCTGGTTCGAGACAGATTGGCCGAGGCTGGCTTCGATAAAGTCGCAGGTCGCCGCATTGTTCTTACAGGTGGGGCCTCCTTGCTTCCCGGTGCCCGGGAAATGGCTGGAACAATCCTCGATAAACAAGTTCGTCATGGCAAGCCTCACGCTGTTGCGGGTTTGGCCGAATCCGTTTCCGGCCCCGCGTTTTCCACGTCAGTGGGGTTGCTGCATTTCGCATTTAATAACCCGGCAGAAGAGGCAAAAAGCGCTTACAGGCCGGTTGATGAGCCAAATGGGCGTTTTGCCCGCTTTGGACAGTGGTTAAAGGAGAATTTTTAATGGTTTTTCAATCATTTAAGGCGAGAATCAATAGGTATGAACTGGAATTTAGAACAAATGAGACAAACCCTGGCAATCACCCCCCTATCGTCACCTGGAATTGGAGGCTGACATGAGCATTAATTTGACAATACCCAACAGCAACACACCACAACTTAAGCCCAGAATTACTGTTATTGGCGTTGGTGGTGCCGGCGGAAATGCCGTTAATAATATGATCGACAAGCAACTGGAAGGCGTCGACTTTGTTGTCGCCAATACGGATGCTCAGGCATTGTCCTTATCGAAAACCGATAGTCGGGTGCAATTGGGTGCGAATGTCACTGAAGGCTTGGGGGCAGGTTCCAAGCCAGAGATCGGGCGCGCTGCGGCCGAAGAATCCCTGGCTGAGATCGAAGAGCAGATCAAGGATTCCCACATGGTCTTTATTGCCGCCGGCATGGGTGGTGGCACCGGAACCGGCGCCGCACCAGTCGTTGCCAGGGCGGCCAAGGAAAAAGGTATCCTTACGGTTGGTGTGATCACCAAGCCGTTCCAGTTCGAAGGCATGCATCGCTACAATCTGGCCGAAGCCGGTATTGAAGATCTGGAACAATTTGTTGATACCCTTATCGTTATTCCAAACCAGAACCTGTTCAGAGTTGCCAATGAACAGACTACTTTCGCCGATGCCTTTAATATGGCCGACGAAGTATTGTATTCCGGCGTTCGTGGTGTCACGGACCTGATGGTCATGCCGGGCTTGATAAATCTCGACTTCGCCGATATTCGCTCGGTCATAAGTGAAATGGGTAAAGCGATGATGGGAACCGGCGAGGCCGAAGGAGAACGCCGCGCCCTGGATGCAGCAGAGGCTGCAATCTCAAACCCATTGCTTGACGATTGCTCCATGGCCGGGGCCAAGGGTGTGTTGATCAATATCACCGGTGGTCAGGACATGACGTTGTTCGAAGCCGATGAAGCCGCCAATAGAATTAGATCGGAAGTCGATGTAGATGCCTACATCATCTTCGGGTCAACCTTTGATGACAGCCTTGCCGGAAAAATCAGGGTTTCAGTTGTCGCTACCGGTATGGACCGCGAGTCCGTGGCAGCGCCGGCACCGACGTTCTTGTCCGTGTCTTCACCTGTTGCCCACCCGCAAGAGGCTGAGGCTCGCCCGGAAACGGAAATTCCAGAGCCAGTAAAACCTGTCGTTGCCGAAAGTGTTGAGGATCAAACCATTGTTGAATTAGCTGGCATTGCTACGGCAGCTGCCCCTAATGCAGGGGTTGCAGAAGAAGGTGATCTTGAAATTCCAAGTGTTGAATCGACACATGAAGCATTAAAAATTGCTGCCGCCGAAGAAGCTGAAGCGCAAGCAGCACAGGTCGAGCAGGTCGAAGAGCCTGTGATTGAAGCTGAGCCCGAAGTTGAAGCCGAAGTCATGATTGAGGCAGAAGTAGATGTGGTCGATCAAGGCGAGCCGGCACCTGCGACACCTGGGGAAAACACTGAAGACGCTTTTATTCCCGAAGTGGCCATGAGCTCTACGGGTGAGAAAGCCCCTGAAGTGGCTGATCCGTTTGCGGCAGCGGCCATGACCAATGGCAGCAAAAGCCCGGATGCAAAACCTGAAGCCAGCGAGCCCAAGGCCAAAAAACAAAGCCTGTTTGAACGGGTTACCGGGTTGGCCAGCAGCACGGGTGATGTGGCTGAAACTGTCGCCTTCAGGCCAAAGGCTGTTATGCCACCAGCGGCACCTATGCCGGAACCGGCCCCGGCCCCTGCTGCGGTTGAAGAGCAAAACCAGCTGGGCGGTATGGACGAATCAGAACGCCTTACGTCTTCTCAAGAAGAAGCGGACCTGCTTGATATCCCGGCCTTCTTGCGTCGTCAGGCGAATTAATAGCGACAATGGATATGTCGTTGACGTTTTAGATATGAAGGAAAAACCGCACTCTTTTGCGGTTTTTCTTTTGGTGTACAAAGTAGTGTATCTGGAAAAATACTGGGCCGAGTAATTTCCCGTAAGCTATTGATAAAACAACTATAAAACCAGTGTAACACTACGTAACAAAGAGTGATTTGAAAGCCTTGAGGGAGGTTGCTAGAAACAACCTTGAAAGTTTCTTGCAAATTATCCGGAAGAGCTTTTTAAAAATACAAACGTCCTTTAGCTGATTGTTAACGGCTAACGATCGAAAATACTAATTCTGCAATTTGCTAGGCGAAGAAGAAAACATGATCAAGCAGAAGACTTTTAAAAGCGCTATCAGTTGCACGGGCGTGGCCCTTCATTCCGGTAACAAGGTCTCGATGACCCTTATGCCTGGTGAACCTGACAGCGGTATTGTTTTCAAGCGTACAGACATATCCGGTAGCGGTGCCATCATTAAGGCGACCTGGGATAATGTTGTTGAGACCACCATGTGCACGACCCTTGGAAATGACGACGGTGTTACCATTTCCACCGTTGAACACCTGATGGCGGCTTTGTCCGGTTCTGGAATTGATAACGCTGTGATTGAGGTCAATGGCCCCGAGGTCCCTGTTATGGATGGCAGCGCTGCTCCTTTCATCTTCCTGGCCGAATGTGCTGGAACCATTGAACAGGACAAGCCACGTCGTTACATCCGCATTTTGAAAGCCATATCCATTGGCGATGACGAAAAGTCCGCCAGCATTGTTCCTTCCGATGGCTTTACTGTTGATTTTGATATTGATTTTGAAAGTGCCGCGGTTTCACGCCAGTCGGTTTCAATCGGTATGGCTGGTGAAACTTTCAAGAACGAGGTTTCCCGCGCACGTACTTTTGGCTTCTTACATGAAGTTGAAGCCCTGCGCGCAGCTGGCCTTGCCAAGGGTGGTTCTTTGGACAATGCGGTTGTCGTCAGCGGCGACAAGGTCATTAATGAAGACGGCCTGCGTTATGATGATGAATTCGTTCGTCATAAAGTTCTTGATGCGGTTGGCGATCTTTACCTTGCCGGTGGCGGATTGCTGGGCCATTTCCATGGTGTTTGTTCCGGCCATGCGGCTAACAATCAGCTTCTCAGGGCTCTGTTTGCTGATAAGGACGCCTGGTGCTACGAAGAAATGCCAAGCGGCAAGGCTGTTGCCAGTAAACCAGCCAAGGTATGGTCCGGGGATGTTGATGGTCCTGCAATCGCCGCAATGGCCTGATTGCCCGTTTAGAGTCCACACTTTCAGCGTAAAAAGAATCAAGGTGGGATTTTCCCGCCTTTTTTTATGGGATATTTCTTGCTTGGTTAGCTTCCTTGGTGTTGCACATTCGCGCTCAGGGCGTGATATAGTCTTCCCGGTTACTTACCTGAAGGCATAAGAATGAAACGTCATATAGAAAATTTATGTAAATGGGGCCGGGTTGGGCGTAAGGCCTTGATTATCCAGTTGTTTGTGCCTCTGATTCTTGTCGCGGCCTGCACGGAAGAGGCCCCTGTCGCTGATTATGTGGAGCGCCCCGTCGATGAAATCTACAACGACGCCCTGAATGTGCTTGAGCAGGGCGACTATGAAGATGCCGCGATTATGTTCGATGAAGTCGAACGTCAGCACCCCTATTCCACATGGGCGACAAAGGCGCAGTTAATGTCCGCCTACAGTTACTATCAGGATGATGCCTACGATAGTGCCGTCGTTGCCCTTGATCGATTTATCCAGTTGCATCCTTCAAGCCCTGACGTCCCCTATGCCTATTATTTGAAGGCGCTTAGCTACTACGAGCAGATTTCCGATATTACCCGCGATCAGAAAATGACCGAGCTTGCTCTGCAAACCCTGACCGAACTGGCCAAACGCTTTCCAGGGTCGAAATATGCCAAGGACGCCAAGTTGAAGCTGGACCTGACCCGCGACCATCTGGCAGGTAAGGAAATGGAGATTGGCCGCTATTACCTGAAACAGGGTCACCATCTGGCGGCGATCAATCGCTTTAAAACCGTTGTTGTTAAGTATCAGAGCACCACCCATGTGCCGGAAGCATTGCACAGGCTGGCGGAAGGCTATGTTGCCCTTGGTGTAGAGTTGGAAGCGCAAAAGGTGGCTGCCGTGCTGGGCCATAATTTCCCTGGTAGTCAGTGGTATGAGGATGCCTACGCTTTGGTCGAAGGCAAGCTGATCAAGCCTAAGGAAGACGATCCCTGGTACAAGTTGTGGTGATCAAAAATTAATGCTGCAATCCCTTTCAATCCGTGATGTCGTCCTGATCGAACGCTTGGAATTGTCATTTGACGAAGGCCTGGGCGTTCTCACGGGCGAAACAGGTGCCGGAAAGTCGATTCTTCTCGACGCACTTGGCCTGACCCTTGGCGTGCGCGCGGAAGCCCGTCTTGTCCGCCATGGTGCAAAACAAGCCGTGGTTTCGGCAACTTTCGATCTGGCTGCCGAAAATCCCATTGATGACATTCTCGAGGAACACGGCATGGAAGCTGATGATGGTCAGTTAATTTTGCGCCGGGTCCTCACATCCGATGGCAGATCACGCTCATTCGTTAATGACCAGCCCGTCAGCGTCGCCTTGTTGAAACGTTTGGGCGAGGCTTTGGTTGAGGTGCACGGCCAGTTTGAAAGCCAGCGCCTGATGAATTCATCCAATCATCGTGGATTGCTGGATTCCTATGGTGGCTTGACGCAGGATCAGGCGCAGGTGTCCGCCCTTTGGCATTCCTGGCGCAAGGCCGTTCAGGCCCGCGACACGGCCGAAAATGATATGGCTGAAGCCCGGCGCGACCAGGAATATCTGGTTCATGCCGTTGGTGAGTTGGAAACACTGGCCCCGCAGGCAGGTGAGGAAGAAGCCCTGGCTTCCCAACGCACTATGATGATGCACGGCGAGCATCTGATTGATGCCATGAACAAGGCTTTGGCAGACTTAAGCCGCTCCGACGGTGCGGAAGAAAGTCTTCGCAGCGCCGGGCACCGCCTGGAAGTTGTCGCCGACAAGGCCAATGGTCGTTTGGATGAGGTCGTTGCCGCCCTTGACCGGGCTGCCATTGAAGCGGCGGAAGGTCAGGCATTATTGGAAAAAGCCTGCACGGAAATTGACCTTGATCCAAAAAAACTGGAAGCCGTCGAGGAACGTCTGTTTGCCCTGCGCGCCCAGGCCCGCAAACATAATATCGATGTGGATGGCCTTGCCGACCTGCTGGACAAGATGAAAGCCAAACTGGCTGATGTTGAAGACGGTGGGGCCAGATTGAAACAACTGGACGCCGCCGCCACTGCTGCGGGTGAGGCCTACGTTGCTTCTGCCAGGAACCTCTCTGCCGCCCGCATAAAGGCGGCGGCGAAACTTGATCAGGGTGTTTGCGGTCAACTAGGGCCCCTGAAGATGGATAAGGCGGCCTTTATCACCCAGGTGATAGAGATGGAAGAAGCCTCATGGGGCGCTTACGGGTGTGATCAGGTGACCTTTCAGGTATCGACCAACCCCGGTGCCCCGGCCGGGCCATTGAACAAGATTGCATCCGGCGGTGAGATTTCCCGCTTCATGCTGGCTTTGAAAGCGGTGTTGGCAGCATCTGATGCGATCCCGACTATTATTTTTGATGAAGTGGATTCCGGCATTGGCGGTGCGGTTGCGGCGGCTGTTGGTGAGCGATTGGCGGATTTGGCTAAAAGCGCCCAGGTTCTGGTTGTCACCCATTCACCGCAAGTGGCCTCGCGCGGTATGCGTCATTGGCGGGTGTCAAAATCAGATAGTGAGGATCTGGTTACAACCACCATAGAAACTCTGGACGATGATGCCCGAAAGGAAGAAATTGCCCGCATGCTGGCTGGTGCGGAAGTGACGGAGGAAGCCCGCGCCGCAGCACACAGCCTGTTGCAGGATTCAGGCCGGTGAGCGGCGCCTTGCGTAATACGCCGGTGGAAGAGTTGATGGCCCTTGATGTGGTTGTTGAACTGGCCGATCTAGCGAAAGAGATCATGGCCCATGACATTGCCTATCACCAAAAAGACGCTCCTAAAATCAGCGATGCGGACTATGACGCCTTGAAGCAGCGCAATAGCGCCATAGAATCCCTATTTCCTGACCAAATTCGCAACGACAGCCCCTCAAAGCGGGTCGGCGCGCCTGTGGCAGGGGGCTTTTCCAAGGTCACCCACGCCCAGCCCATGCTGTCCCTTGGCAATGTGTTTAGCGACGATGACTACCGGGAATTTATTGATGGAGTCAGGCGGTTCCTGAAAGAGCTTGCCGATGATTCTTCATTACCGCTGGAAATGGTTGCCGAACCCAAGATTGATGGCCTGTCTATTTCTCTGCGCTATGAAAAGGGCATTTTTGTACAAGGGGCAACGCGAGGCGACGGGGCGACGGGAGAAGACGTCACAACCAATGTGCGGACCTTGAAGAATTTACCTGAAACATTACCCGGTGATGTGCCCGACGTGCTGGAAGTGCGCGGCGAGGTTTATATGTCCGGCGAGGACTTCATGGCCCTGAACCTGACCCAGGAAGAAGCAGGCGAGAAAGTTTTCGCTAATCCGCGCAATGCCGCTGCTGGCAGTCTGCGCCAGCTTGATAGCGCCATAACGGCCAGCAGGCCCTTGTCATTTTTTGCCTATGCCCTGGGCCAGGTGTCGAGCCCCATATCAGACACCCACTGGGGAATTCTGGAAAAGTTGAAAGACTGGGGCTTTCCCGTAAATGCAGAAACAAAACTCTGCCCCGATATTGCCACTGTACTGGCATTTTACGCACGCCTGAACGAGGATCGGGCCGGGCTGGGCTATGACATTGACGGCATCGTCTACAAGGTCAACCGCCTGGATTATCAGGACCGTCTGGGCTTTGTCTCACGCGCCCCACGTTGGGCCATTGCCCACAAGTTTCCGGCAGAAAAAGCGACGACCATTATAAATACCATTGATATTCAGGTTGGTCGCACTGGCTCATTAACCCCGGTTGCGCGTCTGGAGCCGGTTACGGTCGGTGGCGTGGTGGTGTCAAACGCCACATTGCATAATGAAGACGAAATCGCTCGCAAGGATGTTCGCATGGGCGATACGGTGATTATCCAGCGCGCCGGGGATGTCATCCCGCAGGTCGTCGAAGTGGTTATGGATAAACGCCCCAGCACCAGCAAAGCCTATCAATTCCCCCACACGTGTCCTGAATGCGGCAGCCATGCGGTGCGTGAAGAAGGCGAAGCGCGCAGGCGGTGCACGGGCGGCCTCGTCTGCCCGGCCCAGGCCGTTGAACGCTTGAAGCATTTCGTCTCGCGGGGTGCCTTTGATATTGAAGGTATGGGCGCTAAGCATGTGGAAGGCTTTATCAGCGATGGATTGATCAAGACCCCGGCGGATATCTTTCGCCTTGGGGATCATGTCGAGGCGATCTCCAAAAAAGAAGGTTGGGGCGGCAAGTCCGTTGAAAATCTGATTGCCTCCATTGATGACAGGCGCACCATTCCCCTTGAACGTTTTATTTATGCCCTTGGTATTTCCCAGGTAGGGCAAGCGACGGCGCGGCTTCTGGCCAAACAGTATGGGTCGCTTGGTGCGTGGCGCGATGCTATGGCTGCAGCCAGGATACATGGATCAGAAGCCTTTGGGGACCTGACCAATATCGACGGCATCGGCCCGTCCGTGGCCGAAGACCTGATCGCCTTTTTCCATGAAGAACATAACCGCGACGTGGTCACTGACCTGGAAGAACAACTGACCATCGAAGACTTTATCGCCCCTGATATTTCTTCGTCGCCTCTGGCCGGGAAGACCATGGTCTTCACCGGGTCCATGGAGACCATGAGCCGCGGCGAGGCAAAAGCGAAAGCCGAAAGCCTGGGTGCCAAGGTGGCCGGGTCTGTATCGAAAAAAACCGACTACGTGGTCATCGGGGCGGACGCCGGTGCGAAAGCCCGCAACGCGCAGGAGTTGGGTGTTACCTGCCTTAGCGAACGCGACTGGCTGGATATGGCCGGGGCATAAAAAAAGAGGACCACAATGGGTCCTCTTAAATTCTTATATCTTATGGAAACCTAATGCAGCAGGGACGGTAGGTCCTTGATGGCGGCGTCGATAAGGGCGTCACCTTTTTTGCCGGAAACCTTATCAGCCAGAATGCGGCGGCTGGCTTCCAGGGCGACGTCAATAGCGGCGGCGCGGATTTCATCCCGGGCCGATACTTCAGCCTGGGCGATGCGGTCCTTGGCCTGGCGTTTGCGCCTCTCGATCATGGCTTCCAGATCGGCGGCAGCCTTTTCAGCCAGATAGTCAGCTTCACCTTTGGCCCGCTCGGCGATTTCCTTGGCTTCGTTTGCCGCGTCACGCTGTTTGCGCTCGTAGGAGGCCAGCAAGTCCTGGGCTTCTTCACGCAGGCGGGTGGCTTCCTCAATATCCGTGCGAATGCCTTCACTACGCTCGTCAAGGGCAGCAGATATCTTCTGGTAGACAGTCTTGCCAATCAGGGCAATGGTGATAACGAAGGCAACAGCAACAAGAAATTGCGGGTCTTCGTAAATAGCACCATGAGCAGCGGCGCCCGCTGTTTCGGATGCATAGGCTGCGCTAATCATTGGCGTTCCTCCATAACGGCGGCAATCACCTTGGCGACGTCTTTTTCGTTCAAGGATTCACCGGAAACTTTCTCGGCAGCGCTTAGGGCGACTTCAGCAGCAACATCACTCAAACCCGCCATGGCAGCACTCTTGGCATCAAGAATACGTCCTTCGGCAGCCTTGATTTCCGCTTCAAGTTCCTCAGATAATTCGGCCTGTTTTTTGGCCGCATCATCAGCGATGCGATTGTGGGTTTCCAGCATGATCGCGTGGGCGTCCGCACGAGCCTCGCCAAGGGCCTTTTCGTAGGCCGCAGCCGCAGCTTCAGCTTCTTCCTTGAAGGTTTCCGCCTTTTTCAGGTTGTCATCAATCTTGTGTTGACGTTCTTCCAGGACTTGAGAAATCCGGGGCAAAGAAACACGCGACATCAACAAGAAAAGGACAGTGAAAGTAATCGCCAGCCAAATCAACTGTGGCGGGAAGGTCGCGATATCCAGCTGCGGCAAGCCTGCCGCCTGGGCAGACGTACTGCCCAGGGCCGCAAAGGCGGTCAAAATGGAAATCGGGGTGAACGCGGTTTTCAAGATCCGCATGAAATGCTCCTGAAGTTGGCTCATTTAAAGTTTCAAATTACACACCGGAATGATCCGGTGTTTGAACCTTAAGTGAACAGGATCAGGAACGAGATCAGCAGCGCGTACAGGGCAACAGCTTCAACAAGGGCGAAGCCCAGCATGGCAAGTCCAAAAACCTGGCCACGAGAAGCCGGGTTACGTGCGATAGAGCTGATCAGTGATGCGAAGATGTTACCGATACCGGCACCAACACCACCAAGTCCAATAACGGCAAGGCCGGCACCAATCATTTTTGCGGCATCAAGTTCCATAGTCAAAATTCCTTAGTTTCTAATATTTATCAAAGTTGTCGTTAAGCTAATAAGCGTTGTTTGTCATAAGCGCCTAATGCAGGTGAATGGCATCGTTCAGATACAGGCACGTCAACACTGTGAAGACATATGCTTGCAGAAACGCTACCAGAAATTCAAAGGCCGTAAGGGCAACATCAACCGTCAGCGGGGCCCAGCCGCCAAGGATGCCCAGTGGAATAATAAAGCCCGCGAAGACCTTCATCATTGTATGTCCGGCCATCATATTGGCGAACAGACGAATGGAAAGGCTAATGGGCCGTGAAAGATAGGAGAGAACCTCGATTGGGACCAGCACCGGGGCCATTACCATAGGGACGCCACTGGGCAAGAAGAAGCTGAAGAAGTGCAGCCCGTGGCGCGCAATAGCAATAACTGTCACACCCAGGAACACCACCAAGGCCATGGCAAAGGTCACGGCAATATGGCTGGTGAAGGTAAAGGCGTAGGGGATCAAACCAATCAGGTTGGCAAATAAGATGAACATGAACAAAGAGAATACGAAGGGAAAATACTTGCGACCTTCGGAACCGACGTTGTCTCGTATCATGCCGGCAATAAATTCATAACTGATTTCGGCCAGGGATTGCCAACGGCCGGGAACCAGTGAGCGTTGGCGCATGCCAAGGGTCAGGAAAAGCGAGATGGCGGCAACGGTCAGGACCATGAACAGGCCTGAGTTTGTCAGGGATGCATCTACGTCACCAAGCTGAATCGGAACAAGAGTTTTGATTGTGAATTGCTCTAGAGGGTTCGCCACTTTATTTGTCGCCCGATTCCTTGTTGTTTTCGTGCACGCCATTTGGCGCTTCTTGTTGTTTAACCTGGGACGCTACACCACCGGATGGTTCATTGTATCCGGGGGCCATACCAAGGCCGCTTGCTGCACGGTAGACATTCAAAACCCCGGCACCCGCGCCGAGGAAAAAGAACACTACCAAAAACCAGGGCTTTGTTTCCAGCCAGTAATCCAGAAAGTACCCAATTCCAACACCAACGATCAGGGCGGCCACCATTTCGGTGCCAATGCGAATAGCCATGCTGTAACCGGACATTTCCTCTTTACCTGATGAGGATCCCGGTTCTTTGTTAGCGTGGCTCTTTTCGCGTGCCTGATGCAGGCGAGAATCTAAGTCTTCCAGTTTCTCCGGGGGGGTGTTGTCGCTCATAGTCATCAGCGCGTTGTCAACGTTCCCGTCGAGTCAGAACAATGCCTTAATTCGGTGCGGAAATTAAAGCCCCGTCGGGGGCCTGTCAAGGTCCAATGGGGATACATAAACACATGAAAATATTGTCTAAAATGGCTCCCAAATCTCATTTCTGGATATGCAACAAGGGGTTATGCGGTCTTTTGAAGTTTTTCTGCAAATTTAAGGTCTACAGAAACAAGCTGGGAAACCCCTCTTTCTGACATTGTAACGCCGAATAGGCGGTCCATTTTAGCCATTGTCAGGCGGTGATGGGTGATGACAAGGAATCGGGTGGTGCCGGTTGCAGCCATTTCGTTGAGCATGGTGCAGAATCTGTCGACGTTACTATCATCCAGCGGAGCGTCAACTTCGTCGAGTACACAAATAGGTGCCGGATTGGTCAAAAACACACCAAATAACAGGGCCAGGGCGGTCAGGGCCTGCTCACCACCAGACAGCAGGGACAGGCTTTGCAGGCGTTTGCCCGGTGGGCTGGCCATGATTTCAAGGCCCGCTTCAAGAGGATCATCTGAATCGACCAGGCTCAGGTGGGCGCGACCGCCACCAAACAGGCGAATAAACAGTTCCTGGAAGTGCTTGTCGACTTCGTGGAAGGACTCCAGAAGGCGCTGACGGCCTTCTCTGTTCAATTCAGAAATGCCCTTGCGAAGTTTTGCGATAGCCTCAATTAGATCATCCCGTTCAGTCTCAAGGGTTTGAATCTGCTCGGTTAGCTCTTCAGTTTCCTGCTCCGCACGTAAATTGACAGGGCCCATGGTATCGCGCTCACGCACCAGCCGGTCCACCTTGCGCTCGCTGGCCTCAAGCTCAGGCAGATCCTTGCCTTCCATAAGACCGGCAATGTCAAATAATTGGTCGGGGCGGGCATCCAGTTTATCGAGAACCCGCTCGACAATGCCTTCGGCGGCTTGTTCAGCCTGGTCGACCAAGCCTTGCGATCTGACTCTGTTCTCCCGGGCTTTCGCCAGTGTCGCTTCGGCCTCGCGCAGGGTCTTGTCGGCGTCAGCCAAGCGGGTTTCCGCTTCGGCCAGTTTGTCGGCTGCTTCTTTGCGGGTCTTTTCCGATTGGTAAATACTTGCCATTAACACGCTGCGGCGTTGCTCTATTTCTTCGGGCAGGGCGCTGAGGCGGGCGATTTCAGTGGTTTCAGCGCTTTGGCGATCGCTTAACTGGTTGATCTGGTTGCCTGCGCCTTCATGACGGCCACGCCAGTTGGCAAGCTCACGTTCGATGTCGCCAAGACGGCGGCGACGTTCTTCGGCGGCGCGAACCAGCGAATCAAAGGCGCTTTGGCATTCAACCTGAACGGTCCTGCGTTCGGCCAGGTCTGCGCGCAGAGTTGTGATTTTGTCTCGGGCTGCATCTGCATTGGGTAGTTCGGCCAGGGCTTGACGGGAGTCAACGGCGCGGGCGTCGGCTTCTTCCAGATCGGTCTTGATGGCCCCGGCTGTTTCAATAAGGGCGGAAAGTTTTGATGAATGATGGGCCGCTTTTTCCTTGATGTCGGTCAGGGCGTCTCGGGCCTGGCCATAGGCACTGTCCGCCGTGTTGGCATCGGCGCGGGCTTCACGCTCTGCAGTTTGCGCCTGGGTGGCTTTGTCGCGGGCCTTTTCAACGTTCGTCTCCGCGGCGGCGACATCCGCGCGGGCGTCGGCCAGGGACTCACGAATGGTGTTTAAGCGGTTGCGTTGTTGCAGGCGGGCGGCGGCGGCTGTTTCAGCCCCTGCAGAAACCGTATATCCGTCCCAGCGCCACATGGCCCCGTCGCGAGAGACCAGACACTGGCCCTGTTTAAGGTTTTCGGCCAGCCGGGCACCATCGGCGTCATCATTTACAATGCCAATCTGGCTCAGGCAGCGGCTAAGGGCGGCTGGCCCGGAAACAAACTGGCTCAAGGGTTCAGTCCCTTGCGGTAACTCGGCGGTTTGGCTAAAGGGTAGTAAGGTGCGCCAGCGGATTGGCGCCGGTTCATGGCTTGAGGCGGATAGATCCTCGCCCAGGGCCGCCCCCAAAGCTGCCTCGAAACCCGGATTGACGGTTACCTCGTCAATCATGGCTGGCCATTCATCGCTGTCACCGGCCTTCAAGACATCAGACAAGGCTTGTTCTTCGGCAAGAAGCCGGGTCAGTGTGGATTGAGAAGCATGTTGTTGGCTGACAGATTGGGAAATGGCCTCAGTTGCCTCAATGCGGGCCTGATCTGCGGCTTCGGCCCGGTGGCGGGCATTTTCGCGGGCCGTGTGATGGCTTTCAAGGTTGGCCTCGGCCTCACCAAGAACACCGGAACCAATGGCTTCACTTTCCAAACGCGCACTTTGTTCGGCGGTGTCTGCCGCGCGGGCCTTCAGGCGCTCACTACGGTGTGTCAGGTCATCCATGGTGCGCTTCAGGCTCGCACGCTGGGCTTCGCTTTCGGCAAACTGATCGCTTAAGCCAGTCAATTCATGATCTAGAACATGTACCGCTTCATTGGCCTGGCTCAACTTCTCCCCCGCGATTTTGCCGCTGTCTTCCTCGCCCAAGCGGGCGGCTTCAATATTTTGGCGTTCTTCATCCAGGGCGCTGATGGCTTTGGTGGCGTCATCGGCCAGGGCCTTTTCGCGTTCGATATCAGCGGCAATTTGCTCTATGCGTCTTTCGGTTTCTGCGTGAGCGTCGGCAATGCGCTGTTTTTCTTCGTCAAGGCCGTCGCGGGCAACGCTCAGACTGTGCAGTTCTGCCGCTGCTTCTGCCTCCATCTGGCGTAATTCGGGAAGATTTGTCGCCGCCCCGGCTTGCTTTGTTGACGCGGCCGCCGTCAGGCGGGTCAGTTCCTCGACCTGGGCGCTAGTGGCTTTAAGGTCTCCCTGATATTGCTCAAGATCCTGAGAGGCGGTCATCCAGCGCAGATAATAAAGCGTCGCCTCCGCCTTGCGAATATGGTCCGATAGATTGCGATAGCGGTTGGCTTGCCGGCTTTGTTTTTTCAGGCCCTGTAGCTGGACGTCAAGGGTGCCGAGAATATCTTCAAGGCGTTCCAGATTGGTTTCCGCCCCGCGCAGTCGTAATTCCGCCTCATGGCGACGCGAATGCAAGCCGGTAATGCCGGCGGCTTCTTCCAGAAGGGAGCGTCGCTGGGACGGCTTGGCATTGATCACTGCGCCAATGCGGCCTTGAGAGACCATTGCGGTTGAGCGCGCCCCGGTGGACGCATCAGCAAATAGAAGTTGTACATCCTTGGCCCGCATTTCTTTGCCATTGACCCGGTAGGTGGAGCCTTTGTCGCGTTCAATGCGGCGAGAGATATCAAGTTCTGCGAATTCATTGAATTGAGCCGGGGCAGTGCGTTCCTGATTGTCCAGATTAAGCACCACTTCGGCGATATTGCGGGCCGGACGGTCTGCGGTACCGCCAAAAATGACGTCTTCCATACCAGTGCCACGCAACTGTTTGGCCGAGGTCTCACCCATGACCCAACGCAGTGCTTCAACCAGGTTCGACTTGCCGCAGCCATTGGGCCCAACGACACCGGTCAGTCCGGGTTCGATGTGTAGTTCGGTCGGGTCAACGAATGACTTGAAACCTGTCAGTCTGAGTTTAGAAAAACGGAGCACAATAAAACTTTCTGATTAGACCTATTGCTTTTTTGCCAAGGCCTTGTCGAGAAGGTCCTGGAAATCCTCGTAAGGCAAATTGCCTGGCACCTTTAATCCCTCGATGAAAAATGTTGGGGTAGATTGAACGCCCAGGTTGTCACTGGCATCCCTTGCCTTGGCTTCTAATGCCTTTAGTAAGTCACGATCATCAAGGCAATTCTCCAAGTCAGCGACGCTCATGCCGCTAAGCCTTGCAATCCCGGCAATTGCATCAAAGGGGGCTTCGCTGCGGGCCCATGTCTTTTGCGACAGGAACAGGGCGTCAATCATGGGCACGTAATTATCCTGGCCCGAACAGCGTGCGATCATGGTTGCCGCCATAGCAAGATTTCCGAGTGGAAAATCCCAAAACACCATGCGTACCTTGCCAGTGTCGATATAGTCTTTCTTGATGCTGGGTAGGGTATCGGTGTGAAATGCAGCACAATGGGAGCAGGTCAGGGATGAATATTCGATCATGGTGACCGGCGCGTCCGGGCGGCCAATTGATTTTTCAGCCATGGCTTCACGTAATGAGGCTTTCCCGGCAACGGCGGAAGTGGCTGTAAACAATATAAAGGATACTGCTATCCCTAGTAGGTAACGGGGCAAAAGACCCTCCTTAAATACAATATGTAGTTGGACTATAGAATCGCCGTCGCCATAGAGTCGACTCATTTTCAGTGGCTTGGGCGGGCTTTTTATTAACGTGCTCTAAGTCTTTGTTGAATCAAGATTTTTAGCTGTGATGAGGAAGACCTTAAGGGGCAATTATGGCTTTTTTTTGAAAGTTTTCCCCAGGATAGCCCGGCCCAGACGCTCCAGCGCCTGATGAAGATCATCATCGTCAACATCACTCAGGCAATTTAACAGGCCCCGTTCCTCTATTTCCGACAAGGGACGAGGCGGGGCAAAGTCTTCTCTCGGCGTTTTTGGCAGGGGGCCTTGGGTAATGCGAATACGTTCAACGGCGCCAAATCCGAAATAAGCATTGATGCGCTCGATAAGGACGGCTTCCAGGTGTTGCAACTGCATGGCCAGACCGCCGTTATCAATGCGTAAATGCAGGGTTCCTTTGCTTTTGCGGCCTTGGGTAAAGTGAATTTTCTCAGGCGCACTGTGGCTTGCCAGATGTTCACCGGCGATGACCCGCCAGTCATTTATGATGGCGGCATCAGCAAAACCCCGCTCGCCAAAGATTGGTTTGGTGAGCTTGCCAACGTGGCTGGCCAGTGTTTTTGGCGTGCCGCCTCTTTTACGATTTCCCTTAAGTGCCATTTTGTTAAGATAAGCCCATGACGAACAAGGAACAACAGCGACTGCAAACGAGTTTGCTTGAATGGTATGATGCCCATGGCCGTACTTTGCCGTGGCGGGATAAAAACGGCCTTGGTGATCCCTATAAAGTCTGGCTTTCCGAAATCATGCTGCAGCAAACGACGGTGGTCACCGTGCAACCCTATTTTAAAGAATTTACCAAGCGCTGGCCCTCTTTTAATGCCTTGGCAGGGGCGGATCTGGATGATGTGCTTCATGCCTGGCAGGGGCTAGGCTATTACGCCAGGGCGCGCAATCTTCATAAATGCGCGCAGGTGGTTGCGATGGAATATGAAGGGCAATTTCCCGACAATGAGAAAGACCTGCTTGGACTTCCCGGTATTGGGCCTTATACAGCCGCCGCCATTACCGCCATTGCCTTTGGCCGCCCCAGTGCCCCGGTGGATGGAAATATTGTCCGGGTTGTGTCGCGCCTGATGAACGTGCGAACCCCTTTACCTGCCTTGCATCGTGAAGTCTCTGATTTGTTTGCGCCTCTCGTCCCTGAGGACAGGCCCGGTGATTTTGTCCAGGCCATGATGGACCTTGGCGCAACGATTTGCACGGCGCGAAAAGCAATGTGCGATCAATGCCCGTGGCATCGGTATTGTGCGGCCCACAAAGCCGGTGTGGCCGAAGACTTGCCGCTCAGGGCGGCAAAGAAAAAAAAGCCCACACGCCACGGCGTTATTTTTTGGTTGGAAAACAAAGGGGGAAAAATTTTATTGCGCCGCCGCCCTGAAAAAGGATTGCTTGGCGGTATGATGGAATTCCCCTCGACTGACTGGTGCGACAAGGACTGGGATGTTGACGAAGCCATCAAGGAAGCCCCCGTTAAGGCAAAGTGGCGTTCCATACCGGGAACGGTCCGTCATACGTTTACCCATTTTCATCTGGAATTGACGGTGCTTTCAGGTCGCACTGGCAGGACAGAGGAAGATTCGGATATCTGGAGCCTGCCTGAATTGTTTCCAGACCATGCTTTGCCAACCTTGATGAAGAAGATCGCAAAACACGCCCGTCTCGCGACATAGCGGGGCATTCAGGACCACTGATTGTGTTGGCACAATCCTAAAGGCGTCTGTAAACTCGACTTATGGTTAGCAAAAACAACATGACCAGAGTCTTGATGATAGAGGACACCGCGTCCTTAGCCATGGTTTACAAGGAATATCTGAAAGATGAGCCGATTAATCTGGTTCAGGCAGAAACCGGCAAGCAGGCCTTCGCAGAATTGGAAAAAGAATTACCAGTAGTGGTTCTGCTTGATCTTGTCTTGCCGGATATGGACGGTCTGGAAATTCTAAAACACATCCACGAAAACGACATTCCTGTCGAGGTCGTCGTCATGACAGCGCATGGTTCCGTTAATATCGCTGTTGAGGCTATGCGGTTGGGGGCTTTTGATTTTCTGATCAAGCCGTTCAGTGCGGAACGCTTGAAGGTTACCCTTAATAATGCCCTTAAACATCGTCACCTGACCAATATCGTCGAAACATACAAAGATACGGGTCGCGAGGAATATTTCGGGTTTATCGGGTCCTCCCTGCCCATGCAGGCAGTTTACCGAATTATTGATAGCGCGGCTGAAAGCAAGGCGACGGTTTTTATTACCGGTGAAAGTGGCACAGGCAAGGAAGTTTGCGCTGAGGCTATTCACAAACGTTCCAATCGTGCAGGTGGGCCGTTCATCGCCATTAACTGTGGCGCGATCCCCCATGATCTGATGGAGAGTGAGATTTTTGGTCACGTCAAAGGTTCTTTTACTGGTGCGCTCAGTGATCGGGATGGGGCCGCCCAGCGCGCCCATGGCGGCACGCTCTTTCTTGATGAGATCTGCGAGATGGATCAGGACTTGCAGACCAAGTTGTTACGTTTTGTCCAAAGTGGGTCATTTCAGAAGGTTGGTGGTTCCGGTACTGAGAGCGTCGATATTCGCTTTGTCTGTGCCACCAATCGTAATCCTGAAGTAGAGGTGGCGGAGGGTCGTTTCCGGGAAGACCTGTTTTACAGACTGCATGTGATTCCCCTAATCCTGCCGCCTTTGCGCGAGCGTGGCGAAGATATGCTGGCTATCGCCAACCATTTTTTGCATGAATACAGTCATGAAGAAGGTAAGTCTTTCGTCCGTTTTTCATCCAGGGCCGAGGCGGTTTTTACCTCTTATTCCTGGCCGGGAAATATTCGCCAGTTGCAAAATGCGGTTCGTAATATCGTTGTCTTGAACGAAGGTGAAGATGTCAGTTTGGCGATGCTTCCAGCACCCCTTACAGAACTTGCGGAGGGGATTGTGGAAACTATGCCTGACCCCATTGTCCGCAGTGCAGCAGATGGCGAGGCCCACGGCGCCCCACTTATCGCGCAAAATGAAGAGTCCATTAGACCCCTGGAGGACGTGGAGCGCGAGATTATTGAGCAGGCTATCGATCTGTGTGGCGGTAATGTGCCAAAAGCAGCGGCCCGTCTGGGGGTCAGTGCCTCGACCATATATCGCAAACGCACGGCTTGGGAGCAGCCTTAATTCTGCATTCCCGCTTTTGCGGCGAGGGCCTTAAAGGCAGCCTCCGCACTGTTTTGGATGACATCCAGGTGTTGTCTAATGTCTCTGGGCAGGCCTTTTAGACAAGCCTGTTCGAGGTGATCTGCGACGTCCCCTAAGCAAACAAGGCCATAGGTCTTTGCAACGCTTTTCAAGGCATGAGCTTCGCTGGCCAGGGCGGTCCAGTTTTTATCGGCCGTTAATTGACCCATGCGGATAAATCTGGCGCGGCTTTCGCTGATGAAAAGATTAATCAGTTCCGGAGCTGCGTCCCCTATATCAGCGAGGAATTGATTAACGACATCAACATCCAGTTCCTCAATTGTCATAGGTGATTTACTCGCTATATGTGGCCAGGGCCTCAAAGGGAATGCCGTTTAGTTTCTCACGACCGTTTAAGAAATCCAGTTCAATAATGCACGCCGTGCCAACGACCTGGGCACCAACTTTTTCAAACAGTTTGATGGAAGCGCCCATGGTGCCCCCGGTTGCCAGCAGGTCATCCAGGATGACAACGCGCTGGCCTTTTTTGAGCGCATCATCCTGAATTTCAATGACGTCGGAGCCGTATTCCAGATCATATTCATAAGAAATCAAATTCCCCGGCAGCTTACCCCTTTTGCGGACCATAATGAAGCCGCAACCAAGCTTAAGCGCCAAAGGGGCAGCAACGAGGAAGCCACGGGATTCAATGCCGGCAAGGACATCCGGTTGGAAGCGGCTGATTATTTTGGCCAGTCGTTCCACGGCGACCTGCCAGGCGTCCGGATGGGCCAGCAGGGTCGAGATGTCATAAAAAAGGATGCCCGGTTTGGGAAAGTCGGGGATGGCGCGAATGTGGTCTTTGATATCCATAAATTTAACCATTTCTTGTGGGGGGGGGCAAAAAAATCAATCGTTTCAAAGTGAAGAAATATGTTTCATTTTGTTGTACTCGGAAGCTACCTGGCGATAATATCATTTCAGGAAGAATATACAGGGCATTTTACAGAAAGAAAGCCAGGTGATGGATTTTGCTGATTTCAGCAAGCGCATAGCGGAGTCTTTTCCAAGTTTGAGTCCTCAGTTGCAGGTTGCGGCCAGATATGTGCTTGACCATCCTGACGACGTTGGCTTGATGTCCATGCGCTCGCTTGCTGCCAAGGCGGCTGTGCATCCTTCAACCATGGTCCGCTTGGCCAAATCATTTGGCTTCGATAGTTATCAGGATTTCAGATATCCCTTTCAGCATCGTTTGAGGGTCCGCCCCGAGGGGTATTTGGTCAAGGCGCGCAATCTTCAATCCCGCGGCCAGATGGGTGAATCGCAACTGACCCAGGAAGTGCTTCAGGCCAATTTGACCAACTTGCAGGAAACTTTTGATATTAATTCTCTGGAGCGTTTCGAGGCTTCAGCCAAAGCTATTAGCAAGGCCAAGCGTCTGTTTATTATTGGCATGCGCGGCGTTTACCCGGTCGCCTATTTCTTCCATTATGCCTATTCCATGTTTCGCGATAATGCGACTTTGCTGGACGGTAGGGGCGGTGCGTTTTCCGATGGTTTAAGGAATTTCGGCGAAAAGGACGTCATTCTTGCAATCAGTTTTAACCCCTACACGGTCGAAACCGTGCGGGCCATTGACTATGCCAAGGAGCACGGTGGTAAAGCGGTGGTGATTACGGATAGTCAGGTATCTCCGCTGGCAAAAAATGCAGACCATGTGCTGATTATAAAAAATGAAAGCCCATCATTTTTTCATTCCGTCGCCTCTGCCATCACTGTGGCTGAGGAATTGATTGCCCTGCTTGTTGTTGAGGGTGGCCAATCGGCACTGAGGGCCATTGGTGAAAGCGAAGACCAACTTGAAAGTTTCCATGCTTATTGGCATCAAAACGAGGGCAGGCAAAAGAAAAACCGCAAAAATTCTTCAGACAAAAAAGGGTCGTCATGAGCCGCATTTTCCAACGTCAGATAAATGCCAGAATGCCTGTGGCCGTCGGGGGTGATGGGGTTTATCTGATTGATTCAGGGGGCAAGCGATACCTTGATGCGTCGGGCGGCGCGGCCGTTTCTTGCCTTGGTCATAGCAACCAGGCCGTCATGGAAGCAATACGTAAACAGGTGCAGACATTGACCTTCGCTCACACAGGTTTTTTCACCTCTGCCCCGGCGGAAGAATTGGCGGATACGCTAGTCGCGGGGGCACCAGAAGGTCTGGAGTGGGTTTATTTTTTGTCCGGTGGTTCAGAAGCTGTCGAGACTGCCCTGAAAATGGCACGACAGTACTTTACCCTGATCGGGCAACCTCAACGCCGCCATTTCATTGGCCGCAGGCAAAGTTACCACGGTAACACGCTGGGCGCATTGTCAGTTGCAGGTCATGAGAAACGCCGTCGGCCATATAAGCCAATTTTGCTTGATACCCATCACATATCGCCGTGTTTTGCCTATCGGGGAAAGCTCGATGGGGAAAGTGATGAGGATTATGGCCTAAGGGTCGCAAATGAACTTGAAGACAAAATCCTTGAACTGGGTGAAGACACGGTCATTGCCTTTATTGCGGAAACCGTTGTCGGTGCTTCTTTGGGCGTTGCACCGGCAGTTGCAGGATATTTCAGGCGTATCCGTGAGATCTGTGACAAATACGGTGTCTTGCTGATTTTAGACGAAGTGATGAGCGGCATGGGTCGCACCGGCACCATGCATGCCTGTGAACAAGAAGGCATCTCACCAGACCTTTTATGTATGGCCAAGGGCTTGGGGGCCGGTTATCAGCCTATCGGCGCGACAATGGTGTCAGAGAAATTGTTTGGCGCTTTCCGTGATGGTCCGGGAGCGTTTGAGCACGGCCATACCTACATGGGTCATGCGACAGCGTGCGCGGCCGCACTGGCAGTACAGGGGGAAATCAAATCACGGGATTTGCTTGCGGCTGTTAAAAACCAGGGCGAGATTCTTGGTAACACCTTGAAGGAGCGCTTTGCGGAACACCCACATATTGGTGATATCAGGGGCCGTGGCCTGTTCAGGGGGATTGAGTTGGTCAAGGACAGGGCCACGAAAGAACCTTTCAATGGGTCCTTGAAATTGGCCACGCGAATCAAGGCACAAGCTTTCTCGAACGGCCTTATTTGTTATCCAGACAGTGGTACTGCAGATGGCACGAATGGCGATCATATTCTATTGGCACCGCCCTATATTGTCTCCGAGGACGAGATAATGGAAATTGTCGACGGGCTGGAGCAGGCTATTAATTCTGCTTTGTCCGAAGTCGGTTTTTAGATTAAGGCACGTCCTTTATATTTTTTTCAAGAGGGCTGTGTGTGTATCGTATGATGTTTCATTATCAAAAATGCTAAAGTAAAGAATAATAAAGATGAACTGTAGGCGTGTTATGAGGGAGGAATAAAAATCTCATAACAGTTGCTTCTTTCCTTGAAATCATGATTAGATATTTTCGCTTCGTTAGCTTGTATAGAATAGACCGAGTAGACACGTGCGAAAGATCTGGACAGTGGGCTAACTAATACAAATAAAAATTATCATAGGGAGATACTAAATGTTTATTAAAAAAGCTTTTGTTGCCTCGGCAGTTGCTGTCGGCTTTACCGCCGCTTCAATGAGCCTGGCACAGGCTGCAGAAAAATTCATCACTATCGGCACAGGCGGCCAAACAGGCGTGTACTACCAGGTTGGTGGAGCGATTTGCAAGTTGGTCAACAAAGGGTCACAGATGCACAGCATTAAATGTACCCACACAACGGGTGGTTCTACGAAAAATATTAATGGGATCCGCGCCGGGAACCTGGATATGGGTGTTGCCCAGTCAGATTGGCAGTATCACGGATATAACGGGACAGCACCGAAACAGTTCCCCGATGGTGCGTTCAAAGCTTTGCGCGCCGTATTTTCTGTGCACCCGGAACCCTTTACCGTTGTTGCTCGTGCCGACAGTGGCATCAAGACCTTTGAAGACCTGAAAGGCAAACGTGTAAACGTTGGCAATCCGGGCTCTGGTCAACGCGGTACGATGGAAGTGGTCATGGAAAAGATGGGCTGGAAAATGTCTGACTTTGCCCTGGCATCTGAGTTGAAGTCTTCAGAACAATCAGCCGCATTGTGTGATAACAAAGTCGATGCCATGATTTTTACTGCGGGCCATCCAAATGGTTCCATTAAAGAAGCCACGACGTCTTGCGATGCTATTATCGTGCCTGTGGACAATGCGGTCATTCGCAAGTTATCAAGTGACAACGCTTACTACGCAATGGCGACGATTCCCGGAGGCATGTACAAAGGGACGGACGCAGATGTAACAACATTTGGTGTTGGTGCAACTTTCGTATCTTCAACGGCGACAAGTGCTGACGTTGTATATGAAATAGTCAAATCTGTTTTCGATAACATCAAACGTTTCCGTAAAATGCATCCTGCTTTTGCCCATCTGGAGCCTAAGAAGATGATTGTTAATAATTTGTCGGCCCCTCTTCATGAGGGTGCGATGCGTTATTACAAAGAAAAAGGCTGGATGTAAAACCAGTTAAGAAATTGGGGTAGCAGTATACTGCTACCCCCTTTTTTTTCGCATTCATTGATAAAAGGGTGGGGGGACGCGCCATGAGTAGTGAAGAGCAAGGAAGTACGGCGTTAAGTTCAGAGGAACTTGACGATCTTGTCGCATCAACGGACACAGGTGGACGAGCGCCCGATAATCAGGCGATTGTAAAATTCCTTTCCGGGACGGCGCTTGTTTGGGCTCTCTGGCAGGTCTGGATAGCCTCTCCACTTCCCTTCATGTTGGACTTTGGTGTTTTCTCAGGAAAAGACGCAAGGCCCATCCATCTATCTTTTTCACTGCTTCTCGCCTTTTTGGCATACCCGGCATTTAAGAATTCACCGCGAAATAGTATTCCGCTGGCTGACTGGGCCTTGGCTGTTGTTGGTGTTGCCGCGACAATGTATTTGTTCGTATTTGATACGGCACTCATTGATAGCTTGCTCGGCTCGCGTTTGTCAGACCGCCCTGGAAACCCCAATAATGCCGATATTGTTGCGGCCTGTTTCGGGATCGTTGTGCTGATGGAAGCGACCCGTCGCGCCTTGGGGCCGCCTTTGATGATTGTGGCGATGGTGTTCTTGGGTTACACATTTTTGGGACCCTATGCGCCAGGTATTCTAGCCTGGAAAGGCGCCAGCTTCGGCGCCGTGGCCGATCACCAGTGGTTGTCGTCCGAAGGTGTTTTTGGCATCGCATTAGGCGTTTCGACAGGTCTTGTCTTCTTATTTGTTTTGTTCGGTGCCTTGCTTGATAAAGCGGGAGCTGGAAATTACTTCATCAAAGTAGCGTTTTCCCTGATGGGACATTTGCGTGGTGGACCGGCAAAAGCAGCCGTTGTTGCCTCGGGTATGACGGGCCTGATTTCGGGCTCTTCGATCGCCAACGTGGTGACCACCGGAACCTTTACAATACCAATGATGAAACGGGTTGGCTTCTCAAATGAAAAAGCTGGGGCCGTTGAAGTGGCCTCTTCGGTGAACGGGCAAATCATGCCGCCTGTCATGGGCGCGGCTGCCTTTTTGATGGTTGAATATGTCGACATCAGTTATTTTCAAGTAGTCAAACATGCCTTCGTGCCGGCGATTATTTCCTATATCGCCTTAGTTTATATTGTGCATTTGGAAGCCATGAAGATGGATATGCAGGGGCTTCCTAAAGCCGGTGAATCTAAGCCGGCTAAAGTGGCGATGATGTCTATGGGCATCACCTTGTCCGTCGTCTTGGCTATGGGGGGCGGGCTTTATTACCTGTCTGAAGCCTTCAATATGCTTAATTCGAACCTTAATCGGTTTCTGGTGATTGCCGGCCTTGTTGTGTTGCAAATTGGCGTCTTTAAGACCGTAAATGCCAAAGCTGATGAGGGAACTAGGCAAAAGATTTTGTCGACGGGGGCCATTATTATATGCAACGTCATCATTGGCGCTTTTGGCACATTTTACTTAATTAATCTGGTGCGTGATCTCGCTGGGCCTGCTTTGACGCCCTGGATTTCCGGGATTGCCATTATTAGTATTTATGTCTGGCTCGTATCGTTGTGTTCGAAGTTCCCCGACCTTGTGATCGACGACCCCAACGCGCCGATTGTTTCCCTACCAGAGGTGCGCTCGACGGTAATGTCTGGATTGCACTTTCTGTTACCTGTTGGTGTTCTTATTTGGTGTTTGATGGTCGAACGGCTGTCGCCGGAGTTGTCGGCGTTCTGGGCCGTTGCGTTGATGATTTTTATTCTTTTGACCCAGCGTACCTTATTTTCCATTTTTCGGAAGGAAAGCACTCAAGGTAGGCTTAAACAGGGTTTCTCTGAAACGATTGACGGAATGATTTCAGGGGCTCGTAATATGATTGGTATTGGTATTGCTACGGCCGCTGCTGGCGTTATCGTCGGAACGGTTTCGCAAACCGGTGTTGGTCTTGTTCTGGCCGAGCTTGTTGAGTTTTTGTCCCAGGGTCAAATTTTGTTAATTTTGATATTCACGGCTATTCTTAGTCTAATCCTGGGTATGGGCCTTCCAACAACAGCGAACTACATTGTTGTGTCTTCGTTGTTGGCCCCTGTCATCGTTAGTCTTGGGCAACAAAATGGCCTGATCGTACCGTTGATTGCGGTGCATCTGTTTGTCTTCTATTTTGGCATAATGGCGGATGTGACGCCTCCGGTTGGGCTGGCGTCTTTTGCCGCAGCCGCGGTTTCTGGGGGGGACCCCATTCGTACGGGTGTCGTCGCCTTCATCTATTCCATGCGAACGGCCCTGTTACCATTCCTATTCATCTTCAATACGGAATTGCTGTTGATTGATGTGACGATCGTGCAGGGTGTATTTGTCTTTATCATGGCGACGGCGGCGATATTGTTGTTTACCGCGGGAACGCAGGGGTATTTTGTTATACGTTCGAAGTTCTATGAATCAGTATTGCTTATCCTGGTTGCCTTCAGCTTGTTTCGCCCAGGGTTCTGGATGGATATGATAGTCCCGCCCTTTAGTGAGGAAAATCCGGCGTCAATAATTGAGGTTGTTGCCAGTACGGCCCCTGGTTCTGAAATTCGACTGATTGTGGAAGGTGAAGATGACGTAGGTGAGCCAATTGTCTTTACGGCGATTATGGACGTCGGCGACGAGGATTCCGGTGAGCAACGCATCGAAGCCTATGGCCTTGAACTGGCCTTAACAGATGGCAAGATGGTCATTGAGAATGCACAATATGATAGCGCCGCCCAGGCTGCGGGACTGGATTTTGATCAAAAAATCCTGACCGTTCTTGCTCCGGCGGACCAACCAGCCAAGCAATGGATTTATATTCCAGCCTTGGCATTGTTGTGTTTAATCATATTTATGCAACAGGCCCGTCGACGGACGCTCAATTCGGCAGCGGCGTAAAGGAAAGGGGAAAAACATGTATAAGCACGTATTATTTCCAGTCGACCTTAGTGATAAAGATTCTTGGCAAAAGACCCTGCCAACAGCATTGGATATGTGCAGAACATACGGCGGCTCATTGCATGTTCTGTCCGTATTACCCGATTTTGGCATGAGCATCGTTGGTCAGTATTTTCCGGACGGGTATGAAAAAGATGTCGCCAGTAAAGCGCTCGAACACCTACACACCTTTGTAAAAGAACATGTGCCTGAAGATGTGCGCGTTCAGCACGTCGTGGGTGAAGGCAATGTCTATGAAGTCATCCTGAAGATTGCAGGAGAGATCAATGCGGACGTTATTGTCATGGGGTCACATCGGCCCAAGCTTGAAGATTATTTGCTTGGACCTAATTCAGCGCGTGTCGTCCGCCATGCTAAATGTTCGGTCTTTATCGTCCGTGCCTGATCGACGCCATCGCGTAATTCGTTTGTCGCGAATTAGTTCCTCCTATCTTTGGTGTTGTCATAGCCAAGATATTCGACAAAACGCAGTGCGTCTGTCTTAGATCAATCTGTTGTCTGTTGAATAAGCCCATTAGTTCTTTTTCGGCTATTTCAATATTTCTTTATTTTGAACTTGTATCCAATATGTTGGGCGGACAACGTCGGGTTTTTGTTATAGATTGGCAATAGAACACTGGCTTGCGTATTTTATTTGAGGTTTGAAAAATCGGGAAATATACTTCTCGACACTTTTTATGAAATGGAATCTCCATGCCCACCAAGAGCCTTACCGAAGCAGACCTCGCAAAATTATTAAGTGATCCGTCTGGCGAAACACGAGCCGAAACGGCGGCAAAAATCGCCCAGAGCTTTGATGATGGAGATTTAAGCGCTTCGGAACGCGAAATGGCGCAGGATATTTTCCGCATCATGGTTAAGGATGCGGAAGTAAGGGTCCGCGAAGCCTTGTCCCAAAACTTGAAAGAAAACCCTAACGTCCCCCATGATGTTGCTGTCAGTCTTGCAAAGGATGTGGATTCGGTTTCTTTGCCTGTGTTGCAGTTCTCGGATGTTCTTTCTGATGCGGATTTGATGGAGATCGTGCGCTCTCAGGGTCCAGCCAAGCAAGTTGCTATCGCTCAGCGCTCCAATGTATCTGAATCCGTTTCTTCGGTCCTCGTTGATACTGAAAATGCCGATGTGGTGACCACCCTGGTTTCTAATGAAGGGGCGGAGATTTCCAATGATGATCTGGAGCGGGTGGTCGTGGACTTCGCTGAAAACGATTCCGTCAAGGATGCCTTGGTGTTCAGACCCAAGCTGCCTGTAAGCGTCGCCGAAAGACTGCTGACAACTATTTCAGAAAAAATGAAAGAAGAATTGGCTAAGCGTCATGACATTGGCGATGACATAGCCACCGACCTTATTTTGCAAAGTCGCGAACGGGCGATCATTGGTCTTTCTGCGGAGGGCGATGAAACAGACCTGGAAATACTTATTCATCAGTTGCACAAGAATGACCGTCTTACCCCGTCAATAATGCTGCGCGCCTTGTGCATGGGTGACATTGATTTTTTCGAGGCCGCCCTTGCTGAACGGGTTGGCATATCGCTGGCGAATGCCCGTCTCGTGATCCATGATGCAGGACCATTGGGGCTGAAAGCTGCCTTTAAGGGTGGCGGCCTGCCGGACATATATTTGCCCGCTGCCCGTGCCGCAATCGATGTGGCCCGTGAAATGGAATACGATGGTGGGGAAAATGACCGGGAGCGGTATTCCAGGCGCATGATTGAACGGATCTTGACTCAATATGGGGATCTGGGTGTTGATTTTGAATCCGAAGACTTGGAATACTTACTGAAAAAAATGGGTGACCTGCCCGCCGACTCCCTGAATAGAGCCGCTTGATGCGTACCCTTTTGGTTAAGGGCGGGCCAGCTCCTTCCAGATGGCGTAGTCTTTGCGGAAATCACTTAAGGAATGCCAGACTTCCCTGAATTTGGCATCCGCGGCGGATTGTTCGCGAGCGACCTCTTTCCAGGCACCTTCAAGTGCCGATAGTATGGCTGTCGGCCAGCGTTTGATTTTCACACCTTTGGCCGTCAATTCCTTCAGGGCGCCATATTGCAATGCTTCACCTTCAGCTAAGCCGTAGCGAACATTATCACCACATACAGCCTTAATCTGGGCTTGCCTTGTTTTTGTCAAGGCGTCCCAACGATCCTTATTGATAATTAATTCAAAGAAGCTTGAGGGCTGATGCCAGCCGGGAAAGTAGTAGTGATCGGCTAACTGATAAAAACCCAGTTTTAGATCAATGGCCGGCATTGAAAACTCAACGCCGTCAATCGCACCACTTTCCAGGGCGAGGAAAATATCCGCATCTTGCAACGTACGTGTTTCGACGCCCAATTTGTTTAGCACTTTACCACCCAGGCCCGAGGCGCGCATTTTCAGGCCTGAAAGATCCTCCGGTGTTGCAAAGCTACGACGAAACCAGCCGGAGGCTTCCGGCGCAATCATGCCGCAAAGGACACTTTGGATGCCATGGGGATGATAGATTTCATTGAGCATCTCCTGGCCTCCGCCGAAGTAGACCCAAGCTAGATACTCGCTGGGAGACGGCCCAAAAGGAATACTTGAGAAAAGTTGCAGGGCGGGTTCTTTATGGGCCCAGGATCCGGGCGACGAATAGGCCGCATCAATGGTTCCCGAGGCTACCGCGTCAAACATCTCCGTTGACGGAACAAGGGAGCCAGGGTCAAAGAACTTGATCTCGATCTCGCCATTTGATATTTGCCAAATATTTTGGCTGGCACGTTTTGCCAATGATCCCAACTGGGGCAGGCTGCCTGCATAGGCACTGGCCATGCGCCAAGTGATGTTTGTTTTTTCAGGTCCGGCCCGGGGCAACTCGACAACAGGCTTGGTTGGGATGGGTGCCTGGGTGGGTGTGTTTGCGGAATTGGAGGACGGAGTTTGGCTCTGTCCGGGTTTGGCAGGATGATTAAGTCTTGGCGCAATGATGGTTGTTCCGACCATCACGCCGATGACGCCACCTATAACAATACCAACAATGATACTTCGCATTTTTTTCCAACCCCTGGCCCTTCTCTTGTTATGGATGGCTCCAGTTGAAAGGGCATTATATGCAAAATACAACAACAGTGCAGCAATACAAAAGAAAATCCCCGGCAGTGTTTCCACTGTCGGGGATTTAATTTTTTGGTATCCGGGGAGATTATCTGCGTTTACGCTTTTTATCGCTAATAATCACAAATTCTCCACTTTTACCGGTAAACAATCCAGGCTCCGGCCCGGCTTCAGCAACTGGCCTAGGCCTTTGACATCCCGTAACTACCAGAGAAATAACAATCAGTAGTAACGGTAACACTCGCAAGAGCATGATTTTGTTTACCTTTAACTTTTCAGGCTATCTTCCTTAGAAGACAACCTTTACGCCCATAAAGCCAGCGGTGATGTCGTCGAAGTCGCCGGCTGTTGTGTCGTATTCATATTGGCTGATACCGCCGTAGATGGTGGTGCCATAATCAGACAACGACTGAGAAACCAAGAAGCTGTACTGCTTGAATTCATCGCCATTGGTTGCTTGGTCTTCAGCAGTTCTATAGGAAATGGCAAGACCAGTTTTACCCATGTCACTGACGTTTAGGTCATAGCCGAGCTTGGCATAAATGGTGACTGGGTCTTTCGTGGCCGTACCGGCAATGTTAGCATTGGTGCTGTTGCGGGTTACTTTTGCATAGGTACCAGAAAGGTTAAGGCCATTAGCAAGCTTGAAGCCAAGTCCATAACGCACAGCAGAATCATTGGTTTCACCAGAAAGGATTTCGCCACCGGCTTGAGCCTTTACTTTAACGCCGTCAAAATCGGCAGAATATGTAAGGAGGGCAGAGCCAGATCTGTTGTGTGTGTGGGAGATCGTAGCTTTGAAGCCGCTAAGGTTTGGCGTGTCATAGGAGATACCAGACGTACGGCCAGCGGAGCCAGGACCACCATTTGCGGTAGCAACGCTAACGCCAGCTGCTTGTGTAAGGCTGCCTGATGTGTGGAATTTGACGCCGTCACTGACAGAACCGTCGAAGCTTTCGGCATTACCCGTGGAAGACATGTCGACGTTGCCCAGCGTGTCATTGGCATGAGCGGTCTGACCAATTCTTAATTTACCCATGCTGTTGGACAGGTGAACAAAGGAATGACGAATTCTGAAGGAGTTAGACGCTGTGGATGAACCATCCTGGGTGACGGAGGCACCACTGGAAACGCCAAGCTCAACGGTTGCACCAATTGTCAGAGATTCTGATTTGGCGGATGCCTTGGTACGAATGCGCGACTGGGAAATGTTATGCGGATCATTGTGCAGGATGAAGCCTTCATAGCCATCATCGCCCATAACTACAGCGCGGTTAACGTGGCCGCTAACACCCATAGATTTTTCTACTTCACCAGCGGAAGCGGTGGACATGGCAGCAGCGGTAAGACCGACAGCGGCTGTGCCCATAAGCATCATACGAAACTTAGTCATTTGGAAATCCCTCTCTCATATTAAATAGGGTAGTTAAATTTAAAGTGAGAGGGTTTGTTATTCGGGTTTGCATAAAACACGCAATCCCCCTCACAGGCTTAAGTGGTAGTATTTCTAAGGGGGAAGGCCTGTACAGTCAAACACTTGATGACCCATTTGTGCAAAATGTCACAGGGCTGTGGCAAAAAAGCAACATTGAGTCAGGGGCGCTGAAACCTTGAGCTTCTTATAAAAGGAATATCCTAGTCGTCAGAACCCGAAGCTGTAGAGAAGCCGTGCATGGTCTCCCCGCCTTCTTCTATGGCGATTCGCAAAGGTTCTTCAGTATTCAGGGACGTTAACCAGATCGACGCGACAGCCAGAACACCAAGGCTGGCGGCAAAGGCTAAGCCATATTTAACCGCGGAGAATTTTGAAGCAGGCTTTATGTGTGAAGCAGGGAAATCAGCAACAGTAGGCTGGGAATCGCCATCAAACACCTTATAGGCGTTACGGCCCATGCTTTTCGCCTGATACATGGCGCAATCAGCATTTTTAAGAAGAACATCTGCTTCCTCGCCATCATGGGGAAAGGCGGTAATACCGATGCTGGCGGAAATCAACGCGCGTTGCTGGTCCAGCTCAAAAGGCTCACTAAGGGTTTTCAACAGCTTGTCGGCTATGGACTGCGCGGTTTGTGTCTGGTCTGCATCGGCCAGGATAATGGCGAATTCGTCACCGCCTATCCTGGCTGCCGTGTCCGAATCGCGCAAACAGGTTGTAATGCGCTGTGCGACCTGACGCAGCAGCAGGTCACCGGCAAGATGGCCCATGGAATCGTTAACGGCCTTGAAATGGTCAAGGTCGAGAAACATTAATAAAACTCCGCTTGCTTCACGGCGCGCCCTTTTCATGGCTTGCGACAAGCGATCAAGCATTAGCGTTCTGTTGGGTAGGCCTGTAAGTGAATCGAAATTGGCACGGTAGTGCATTTCTTGTTCTGCAAGCCTGTTTTGGCGGCGTGTTTCTGATGTATGCAAGGCGCGATCTACAGCGGGCACCAGCATCTCCGGTTTGCCCCATTCAATAAAGTCATCAACCCCGGCTTTTACCTGGGAGACGATTTGTTGGGCTTCCGGGGTCAGGACACTGGAAATCACAATAAAGGGAACATCCTGGTCGCTTTCGGCAATAAGACTGCGGGCCGTGACGATGTCTACAGCATTGGTTGTTTGATCATTGAAGAAGGCAAGGTCGAAATCCAGGTCGCTCAGTGCTTTGCGGAGGGACTTCTCGCATTTAATCCATTGTACGGAGGCATTGTATCCAGCGCGCAAGATTCCGCTGCCAACCTCGTTGGCATCATCCTGCGAATTACAAATAACCAATAGTCGAAGAGTGGCAGTCAATTCCACACCCCCCAGCATGATAAACTAAAATAGTATATAACTACTACCAATTAGGAAATCAATTGTATTGGTGGTTTAGATGGAATATGGCCCTATGCTGGCCTCGTAATAAGCCCTGGGGACAGCCATAAAAGTGCAGTGCAGGGGGAAATCGTTTCATAAAAGCTGGGTAGGAGCTAATCTTGGTTGCGATTCGCAGGCTGTCAAAACAGGCTTAATATGAACAGAAAAGAACGTCGCCAACAGGCGAAAGCTGCCAAAAAATCAGGCATAAAAGTTAATCATCATGGAATTCTAGCAGAGCAACTGGCTCAACAGGGACGGACTGATGAGGCTATTGCCGCCTTTCAGCAGGCTGTGAAAGCGGACCGCAAGTTTGTTCAGGGGCATTATAATCTGGGTGTTCTATATAGACGCCAAGGCAGGGGTGAGGATGCCATCAAATCCTACGGGCGGGCCATCGCCCTCAAGCCGGATTATGCTGAAGCCCATTACAGTCTTGGTAATGTTCTAAAAGAACAAAACAATGTTGTTGAGGCCATTGCCAGTTTCCAGAAGGCTATTACCCTTAAGCCGGATCATATGGAAGCCCATATCAATCTTGGCAATATTCTAAAAGAACAATCCTGTTTCGATGAGGCGGCGGTTTGCTACCGCAATGCTCTTGCCCTTGATCCTGATTTTGCCGAAGGACACAACAACCTTGGCAACATCTTGAAAGAGCAAAACAACCTTGCCGGGGCCGTCGAAAGTTATCGACGTTCACTTGCCATCAAGCCCGGTTACGCCGATGCTTATTACAATCTGGGCAATGCGCTGCAAGAACAAGGCGATGTTGATGGCGCCACCCAACAATTTGACAAGGCGCTTTCTCATAAGCCGGAAGTGGCTGCCTGGCGTATTCGTAAGGCATCGCTTTTACCAATTATTCCTTATGCTGAGGAAGATATAGAGAACCGACGGGCAAACCTTGTTCAAGGCATTCAAAGTCTTCAAAAGCAGAATTTGACACTGGCAGACCCGACGGTCGTCGGGGCCACTAATTTTTACTTGTCCTATCACAATCAGGACAACAAAAGCATTATGAAGGAAATCACCAATCTGTATAGCCAGGCATGCCCGCAACTGACCTATCAGGCACAGCACTGTGAAAGCACTGACATTGGGCAAAAGAGGCGTTTGCGAATAGGCTTTCTGTCGGCCTATTTCTGGGAGCATACCATTGGTAAACTGATGCGCGGGATTATCGAAAACTTTTCCCACGACCTTTTTGAAGTTGTTGTCTTCCGGCTTCCGGGCAGGAGAGACGATATGTCCGAGGCCCTTGAGAGTGCCGCCGACAAGGTCGTCCAATTATATAAAACCCTGGAGACGGACCAAAGTGTCATTGCCGGGGAAGAACTGGATATTCTGTTTTATCCGGATATCGGCATGGACCCTTATACATACTTTCTGTCATTTGCCCGCCTGGCGCCCGTGCAGGCCATTACCTGGGGGCACCCGGACACCACGGGCATTGCCAATATTGATTACTTTATATCTTCAGACCTGTTGGAAGAGGCGGGATCAGAAGACCAGTACACGGAACAACTGAGCAAGCTGTCACTGTTGCCGACTTACTATGTGCGACCACAAGCGCCTGAAAAAATCTATCAGCGCGCCGATTTTGGTTTGGCCGAGAAGGGCGCTCATTACGTCTGTCCGCAAACTCTTTTCAAGTTTCACCCCAGCTTTGACAGCATCATTGGTGAATTACTGACGAGGGACCCTGATGGGTATCTGGTGCTTATTGATGATGGCAAGGGTGGCTATTGGAATGATTTGATAAGCCAGCGCATAGGACGGTTCTGTCCTGGTGTGGTTGACCGGGTGATTTTTGTTCCGCGCATGGATAATGAAAAGTTCCTGTCGCTTCTTATGTTGGCCGATGCATTGCTGGATATTCCGACATTTTCCGGTGGCAATTCATCCCAGGAGGCCTTTGCCATGGGGGCGCCAATCGTCACCTTGCCAGGAGACTTCATGCGAAGCCGGGTTACTGCCGGATGTTATAAACAAATGGGTTTACGCGACTTGATAGCCACTAACCCGGATGAATACGTCGCCCTGGCTTTGACGTTGGCCCATGACGATGAGTTCAAAAATCGCATGCAGGACGACATCAACGCTAACAGCCATAAGCTGTTTGAAAGAATGGAAGTCGTCCGCGAGTTGGAGGCCTTCTTTATTGAAGCCTACGCAACACGCAAATAGATGAAGACCAGGGCCGTGACGGTGAAAACACGATTGAGGATTGGTTTATAAATATATTTTTCGCAAGATTTCACGAGTTGGGATAAGGGTAATGCATCCAACCAGTAATAATATATTTATCCCCTTTATTAACAACCCCTCCCGAGTGAGCATGCGTCCATTCAGCAGGCCAGATTAACGTCTTTCCTTTCTCAGGTTTAACTTTTAACCCATACATTGGGAATTCAGTTTCGCCGCCGTCGCTCACATCGTTTAGATATGTCATCCATGTATGTGTCCTATGAAAAGAACCTAGACCTCGCTCTGAATGCAATCCCTTAAAGTGACCTCCGACATCATATTTCTGAAGATTGAAGGGCCCTAAATGTACATCCGGCAAGTGTGTCTTTAAAAAATCCCACTGGTCTAGGTAATCCAGGTAAAACTCTTTTAATCTTTTGATATATTCTGCGACCACAACGAATTCCTTTTTGTTAAGATCGGTCGGTGTGATCGAAATATCAGTGGTTTTTTTAATGTCTTCTCTCAGGATGCCATCCCCTGAAAGACCCGTAAATTGGGTGGATTTATTGTTCTCAAAAAAATCAATCAGATTGTCACTAATAGAGGGGTCTGCAATTTTCCAGCATCCAATAAAATTGGGGTGCAATGTTCCCTCTACACTAATTCTATCAACCATTATTTTGAGCCTTTTATTAATCTAAAATACGAAATTGAGAGCTGTCATCATTACAGAACTCAATTACGCCCCTACCTTTTTGTTGATACTCAAGTCCTTTTTCATAATCCCCACGTATGTTTAAGAAGCCACCATATAGGAATTGGCCTTCGTCAAAATTTGGTTCTATGTCAATTGATAACTTGCAATGAGAAACCGCTTTTTCCGGTTGACCATTCTCCTGAAACACTAAAGCAAGATTGTAATGTGCCAAGTGATCGTCGGGGTTTATGGTCAGTATTTTCTTATAAATAGCGATGGCGTCATCATATTTATTGAGCCTACGCAACGTCTCCCCAAGGTCCATAAATGCATCGACGAAGTCCGGTTGGATTGAGACTGCTTTTTGAAAGCATTCAATAGCTTTCTCGAGCTGACCCATATCCATATAAATCTTTCCTAAATTGAAAAGCGCATTTGGATAATTGGGTTCAATATTAATTGCTTTCTCGTAACACGAAATGCCCCTATCAAATTTTCCGGAAGCTTTATAAATATTACCCAGGTTAAAATACGCCTGGAAATAATCAGGGTTGAGCCGAACTGCTTTTTTGTAGTGTTTTATAGCGGCGTCATCCTTCCCGATGTCTTCAAAAATTCTGCCTAAATTGTATTCGGCATCCGGGTATTCGGGATTAGCTGAAATAGCCTTTTGAATAAGGTCAATCGACTGTTCATGCCTCCCTTGTTGAAAGGCAATAACACCAAGAAGGTGCAAGGCAACAGGTTGGTCGGGTTGTTCTTGAAGAACTTTTTGAAATAAATTTTCAGCTCTCTCTGTTTCACCTGTAGAGAGGCATTGAAAAGCAGTCTGTAGTTCTTGTTGGCCGTTGGGGGACAATAAATCCGAAGGTGAACGTCCTCTATTTGGTTTGTCTTTTTTCTTCTTCCGCTCGTCCCTTCTTTTGGCCCCCTTCTTTTTCTTTGCCATAATCGAATTTACCAAATGTTACAGAATTAAAGTTCATTTTTAATAAACATAAAGGCTGATCCAGAGAAAAGATATTTAAACATACGGGGCACTTGCCCAACCTAAAAGGCTAAAATTAAGCCTTTGCGATCTGTATGTTTGTGCCAACAGTGTAGGCACAAACTGCAATTGAAGATATTCTATAAGTCATTGATTTTTTTGGTCGGAGTGAGAGGATTTGAACCTCCGGCCCCCGCCTCCCGAAGACGGTGCTCTACCA